>Ga0082212_10002650_pt1 | contig 25870 bp, 12 predicted proteins | sample TergutNt197P3_FD_71548 | JGI IMG/M metagenome (GOLD analysis project Ga0082212, IMG submission 71548) | Neocapritermes taracua P3 segment gut microbial communities from Petit-Saut dam, French Guiana - Nt197 P3 | ecosystem: Host-associated > Arthropoda: Insects > Digestive system > Gut ...
AATATTTTGGAAAGATGCTCGGGTTTGTGGACAAGAAAAAACGAACCGCCCCAGCGCGTCAGATAACTTGCAGCGCGACATAGATCGTCGGGAGTACATAATTCGTCGTCTCTGGCTGCGGCTATGTCGGCGTTTGCATAGTGCTTCCCGCTGCCGTGGGAATTATAGGGCGGGTTTGATACGGTAAGGTCGTATGCCCCGTTTTGCAGTATATCGCGGTGGCGCCGCAAATCACCCTCAATGACTGTGATCCGGCTTGATAGCCCCGATAATTCGGCATTTTCCTTAGCCAGTACAGCGGCGCGGTTCCTCAGTTCTACTGCGTCTATATACAGACCCGGATCATTCCACGCCAGCAGGACCGACAGGATACCTGATCCGCATCCGAGGTCTGCTGCGCGTCTTTTCCTGATGAGTTTTGGATTTGATATCGCGTCGTTTTCCGCTGTGAAACCGGTATGCGTCCTTTTCGGAGGCGAACCGCAGCGCTGCCGCCGAGGAAATGCATATCCGGAGCGCGCGCTGACGACAAAATGCGCCAGTAAGACAGAGTCAGCCCCGATTTTGTGGACGCCATATTCTTCTTTGAATAACGGCCCTCCGTGCCATAGTTCTCTCGTCATTAGTGTAATCCTGTTAAGAATAAAAGATTCTTCGCCTTTTCATACAATGACGCCGGTACATTGCAGGAATTAATGCACGAAGAATCTTTCTGATCCGATGCGCAAGGCAATCGTCAGTCTGCCGCTATAGCGTCAACAGGGCAGGAACCTGCACAAGCTCCGCAGTCTATGCAGACGTCCGCGTTGATCAAGTATTGTGAATCACCTGCCGAGATAGCTTCAACCGGGCACTCATTTTCGCAGGAACCGCATGATATGCACGCATCGCTGATTTTGTAAGCCATGTTACAACCTCCAAAAGAAATTAGATTTAATATTGGATAGACTACAAGGTAACCAGTGGTCACCTTAGGTATTGTACCACGAAAAAGGTAAAAATCAACATTTTTTTCGGATATCACTCTGACTGTTGACCTCACACAGCTACAAATAAGGGGGCATCCGGCAAACTGATTTATTTGCAGCGATTCTTTGTAGCGGAGCGGTGGCGAAAGTAAATGTAACAATACACGGCTTTTTGAGATGCAAAAAAGCAGTTTACCGGATGCCCCCTGACTTGTAACCTATGAAAAAAAACCTTGACTTTAAAGCCGCTCGAACCCTTACACTGTATATACCGGTTTTTACCGGAATACTGGGAAAAGGGGCGAAAAACTATGCAAGCTGTAGTGAGTGATATAGTAATAGACGAGAAATTCAAGAGCCTTTTGCCGGCGCTTGACAGCGTAACCTTAGAGTCGCTCGAAGCCAATCTGCTGGAAAACGGCTGCCGGGACTCGCTCGTGCTGTGGGGCGACATCCTGATCGACGGGCATAACAGGTACGCTATATGTATAAAACACGATATTCCGTTCAATACGGTAAATAAAGACTTCGATTCCCGCGAAGATGCGATGATTTGGATCATCACCACGCAGGTGTCACGGAGAAACCTGAACGCCACGCAACTGTGCCGTTTTCGCGGTTTGCACTATGAAGCGGAAAAAAAGAGATGGGGAGGTAACAGCCGGAACTCAGATGAAAGTTCAAGAGGACAAAATGTCCTCTTGAAAAACGGTGTGAATGACACTGCAGTGAACAGTACTGCAAAGAAAATAGCGCAGTTATATAAAATCAATGAAAAAACAGTCCGGCGCGATGAAAAAATCGCAAAGGGTATTGAGCGCGTAAGCGAAATATCGCCTGAAGCGGAAAGGATCATCAGCTCTGAGGAGATCAAAATCGACAAAAAAGTATTGGCGGCGCTGCTCTCCTTGACTGAGGAAGAAATTGAGGATTTTGCGTCGGCTGTCGAAAGCGGCACCTACAAAAAGCCCAAGCCCGAGCCGAAAGCGCCGGAGGACAACGGCGGTTCCTCCGCGTCGGCTTTTCCCGGCGATCCGGCACTTCCCGGCGGTTATGCTATGAAAGACGGCCCTGGTGGTTCCGATTCTTTAAATCCTAACGAATCGCCGGCGACGCCGCTGTCGGACGCGATAATCCGTTATGTAGCAAATGGCGTGTACACAGATCTCCATGAACACAGCCGCAATGATACGCAGGTACTGAAAGCCGCATTGAGGTCTTGCATAGACATACTCGAAGGGATGTACAAGAGCTTGAGCTTATCGCTTTAAATCTCCGGAGCGTGCACAACAGCAAACAGACAGCGGCAGTCTGAAGCTGATGCAATTCCGGGTCGCAAAAAAGGCGAGGCGGGGGAGCAGCGCCGGAAATGATATATAGTCGGCGAGCCGGCTATCAAATACAGTGATACAGTGATACAGTGATACAGTGATACAGTGAAAAAACACGCAAGGCGGGGGCAAATCCCCGCCTTTTTCACGCGAAAGTTATTAAATCAGGAGACAAGATAATAGGGTCAGATGACTAATAGTGACAGAAAAGTGACGGGTCGCATGACCAAGTGGCATACAAAGCATGTTTCGTGTGACACAAATGTGACAAGAAAGCTTGAAAAAGTATGAAAAAAATGTTGAAATGTGACATCGCTGTGACGGAAAAGGGGTATTATAACGCCAACAAACGCGAAATGTGACCGAAAAAGGGAACGAAAACAAAGAAAAACACTGAGTAAAAAAGAAATGGGAGGAAAAGACAATGAACACAATCACAAACATCAAAATGAAGAAACCCCTGGCGCTGCTGGTAGCAGTGCTTATGCTCGTTATGCTGGTGCCTTTTGGCGCGATAGCGGCGGGCAACCCCGGCGAAGGCAACATCCCGATCCCGGCAGGCTACGTACCCACAAGCGCGGGCGAATCAACAGCAAACCCGGCGACATTGGCGGCCGGACAAATCTGGACCAATAAAAATGTAGTGGACAAGGGTAACGGAACATTCGACATTACATTATATGTATGGGGCGCCACATACAAAGACGACGACGGCAACGTAACGAAGCCCCTTGACCCAGATAACGCAGACGTAGTCATCACGGACGAGATCGGCAGCATGTTCGAGTTAGTCGGCAGCATAAACGACGTTGTGTGCGCGGGCGAGCTCAGCAAGGCAGGCGGGACCGTGACATGGACCGTATCACAGGATGACATACTCGACGGAATGCGGACATGCACATTCACCGTGACGCTGAAAGAAGGCTGGGAGATCGATACACCTTATTATACAAACGCAGGCGCGTCGGCACGGTTCACCCCGAAGGAAGGCAACCCGTATTATTACAGTAAGACTGTCGTAGAAGAAGAAGCGTTTCTGTTAAGCGACATAAACTGGAACAACGGTCAGGACAGCGGCATCAACACATTAACCGTAACGGACAAGATACTGAACGCATCTTTCAGTATTAAGAACACAAATAGTTTCAACGCAATCGCGTACGACGGAGTATCGCACTCATTTGCATTCAGCAAACAGTACAGCAGCGAGGATGGCAAGTGGGTAGACCCGACGGGCGCAGGCGCCTACTCATGGGGCTGCTACTGGATCAAAGGCGGCGGGAGCGATAAGGTATACTACCTCTGGGTGAAAGGCCTGGAAGGACCGGGCGTGGTTACGCGCTATACCATTCATGTCGACAATAACGGAGGCAACACCGGCGGTATAGGTGAAAGAACCACGATCTCCATCACATCCTACTTTAAATTACGCGGTTTCACATGGGATGGCGACGACGTAATAACAAACCTGCCGAACAGAGGCGTCGTACAGATCGCGCTGGACTACATCCCGGTAAAGCCGGTCGAAATCAAAGTATATAAGAATGTAACGAAGACAAGTCAATACGCGACGATCCCGGACAACGCGAAATTCTTGTTTGAACTTTACACTGCGGATGGCCAGTTAGTGGACAGCACGGAGATGACCTCTGCACAGGCGAAGATCGACGATTACTACGTTACGCTGAAAACCAACACTGTACATTACGCAAACGCCGGAACGACAAAGGCGTACTACATAGTCGAGACGATAGTGTTTGGCGATAACTGGGACGTGGATACCACGAGGTTTGAGTTCTCAGTCAACGCGCTCGGCAACGTCACAGGCATCACAGATAACAAAGTGACATTCACCAACAACTACAACTTCACCCCCAAGGGCGAACTGACAGTTAAGAAAGCATGGGGCGCCGAAGCCCCGATGCAGGAAGTATCCTTCAAACTGTACAAAGGCGACGTCGCGCAGGATGGGATATACTACCTTAACGAAGGCAACAACTGGACTGCAACGATATATGACCTCGAGATCGGAGCGGTATACCATGTGGTAGAGGACGCCCTCGACGACCAGTATAACGACTTCGTGGCCCCCAAATACTACCCGCGGACAGTGACGATAGCTTTCGAGCCGTCAACCCCGCAAGTTATTACCATAAAGAACGAGTACAACGTACCTGAAGCGACAGTCATAGTAGAGAAGTTCTGGAACCACGGCGACAACCAGGACATCCCCGAAGAGTTGGAGATATACATCAACGGTACCCAGTACACGCTCACTGAAGATAACGACGGCAAATGGGGCATGACCCTGACGAATATGGACCTCGGCGTATATAGCGTAACGGAAGACGTACCGGACGACTACGCGCTGAACGAAAACGCCTCCACCCTGAGCGGCGAAGCGACGATGGGAAGCCGCACAGTAAATCTGACGCTCGTAAACGACTATGTGACCCCGACAGGCGAACTCACCATCAACAAGATATGGGAAGACGGATACGACGATGGATTCGCGAACACACGCCCTGATTCAGTCAGCATTTTGGTGACAGGCCCCAACGGATACGAAGAGATAGTAGTGCTCAACGAGGGCAACGATTGGAGCGACAAGCTTGAAAACCTTGAACTCGGCGAGTATATAGTTGAAGAGCTCGATAACGACAATGAACTCTACGACTACGCAGTAAGCTACAGCCCGGTAAATGACGACGGCGTATGCATCGTCGAACTGACAAAAGCAAACCGCGAAGACACAGCTGTAGTCACAAACACAGATATCGACCCCAAAGGCGAGATCACGGTAGAGAAGAAATGGGCAGACGAAGGCTTTGAAGGCTACCGCCCCGACAGCGTCACCATCATCCTTATGCAAGACGGGAATGAGTACGACTCTATTGAGTTCACGAAAGATGGCGGCGTATGGACGCACACGTTCGATAACCTCCCGCTCGAAGGCGTTTACACGATAGAAGAAGAACTCGGCTACAGCGAACTCGAGTACGCATTCAGCCAAAGCGGCGCGATCACCCTCAGCAGGGACAACCGCGACGGAAAGATCACCGGCACAAACAGCTTCGGCAGCGGCATCCTGACCGTATACAAGAACTGGAACCACGGGACCCTCCCGCGCCAGCAGCGCCCGGCGGCGTCCGTAACGATCCGGCTCATCGGCAGCGAAGGATTCTTCCAGGAAGTTACATTCACCGGCAGCTACACATTCTACAACCTCGACCTCGACGAGACATACGAGATATATGAAATCAGTGTAGACGGCAGATACAGCGTCGCAGGCGAAGGCACGGTAGAATTCGAGAACCAGATCGCCGACGTTACCCTGACAAACAGCTACAGGGAGCCCGAAGGCACGATCACCATATCAAAGGCGTTCAATGGCCCGGTAGACCCGAACGGCCGCCCCGCGGTCTCCGTAACGCTCTACAGGAACGGCAGCGTGTACAAAGTGATAACCCTCGACAGCAGCAACGGCTGGACAGAGCAGGTCAGCATCCCGTCAAGCGACTTCGGGACCTTCAGGATCAGAGAGAACGGCGAGTACGAGAATTACAGCCTCACCCGCTACAGCGCGAACAACAGAAGCGGCCTTTACATCGGATACGGCAGGCATAATAACTTCGAGGGCGCGCTCAGCGTGACGAACACATACGCGATCCCCACGGGCAGCATCGATGTAGTGAAAACATGGAACGACGAAGCGTACGCATACGCCCGCCCGGACAGCGTTACCGTAAACCTCTTCAGATACAGCAATGGCAACCTCGACGAAGGTTTCGGCATGACCCTGGTGCTCGACGAAGAAAACGGCTGGGAAGACACGTTCAGGAACCTGGCTATCCATGACAACGATGGTATTGCGTATGAATACAATGTAGTAGAAGACAACCCCGGCGCCGATTACAGCGTGACATACGTCGGCAATATCGTGAGCATAGCGAAAGGGCAGACCGCAACGATCGAAGTCGTCAACTCAATTAATGTACCGACCGGCAGGCTGAATGTAACGAAGGTATGGGAAGCCGGACACGAGGATTACGAACTCGACAGCGTCAGGGTGCGCCTGATGGTCAACGGACACCCGACCCGCAGAGTTATCACACTTAACGAAGGCAACAACTGGAGCGGAAACTTCGGCGGGCTCGATATCTATGGATCATACTCGGTAGTTGAGCTCAACTCCGGCGAGAACTGGACCCCGGTTTACCTGGTAGGCGGCGAAGAACTCGAAGGACAAATAGGCTTCAATAACGAAAGCGACTCCCGCAGTATCGGCATCGTAGTCAAGAACAACTGGGTACCGTTCGATGGCAAGATAGAGATCACCAAGGATGCAGACCGCTCAAGCAACATCCTTGAGGATGGCGCGGCTGAGTACGAATACAAACTGGTAGTCACAAATAACAGCATCAAGGCCCTGACCGACGCGACAGTGACCGACACACTTCCCGCAGGCGTGATCGATGTAAAGGACGCCAGCATGGAATACACCAGAGACGGCAACGTGCTCACATTCGTAATAGGCGACATGGAAGCCGGCGAAGCAGTGACGATCACCTACACAGTCGTCTACAGCACGACAGGCAATAAACTCAACGAAGCGGAAGTCACCGCCAGGCACTTCGAGATCGACGACGAAGACGAAAGGCTGTATGACAAAGACGACGAGACAGTCAACGTCAAAGAGCCGGGCCTGAATATCCTCAAGACCAACACAAATAACAACAACACCGTGATCTTGAGCGGCGGAGCAGCGACACTCAATTACACGCTCAAAGTCATCAACAACGGCACCGTCAGCTTTGACAGCGTGACAGTGAAAGACGAGTTCACAAGCAAACCCGAAGGAGCGGAGACCGAGTATAAGTTCGACGCGACCGAAAGAGTCAGCTTCGATGAAGAGACGGCGACATTCACGATCATTGGCGGACTGGCAGCAGGCGCGGAGATAGAGATCAACTACAGCGTAGTGGTCAACAAGGACGGCAAATATGAGAACGACGCGACAGTGACCGGGTACTATGGCGACAATTTCCGCACCGACAAAGACAGCGCGGGCGCCACCGTCACCCTGCCCTACATCCCGCCGTACATCCCCGACGACCCGATCGACCCGACCCCTCCCCCCGTGATCCCCGATGACCCGGCGCCTCCGGTAGAGGAAGAGATCATCGACGAGGCCCCGCCGCTCACAGAGTACATACCTGAGGACGAAGCCAGGCGTGAAGATGAGATACTGATCGAAGAAGAACTCGTACCGATGGGCGAAATGCCGCAGACCGGCATAGAAAACGCGTCATCACTGTGGATCCTCGCGCTGTGCGCCTCCCTGCTTATGGCAGCGGCCCTGAGCGTGATGGTCAGAAGGACAAGCAAGAGCAAGGACGAGTAAGGGCAAATACACTTACGGTTGGTCAGGCAAAGCTTAAAACATAATGATGTTTTTCCTCCCGGCTTTGCCTGACCCTTATAAAGCGAAAAACACATTATTCCCGGAGCGGATCGCGATCCTGCACGGGGGAGTTACAAAAAAACGGTAAAGCGGCGACATTACGTTCGCCGCTTTACCGCGTCATTTGCTCAAGCGGACTAATGTGACATAATTGTGACAAAAATCTCTCAGAAAGAATGTAGAAAATTCTGAATTGTGACAACATTGTGACAGATAGGGGGTATAATCCAAGATAGTCAACAATAAGTGTGACAATAACCAGGGAGAACTGTGAAAAACCAACATAAGAAGACAAATAATAATTCTAAGGAGAACACAAATATGTGAAAGGGAGAGATGATGATATGAAAGAGAATATCAACTAAACAGCCGGCTGGCTGAAAGGAGCAAAATTGTTTGGGAGATTAGAAATAGCATAGTCAAAGGTTTGGGAGAGAAGTTAGCAGTACTCACAACAGGGCGTTAACGCCCCGGTACAAACAGGCAAGGCCCGCAAAGATCCGAAAAATACAAAAATAAAAAATAATTATTAAAGTGGAGGACATCATGAAAAAGAACAGGAAAATACTGGCAATAATAATGGCTATAGCGCTTATAGCCGCAATAGCAGTCCCGGCCGCGCTGGCAGCTGGGGAGGAAAGTGGGATAGTATATATCCGCGAGTACCCGGGCGGTATGTACAATCAATCGTTTGACAAGGATTTATATCACAACACACAGGGATACACAGAGACACTTATTGCTCCTTGGCTCACGGCAGTTCCCAAGGACTCCGTCGACGGACACGGCCACCTCTGGACCATCGTAGCGGACGAAGGCGCGGTAGCCGGTACGATAGTTACCATAGCAGTCCAGACAAAAGGCAACAACTATGTGGCATATGTTCTGCGAATCGACGGACCCGGCGAGTGGCCGTTCCCGCATGACGTAAGCCTCGGCCGCGGATACGCGTTCCTGTCGGAAGCTCCGCCGCCCCCAGCGCCTGAAGTAGGAAGCCTCATAGTCACAAAGGCGATCGACGGGCTCGAAACCATCCCTGAGAATTGGACCGCAATGATCACTGTAACGGGTGACGGATATACGGACGCACAAGAAATCAACGCAGACAACTACTGGACAGTGGAGTTCGAAGACCTTTTACGCGGCGACTACACAGTATCAGAGAGCGACAGGGAAGCCATTGTTGGATACAGCTTTGTAAAAGTTACCGGCGAGGGTGAATACAGCGTACTGACAGGGGATCCGACGCAAGTTACAATTACGAACTTTTATGATCCCGATCCCGATCCCGATCCCGAGCCTGAGGTCGGAAGCCTCATAGTCACAAAGGCAATCGACGGGTTCGACGCAATCCCGGCGGAATGGACCGCAACGATAACTGTTACAGGCGCAGACTTTGATGAAGCACAAGAAATCAACGCAGAAAACGACTGGACAGTAGAATTCGAAGGCCTTGTACCCGGCGACTACACAGTATCAGAGAGCGATAAGGGAATCATAAACGGATATTATTTTGTTAAAGCTACCGGCGAGGGTGAATACAGCGTACCGGCAGGGGACGCGACGGAAGTAACAATTACGAACTTCTATGACGTCACCACCACCACGCCCGACCCCGTGTACTTCAACATCATAGTTGAAAAACACTACAGCGGACATGAACTCCCGGAAGATTTCTACATCATAGTAGAGGGACCGGAAGGCTTTGAAGCCCTGCAGCTGGACTTCAGCAACGAACCGATGATCGAAAACGGCGTCATTACCTGGTACATCAATGGCCTCACGATAGAGGGCACATACAAAGCGACTGAGTATAACTACGGCGTCCCCGGATACTCGCGCACCGGCGCCACGACCGACTCAGCGACGCTCTCGAAAGAGACAAAAGTCCAGGGCGCAGATTTCGTCGCTACGCTTAAACTGGTCAACAACTACAGCACAGGCGAGGATCCCGGCACTTCGACAAGGATCACAACAACCGTAACGAGGCAGGATCCGGATCCGACCCCCGAGCCCGAGCCTGAGGAAGTTCTGAACTTTGAAGAAATCGAGACCCCTCTGGCGGAGTTTGTCCCGGTTGAAGAAGTGCTCGCAGAAGAAGTGATTTTAGAAGAAGCGGTCCCGCTCGGCGAAATGCCGCAAACCGGTATCAACGATATGTTCGCACTTTGGCTGGTAGCGCTCTGCGCGGCGCTCTTCATAGCCGGCGCCCTTACGATAGTAGTGGCAAAAACGAACAAGAAGAACGACTAAAAGGCTGCAAACACGGCAGCCGGCGATCCCGGATCGTTCCGGGAAAATAGGGGGAAGTTATTAAAATAACGGAGGAAGTTAGCAAACGGCAAAGCGGCGGTCACCCGCCGCTTTGCCGTATTATCACCGGTTGCTGTTATCCGGTCACTTCGTTTTGAACAGCTTGTTGTAGTAACGGCGCTGTTTCATGTTGAATATCCGGTCATAATTCAGCAGCGCGCCCAGGACGGTCAGGGAGAAGCCGAGCAGTAATAACGGGAATACCAAAGCCTTGTTGCTCCCTGTCTGCGGTATTGGCGCCTCGTCCCATTCGCCGAGCGGCGGATACTCTTCAAATATCCACTCCTCCAGCGGGTCGTCCCAATGCCACTCGCCGAGCGGCACCCCGAGTTCGTCAAACTCTATGAATATACCGTCTTCATCGCCCGGGACTATGTTATGCCCCGGAATGGTCGGGTTAGGCGGTATATAGTGATCATGCCCGCCTGGCGGCGGAGGCGGCTGGCTGCCACCGTTTTCTGTTCCACCTGGAGGTTCTGTCGGAGGCGGCCCCGGAGGTTCCGGCGGCCCCGGAGGTTCAGTCGGTCCCGGCGGTTCCGGTCCGGGTCCCGGCGGCTCCGGGTCCGGGTCGTCGCCGCCGCCGCCGTATCCTCCGTCGTCGGTTTCTTTGACGTATAAGACGATTATCAGATTGTTTTCGACGTCTACTGTTATGACAGGATAGTACCAGTTGCCGCCGGAATAGATCCTCTGCACCTGGCCGGCCTTGTAACCCGACGGCCTGAACGCGTTGATCCAGTCCGAAGGATAATCCGTGTCGACGTCGCCTTTGCCCATCGGATGATCAACCGGGAACTCAGACTTTCCGTCCGTCTCGCCCAGCAGATTGCGTTCATCAGTAATGCTGTCTTTGTAATACTTGATTCTGTAAGGGTATTTCTGATCAAGAAGCTGCCCGTCAAACGCGTTTACGAACGTAAGCGAACTTACCTCGCTTACATAGCTTACGTCAGGGTCTCCGGAAGCGGATACCGTGACTTTAACTATCAGGACCCTGTCGTCAAATGTCCAGCCGGCGGCTTCGGAATCCGGCTCTTCGTAGACCTCGTAATAATATGTTTCCCCGTCCTCCAGGTCTTTGACCGTAAACCTGTGGCTCCCCGCGGGGACGTCGGCCCTGACGTCGTTGTAGCCTCTGCTCACGGCTTCGGAACCTTCTTCATCGGTCACTTCTATCAGGACGAATGTAAACAACTTATTCGCGTCTCCTCCGCCTGTGACCTGTTTCGTGAACTCAATGTAGGCGAAAGTCGAAAGAGGTTCGTACTCATTTATCGCTGTTACAACAGGGATATCCGAGGCCGTCTCCGCGTTTGTGATAGTCACGCTTTTCCCGCCGGGGCTACCGTAGTTGTAAGTAGTTGAATAGTGCTCGCCTTCGTTTTCGAGCAGTACGCACACAGTCCCCGTGGGGATACCACTCAGTTTCGCCGGGTAATCGACGGAGAATTTCACAAGAGTGCCCGTATCATTGGCGCCCGTGCATGTGTAAGTGTAAGGCTCCGAGCCGCTGAAAGTCAGGTACAGGCCGCTGGCGTTGTCCCTCACTCTGGCCTGGTATTCCGAACTGTCGTCGGCGCCCCACTCGGCGTGCTCGTCGCCGTCGGCGAAGGCTTTCTCAATAGTCAGGTTGCCAAAGCCCTGCGGGTATGTGTTGATGACTGTTACGGTCGAGTTGACAGTCTGGTACACCGGAGTATCCCCGCTGTCAAAATCATGGACGAATATGAGGTCGTTCCCGTCATAGGTGACTGCGGGCGAGTATGGCGGCGGGACTTCCAGCACCCTGTATACCAGGGGTACGTCCAGAGGGTTAAACTCCCCGTGGACCCACAGGTTGGTCACTATGGACGACTGCCCGGAACTGAAAGGTATATCCCTGACCAACGTGTCGTTTTTTATTAGCTCCGCGATCGCAGTGGGGTCTACTTTAAATGCAGTCAGACCCCCGATGGCTTCTGTCAGCCGCTCCACGTTGCCAACGCACCTGTATGTGTTCGACGCAGTCTGCTGCTGAAATACGAGCGGCACGGCGTGGCCGCCCAGCCTGTCGCTCAAAACGTCGAAAACCTGTGCGTAAAACTCGGTCGAACTGTTCACGTTCCAGTCGGCATAATACCCCATGAGGCGCTTGGCGATGATCAGGTTGCCCTCGCCGTGTTCATAGTGGTTTGTTATCGTCACTTCGTTGACGCTGTTTTCATTCAGCCGCGCGCCCTGGCAGTTTCCGCCAAGCCCGTCCTCGCCGTTACCGGAGTATTTTGCCCAATAGTAAGCGTCGGTCGAGTGGTTTTTCACATCAGGAACGGGTTTGTCGTCGTCATAGACTTCCTCCACTATGTATGTGCGGTTCGCCCACAGGTTGGTGAGTTTGGCGAAACTGCTTACGGTGAATGGCACTTTATCTCTAAATAATACGCCGTCTTTGATCGCGTTTTGGATCATCTCCGGGGTGTAGTGCGTAAATCCTTCTTTGCTGAGTTTCTCGTTGTTTCCTACGCACAAATAGCTGCCGTCTGATTCCGGGGCGGCGTTGAATATGAGGTAATTGCCGGCGTCTTTGTCCCGGACCCTGACCAGGAAAGTAGTCCCGTTATCGACGCCCCATTCCTCGCTCATGCCGTCCAGCGCTTTTCTGACGACTATACTGCCGACCGGGGGCAGGACCGTTATTTTACGGACGCCCTTGTTATTTGTGTAGTCTATCTCGACCTCTTTGATCGCTATCGTGGCTTCATTCGTGATATCCGTCGGCCCGTCAACAGTTTTGACCCTGCAAGTGACCCTTATAACGGCGCCCTGCATCGGAGACAGCGTGCCCAGGACGACCTCCAGTTTATTCCCGGTTATAGTATGAGGCCTGTCGCAGCTTATGAACTCCAGCAACGAAGGTATCTCGTCGGTGACTATGGCTTCCGTCGCGCTGAGTTTGGAGTTATTCTTGACGTTTATTGTGTACGTAACGATCTGCCCGGAGTTATATACCTGCTTGTCGGAGGATTTTGTGATGGCGACGTCATAAGTGACGATCTCAATTCCGGCTTTTATGGCTTCGAGGAACCCTGTTCCGATATCTATCGCATATGAGTTGTATGCCACCGCGTTGGGGGTTTCGGACGCAGGCAGCGCCACCGGCAGTATAGCCTGGATACGCTCGCCCCTGGCTATTGTGGCGCCGCTGGTCATCACGATTTTGAAAGCGTTGACTTTGCCCCAGTCATCTGCCGACTCAACAGCGCCTTCTTCGAGCCACATAGCGCCGGTTTCATAAGCTGCTATCCCGTTCCATGGCTTGGGGTCTTTTGTGCAGTAATAGACCGTGAACCGGCTGTCGCCCGATATTTGGATCGGACCCGAGAGTTTGACGTCGAAAGCTGTCCCTCTGGGGACATAAACTCCGCTGTTGTTGGCGACCAGCGCTACGTCACCTTTATACGGCATAACGTCGAATATAGTCAGCGTATCAATAACATTCGGCGAATAGTTTACAATGTCAAGCTTGAAGCTGGAAAACTCATCGTCGAGTTCCATGGAATACCCGTTCGCGGGCGCGTAAACGTACGTGCTGTTATATGCGCCCTGTACGCCCTTTGCAGCTATGACCGCTTCTGAGCCCCTGTAGTTGACGGGAATTGCGCATCTCAGGAATTGTTCGTCCGTCGTGCCGTTGTGATTGATATCGCCAAGCAAATCGTCATCCGATTCATAATATGGCTCATAACCTCTCCATGTGCCGGATCCGCTTTGGTTGTTTATGTTTGCGGCTATCTTATCGTATTGGGGCCAATGGTAATACCCGTACAGGATGCTCTCCCCCCTGGGACAGGTTTCCAGTACCTTCACCGAATAGTTGAAATATGATGTGTATTCGCCTTTGTACCATGAGAGTTCCGCCTCGCCCTGCAGGTCCCATATCAGCGCCGTCATGCCCGTCCCGTTGTAGTCATAGATTATGATGGGCTCAGTATTCTTAAAGTGTTCTCTGAGCACCTGGCCGTTCAGATTGGTAAACGAGATCGAGCCGGGGACATACTCCATGCCCCGGGGCAGCAGGTCGATTATCTGGCCGCCGTCCCAGACGATGGAGTCGTTTTTGTCGAAGTCCATATAACGCAGCCTGTTTGATATGGTTAGGATACTACTGTCATTCAAATCGGACGTCCCGGACGCATTTTTGACAGTGATTATTTTCATGCCCCTGAATTTTGGACGATACGGAACGATATCATGGTAAGCCGTGACGGAACCGAAGGTTTTTTTATTACTATCGGTCACCCAGTCATAGTAGAAATCGGTCTTGTTGGAATATGTGGTCGTTATATCCTTCTTTCCGTTTTCCTTTGCTTCGACGTCTGCCCCGTCCCTCAGCACGGCGCCTACGTCAAAATAGACCGTACTGTTTGGCCTCACTTTTTCGACGCAGAGCCGCAGCCCGTCGATTACAAGCCCGTCCGGCAGGAAGTAGTAGTCGGTGTATAAACAGTTGGAATGAACGTTACTGTAGCAGTATACAGCCCTGTCGCCGAGTTGTGACTCCGGCCTTGAGTGGTTCGTAAAGTCACTTTCAGAGATAGTGACAAAATTCTGCCACGAGCTTTGCCCGGCGACCCTGTATTGTACTATGGCATTCCCGATTATCGTACCCGCGTTCGCGCTCACGGTAAAACAGAAGAACCTCAGGCGCGCGTCCAGGGTATCGTCCGCTATCACTACGTCCTTCAGATCGGTCACTTTCATCGTGTTTTCGAGCGAGTTATAAAACCAGTAGTCACCGTCTATTTCCTCATCGACGGCAAGCCTGGCGGCGTGGTTGGTTGGCGCTGAAAGCTTGTTGCCGCGCCTGGTTCTGATCGGAACCTTATTTATTATAGAACCCGGTGGCTCCACCCCGGCAAGTTGAACGTTCACCTTTACGGTGTGCGAGTATTTTACAGGGTCTCTATACATGGGGTCTTTGGTGTAATATGTATACTTAGCGGTGTTTGTATAGTCCTTACCGGTCTCGCAGTTCGGGAACAACAGGTTCAGATCCACGTCTTTGTCCGGCCCGGTGTATGTGGCTGTGTGCGTTGCGGCGTCGTAGACCCAGCCTTCTAGTATGCTGGACGAATCCAAAACCGCGCCTGCCGGCAGTGTGTCGACGATTGTAATTTCTTTGATCGCCCTGCCGCCGCGTATGGGCGTTTCGCTGTTTTTGAATGTGAATGTAACGGGATATGGATTGCTTGGATCTACTAGCCCGTTGGCGCCCGTGCCGCCCGCGTAGACAACGTAACTCTTTGTCCCGTCGTCCATAGGCGCCAAAGTGGTCAGATAATTTCCCTTTTCAACGGTCTTAGCCGGGGTTTTCAGGTCGTATATCCAGTTTACAGTGATATAGTCGGTTATGTCATCTCGACCGTCGCAGGTAAGCGTTGCTATTAGTTTCAGAGGATAGTTCAGCGGCGTGGAACCGCCCGGCATCATTATACTGCAGGGGATCGTGATACTGGTCCCACCATCTAAATCTTTTAAAGTCCAGGTAACGGTTTGGGAGTCAGCGTCAATCTCCATATCAGCGAGTTTGAGTTCTGAAGGTACGTCTCTGGCGGCGATAGTTGGTTTGATCAATGGTTCAGGGTCTATGTCGGAGGTGTCAAAACTTAGCGTCAGTACGGGGCTTACAAGGATATCGCCCGTCTCAAGCCCGGAAGTGCTGATAGTGATATTGAAATACGCCCAGTCCCCGACGTAAACGTCTCCGTCACCGAGATCACTGTCCCTGTATATTTTGATAGTGTACGCCGTGTCGGCGGCGGTCGCGACGGGCGGCATGACGAACAGCGACGCCAGCAGCGCCGCGCAAAGCAGCGCCGTGACCGCCCTTGTTTTCAGGATTTTCCCCGGTTTCCGGCGTGCCCCGAACCTTTTGATTTTTTTCTTTATTGAGGACATGTCCATGTTCTCCTTTAACTCAGTTTTTTATCGTTTTACGCGATGAGTATGCGTAACAGTTTGAACATTCACATCATTATGATCGCCTTCAGCTCTGCAATCAGCAGCACTTTCCGCGATTCTTTTTTATAATGTATCATAGAAGAACAGCTTTTGCAACAAAAACGTCTGATTAGGGGGTAGGAGTCACCATCCCGGCTGAGCGTGAATAGTAGCGTGACAGCGATAATAATCAAGACCGCGATTATTATCTTGACTTTTCAGCCGGGGACAATAATAATTGAACCATGAAAAAACGTCCGATGATCATCCCGGTCATAATAATGTTCGCCATATTGGCGGTCCTGACTGTTTTTATGTGCCTGCCGCTTGGTGTGACCCCCGCGAACGCGGCGGGGGGCGCGCTGGAGTTGCGGGCTGCAGGCCTGGCAGGGACGATATACCACCTGTCCGGCCAGTGGCAGTACACCCCGGGGCGGATCGTTGCGCCGGAGGATTTCCCCGACGATGCGCCCGTTCTGTCCGTCCCGACCGGATGGGGCGACGAGGGCAGTTCAATAAACAGTTGCGCGACTTATCGGCTGGCCATCCGCACAGACGACGAGAAACTGCTGACTCTGTATATTCCGGAGATATATACCGCGTATAAACTCTATGCCAACGGAGAGTGCGTCAGCGAAGCGGGCGTAGTAGCGGATAACCCCGGCGACGGCGTGCCGGAATTTGAGAGCGTCCTCGTGCCTGTGAGGGCGTCCGGCGGGGAACTGGAAATCGTCATACAGGCCAGCAACTACTACTGGATGCGGCCGCACATGAACAACCTGCTGGTCCTCGGCGAAAACGACCTTGTATTCTCATGGTTTTTCCGCACGCGGACGCTGTACGCCCTTGCGATGGGGTTTATTCTTGCCGCGGCGTTTTACCATTTTACGATGTTTGTGCTGCGCAGGAAAACTAAAATGTACCTGTTGTTTTCGCTCATGTGCCTCATGTGCTTCTTCCGGCTCGCGCTCGAAACAGACGGCTTGAGCGATATCACAGGATGGTTTTCCTCCGGCGGCAGGGCAGACGGGAGGGTATTCGCCGTCCTTTTCTACCTGAACTCCGTCCTCGCCGCGTTATTTGGCTTGCATGTGTTTGACAGGGATTGGGTGGTAAGGCACAGGACGCCTGTAACAATATACATTTCCGCCGGATTGGCGGCGGTTGCGGTCCTGCCGCTGAACGTGCCCTGGTTTACCGGCATTTTCGCCATAGTGACTCTCCCGCCGTTCATTCTGGCGGCGTACATAGCCCTGCGCTCGCGTTCGCTGCGGGAGAAGAAGATCATGTGGTTGTATTTTTTCGCCATTGTGCTGTATATATTTGTTGGAGGGGCGTCGAAGTATTTCGCGGACCATCTGCTATATATGACTCCGGTACTCACTAACATGTATATGATAATGGTCCAGAGCCTGATAATGGCGCGGCAATATACGGACACAGTGGTAAGGGAACAGGAACTCGCGGCGAAAACGGCAATAATGGAGCAGTCCGCGAAGGTCCGTTCATACATGATCGACGTGCTGTCGCACGAGGTGAGGACTCCGCTGACAGTCATGTCCAGTTATGCGCAGCTTGCTGTGGAGAGGATAAACGAGGGGCGTCTTGATGAACTGACGCTTTCAAATCTAAAGAAGATAAGCGACGAATCGAAGCGCATTGCCGATCTGGCGTCAAACACGCTGCAGCTTTCGCGCCTGTCGGATATCCCTGACGGCGGCGGTTTTTCACCCATCGACCTGAAGGAACTCGCCGGGCATGTCTGCCACCTTTTTGAGCCGATGGTCAAGAAAAGCGGCCGGCAACTGTTGGTCGGCGGCGCGGGGGCTCCGGTGTGCGTGTCGGGCAGCGCGGATTCGCTGACGCGCCTGATATGGAACCTGCTTGACAACGCGCTGGTTCATTCGGGCTTCGGCGATATCGAGATATCAGTGGATGAGGAGAACGGCGAAGCGCGCCTGGTCGTTAAGGATCACGGCGCCGGTATCCCGCCGGATATGCTGCCGAGAGTTTTTGAGCATGGCGTATCAGGCAGGCGCGACGGCACGGGGATAGGTTTGAGCCTTTGCCGCGATATCGTCAGTGAAATGGGCGGGTCGATCAGGCTGGAAAGCGAGCCGGGCGGGGGGACGACGGCGACGGTGATATTCCCGGGGGTTTCAGGCGACGTTTTCAGGTGAATGTGTCAACTTCTGTCACACCTTCATACCGGAGAGGAGAAATGATACTTTGGCTGATAATGATTCGGGCGTGGTCCTGCTGGTGGAGGATAACATGGATATCCTCGAAGCCAACAGGCAGGCGCTGGCGCATGACGGCTATACGGTCTGGACTGCAGCGACGCTGGCTGAGGCCAGGGAACGGTTGTTGCGGGACCAGCCTGACGTCGTCGTGCTCGATATCATGCTGCCTGACGGCGACGGCGTCAGTTTTTTGCCTGAGCTCCGCGGGTATTGTCCGGCGCCGGTGCTGTTCCTGACGGCAAATGACAAGAAGCGCGACAGGCTGGAGGGGTTGCTGGCAGGCGGGAATGACTATATCACCAAGCCTTATGATATCGATGAGTTGCGGGTCCGTGTTAAAAACTTCATTTCTCTGGTGCGCAGCGCCGAAAGCGCGGCGACTGTGTTTTCCGTGGGTACGCTAAGGTTGGATACGGTAGCGCAGCAGGCTTTTTTGCGCGGGGGAGATATGGGGCTGACTCCAAAGGAGTTTGCGCTGCTGCACCTGTTTGTGAGGAATATCGACAACGTGCTGAGTACGGAGTTTTTATACGAGAAGGCGTGGGGGCAGACTATGTACGGGGATGATTATCCCGTTAAAAAGGCTGTTTCCAGGTTACGGACGAAGCTGGAGGAGAGCGAGTTTATTATCTCGACGCACCGCGGCGCCGGGTACTGTTTCTACTCGGAATAATTGTGTCTGTTCAGTACCTTGCGCTCGAAAGACGTTTTTTTGCTTCCGATGCGCCCAGAGTTTACATCCATGGCGCACACTGGTCGCCGCTCCGCGTCCGTGCTCCGCAAGTGCCTTCGCTTGAGAAGGCGCTGGGAAGACAAAATAAACGTCTTCCTCACCGGTACTGAGTAATTACGAATGACTTTTTTTATAATCAGGAGCTGGGAAACGTGAACGTGACAATTCTGGCAAGTTCGCGTTTTTTTCTTTTTTCACGTTATAATGACTAAAATGCGATCGAAATGTAGAAAATTTACAACTTTCGTTGCGTATGCGTTCAGGAAAGGCGGCAAATCGTTTGGACAAAACGGCAAAGATTAAAAGAGTATATTTGGATGACTTGTCCCACAACGGAGAGCCGGACGTAACATTAACTGTACATTTAGAAAACGGGCATCGCATTTCATTGAACCTGAACAACAAAGCAAGCGACCCGCAGTGCGCACAGTGTAAAGCCGGAGGTTTCGGTTGCGACCCGGAAACAGACGGTTCGCGCATGTATTGGCCTGACGGGCCGAGCGCAGCTCTTGAAGATATAGTCGAAGCGGTAAAAAGCGACAGCGGAGGCGTGATAGCCAAAGTTGAAGCCTATGAGGGCAAACCCGAAGAAATAGACGTCACTCTGGCGGGCGGACATATGATCAGCCTGGCCCTTGCGGATGGATGTGACGACGGGGGAGTCCCGCAGACTGACGGGGCGCGCGTTTTTTGGAAAAACGGGTCGAGCATGACGCTCAATGATATGCTTGCTATTGTTTGTGGGGAGGAAAAATTCGCCCTGCCGGAGCAGGGCGGCGACCCGGTGAGTTTTGGGAGGAACTCGCGCGGAAGATGGCGGATCGCCGCGGGCCTTGCGGCGTGCGCGGCGATCGCGATCTTCGTAGTATTATCAAGACAAGGGTCGGTTGAACCTGAAATAAGATTAGATGATGAACCTGTTCCTTTGGGCTCTATGTTCCCGGTTATAGTCTATCCGCACATCAGTGAGATCGAGTTGCCCGAAAATACTGCCGAGGTGCGGCTCGATCTGAAAAATCCTGAGAGCAACGCAAGTTTGCTCGTCTTTGAAATCATTTTGGCCGGAGGGAACACCGCGGGGAGCGGCGCATATAGTGGAAACTCAGCTGCTGACAGGGACGGCTCCGGTGACGGGGGACGCATTGAAGGAGACGGAGAGTTTACAGGCGAGACTATATATATATCAGAGCTCGTCGAACCCGGGGAGGAGCTGGGAAACGCGGTGCTGTTGAGGACGCTGGAAAAGGGCGAGTATAAAGCGGTATTAAAGATCAGCGCATATAATCAGGAAGGTTTTACAGAGGCAGGCAGCGAAAGCCGCGACGTCATCATCAGGGTGATTGGCGGCAAGTAACAAACTCGTAACTTGACATGGATGTACCATGAAGTTATACTGAAGCAAATGGGAAAAAAGTGATGAAAATTATGAATGGGATGGGGGCAGAAAATTGAAAAAGAAAGTATTGGCAATAGCGATCGCGGCGGCAATAATTCTGGCGTTTGCCGCAACGGCTCTGGCGGATCCGGGGGTCGAACCGCAGATCACTTTGCAGAAAGTGGTCACCGCCGATGGCGAGGACGCAAATATCATTAGCTGGCTGGTAGACGAGGAATACGACGATGCTGAGATCGCCGATATTCTGGACGATATCAGTTTTAAACTGTACAAATCGAACGCCGGCGGCGACGAGGGCGACGATACCGGACTCACAGGAGAACTCGACCTCAACGGTAACATCAAATTCCCGACGGGGACCGCACCGGGATGGTACCTGATAAGAGAGGTCCTCAGCGGCAAAGCAGCCGAGATATTCAAACCAGCGGCTGATGTTCTCGTCTACTTTACCGGAACGGCAGTAGTAGGAAGCAGCGATGCTTTCGGTTACGATGATTTGTACACGATTGTCAACGGCTACGGGTATGGATATGTTTTGGGATATCCGGGGCTAAATAACACGGGGGATATTTTCCCGATAGCTGTGACTAATGCGACAACGGGAATAGTTTACCCGTCTTTCTGCGCCAACGCGGGTTCAGAAAACTTTGCCGGCGACAACACCCTTGGATGCAGGGGATATTTAGTCGCAAACAAGATCGATACACTTGCAGATTACACCGCGTTCCTGTCGGCGTACAATTACATTAGGGACGTATACGGCGATTTGAACAAAAACAGGGCTATCACTCAAATAATCACATGGTATTTACTTGACGCGATAGCTATACCTTCAGCGGATTTCGACGCCATTAATTGGGCAGTCGTCGAGGCGGGCGCCGGATCGATAGAAGGTGTATCAGACGCAAAGGCAAAAGTCGAGGACGTCGCGGGAAATTACAGCGGATACCAGGGCGCGGGTTTGATTGTCGACCTCGTCTATATGGTATGCGAGATCCATGACCATGATGTGAAGACCTGCCAGCCGCAGCTCGTACCTGTCTACGGCGGTGCGCCTTCATTTTTCAACGAACCGCAACCGCCGCAGGAGCAGCAGTACGGCGGCCTTAAGATTTTCAAAGTGTTTTCCACTCAGAATGATGAAGGGGACTATGTCGACTCTCCTCCCGTTGGTTTTGACCCTGTACAACTTAAATTCACCGTGACCGGCCCCGAATTCGGCACGGACGGGATAATAATCACTTACGATGATTTCGACGATGACGGCGTATGGGAACGCAATAACCTCATTCCGGGAGATTACACGGTCACAGAAACAGGCGGGGAAGTGACCGGCTACCATTGGGGCGGCGCGTGGTACAGCCAGCATCCGGATGATGATTACTCAATAGGCAGCATCGAAGTTGTGGCGAACCAGACAGTCGGTATCACGGTAAATAACGATTACAGTCTCGGCAGCCTCGAGATATCGAAGGTAGTCGCCGGCGCGTTGACGCAGGAAGATATTATTGTGCTTGAGCACTTTTTCAAATTCACAGTGACAAGCGTTGACGACCCCGAATTCAGCGCGAGTTTCGAATTGCCGTATAAAGAGGACAAAGTGGTTGGCGACGACGCCGACGACGCCGACGACGCAACTGACGACGACGATGATGAAGACGTGGTATGGCTGTGGAGCAAAACCCTGTCCAACCTGAAGCTGGGCACATACGAGGTCACTGAAGAAAACGCAAAGGTGCCGTCATATTTCGTAGACGTCTCCACATATGATTACGAAAATGACGAATACATCCCGGGCAACGTAGTCGAGCGTGAAGTTGAGATCGAGACGCCGGGGGTCGAGTTTACCAATTTCTACAGGAAACTCGGAAGCCTCACGATCACAAAAAGCGTTACGGGCGCTAATGTTGGTGATAAAACATACAGCTTCCTGGTAACGGGCCCTGATGAGTACAGCGAAACGGTCGTACTGCCGTTCGAGGGTAAATGGTCATATACGATTGGCGAACTGGAGCCGGGCGAGTATACTGTTTCCGAGGATACCGGCGCCGCGCGGATCAGCCCGTATTCGCTGAGTGTCAGAGCCAACGGCGCAGCCAGAAGTACGGTCACTATTGATATCGCAATACCTGAGGAAGAGATACCGGAGGATGCGTATAATATAGTCCGTTTTGAGAACATATACTCTTATGAGCAGCGCGAGCCGGAGTATGGAAGGCTCACAGTCACAAAGGCTTTCAACGTCAGCTATATACCAAACAGCTGGAGCGCGGTGATAACGGTTTCAGGTCCGGGAGGGTATTACCAGACCAGGACGATAACGGGCAGTAACAGGACGGTTTCGTTCGACGGTCTCGAACCGGGGGTTTACTCGGTCAACGAGGTGGCTCCCGGCGGCGTAGCGAATATGATTTTCCTGAGCGTTGCGGGAGAGGGCGACTATGACGTTACCAGGGGCGGCACGACGCAGGTGACGATAACAAACTATTACGAGGAAGAGGAAGAGGATGAGGAGGAGCCGCCGGAGGAGCAGATTTTCGAAGACGAGGTGCCTCTTGGAGACTTCCCGCCTGATTTAGAGATCGAAGACCCGCCTCCGCCGCTCGGAGATATGCCGCGAACAGGGATACGTGACACATCCGGCATTTGGATGCTGGCTATGTGCGCGGCGATGCTCGGGGTCGGAGCGTTCATAAGGGTCGTAAAGAAAACCGGTAAGGACCATTACTAAGCAGTGATACGGTAGGCGAAAACCCTATATATTGTATAAAAACTACATTTTTTGAAAAGTTTTGTTGACATTATGATTGTAACATATTACAATCATAATGTCATTTTTTGTTAACAATTGCTGCGACTGGCAACATAGGGCGTGTAACTGTAAATCAAAAGGGAGCGATTTGAGTATGAGTAAACGCTGGTACAGGCGCTTGATCAAGACATGTATTACGTTCGTTTTAGTCATTACGGTATGTTTTTCGGTTTTGACCCCGTCGGTTTTGGCCGTAAGCGGAGGGGTGGTCGTAACAAAAACCTTGCCCCCCGGTGTTTTGGAAGTTGAGAGACAAGTTTTTATTTTGGTAAACATAGAACGCGAGAAAAATGATCTTCCCCCTCTGGAGTGGGACTCGGGGCTGGCGGCCGTCGCCCGCAGGCACAGCGACGATATGGAGCACAGGGATTATTTCAGCCACACTAACCCTGAAGGGCAGACCCCGTCGGCGAGGCTGCGAACCAACAATATCAGTTTTATGTATACGGGAGAGAACCTGGCGCGCGGCCATCAGACGCCCGAGGCAGTCGTCAGCGCGTGGATGGATTCTTCCGGGCACAGAAACGCGATTTTAAGCGACAAAGCTACGCGAATCGGCGTCGGTTTCGATAATTATTACTGGACGATGGATACGATCGGGTAATGCAAATGTCAAATGTAAAACGCAAAATGTAAAGTGGAATCAGGTTTAATGAGGCATACCTATGGATGACGCAGACGAAAAAGAAAACGTGGAAAATATCGATTTAGATGAGCCGGAGGGTTCGGAAGCCGGCGAGGAATCTGCCGGAGCGGGTGCCGACGCGAAGCCGAAAAAGAAGAAGCCCGGCAAAAAGAACAGCCGAAAGAAACTGATCGCGCTGTATATTCTGCTGGGCATATCTATTGCCGCTGTGATAGTTTGCGCAGTTGGCCTGGGGCTTGAGCTCTATACTGCCAGAAAGAGCATAGCCTACTATGAAACGCTTAACGCGGACATAGAAAAACGGCCCGGAACAACAGTGAACCCGGGGAACCCGGGTAACAGCACTGCGGCTGCGGTCACTCCGGGGACGCCGTCAACGGAAAGGCCGCAATTACCTTCAGGCAATACGCCGGACGCCGTGGGAGATTTGCCCGTTATCAAGGACGATAACTGGGTGCCTTATGTAAACTTCGAAGCTTTGGGCGAGCGGTTCCCCGGCATAGTCGCGTGGATCAAGCTGGACGGCACGCTGCTCGATTATCCGGTGATGCAGGGGACGGACAACGCGTTTTACCTGTCTCATTTACCTGACGGGACGCGGGACAGGGCGGGGTCGGTTTTCCTCGATTACCGCAACAGCCCGGATTTCTCGGATAAAAACTCGCTGGTCTACGGGCATATGTCGAAAGTCGGAGAAATGTTCGGCGCTTTGAAGGAGTACAGGAATCAGGCGTTTTATGACGCGCATCCGGTCATCAACCTGTACACGGCCGAACATGATTATGAGATAGTACTGATTGCGGGTTACCTGGTCGATTCGGGAGTCGAAACGCCGCCGCTGAGTTTCAGTAATGACGCGGCTTTCGAGCGATATATCGCGAATCTGAAAAGCCGTTCCGTTTTCAGAAGCGCCGTCGGCGCCGACGCCGGCGACAGGCTGGTCTGCTTGTGCACGTGCGCTTACGATTTCACAAACGCGAGGCTGGTAATAGTAGGGAAGCTGGTGGAAGTCAGTTGGACCGCAGGCGGTTCAATGCTCACGCAGTAGGCGAGCCAGGCAACATTATATAGAGGGTGTAGCGTGCGCCGTTACGGCGTTCTACACCCTCTCTGTTTCGCTGTCCCATATAAGTTTTACGAAGCATTCCATACTGAACCCTTTCTCATTATCATTGGCGTAACAAATATCTTCTGTTGACCATAATATACTACATAACTTAACTAATAACAATACTAATAACAATAGTTCCTGGTTACTGGATATCGACCTTTACTGGACCGGTCAGAATTTCCCGCACCATATCGAGGGCGTGGGATGTCGCGTCAAAGCGAATTTGGTCGCGGTCAGAGCCAACTGTTTTGCCGGGAGGATAGAGGTTTTCGCAAAATGCAGCGGCCTTTGTCGCCAGCGCAACAAAAACCGTCCCGGCCTCCTGCCCGGAAGCGTCGCTTTCGGGCCCTGCAATGCCGGTGATACCTAAGCCTATATCAGCGCGAAATCTCTCACGCGCGCAGTCCGCCATAGCGAGCGCAACCTCGCGGCTGACGGCGCCTTTTTCTTTTATCAGACCGGGGTCGACGCCCAGCAGCGACGTCTTGGCGTGTATGCTGTAGGAGACTATGCTGCCCAAAAAATATTTCGAAGCGCCGGGGACGTCGGTGAGGCGTTTCGAAAGAAGTCCGCCGGTGCACGACTCCGCCACAGCAAGAGTAAACCCCCGCTCCGTAAGCAGATCAGCAACCTCTTTCTCAATACTCACCAAATCAATACCTCTGAGTTCACTCGTCTTATTTCTGCATTCTGCATTCTGCATTATTATTTCTGCGCTTTGCGTTTTACACTTTACACTTTACATTCTACATTCTGACGCAACGCGTCAGCCACTGCTTCGTTCACCAGCGCTTCGACGTCGAGCGCGGATTCTGCCTCCAGGACGTCGGTCAGGCGCGGTTTTGTTTTCGGGCGGCGCGGAGTAAATACAGTGCAG
>Ga0082212_10002651_pt1 | contig 25866 bp, 23 predicted proteins | sample TergutNt197P3_FD_71548 | JGI IMG/M metagenome (GOLD analysis project Ga0082212, IMG submission 71548) | Neocapritermes taracua P3 segment gut microbial communities from Petit-Saut dam, French Guiana - Nt197 P3 | ecosystem: Host-associated > Arthropoda: Insects > Digestive system > Gut ...
TCCGAACACGACGGGCGCATCGTTCGCTTCAACCCGCGTTTTCTTGCTTTTGCCCGCGATCTCGGCTTTTATCCAAAGGCGTGCAACAAAGCCGCCGGATGGGAAAAAGGCAAAGTAGAAAACAGTATCGGCTATATCAGAAAGAACTTCTGGCCGTTACGCTCTTTCAGCGGGCTTTGCGATGTCAACTTTCAAGCGCGTCAATGGCTTGAGCAGATTGCCAACAAGCGCATTCACAGGCAAACACGGCAGGCACCCGATGAACGATTCGACACGGAAGCGCTACGCCCCCTACCTCATAAGCTTCCGGACTGCCGTGACACAGCAGCAGCGTTGGTTCACAAAGACATCCGCCTGCATTTTGACGGAAACCGGTATTGCGCTCCGCCGCGTTTTGTCGGGCAGCGTCTTACCGTCAAGGCCGACAGTCAATCTGTAGTCATATATGACAACGACAGCGAGGTCGCCCGCTACGCGCGCTCGTGGCGGCGCGGCCAGACTTTCGGCGCTGAACACTTTGAAAAAGAACTCCTTGCCGAACGGCCTCCCGCAGAACGCTCCGCCGCACAGCAGCGCCTTATCAGCATTCTGGGAAAACCCGGCGATTCATATATCCGCCAACTGGCGCAAACCGACCGTTCCCTGTTCAGGCAGATTGCTGAAATGCTTGACCTTTGCCGACAATATGGAAAGGACGCCGTTTTATCAGCTATCGAAAAGGCTCAATACAGCGGCGCTTTCGGCGCTGATTACATCAAAAACATCCTCTGGCAGGAACATTCCCCGCGTCAGGTTCAGCCGGTTTTGCAAATGAAGGATTCACGACTGAATAGAATCGCAACTGAACCGCTGTCCCTGCTCGATTACGACTCATTGATTCTTACTCAAAGGAACGACAAATGACTGCTTTATATGAAAAACTTACAACGCTGAAACTCAACTTCATGGCAAAAGAACTGGATGGCGTTATCGCAGATGCCGCACGCGGAAACCTCAGCCACTCCGATATGATCGACCGACTCGTCGATCTCGAAATAGACGGGCGGATGTCATGCGCTATCGCACGCCGGTTCAGATTGTCTAAACTTCAGTCCAAATGCGATATCGTCGATTTTGACTTCGAACATGACAAATCACGTCGGCAGTTGAAAGGCAAAATCACACGACTGCTCGACCTTGACTTCATTCGCGAGGGGACAAACGTCGTTGTCATCGGAAACCCGGGCGTCGGCAAAACCATGCTCGCGAAGATCATCGCATGGAAAGCATGCCAGGCTAACATACGCGTCCTGTTCACACCGGCAATGAACATGCTTAACCAGCTCGTCGCTTCGCAGGCAGATCATTCCCTCGTCCGTAAACTCAAAACATATACAGAACCAACTTTATTACTTTGTGATGAATTGGGGTATTTGTCGCTCGACCAGCAGACTTCAAATCTCCTTTATCAGGTCATCTCGACAAGGCACGCTGATAAACGCAGCACTATTATTACCACAAATACAGCTTTTTCTGAATGGGGAAACATCCTCTTTAACACTACTATCGCCGCCGCAATCGCCGACAGACTCGTTGAAAACTCAGAAGTATTCCTACTGGGCGGGCGCTCATGGCGGGTTCCGAATAAAGGCCCCGTTAATCCTTGATAACGGCCAGTTCAGGCGCCGCTCTGTGATGATACTCCCATTACCGGAGAAGTCCGGCGGGATAACCCCTCATCGGCGCTGCGGATGGGGCGCGGACTTAATCAGACCGCGCCCTCAGTCAGAGGAATAATATGTTCAACTTTAGCGCGAATAACCTCGTTTTGATTTCTCGTTACGACTGCAAGTCATGTGTGGTTTTCATCATGAAAGACCAACATACCAAACGAATTTACCGGATGCATGACTTCTCAAAATCTCAGCCTATTACGCCAAACCTCTTATGGTGCGTCTCAGGAAAAGTCAACTCCGCAGATAAAATCTATCTGGTTATTGAAACGGTCAAGATCGATTCCAAAAACAGCACTTGCGACTGTAACTCACTCTCCTGATGATCGCGAAAAGGATAAGGGCTTAGAATTATGTAATGCTTGGGTATGGAACGATTAATTTAAAAACGCTCTCGCACAATGTGGCATGGACGGATAGCTGCGCCGGTACACGTTCCGGACCTCTGTTATACCGCCGATTTTGGCCCTCTTTTAGATCGCCGCGCACAGTTTACCTCAAAATATCTTCCTATTGTCTTTAATTACAATGCGTTATAGTAATTTCTCCCGAGAACAACCGGACAGTAGTTACAGGCTAGAGCCTGTGGAAAAGTGGAAAAGCCCCGCAAAAAACAGCGGGGCTTTTTCACTTTTCCACAGGCGTTCTGCTCGTATTTCTTCATGCCGCCGTTTTTTTAGACAATTCAAAGTATTTCATTTCGAATAACGTCTTTTTCATACAATTGGTGAATCAGTCCAGGAATACGTCCTTCCTCTTCAATACCGTAATACTGAAAATCAAATGCACATTCCAGATTCAAGTCAGCTAAATCACGCATTTGTTTTGGTCGAAGTATCGGGCCGCCACCATCTACATTTACCCACCATATACAAGCAACATACATCTTTACTCCGTCTGTTTCTTGAAGCTGTTTAAATGTCTGAAAACAGTTTTTTAATTTTTCTGTTAGCCAATCAATGTGACAGTTCATATCTGTTGACTTAACAAACGATTCTGACGATAGGAACCAACCATTTACTTTCCCAATACGAACATGCCCCATTGCGGTGTGTCGTTCCTCTCCAATCGCTACATGATCTGTTGGCTGGACTCCTAAAAGATTGCTTACTTCAAAAGGACTCATTGCGCCTGGATAAATGAGGAGTTTTACACACACCCTATCGCAATAATCATTCTCATACTCATATCCGTGGAATTTATGAAAATATGAACTATCATTTTCATTAGTCATCGCATCACCTTAGCAAAATAAAATGGGTTAATTTGATTGTAGTCAACTGGAACCTCTAAAACAAATAACGATTTTCAGGTTCTGTTATTTTAGAAAAGCGTTATCTTATCAGATAATGTATTATATTATCAATAACATTTCCAAAAGAGTCCACGCAATCTCCATTGACTCTGATTTTTACGTGAAAACTATTTGGGATATTATTTGCGTCCTTAAGTGATTCTAAAGCACGTCCCCATTCGCGACGATGAAGGTTTTTTCCTACTGTTCCGTTCAATATCTTCGCAGTCGATGGACTTATAGTATGTCCTCCGCTCTGGATGATTTTACCAAAAACAGCACCACCTGCTTTTCCTGTTACTCCTCCCACAAGCATAAATCCCGCATCAGAACCACTTCTCGGTATAATGTAAACTCCGATCATATCTATTGCGTACGCCAGATAATTTCCCTGATTGAGATTGTTTTCCGCATGTTCTCTTAATCGGTCTTCATCAAATACAGTCTTTACAGCTTCTACAATTGAATTATTTGTGCTACTTGATGCCAATACCACTCCAACATTGTAGTTGAACATATCAATGTTGAATGGATTCCCACTTCCAACATAAGGCAATGAACTCAGGAAATAGTATGCCACCATAGGATTTATTCCGCTTGCCACCAGTTCCATGAATTCTCTGTTTCCCAACATGCTATTTATGGGCATGTCGTTTCGCCACGGATTAGATGCGTCGGCAAATGGATTCGGAATCGGCAGATCCATCGCATCCATACCCATTGGATCGGTATACCGCAACGGATTATTATTCGCGTAAGCGTACCGGTTCAGCAGATGCGGCTGCGCAAGCCGCCTTGATGTGATCAGCACCGGATCAGGACTCGTAAACCGGCCCAGCGGCGCCGCATAGAATCTCGCCCCAAAGTAATCAAGCCCGGTTCCACTATCATGCGGCTGCCCAGTGAACTTCTGCGACATATTACTGGCAGCCGGCATCGCCACGCCTTGTAGACAATGGAATGTCCTTCCAAACGGCAGATAGTCATAGCATTCCTGAAACGCTCCAGTACTTGACGTTACTAAACGAACACTGCCATGTATATCCGTAAAAGCATACGATGTTCCCGCTACTGGCGTATCCGACGTGTATTCCGCCGCAAGTCGCCCAAAGGCGTCATATGCGTAGTATGTCGTTACTCCGCTCTCGACCTTCTTCACCCTGCGGCCCTCTCCGTCATATGCATTCGTTATATACACCGTGCCGGACACTACCGTATTGCGCCCGTCGGCATCGTATGCATAAGTATTGCCATTGTACGACAGTTGATTCCCCGCCGCGTCGTACGTCGCGTTTATAAGCCGGTTGGTCATCGGGTTGAATTGCGCTCCCGACGTCGGTTCATTCGGGTCGGCTGGAATCAGACCGTTGGGGCTGCTAAAAAAAGTTGTCCAGCGATTACTCCATCGGTCGTAATCGAATGTCTGTGAATAAATATTTAATTCATTCACGCTTGCCAGACGGTTCACTCCGTCATAGTCAAACGTCTGCGAACGCGTTATTACTCCCAGAACAAATATGGACTGGCTCGTGATATTCCCGTTGTTCGCCGTTCCTGAAAAATTGTACGTCATCCGCATAACGTTAAAACCGCCCTGCGTTGTTCCAAGGCTATATACCGTAGGCGTTCCCGGCGTATTGTAGTTATACGTCTCCCACAGATTGTTCCCGAGCTTCGTCTGCCTTACCCTGCCGTCCGCCGTATACGGCTGTGAAACGCCCGTCGTATCCCAGTAAGTCTTACCGCTCGTCGATACCTTCGTGTTGCGGCCCGCATTGTCTATCGCGTATTCTATTCTCCGCCCCGATGGATACGTCATGCTCTTCAATCCGCCGCCCATATACCATTCATAACTGAAATTTATAGCCCGCGAATATCCCGTTATCGTCTGGCTGCTTGCCGTTACATTCCCTAAAACGTCATATGTGTATGTCGTCGTTCCAACAGACGAGCCGATCGATTTCAATTGCCCCGCCTGCGGCCCTTCTCCGGATTGATAATACTGGTAAGTCACCGTAGGCGTTCCGTCGCTATATGTACGCGTTGTTATCCGGTTTAGTGCGTCATAAGCGGCAACGCTATATATGCCCCGCGCGTCCGTCTGACTCTCCACCTGACCGCTGTCGTTATATGTAAAACCGGTTGTTCCGCTTTCAGGGTTTGTCGTCGAGGTCAGCCTTCCAAGCGAACTGTAGGCGAATGTCCTCAACTGTACGCCCTGCGTCGTCGTCAGTAAATTATCAAGCGGGTCATAGGTATACGTCGTTACGTAGTTCAATACGTTCGGGTCTTCTATCACCTCTGCAAGTCGCCCAAGCGCGTCCCTCCGCTCTTTCCTCACTTTCCCCGCGGGATCGATGATCGTAGTCCAGTCCGCGTCGTATGTGATTTGCGTATAACCCGTACGGTTCGTCGTTTCTGTACAGCTTGCCGGTTCGGCACTGCCCTTGAATGTCGCCGTCACCGTTACGCGGCCCAACGGATCGTACTGCGTACATTGCCATTGCAGTGTGTCGTCGCTTGTCGTCCGATACGGCGTCGAGGTGATTATGGCCGACCAGCCATCGGGCCACACAGTGTTATAATGCCGATAACTGGTTTTGACCTTGATTCCAGAGTTTATGTCCGTCAGAGCGGCGCCGTCCGAATACTGCGTCAGGATGGTACGCCCCAACTGATCATAGTGTGTAATGGTTTGCAGTGCCTGGTCGTTATAGGCTATCAGATCGCGCTTGATCGTTACCTTGTTGTTCTGATTGTCGTAAGTTCGCGTAACCCGACCTAATATCTCATTGCCGTATAGAATGTACTCGCCGGTTTTCCGACCTGCGGCATCATATTGATACTGCTCGCTGACGCCGTTTTCCTCGTCCGTCACCGCATATGGCACCATGCCGTTCAGCCATGAGTATTTCGTAGTCCGCTGTATGGCTGCGTTGCCGTAGCCCGCAACCACGCTTTGCAGCCGTCCGCCGCCGTCATATACGGCATGTGTACGCACTTCCGGATCATAGGTGTCTGTGCGGTTCCCGTAACCGTCATACGTCCATGTGAGTACCTGGGAGTTTGAAATCGTCAGTCCGCCCAATGCCGGTACATTCGGCGCCTTCACGCTTTCCCAGCGTTTTTCTACGGTCTTATTGCCGTTTGCGTCATAGACATATTCCGCAACGGCGTATTTGTTTCCCGCACCGTCGCTTACGCTGCTGCGCTGTACGTCCGTCAAACGGCCGGTGTTATTATTAATGTCCCAGTATGCGTTGTTGTGAGTTTGTGGAGCGCTTGAAGACGCATCGGGAACGTAAAGATAATAATCCATTTCCGCTTTTCGTAATACCACCCCGGCGGCCCCGTTGGAAGCCGACCAGTCACGCTCATTACGTACGCGCGACCTTCCATTCGCGTCATATACGTATTCGACTACTCTTGTTTTTTCATTCGGCGTGCCGAGGCCGATTGTGGTCGTTTCCTTTTGTACATAGGGATTGTTCGGCAAAGCGTCGTTGAAGTTGCGCATCGGATAGACTTTATTCTGATCCCATTCCCGTACCGTTCGTGTTCCCGCGAGGAAATCCTCGACCTGAATGATGCGGTTGCAAAGGTAATTATCAGGATCGTCTATACATTTGCATTGAAACATATATCCCGTTACTCCGCCGGAAGGCGCGATAACTAATGTAGTCGTCAGGATATGGTTGAAGTTCCAGACTTGGTTTCCGTTTCCCTGAACAGTTACCGTCTTACTTTGTACCCAGTTTCTTCCTGCTATATTCCCGGCAGTCCTGGTGTTACCGCTGACGCCTGTGCCGTCGAGAATGTATCCGTATGAGTATTGCGCTCCGCCGGGTGTCCGGACGTAGTTCAGTTCCCCATATGTTGTGTTGTAGCCAAACTTATAACTGCTCCACGCCGACGGCTCAACCCCCAGCGCAGATGCCGAAGCTCCGGGTAGCGGCAACTGGATATATGCAACTCCCCATAGGGTCGGCGACAGTGTTACATTTATACTGCCGTTATTGTAAAGGCGTCCAACCGGAAGCGTGTTCTTTTTCCAGTCGATCAGATACGTCAAATTACCGCCATTTACACTCGGTACACTCACTTCGTCACGTACCCAGGTAACAGTGCCTGGGTTGACATTGGTCGAATTTTTGGTGAGCACAATTGTCTTGCCTGAGGAATTCGTGATTGTGGTTGTGGTTTTATACCCGGAGATCGACTGGGAAATAGTCGTCTGGTTGTTGTTTTTGTCGTAAATTGTCGTTACATCGCCGTTCACACGGACGCGGTTCCCGTCCGGATAGTAGATGTTCCAGGGGAGAGTTGTGTGACTATCATTAGAGGAACTGCTTGCTTCAACCGTAACCCGCAAATAACCGCCGTCTATCGTATAGTAATTCAACGGGCCGCTGATAATGCGGGTTCCCGCCGCGTTATAGCCGTTCGGCTTTACGCCGCTGAATCCGTCGGCGCTTTCATAGCCTTTCAGCATAAGAATACGCGAACTGCCGTCTGGTAACATCAGATTCAGCCGATAGGTGGAACCCACGGTTTCAAGATCGAGCGCGTAGTTGTTTGCGTCGTAGCGCCATCCTGGGTAAGCATCCAGCTGCCAGGTGTTGTTTCCCGTATTTACGGCGTTATATATGCGGGAATCGTAATGAAGATTCAGCCCAAACCCCGCGCCGCCCGCGCCGGCAGGCAGGGACGCTATGGGAATTTGCACATGCAGCTTGCCAGTCGCTATATCTATATTATCGATCGAGTCACTCAATTGCTCTATCCCCGGAGAAAATCCGCGCTCCGGTTCATATACAACCTGTGCGCAAAGGGCCGCGGCCATAACCGCGATCGTGCCCGTGACGATAATAACATGCTGTAGTTTTGCCGGCATTGCCCACATCCTTTCACGAACAGGTTGAACGATATTAGCTTATCTTTACAAGTTTCAACACTTCCTTAATTGCAGCTTGCCGTACATTGCTGGTAATAGTACACACCCGCCTGCGCCGCATCTTGCGGACATGAAGCAGTGCAGCCATTCAACATATCAAAACACGGACCTATAGGGTATGACGCGCATATCGGATATTCCGACAATACCCATTGCAGGCAGTTGTTTTGGCAATCTGCCTCTGTCTGATTAATGACGTTCTGTGCCTCAATTGAACATATCTCATGACAGGTCATTCCAGCCTGAGAAACCGTATATATCTGCCCGCCGGCGCTTATGATCCCAATACGCTTTGGGCCGTAGTTGATGGCGACGGAGTAGCTTACGGTTCCATTGCCGGTTCCGGAGCTCGTACCGGTGATTGTGATCCAATCGACGTTCCTTATAGCGAGCCACGAACAACCGCTGCCGCTGGTATGCGTGATACTAAAGTATCCGCTTCCGCCGTATGCCGATGCACTGGCCGATGACGGTGAAATGGAATACGCGCAGATGGTGTCGGCGATTTCCGTAGCTATCAGGCCCGTACCACCGTAGATATATTCGCGTACGCCTTCTGCAAAGGCGAACGTTGCAAACAACAGGCACAATACGATTACAACGGAAGTTTTGATGGACATACTTTCTCTCCTGATAACGCGCCGGAAAATCGCGCACCGGGAAAATGCGCGAAAATGAGTTAAACAACCGCCTTCCGTATAGGAACAGTAGAGGTCTTCCCCCTTTGCCAAAACCGGAGCCACTGTCTTACCGCCCAAATTATAAACCTTAAGAAATTCTACCCTATTCGCAAAGATCAATCCTTATCAACAAAAATTTAAAATAAATCGAAAATTATTGCGGATCCGCTGTTTGTGCCTGATAATCAGGATTCCACTATCAAATGGTTCAGGAGGTGACATTAATGATAAATGCGTACGGAAAGTGGCCGGAATCCAATTGGACATCGGACAAAATCGACTGGAAAGACGCCAAAACGATCACCGCCGGTGTTGACCTGGGGACGACCAGCGCTCAAAGCGCGGTATTTTGCGACGGCATACTGTTTGGCTGGGCAAACATCAGGATAGGGGCGAGTTTCAAAAAAGCCGCAGAAGAAGTGATTATAAAGGCTCTGGGCGACTCCGGATTGACGCCGGCAATAATTGGAACGATCACGGCCACCGGCTTTGCCAGGGAAAACGCTATGTACGCGACCAAAACTATGGATGAAGTCCACTGTCACGCCAAAGGGGCGCGCTTCATGTACGGACCTGGCGTACACACGGTTGTCGATCTCGGCGGGCAGACGATGAAAGCCATTCGCCTTTACGACTGGGACAGGGTGCGGGATATCACAATGAACGATAAATGCGCGACGGGACAGGGGCGCAATATCGAACAGATATGCAAATTGCTCCACATTCCGATTACTGAGATCGGCGAGAAATCGCTTGACGTGAAAAAAGATCCGGAACCGGTAAGTACGACCTGCTACTGCTTCGCGCAGACGGAGACGATGGGACAGTTTCGGCCGGAATTTAGAGCGGAACCGCTTACGGAAAACGAAGTCTGCGCAACGCACATGCTGGCGGTAGCATGGAGAATGCTGGGTGCGATCGGGAAACTGCAGCCGCTGGATCCGGGAGAAATCATGTGCTACGAGGACCTGGGATTCACGGGAGGTTTGGCAAAGAATCCGGGAATCACAAAGAGGATCGAGCGGGAACTGCGGGTTACGGCGCTGACAAGCGAATATGATCCGATGCTGGCGGGAGCGATCGGCGCGGCATTGGCGGCATTTGAAAATGCCGGGTAATTCGTTTTATTCGCTTTATGGCAACCTCCGAAAACCCCGAAATCAAGGCTTGCGGCCGAGACAAAAGCGGAATTTACACATAGGTAAATGAGCATTTTATCGAGGGAATGTAAAGGAAAACGCAGATTTTGGGGTTTTCAGAGGTAGCCTAATGTAGTGCGGCGGCAATCCGCCGCTATGAAAGCGGGAGCAAGCTCCCGCACTCCATAGGCAAGGAGGGCGCGAAATGGATTATAAGGCATTGGTAGAGAACCGGCATGAATATGCAAAAGCGTGGAAGGCGAAGACCGGAGGAAAGGTACTTGGGTGGTATGAACCGTATTTTCCGGAAGAAGTAGCCTACGCTGCGGGAGTGCTGCCGGTGAGAATAACGGCCAGACACTATCCGGATAATGTATCTGACAAGTGGATCTATGCGTGCTGCTACCCTGTGCGCGACATGGTGAACCAGTTCCTGAAAGGTCATTATGATTATGTAGACGGGCTTGTGAATACCGAAGGCTGCCAGTGGATGTATAACGCCTGGGAAGTGTCGGTCAATAACAATCCGAAGCTGTTCAACTATTATCTGTTCATGCCGGATCACACCGACGCGCCGACGTCAAAGACAGTGCTCCGGTCGGAACTTAACGTGTTCAAAGCCAGGATGGAGGAATGGACGGGAAAAACCGTTACAGACGAGGATTTGGACAGGGCGATCGAAGTTTATAATAAAAACCGGCTGCTTCTTAGGCGGATCAGCGAACTGAGACGGTATGACCGTCCGTTGATCCACGGCGCGGAGATGATGAATATCGTACTGGCGTGCCAGTTGATGGACAAGGCGGAGATGAATGAGATTCTTGAGAAGTATATTCCAGAACTGGAAGCCAGAGAGCCGGGGCCGGATCGAATCCGCCTGATGCTGATCGGGAGCGAGACGTGGGATACGGCTCTTGAGGAAATGGTGGAAGAACTGGGCGGCGATATCGTGGTAGACGAGCTGGACAACGGGACGAGCTACTACTGGAACAACGTCATTCCGCAAAAGGATCGGCTTATGGCAATCGGGTTGAAGTATCTTGGGCGGCCCAAAAACCCGATCAAGGACAACAACTGGCGGCGCAGGCCGCAGCATATATTTGAGCTGGCAGAAGATTACAATATAGACGGGGCGCTGGTGGTAAAGCAGATATACTGCCACCTGCACGGTACGGACAACTACGCGGTGTGGAAGGTTCTGAGAGAAAGATATATCCCGTATCATTTTTTTGAGAGAGATACGACGCTGCCGATTGAAGAAACGAAACTGCGTCTGGAGTCGTTCATGAACATGCTGAAACCCGGTTTGACGCGACTGGTCGGTTGGGGTTGTGCCTAAATATAGGAATAGATTATGACAAAAGGACAGCTTTGGGAAACCCGGCCTTTGGAATTCTGGGGAAAAGCGAAAGAACTGCGGGCGAATTATGATAAATCCGCGGCGAGCGGCAATGAAAACATCATAGGCCAGGGCAACTGGGATTGGGCGCCAGCTTATCCCGCGCTCACCATCATTCACGACAATCCCGTAGGGTCGATGATTCAGGCCAGAAACGATTCCTTCGCGCGCAAGGCCCGCCTTGCAAGCGAGATTCGCGGTTGGGGACGCGAGATCTGCGGGTATCAGGGAAACTGCTGGGGCACGCAATTCCTGGGTTATCTGGAAGACGGAACGCCGTGGCGGAAGCGTCAACTTGTGGCGCCGCACCCCTGCGTGTGCGATCAGCACGCGAAGCGCGGTCAGCAGGCGAGGGACTTTGAAAATATGCCGCAGTGGATGGCCGATGCGTGCATGTACACCGGAGAATATGATGAAGAACGCGAAAAGCCGATGCTGGAACATAAGGCTTACTGCAACCTGAGAGTCGTCAACGACGTGGAGCGTATTTTCGGTCAGCAATGTGACGATGAAAAGATGATCCGGATCTTGCGAAATACATCCGCGTTCCAGGAATACAAGAGAGAGATATCATGGCTGATGGCAAGGACTATTCCCAGTCCCCTGTCGGTGAAGGATCTGTACTCCGTTTACACCATCGGCAACCTGACGAAAATCGACCCCAATGAAACGCTGAAATTCTGGAAGATGGTACGCGATGAAGTCAAATGGCGCGCGGACAACAAAATCGCGGCGGTGGGCAACGAGCGTTTCCGTTTCATTGAGGCTCACCCGCCATCCTGGCATTACCTGAAATACTATCGTTATCTGGAATCCTACGGCGCGATTTGCCTGGGTTCACAATATTCAAACGGCGGCACGTTTGAGATTCACCCGGATGGAAGCGTCGAGCATTTCGAAGTACTGCACTGGCCGGAAGACACGCCCATGGAAACCCGTGAGGATATCATCCGGGTAAGCGTCACCCGCGACGGCAGGACTTCCTTCGGAGGAATCGCTTCCGGCAGTTGCAAGATCGATGAATACATCCACCGCGACAGGATCGTCAAATTCGCCAAGGCATACCAGGCGGACGGCGCGCTCCTGGCGATCTGGCGCCACGGTTTAGGCTGTACGTTTACCCGTAAGGAGCAGGCCATGTATCTCAAGGAAGCCGGACTCAGCGTCATGCATTATGAGGGCAGCCAGCCCGGTGAAAGAACCGATATGGACGAGAAGCGCTTCCTGGATCAGTTGGATAACTGGATGCAGTCAAATGGTCTGCGCCGCATGGAAGAAAAGGAGGCGATAAAATGATAACGGCGGGCATCGACGCGGGCATTGAGTACATCAAGGCGGCCGTGATGAAGGACGGTAAAGTCATCGGCAAAGCCATTGGGGATTCCGGTGGAGCGGGACGTTCCGCCACCGCGCAGGCGGTCTACGATAAGGCATTGGACGACGCGGGGATAAAAGCCGGCGACGTGGAAAAGATCTTCGCCACAGGCAAAGGAAAATTTGACGTATCTTTTGCCGACTACAGGTTCGCCGAGCTACTCGCCGCTGCGAAAGCCGCGAAACTTGCGGCGCCGGAAGCGACAATGGTGATAGACATAGGCGCCGACGAGATTATTACAGCCACCCTTGACGGTGACAACATCAAGGAATTCGTCCACAACCAGAAATGCGCGGCAGGTCTTGGGCTGTTCCTGACGGGAATGGCGGAGCGACTCGAAATGTCCATAGATGAATTAAGCGCTCTGGACGGGCCGGCGACGGTTACGGTGAACGAAGGCTGTGTCGTATTCGCGGAGCTGGATGCGTTGAGCCTTCTGAATCGTGGAACGGATGTGAAAGAAACGGCAAAGGCATTGATTGAGGCCTGCGCTTGGAGAGCGAGCATGACTATTAACGACATCTACAAACCGGATACGTCCTGCGTGGCTCTGATGGGCGGGCTTACGCAAAACGGAGCTTTCATGGAAGCGCTGGAGAGGATCTCCGGCATAAAGTTTGTGATTCCCGAATATCCGGTATATGGCGGAGCAATCGGCGCAGCCGCATTGGCGGCCGCCGGCTGATATACATCGCTATTGCATGGAGTGCGGCGGCTTGCCGCCGCTTTTAAAACGGGAGCTTGCTCCCGCACTTCCAAAACAGATCAGTATTGGTTTTTGTAAAGGAAGCGCTGATTAATTGCTTGTGCGGGATGAAGCGCAAGGCGCACGGAGCGCAGGAACCGAATCATATATAGAAAATGTTGAGGTTACGAGCACCGCGCAACGCAGCGATTCGCCCGCACAAGTAATTAATCAGTGTTTTCTAAACGCAGGTCAAGAAGGTGGGAAATCAACATGCGCACTATTAATGTCGGCGACGTCATAGGTAAAAGCAAATTCAACATATTTTTTCTTGCTCTGTTTCTGACTTTTCTCATTACTTTGATCATTGACGGCGCAGAGATGGGTCTGTTCGGGACGGCGCTGCCGGTATTGATAGAATCAACGGGTATTAACACAAAGGTCTTCGGCGTAATCGGCACTTTTTCGCAGTATGCCATGATGCTCGGCGGCGTGATCTTCGGCATGATGTCGGACAGATTCGGCCGTAAAATTTCACTGATCATGTGCGTCGTATTTTTTTCCATCGGCACCGGTATGTTTGGAACCGCTAATTCTCCGGTTGAATTTGCCGCCTGGCGAATGATCGGCGGATTGGGCATGGCCGGTGTCGCGCCTATCTGCGTTGCATTATTGTCGGAATATTCCCCGGTAAAAAACCGTGTAACGCTCATCACAATGGTAACAGCCGGCCCCCCTATGGGCATGGTACTGGCTCCGCTTCTCGGCTTGCTGTTTCTACCTTCAGGCGCATGGCGGACGATGTATTTCCTCGGGTTTATTCCCCTGGTCATGATTATCTTTATTATAAAATTCGTTCCCGAGACGATGGACAGACTAGTCAAAGGCGACAGGCGGGTTGTCGGAAATATCCTTAAAAAAGCAGACCCGGGTTTTATTCCCGCGCCGGACGACGAATATGTAACAAATACGTCGACAAAGCCCAAAAAAGCCGCGCTGGCAACACTGTTTAAAGATGGAATGCTGCGTAATACAATTCTGTTCTGGATTATATTTATGTGTATTACATTTGCAATCACCACCGTTAATACATGGCTTCCTAAACTTATGACGGACCAGGGCTATCCATTAACCAACAGCCTTTGGTTTACATTTACTTACGCGCTCGGCGCTTTGCCGGCTATCGCAATATCAGGCTGGGTGACCAACAGACTTGGTTACAAAAAAGCGATCATTACCTATCTTATTATCACGACGGCTCTTGTTCTGATGATGCTTGTTAAAACCAACGTGATAATCCTCTATATGAACCTGTTCCTTGTCGGCGGCGGCTTTTACGGGTCTTTTGGGCTGGTATATGCGTACACGGCAAGCACATACCCGATGACCCACAGGGGAACAGGCGTTGGATGGGCGGGTTCAATAGGTCGCTTCGGTTCTTCCTTCGGCCCGATGATCGGAGGTTTTCTCATCGCCGCGAACGCCGCCATGGCCAATCGTTTTATGTTTTTGATCATCGCCTTTTTAATTACCCTGGCGGCAATTTGCATCGTTTACACAAAGGAAAGCGCCGAATCAAAATCCGCAAATTAAAAACTTATGAACATGAAAGAATTTGAGGCGCTGGTAGCCGAAGCGATTGACTCGGTGCCCGAAGAATTCCTGGAGCGAATGGAGAACTGGCAGGTAAGCGTGGAAGAATGGCCGCGTCCGCAGGATTTATTAAGCCTGGGCATTTCCTTAGAAAATCGCCATTCTCTTTTAGGCTTATACCGCGGAGTGCCGGCTACCAAACGCACCTCGTACTACATGGCTTTGCCGGATTGCATCACAATTTTCAAGGGTCCTATCGAGACATATGCGGGACAGGATAAAGATGCGATTAAAAATCAGGTGCGCCGCACGATTATTCATGAAATCGGTCACTATTGGGGTATCGGCGAGAAGCGGCTGAGAGAGTTAGGCTGGGCCTGACAATTGTTCAACTACAGCGAAAACCGAAATCCGTCTTTGGGAACGAGTGAGCGGTCGTGAAATTTATTTTGGACGCCTTTCAGATCGACAAGCTTTTCGGCAATTTTTAAAAGTTTGCCGTCCAACGTTCCTTCCGTGTCTCCGCCCGCTTCGTCAGCGACAAGATAATCATTGACGGCAGTCAACGCTTTCCGCACTAATTGCGATTCCGTCCATTTCAGCGAACCATCTTCTAACGACAAAATGCCGTCGGCTCCGAAAAACAGGTTGAACGGCGTTGTGATTCCTTCCATGAGAAAGAAGTCCTTCAATTCGTCATGGACGTCTCGCATAAGCGACAACATCTCCAGTGCTGCCGCTTTATCGGCTTCCGGGGATTCAATTCTGTAGCCGTTTTCAAAATCCTTGCCGATTGAAATATGGTGTCGGAAATCTTTTAAGTCGCCATGCTCGTCATCGTGATCTTCCAACATATCCAGGCCAAGGGTTTTTGCCGAATCCCTGGCATAATTGGGGAGCAAGCTGTTCAGCGCCTGCTTCGCCTTTGCGTTGTCGTCGGCCTTGTTTCCAATTGTTTGCACATCCGTGATATACAATTCCCCATTGTGGTCAATCCGCATTGAGAAACTCTCAATCTGCTCATCGAGGGTTCTCGCATATTCTTTGTTGTAAATTTTCCAGGCGACTTTATCAAGGATTTCCCAGTGCAAATCCGCGACTGCTTTTACAAAATCAATTTTGCCGTCGCCGGCTTCGGAAAGATCGCCCCGTTTAATGGACAGTAGCGAACGAACGGCGTTCGATTCCGGCTGTTCGTCTTCGCCGGTAGGCGGATTTACGGATTTGGGATCAGCGGTGATTATCGTTTGAGGCACATATTTTGGATTAATAATATCCCTGATTTCGCCGGCAAATTCGGAGAATGCTTCTAAAAGTTCATCGAGCTTTTGGCTGCCGCCATCCGCGGCGTCATTAAACAGCAAGCCGTTCTTTTGAAGATAATCTTTGAAAAGCTGCGTTCTCGCAGCAAGGTATTTGCCGTCGGAAAGATCAAAAGCTTTATTTTCCAGGCCTTCGAGAATCTCCATTTTGGCTTTTTGTGTTTTGATCCGCTCAACCAGTTCCGGATTTTCGTTCATGAGTTCGGCAATCCGTTGTTTGTCTTTAGCGCTGATATTGCCTTCAACGACAATGTTCCCGTCGGCGTCTTCGGCAAAGATGATTTTCTTTGTAATGTCGCCTAATCCCAGATCGCCTAGTATACCTTCGAGAGCATGAGCCAGTTCCAGGGATTCGACATCAATCGCCAATTTTAGCGCAGCCTTCAATGAATCCTTGTTTTCAAACACGCCGTTAAGGCCGAGCAGCTTTCCGAACCGAGCCAAAGAATTATCAATAGGTTTTAGCGAGGAAAGCTTAACGTTATTTAGAGACTTATAAGCCTCCAGTCCTTCCGATGAAATGGCCATGGTGTACGCTTCGTCGGCGGCGATGGTCATTGAATCCTTTTTTTCCGCGGCGATCTGAGTTGACGCCGCCGTTTGCGCCGGGCGCGAAAGCGCGTACGCAAATTTCCCTGCGAGTACGGGTTGCAGACTCATCATTGGCCAATCCTCCCTGATTTGATGAACCGTATCATTTTACATAAATCCACAGTATCCGCCAAACACATGTTTTCAATGTCCGGTAAATATCCATCCGACGGATTGAGCTGGATCCTGAAACTGAAATGAAACCTTGATTCAAAGAACAGTAAAGCGGTAATGGATTTGATGGATGATTTGCATAAGACCGGTTCGACGATCTGCATGGTTACACACGATCCGCGCTACGCGCAGTGCGCCGACCGGACTGTCTACCTGTTCGACGGACAGATCGTAGAAAAGTCGCTTGAGGAAGATCTACACATGTAAACAAAGCGTCTTTTCGCGATCGACGGCGGCCATTCACTCGGTACATAAAACGACCGTGGCGAATTGTTGGGCATGGAAGTCAAATTACCAGAAATGGTAGGCCGACTTATAAACCACCCATAAGCCCAGAAGAAAATTGGTAATCGTGTGCGCCGTTATTGCGTCGCCGAGCCGCCCTTTTCTTATTACCAGTCCCTGATAGATAAATGCGCAAAGAATCCCCGGAAGCCATTCGTAGTGGGCGAAGCCGAAAGCGACGCCGACGATGATAAACGCCGGCCAATTCAAAGAACTCAAAGGAACGCTGAAAAAATCCGATTTTGCAAGGACGCGATAAACAAAGGATCTGTAGAAGACTTCTTCAAGCAGTGGAACTACAAGAGAAGATCCCAAAACGCGTATGACGATAAATATCAACGCTAACGAGTTACCTTCTCCATAAGATTGCAGAGGATTGAACGTGGCATCACGGTTTCCGAAAAAAAAGGGATAACGGCCGTCCAGACCGACCCACAGCAGAAAAACCACCACACCGGCGACAATGGCTTCCCATGAAAACTTCCAGCGCATCTCCTTTACATATTTCCAGACAATCCAGATCAGCAGCGCGCCGATAAGAGTTTTCAGCGTGTAGAGCCAGTACGCGCCCGTTTCGCCGAACGATCCCTGCATCATAGTCAGCGCGGCAAAAGCAACGAAAGGAACAATTCGGACAAGGTACGTGAAATACGGCGACGACTGAAATTTTGCGATCATCTCTAATACACTCCTGATTTATTGAGGGACGTCGGCACTTCCTTATGCGTCTGAATTGTAGTTCGCAATATCGGCGGAGGAAAGCACGTAATTTCAATCCATTTTTTCGTTACAGGATGGGAAAATCCTAAAAATGCGCTGTGCAGGAAATACCCCACGCCACCGGGCGGAATCTGGCTGCCTGTAAGCGGTATGCCGCCGAGACCATACAAGGGGTCGCCGACCAGAGGATGCCCTGCCGCCGCCATATGTATGCGTATTTGATGAGGACGCCCGGTAACGATTTGCACGTCAACAAGCGAGTGGTCACCCCGCCGTTCAAGCACGCGAACATGGCTTTGCGCAGTTTTTGCCGTCACGTCATTATCCGGAACCGCGGCATGAACCGTTTTCAGGAACGTATGCGGAACTTTCCCTATCGGCACGTCGATATCAAACTCATCTGTCGCCGGCGAGCCGACGACTAAGACCCTGTAACGCTTCAAGACCTCTCTGCGGCTCCAGGCCTGCGAAACCTTTGCAAACGTTCCCGGAGCGCGGGCAAACAACACGGCGCCGGAAGTTCCTCGCCCCAGCCGATGCAACGGGTTCGCATCCGAATAGCGGCGACGAACCAGCGTCAATAACGTATTTTCCATAAATAGCCCGCCGCCGGGCGTCGTTGGAAGTCCCGTGGGTTTTGCGACGGCCAGTAAAAATTCATCGTGATACAAAACCGCGAACGCGAGTGGAACTTCGGGTTCTTCCCATGGGGGACGGCGCCAGACAAGTTTTTGCCCCGGCAGCAGGATCGCGTCAGGGGATGCCGGAATCCCATTCAGTAAAACACGTCCCGAGATAACGCGCGTCAGCCATTCTTCATACCCGGCGGACGGGTATCGCTGCACGAGATATTCCACGACATTCCGTGCGGCCGCCGCCGCACCAAGTTCTTCGCTATACGCGTAGCCACCGTTTAGATGCGCCATGAATAAATATTATTTTCAAGGAAATGTTGATTGAACCGCTTCATGGAGTGCGGCTGCAAGTTCCCTCGCTCCATAAATCAGCATTTCCCTAGTCACGACCAAACAGGTCTCTTGTATAGACCTTGCCTTTAACATCCAGCAATTCCTGAGCCAGGCGATTGGAAACAATCACATCACTGATTTTCTTAAACTCGTTAAGATCTCTAATCACACGGGAATTAAAAAAATGTTCATCATTTAACACCGGCTCATAAATTACAACCTCAATACCCTTGGCCTTTAACCGCTTCATAACTCCCTGAATGGAAGACGCTCTAAAATTATCCGAATCGGTTTTCATGGTTAAACGGTAAACTCCCACTACTTTAGGCCGGCGACGCAAAATCATGTCCGCAACATGATCCTTGCGCGTGCTGTTCGCTTCAACAATCGCCCCAATAATGTTGTTCGGAACATCTGAATAATTGGCGCGAAGCTGTTTTGTATCCTTTGGCAGACAGTAACCGCCATATCCAAACGAAGGGTTGTTGTAATGGGAACCAATCCGCGGGTCAAGCCCGACCCCTTCAATAATTTCCTTGGCATTTAGCCCGCGAACTTCCGCATAAGTATCCAGTTCGTTAAAGTACGCCACCCGTAAAGCCAGGTATGTATTTGAAAAAAGCTTAACCGCCTCCGCTTCGGTTGCCCGAGTAAACAGAATCGGAATATCTTTTTTCATGGCGCCTTCTTCCATTAATCCAGCGAATCTCTTTGCGCGTTCAGATATCTCGCCGACAATAATGCGCGAAGGATACAGGTTGTCATACAGAGCTTTTCCTTCCCGTAAAAACTCCGGTGAGAAAATAATGTTTTCCGTATTAAACTGTTTTTTTATTTTTTCAGTGTATCCAACGGGCACCGTTGACTTAATAATCATTGTTGCTTGTGGGTTAATCGCCAGGACATCCGCAATAACCGCTTCAACCGTCTGCGTATTAAAATAATTTAACTGCGGGTCATAATCCGTCGGTGTTGCGATAATAATATACTCCGCGCCTTCGTAAGCCTGTTTTTTGTCCGTGGTCGCCGTTAAACGAAGCTTTTTATTAGCTAAATAATCTTCAATCTCCGAATCCACAATCGGTGATTTTTTATTATTAATCATTTCCACTTTTTCGGGCATAATATCCAGCGTCGTGACGTCATTATTTTGTGCCAATAAAACGGCATTGGACAGCCCGACATAGCCTGTTCCCGCAATAGCAATTTTCATATTCCTAACTCTATTTCTTTTTGGAAATATACTCCCGAACGCCACCGGCTGAAATTTATCAACCACAAAGAACACATCTGTGGATATATCAGGCGATAAGTTTATTTAACGTGTACTCAATGATTCCCTCCGCGCCGGCACGTTTTAATTCCGGGATAATACGCTTTACGATTTTTTCTTCCACCACGACTTCCAGAGCCATCCAGCCGGTTAGAGTCAGTGAACTGACGGTGGGACGCTTCAGCGAAGGCAGAATTTTCATAATTTCTGGAAGATCTTTTTCCTGAAGGTTCATCTTCAAACCGACCATACCCTCGGCGGCCAGCGCGCCCTTGAGCAAAATTGCGATGTTTTCCATTTTTTCGCGCTTCCAGGGATCATTCCATGATTTTTTGTTCGCTATAAAGCGAGTGGTGGAGGCAAGCAGTTCTTCGACGATGCGAAGCCGGTTGGCGCGCAATGAGCGGCCGGTTTCAGTCAGTTCGACAATAGCATCCACGAGGATGCCCGCCTTTGCTTCAGTGGCGCCCCAGGAATACTCGACGCGCGCCTTAACCTTGTTTTTAGCAAGACATTTTTTAACGAAGCTAACAAGCTCGGTAGCAACGGTTTTCCCTTCAAGGTCTTTCACGGAATTGATTTTAGATTTTTCCGGCACTGCAAGAACCCAGCGTACGGGCTTGAATCCCGATTTGCCGTAAACAAGTTCGCAGATTTCTTTTACGCGCGCTCCCGTTTCCAGAATCCAGTCCTGCCCGGTTATTCCCGCGTCAAACAGGCCGGCCTCCACATACTTGCCCATTTCCTGCGAACGTATGAACATGATTTCAATTTCGTCGTCGTCGCAATATGGAAAATACGACCGGTCGCTTGATGAAATACGTATGCCCGCCTTGCGGAAAAGATCGAGGGTTGATTCCTGCAGACTCCCTTTAGGCAGCCCCAGTTTTAAAATTTTTTTAGTATTGGACATTATCTCCTCATTTCATATGCATTTCATCTTGATAAACACAGTAAACGCTTTTGCCGGATTTCTTGGCGTGATACATGGCGATGTCCGCGTATTTAATCAAGACATGGAAATCGTCCGTGTGCAGCGGATAGAGCGCGATGCCTATGCTTAGCCCTACGTGGTATTTTTCGATATATCTATCCAGTGCCTGTGAAGAAAAATTGTCCAGCAGTTTCTGGGCAAAGATTGCCGCGTCGGCTTCCGTCTCAACATTTGGAATAACTTGCACAAATTCATCACCGCCGATACGCGCGGAGACGTTTAAAGCACCCGCAGAGGGGCGAAAAGCCTTTGAGTTTTCATACGCGTTGTCAAGGTACGCGGCGATGTGACGTAAAAGCGTGTCTCCGGCGTCATGTCCGGCGCCGTCGTTAACGGCTTTAAAATTGTCCAGATCGACCATCAGAAGCGCGTAAGGTTCTTTTCTGGCGCCGTTTTTAGAAACTTTCTCCAACCAGTTTATAAGATAACGCCTGTTTGGAAGACCAGTAATGGCGTCGAAATTCGCCATCCTGAACAGTTCGTCCTGCGCCGCCTGAAGCTTGCTTAATAATATCGAAGTCAAAAGCAGCACCAAAAGCATTGTAAGACATATGGAGGCCAGCAGATATTTGATATTGGCGCGCGCGGATTCGTTGCTTTGCGCCCAAAGCGTGTTGTCAAGGTCTGTGCAAACGATGCCTATTACCTTGCCGTGTTTGCGAATTGGAACGGCGCTCGTGTGGTAGCTGCCCCATTCGTCGCTCATATTCATGTCAAAAGACTGCTTGCCCAGAAAAGCCTGCTCATGAACTCTTTCCAGTTCATATGGCCCCGCGTCCTCCAGAACGGTTTCATCTTCCGTGTCCGTATCGAATACGAAATAGTATTTCCCGTCGTTAAGCTGTTTTATCGCGTAGATATATTTTACTTTTGTCGCTTTCTGAATATTCTTCAGATGCTCGAGGGTACGGTCGTAAGCTTCCCTGTTATTCTCTACGTCCGCCATGCTGTTGTAAGATTCGAATTCGTCGACATCTACGGCTTCAAGGGCGGTCATTGAAGTGGCGATCAATTGCGATTCGATACTGGAATCCAGCAACATGCGCAGATCATTGGAATTTTTCCGCGTCATGGATACGACAATTCCAAGTATGGTAATAAAAAACAATAAAACAAGCAGAAGTCCCAAACTTTGCAGTTTGTTTTTTTTCGAGTGCCTGATGTAGGCCTGATCGCGTACCGCTGTTGCTGATGGCATTACCTGCACCTGTAAGAATATGTTAGATTCCCAACTGCGTGGTCCACTGAACGGCTTCCAAATAGGCGTCGGCAAGTTTGTTTTCCGGAAGCGACATGTTTTTTGCCTGCGCCGAGGCCGCATCGAAATCGCCTAGTTCGTAAAGCTCTATCAGTCGCAAAAGTTCGAAATTATCACCTGTGCGAAAAATGAGCGGTTCCCATACGGATTTATCGACATGGATTTGCGTAAAAACTTCCTTCATCGGCATTTCCATTATCGCATCCATCAGAGAAAACATGCCCAGCAAATAAAGAGTTTCCGTATTCGTTCTCTTTCCGCTAAACTGCGCGACAAGTTCAAAGAATCGCGCGCGGATGAGCGACATGCGCGTGAGTTCGGGCGTTTTATCCTGGTTCAAGTCGACCAGACATGTCAGTGTCATCCATTTGCGGACTTCAGCGATTCCGAGTACGACGAGCGCCTGCTGAATATTTGAGATAACGGTCTGGAAACTGAAGTTGGCGGAATTCACGAACTGAAGGAGGCGATAGGAAAGAGCCACGTCATGCTTAACCACGTCCGCCACATCGTCGAATTGAAAATCATTATCCAGTAAAAGATGCAGGAGGCGTATACGGTTAATTGCCGTTGGATTCATGCTTTGTCCGGCGATGATAACGGGTTTGCTGAAGTAGTACCCCTGAAAATATTCAAAGCCCATTTCAAGGGCGGTATTGAATATTTGTTCGTTTTCAATTTTTTCAGCAAGAAGTTTTATCGGCTGCGCCTGTTTCCCGGACGTTTGCCGATCACGGAGGTATTGCACGAGGAGGGTGATATCAGGAAGCGGCGTCAGCAGAAAGTCCACCTTGATAATATCCGCGTAAGTAAAAAAGGCTTCGGTTGTTTCAGTAAACACAAAATCGTCCATCGCGATCTGAAAACCGTTTCGCTTTATACGTGAACAGGCTTCAAGCACATCCGGGGTCGGTTCGATGGTTTCAAGAATTTCAACCGTTAACAATTTCGGCGGAAGCAGTTCGGGGACTTCGTCAATCAGCAGGTGCTTCGTAAAATTGACGAAGGCTTTACGCCCTCCCGTCAATTTGTCCAGGCCTATATCCACGAAGCTGTTTATAAGCGTACGCTTGGACGCCTGGTCCTGATCGACCGATGCATCAAAATAATTCTGCACGTCGTCCTTGCGGTACAACAATTCGTAGGCATAAACATCGTTTTTGGTGTCAAAGATAGGCTGTCGCGCAACGAAGGTATCCATAATTTACCTTAAAAAAATCAATTAACAGACCAACAACATACGGTATTCAGCGACACGCCAGGGTATTCATAAAACTCGACGAATATCCTGGTTTCGCCGTAAAAAATTTATCTTACCCGCTTAAATCGCCTTGTCAATGCCCTCAGGTAGCCTTAATTCTTATTCATTCCGAAAAAACGCAGCCAGTCGTCAACATCGACGGTCCCGGAAGAGTCGGCGGGCGTTCGGCGCGTTTTTAAAACCCCGTCCGTCCTGCGGCCGCTTCCAGTCGTCGGACGGGCGACACGCGGCGGCGCGGCGGAACGCGCCCGGATCCTGAGAGTGAACCGATTCCAGTCAAGAATGCTTGCGCCCTCGTTACGGCAGCGCGACGCAAGCTCACGGTCGTTTGTTACGACAATAACCTCTCCCGGTCGTCCGATTTCCCGCAAACGGCGACAGATTGCGGTATCAGCCGAGTCCGGAGCGCTGTATCGAACAAGAACGCCGGGTGGAGGCGTCATATCGGCGGGATCGTCTCCGTCAAACCAGACAAGCAAGCGTCCGCCGGCGGCGCCGCGCCATTCGCTTAAAGCCGACAGAAATTCCACACGCGTGCGCCTGTCCGTTTTAGCGGCGTTCGCAGACAGTCCGATCAGATTGTTCCCGTCAAACCAATATGGCATGAATCAAATATAAATTTGATGATTATGATTGTCGATTGAAAAGAATAGAGTATACATATTCGCCATGTCTGAAAACTATATTGAAGCGGTTTTTTGCGCCGACGTTGATTCCGGCGAGATTCTGGCCATGCTGTCCGACGGCGAAGAACTCGGCTGCTGGGATAACAACGGCGTCATTCATATTTTCTGGCCCGAGTCGCGCTGGTCGCCTGAAGCGCTCGAAGACCTGCGGCGGGTGCTTTTAGCATTCGACGTTGACCCGGTCTCCGCCGGCCTGACGGTTGAAACATTTCCGGATCAGGACTGGAACGCAACCTGGGCCGCATCGCTGACACCGATACGCCTGGGACGACACATCCGTATCAGGCAAAGCTGGCATTTGCCCGACGATAATTTTGACGGTACGGAACTGGTAATTGATCCGCGGCGAGCGTTCGGCACCGGTCACCACTCGACCACGCAGCTGGTGATCGAATGGCTGGAAAAGCGTCTTTGCGGCGGAGTACGAACACTGGATGTCGGAACGGGAAGCGGCATTCTGTCAATGGCGGCAATCAGGCTCGGAGCGTCCTCGGCGCTCGGAATAGACAACGATCCGGTGGCAATCGAATGTGCGCGGGAATATGCCCGAATTAACGGCTTTGGCGCGGAGCTGGAATTGCGCGTCGGAGATTTTCGTGATTGCACGGATGGAGAATTCGACGTGATAGTCGCCAATATAGACGGGAAAACCCTGCCTTCGTTATGCCCCGAACTGCCGCGTCTTCTGAAACCGGGAGGTCTGATATGTCTTTCCGGATTACAGGAACACGATCTGGAGGAAATCACCGCGGCCCTCAACCATGCGGGCTTTGCGGTTAAAACAAAAACCGCAAGAGACGAATGGCTCGCTTTGGAGTGCGTGAGCTTGCTCCCGCTTTCATAGCGGCGGCTTGCCGCCGCGCTACGAACCGGCACGAAATATCCGGGCTAGGGTACTTTGAAATTGAAGGCGTGGCAGTGCGAACACCAGTCCACCGTTTTTTCATGCTGTCGATGACAAACATTACATTCCATACGCGAACCCCAGTGCGGGGAAGCATGGGGATTTTCCGGTTTTACCGCCGACGTTTTTTTCACAAGATCGGACATGCCGCCGTGGCAGGTAAGACAGCGTTCCGCCGGAACAAAAGTTTTTGGTTCCACCGTTCCGTGACACCCTTCGCAGCCGACGCCCTTGTCTTTATGTAAATCGGCAGTAAGTACGATTGCCGGTTGTTCCGACGCGGATAATGTCATCAAAGCCGCGAGAAGAACGGGAAGCGCGGCAATATATAAATGTTTTAAAAAGATCATGGCACTCCTTTTATTTTTTGAACCACTAATGAACACGAGTTTTTGTCGGCTTTCCGTAAGCGCGGCGGCAAGCCGACGTTTAAAAGCGGGAGCAAGTTCCCGCACTCTAAAAAATTGCGCCGGCGCTTTTTTTATTCGTGTTCACTCGTGGTTCAAAACTCCTATGGAAACACTGATTAATTGTTTGTGCGGGCGAATCGCTGCGTTGCGCGGTGCTCGTAACCTCAACATATTTCTATATATGCTTCG
>Ga0082212_10002652_pt1 | contig 25863 bp, 21 predicted proteins | sample TergutNt197P3_FD_71548 | JGI IMG/M metagenome (GOLD analysis project Ga0082212, IMG submission 71548) | Neocapritermes taracua P3 segment gut microbial communities from Petit-Saut dam, French Guiana - Nt197 P3 | ecosystem: Host-associated > Arthropoda: Insects > Digestive system > Gut ...
CGATTGTCACGATTCTTTGCAGCATACTTCCTCCATTTTTACGACATTAAACTGTTTTTGCATTTTGGTGCGGCTTTATCCCCATCTCCTGAATACGCATGTTTGGATTGCTTATCAGTTTTGTCAAAAGAACCACATAATCGTTTATTAACTTCAAGATTGTCGCGCGATTATACGATGCCGTTTGATACTTAAAATATCCGCTAACTCCCCCCGAATTTCCCGACAAAAACACATCTATGGGAAATAAGGCAAATTCGGATTGCGGCAGCCTGAATGGGAGTACCGCAAGATCTTCTGAGGAGGATCGTGACGCCTGACCGTCTGAAGGCGGAACTGCCAAATCCATGGACGTCTGCAACTGGAAGTCGACAACAGGTCCCTGTGGTGGAATTACCCCGGTAATAAAGTGGAAAGGAATGTAGTTGTCGTAAACATCAAGCAATGTTTTATTAACCCTCTCAATAAGCTCCAAAAACATCGGATTTCCATCCAGATCAACATGGACAAACTGAAAATTCATAAAACAACCCACGGCGGAATGTATTTCTTTGCGCAACCTGTTGGCTACGGGCACACAGAAGAAATTACAGCGATATCCGCTGAAAGCGTGAATCAGTGATATAAATGCCGAAAAAAGTACGGTAAAGAACGTAACATTATTGGCGCGTCCTAACAGAGACAGTCGTTTTGCCGGTTCCGGCAATATCGACACCGGCACGGTATCGCCGTAATACGACGTGGATGCAGGGACATGATCCACAGGGAGAAACGTGTTAATCGTATTTGGGATGCTTCTCCAATAGTCCAGCTTTTTCTCAAGAAATTCGCCGGAATAATGTTTTCGTTCCCATATTGCGAAATCAACATATTGTATCGGCAGCACGGGAAGCGGAGAGGGCGTATTAAAAAGGAATGCCTGATACAACGCAAACAATTCCTGTTGCAATATCATCATTGATAAGCCGTCTGTGGCGATGTGATTCGTAATGACCGTTAAAATGTTTTCGTCGTCGCCAGTGATTATTAATGTTGCCGATAGCATCAATTTATTATCAAAAAATGAAAAAGGATACGATGCAAGCTCCGTCAATATACGGTTCGCCTCATTTTTCCGGTTGTTTTGCGTAAACCGGCGCAAATCAGAAATTTGCAGAATGGTATCAGGCACGTCATTTATGTTCTGAAATATCTGTTTGTTAATAACAATGTAATTGGTTCGTAAAATTTCGTGTCTGCGCACTATCTCACACAGTGCTTTATCTAAAGCGTATGTGTTTACGCGGCCCTTGATCAGGTAACTCAATGCCGGACAGTTTATCCGCATTCCGGCGGGATCGTATAATCCGGCAAGTTCCGCGCCTATAACCTGTTCCTGTATAAACGATACCGGCAGTTTGTCCGGTCGCCGGCAAGGGGTGATTGCATCATTCATAAATTCCATCTATTATTTCCGCCATAGCTTTGATTGTCTGTAATTCAAAAATAGTTCTGAGAGGCAGTTCTACTTTAAATATATCCTGAATTTTATGTAATATCGTAGTTGCCGACAGTGAATCGCCTCCCAACTCAAAAAAACCGTTGTTGCGGCCAACAGGAAATACATGTAATGCTTCCGACCAGATTCGTGCCAGTTCCTCTTCAATTTCACCTTGTGGCGGTTCGTACGCGGCGGTTGCCGGCAAGATTTGCTCCTCCAAAGCAGACAATTCGGATAACGGCATGTGATCCGGAGTGACAATATTTATTACAACCTCGGAGGGGGCGTTCGCTGCCGTGACTTTGCCCGAAGGCAACATATTAGATGTATCGTTAACATGTTCCATTACAGTTCCTTAATCCGTTTTGTGTCGGAAGAAATAATTCTTTTTATTCCTATCCAGGAAAGCACTCCCGTGAACAAAACGGCGGTATATATATAGATATAGTTTATACCTGTGACATCTGCGATTGTAACGTTGCCGGGAAAATCCGGGAAAAGGATCATAAGGAGAAATACGAAAGCATTGTTTACGGTGTGCATAAAAATGCAATGCCAAAGTGCGCGGGTACGCCAATAAATCCATCCGAACGCCAATCCAAAGAAAAACGCCGACACAACCTGTGATGGGTTAATATGCAATACGCTAAATATAATGGTCGACCATAAAATGCTTTTTAACGGTGAATAGCGTGTTAATAATCCTTTTAAAATTATACCGCGGCAAAGCCATTCTTCACAAACGGGCGCGATGATAACGATTCCCAGAAATGTAGTCAGATTATTTTGGGATGCTTCCGTCATTATCCGTTTTATCAGATCCGGCTTTGGAATCCACGCAATCAGGGGAGTCATGGCTTGGTTAATTAACACTGTAAAGAGTGCAAGCAGGAACCATATAACCGGTGACGGATTCAGAGTTGCAGTTGATATGTAGTTGTCATTTTTACCAAGACGAACGACAATTAATACAAGAAAGGCGAAGCTCAATATCGTGCCCCATAATTCAGCCCACTCCGTTGTTGCCGCCCCGGTATGTCGTATAATCAAGCTCGCAAAATGGCTGGGAATTAAGCACGCAATATATATAACCAGTAGCATCCACGATTGTTTAAGATTTGGACTGTAAGCTAATAAACGATTCATCTTATTCCCAATTCACAATTAATAAAATCTTATGTTTATAAAAATTTTATTTTTGTCGCGAATATTCGTAACAACCTGCTTTGAAATCGGCAGTCTGAATTACAAAATAAATCTTATTGCTTTTTCAAACTGCCGACTCTGCGGCCATTATAACCAGGTTAAGAGCCTTGCCTCATTGCGGTATAGGGATCGTACATCCCTCCATACTGCCCGGTATAATGGATAAGGGCCTCGATATAGGCTTCCTTGTTATCCCATATAAAATCCAAAAGCTTCACCGCCCCCCATCTAATGGCTACGTCAATTAAAACATTTCCACCGCTTACATTATCCATTTCGTCAAATGTCAATTCACGCATGTTGCACCTCCAAAAGGTTAATTGTTTAAGTTTATTTTCACAGATGAAACGGTTTTAACTTTTCCGCCTACCGTGAACAGCGGGCATTCTACCCACACTTTAAGAAACTCGCAAGCGAGGACGCCCGCGGTCTCATATCTATTTACAATCGGCTCTGGATTGCAAATTAAGCCTTATTGCTTTTCCTGACTGCCGGTTCTGCAGCCATTTCATGCCGGATTAAGAGCCCTGTCTGAGTGCGGCATAAGGATCATAAAGTCCCCCATACTGCGCGGTGTAATGGATAAGCGCGTCGAAATAAACGTCCTTATTTTCCCACAGATAATCCAAAAGCCTAAACCATTGCCCCGCAATGTCGGAATAAAACAAACCATTTCCGCCGCTTACATTATCCATTTCTTCAATGTTCAATTCGCGCATGATACACCTCTAAAGGTTTAATTATTTAAAACACCAAATTGCCGCTTTTTAGTAAAGAAAACGCTGATTAATTGCCTGTGCGGGCGAATCGCCGCGTTGCGCAATGCTCGTAATTTCGACATATTTCCATATATGCCTCGGTTCCTGCGCTCCGTGCGCCTTGCGCTTCATCCCGCACAGACAATTAATCAGCATTTCCTAAACTCCATCCGAACGATTCATCGGATAAAGACCAGTCATTTCTCCGGAAACCTGATCGCGTCGGTTGCCGTTTGGGTGAAGCAATCCATAAATTCGTGTACCGTCGGTTCGTCATACAAATCATTCCTGTAAACCATCGAGCCTTCAATAATTCCGCCGCCGACCCGAAGTTCTAAGGCACAGGAAACGGAAAAACCGTGGCATCCGTGCCTGACGCCCGGGGGAGTAAAGTATAGTCGGCGCGGTTCCAGGCGATTTTGAGTATGACCGACGTCTACGGATATGAAATTTATCCCCGGGGCGCAAAAGGAAACTCCTTCTTCCGTAAAAGCCCGGCGCACCCAATCCAATGGAATGGGTTGATGTAAGTTGGCTTCGTTTATGGTATGCATTACACGACGGGTCGTTTCCGTGAAACCGGGATTACCGGAAAGGCATGTTTTGTATGCCGTTTCCAGCGCAAAATCTCCTATTGCGTTCTGAAATCCGGCATCAAGCCGTCCGGCATGAAGGGCGATAACAACAGGTTCTTCCTGTTCGGTCATACGCCAAATAGCGATTTTGTATATCGAAAGCAATACCGCAAACAATGTTGTTTTCAACCGAACCGCGATTTTCTTCAGATCACTGGATACCGCGGCATCGAGCAGAAGTTTTGTTTCTCCGACTGATTCCGGGCTAACACAACCCAAAGGAAGTGTTTCCTTTGCCGACAAGCCTGTCACCGGCGTCGATCGAAGTTTGTCCTTCCAGTATCTCAGGTGTTCCTCGCAAGCCGCACAGGCCGACCATGACTCGATGGATGACAGGTAATCCATATACCGGAGACGGGTCGGCGATAAACGGAGCGGAGTGCAATGCACAACAGAGCTGTAGATAGAGAGCAGCTCCTGAAACATGAGACCTATGGAAATCAAATCTCCGATAGCGTGATGCAGCGCGACGCCCAGAATATACTCAAAGGTTGAGAGCCTTACGAGAAATACCCGGTACAACGGGCCGTTATCCAAATCGTATTCTTCCCAAACCAGGTTATTCGCTATGCGATACGCTTCACATTCATTATCACCAACCGTTTTTCCATCGATTATGACTTCGTTAAACGCCGGAGTTTTTGCCGTTCGGCACACGAGGTGAAGATTCTCCCCGACAATCTCAATCGAGCTATTTAGAACGTCGTGACGTTCCAGTAAAAGCTTAATGCTTTTAAGCAATGAATCAGTCAGCATTTCGCCGGTACGGCGCATTACGATATGCGGGGCGTTCGCGCCGCTTACTTCCATAATGCGCTTCGAATAGTCTTTCCAGAGAAAACGGTTAAATAGCGGCGCGCGATCCGCAGAGGCGGAAGTAATGTGAAAACGCGATTCTTCGAGATTCGTCAGGTAACGCAAAATGTCCTTTTTTCGCGTCTGAATCGCCGACGCGATTTCTTCCGTCATAGCTCCTTTCGCCGCCCGGTAGGCCAATTCACCGGTTTTGACATGCGGATAAACGCCGCATCGGCGGCAGTGGTCCAGCAGTAATGCGACATCCATTTGAATATCCATCAATTATTCGCCACTTCCCGGTACCACCGAATTATTGTTTCCAATTCAACTGCGTTATTTCATCGTTATTGTTTCGCGACAACCGCTTTTATTTCACGGTGATTCAAATTTCCTTTAATATTTTTAAAAATTTCCGGACTGCCCGAATCCATAACGATCCAACCGTACGGTTGTTTATTCGGCGCTTTCCCCGCGCGCCGTGTAGATTTTGCTAGCCCTTGCCGGCGGGATCATGTAAAAAGATGATTTTTAGGAAGGGGGCGAAAGTATGTATGAGCAAATAAAACAGCTTTTGAGAGAAGGCGAGACTCTCGCCATAACCACTATCGTATCGACACTTGGTTCAACGCCAAGGGAGGTCGGCGCAAAGATGATAGTCACCGCGTCGGGTGAAATTTTGGGTACTATCGGCGGCGGTTGCGGCGAGGCTGAAGTGCGCCGCCGGGCGGTGGAAGCCATTCGTTCCCGAAAGCCGGAAATGGTCAAAGTCGAGCTTCTGGACGACATTGAATCCGACAGCCCTGCTGTCTGCGGCGGCGTACTTGACGCTTTTATTGATCCATGGAGTGATGGGCGCGACGGGAGCGGGGATGACGGTATTGCGTTGAAACTTGCAGAAGAACTGGACGAGATTTCAAAAACCGGAAACGCGGCGGTTCTTGCGTCGGTGCTTTTGGCGGATGGTTTTGACGACATCGCGCCTGGTAATAAATGTCTTGTGCGTAACGGCGAAGTCTGCTGCGGAAATATCCGGAATCAGGAGCTACAGGCGGCAATTTTAAAGGAGGCCGCCGTACGCCAGGAACGTGAGGACTGTTTGCGGGTTACACTGGAACTATCAGGAGGACGCAAAGCCGAGGTCTTCTTTGAAGTCATGGTGGCCGTACGCAGGGCCGTCATCGTCGGCGCGGGGCATCTGGCGATTCCGCTTGTCCAGTTTACAAAAATTCTGGGGTTTCACACCACTGTTCTGGACGACCGTGTTATTTACGCCAACCGCGAGCGATTTCCTAACGCCGACGAAGTGCTGACGGGCGATATGGCCGAAACCCTCGGCCGTCTTGAGATTACGCCACAGACCTATATTGTGTTGATTACGCGCGGACACCAGTTTGACGAACCCTGCCTTAGGGCGGTGATTCACAGCAAGGCGAAATACATTGGTATGATCGGCAGCCGACGCCGCGTTAAAGCATGCTTTATCCGGTTCCGTGACGAGGAAGGAATTCCTGAGGAATTGTTAAACCGCGTTAACGCGCCGATAGGTCTCGATATTCAAGCGGAATCTCCGGAGGAAATTGCGCTTGCCATTGCCGCCGAACTTGTAAAAGTACGCCGCGGCGGCAGCGCAACATCATGCAAAGAGAATTTTTGATTTTGGATTTGTGGTTGATTACCAAAAAATGCGCGGTTTTTTGGTAATCAACCACAAATCCAAAATCAAAAATCCACAATTGTTACAACATTCCGATCAGCTTCCAGTAACCGACGCTTATGGCCAGCGTTACCAGAACGATTCCCGCGTATACCGTGGAGAGTTTCATGCGCTGGCCGTCGGTGAACCCCTGGTTCGACGTCATCCCCTCGCCCATCGCTATCCAGAAATTTTGATACGACAGCCAGAACGGCGCGACTCCAAGAAGCATAGGCGCAATCAGCACCAGAGGCGGCACGCTTTGAATGTCGATTACATCTGCAACGGGAAGAAACAGAACCGGTATAACGATGAATCCCGTAGGATCTAGAAATCTCAGCGCCATAAATATAAGCGCCGTGACCAGCAGGAGCAGAAGAGTGCTTGCCGTGAGACTTCCAAAAACCGGCATTAAATAGCCTGTCAGCCAGTTGGTTATTTTGTATTCCTGTATCATATTTGCAAGACCAAAGGCGCCGCCGATGAAAATGAGCAACGGCCATGAAATTCCGCCTCCGATGTCCTCATCCTTAAGGATGCCGGCCAGCGCCAGCGCCGTCATGCCGAACATTCCAATAAGGAAACTGGGGAGATGGTGAACACTGTCCGTCGCCCAGAAAGCGATGGATAAAATAACCACGGCGGCCGTAATCCATTCGCTTCGCTTTATGCCGCCCATTTCCCGCAATTTGTCTTTAATAAAAGAGGTCGTGGCGTTCAGTTTTTCTTCCGGCTTCATAAAAAGCGGATTCAGCAGCAAAATAAGCCCGCACAAAATGAGCGTCGGAACCGTCATTGCCCGCGCAAACTCAAGCCAGATCAATGGGAAGTTTTTGGTTTTGAACACCGAATCCACAACGGGGCCAAAAAGTGAACCGTATAAAACCACGGTTCCTGGAATTACAGCCATTTCAACGGTAGTAACCATGATAAGCGCCGAGCCGCGGCTATGCGGTTTTAAATCCAGCGATTTCACAAGCGCCCAGGCAATCGGGACCATAATGGCCGTACGGACGGTCATCGAGGGAATGCCCAGCGCCAATACCAGGCCGATCAGAAAGAACGCGAAGAGAATGCCCGTGTAGGTTCCCGGAAACAGCGAAAGTATGTAATAGCAGAGTCTCTGTGCCAGGCCCGTTTTCTGCATGGCGCAGCCATAGAAAAGGACGCAGACCAGTATCCAGAAAGAAGCGCCGGCAAAGCCGCCCAGAGCCATTCCAGGCTGGACGCCTGTCAGCACCATAAGGCCCATCATCAAAACGGATGTGACACCGTTGTTCATTACCTGGAACATCCAGAGCATAATCGTAAATACCGCAACGGCGAGCACTTTCTGCGCGTCCGCGGTCAGGCCGGACGGCAGCGGGGCAAGCAGAATCACACCCCCGACAATAATGGAGAAGATCAAACCGAACAATTTTGATTTTTTCATGAAAATTTCCTTTGTGACTGTAAATACTTAAGGAAGCGACCACTATAGGGTTTGTGTGCCTCCATTGTCAAGCGGCAGGAATTATTTGGTGTCTTGTTCTCTATTTATTGACAAGTGTCTGAAATCACGGATAATGCAAACCGTTTGTAGTAAAAATAAGTTAGTTCGGCTACAGGGAGGGCGAGGCTGACCGTGCAGGAGATATGGGAAGTAATGATAAAAGTATTTCTGGCGTTTGCGCTGGCGTTGACCGGCGGCGTAATCAGTTCGCTGACGGCGGTATCACATAAAAGCCTGTGTCGCCTGATTAGTTTGGCCGCAGGGACGCTGCTCGGCGTTACACTGTTCATCCTTATTCCCGAAAGTATCGAAGCATTATCTCTCTGGAGTCTCGTCGCGGCACTTGCGTCGGGCTACATTGTTTTTTTTCTTGTCAGCCGCTATGTTTTTCATGTTTGCCCTGCCTGCGCTGCCAGCCATTTCGATGACGCGACGACGCATCGTTTCAGTGAAATCGCCACAGCCATGGTTATTGCACTGGGCCTGCACAGTACGCTTGACGGGTTGGCTCTATCCTGGAGCCTTGAATCGGAAATGGCCGGCAACGTGGATTTTTCACTGCTCGCGGCTATCTGTATTCACAAAATCCCCGAGGGATTGGCCCTGGGAGCTTTGCTGATGGCATCAGGAATGTCGCGTTTGCGCACCCTCGGATGGGTGGCTGCCGTTGAATCCACTACGCTAATCGGCGGGACGCTGGGTTTGTGGCTTCAGCCGCAGGCGGTCGGCGGTAACTGGACTGCGCTGGTTCCGGCGCATATCGGCGGCGGGTTCATTTTTCTGGCAATCCACGCGGTTTTCGGCGAACTGGTGCGGCATGGCGGAAAGCTGGTTATAAACAGCTTCATTGTCGGCATACTGCTGATCGCCATTCTTCATTTTATTATTCATTAAATTTTTTAGCTGATTTCAATTGATGATTTTCACCGATTGATTTAGGGTAATGAAGTGAATATTAAAAATTGAAAACATCAGGATTCGTCATATCGAAGCCGTCCTGCACAAAGTTCCTTACGGTATGAATTCCGGGTAGAAGCATGTTTGCAAAGGGCTGGTCGGACGAAATACAATAGTGAAGTAAATAACTAAAACCGCGAAAGAGGAAAAAATAAAATGCGTATGAAAACCGTGACTATGGTTGCCGCCTCAATGCTGTTGCTGCTGGGATTTTCCGCCTGTCAACAGGGGACCGAAATCGGTGGAACACCGGCGGCGGCCGAAAAAAACCAGGTTTCCTATAGCCGGGCCGAGCTCGAAGGCTTTGTTGATAAGTACATGGATGCGATGATGGCACAGAATGTTGACCCCGCGCTGTTCGCAAAAAATGTCCGTTTTACGGAAAACGGCATCCAGCTGCCGCTGGGATCTGAAGGCCTATGGTCCAACATGGTTGGAAGAGGAACGTACAGGTTTTATGTTCCCGACATGGAGACAAATCAGATCGGCTATATTGGCACAGCCAGAGAAGAATCCAACACGAATGCGGACGGCGATCTCGTCGCTATCGCATTGCGCCTGAAAATAGTAAACGGCCTGATTACGGAAGCTGAACAACTGGTTACCCGCGCCGAAGGCGGTGGGCCCGGCGGCGCCGGCGGAGCGGGCGGTTCAATCGAAAGACTAGGCGCGCCTAATCCGCTTTGGAGTGAGGTTATTCCTGAAGCGAATCGACTTTCACGCGAAGCGTATATAGAAATTACCAACAAATACTACACCGGGATGCAGCAAAACGACGGCCAGTGGGACTATTCTTTTTTCGCCGACACCTGCCACCGCCTTGAAAACGGCACGCCAACCACCAACGTGCCCTTGCGGGAGGGACAAACGAAACCGGACCCAAAAACATCCACATCCTACTCGACAAACTGGGGCTGCCGGGAACAGTTCGAATCCGGCCTTTTACATTTTGTGCACCGTATTCGCGATCGCAGGTTTTTTGCCGTCGACCGGGAACGCGGAATCGTGTTCGCGTTCGGCTTTTTCGATCATCCGGCCGGCAAGACCCGTCACTTCACGGCCCACGGGCGTGAGGTTGTCAATGGCCCGATCTCGCCCTGGACGTGGCAGCTCGGCCAGGTATTCAAGATAGAAAATAATCAGATTCAGTGGATTGAGGCTACTCTGCATAGAGCTCCTTTCGGCATGAATTCAGGATGGAGCACGTTTGAGAACGGCTGGTCCGACAAGATGCAGATCGTAAAATAAATTTTTTTATTTGGGGGAAAAATGCGTATAAAAAACGTTGCAATTGCCGTCGTATCGGCAATGTTACTGCTGGGGGTTTCGGCGTGCCAACAGGGAACCGAAACTTCAGGAACGACAACCACCGGAAGCGGAAGAAGCCAGGTCACATACACCCGCGCCGATCTCGAAGGCTTTGTCGAGAAATACATGGACGCGATGATGGCGCAGAATGTCGATCCGGCGCTGTTCGCAAGAAATGTCCGTTTTACGGAAAACGGCGTTGAGATGCCGCTGGGATCTGAAGGCCTATGGTCCAACATGGTTGGAAAGGGAACTTATAAGTTTTACGTTCCCGATGTTGAAATAAACCAGATCGGCTTCATCGGCACGGCCAGGGAAGAATCAAACACGAACCCGGATGGTGATCTCGTTGCCGTCGCGTTGCGTCTGAAAATAGTGGACGGCCTTATTACGGAAGCCGAACAACTTGTTACCCGCACCGACAGCGGTGCCAACCCCGGCGGTGGAAGTGGCGGCGGGGCAGGCGCCAACATCGAAAGGATGGGCGCGCCTAATCCGATTTGGAAAGAGGTTGTTCCTGAAGCGAATCGTCCTTCCCGCGAAGCGCTTATTGAAGTCGCCAACAAGTATTACACCGGGATGCAGAAAAACGACGGCAAGGGCGACTATCCTTTTGCCGATGAATGCCACCGCATTGAAAACGGAAGTCCGGCCACAAACGTACCTTTACGGCCGGGACAAACGAGGCCGGATCCCAAAACGTCCACCACCTATTCCGGAGCCTGGGGCTGCCGGGAGCAGTTCGAATCAGGTCTCATATTTTTTGTGACCCGTATTCGGGACCGCCGGTTTTTCGCCGTCGATCGGGAAACCGGAAATGTGATGGTATTCGCCTATTTTGATCACGCAGCCGGAAAGACCCGTCACGCAACGGCGCCCGACGGCCGCCCGCTTGTCGGCGGACCAATCTCACCCTGGACATGGCAGCTCGCCCAAATATTTAAGGTAGAGGACAATCTGATTCGTCAGATTGAGGCCACTCTGCATAGGTCTCCATACGGTATGAATTCAGGATGGAGTACGTTTGAAACCGGCTGGTCCGACAAGTTTCAGATCGTGAAATAAGTGTAATTTATTAGGGGCAACCTCCGAAAACCCCAAAATCAAGGCTTGCGACCGAGACAAAAGCGGAGTTTACACATAGGTAAATGAGCATTTTGTCGAGGGAGCGTAACGCGGATTTTGGGGTTTTCGGGGGTTGCCTATGGAAGCGCTGATTTATCAGCGCTTCCATAATAACGTCATAAGAATCCAAAAGGGGTTTTATATGAAAATTCTGGGCATTTCCGGAAGTCCGCGCAAAGACGGCAACACGGAAATATTGCTGCGTGAAACATTGCGTGCCGCCGAACAAATGGACTGCACAACCTGGATGTTTTCACTGTCGGAAAAAACGGTTGCGCCGTGCCGTGCCTGCGGCGGATGCTTTAAGTCGGGCGCGTGTTTGATTGAGGACGACATGAGGGAACTGGCGTCCCTTATGTCACGCGCGGACGCGATTATCTGGGCGACGCCGGTTTATTTCGGCGATGTCAGCGCGCAACTGAAAGCCGTCATGGATCGCACGTTCGCGGAAATACAAAAGCGTTCACTGAAAGGCAAGGTCGCAGGTGTTCTTGCGATCACGCGGCGTGTCGGCGCGATACAGACAAAATCATTGTTGAATTCCTTCTGCATAGCGCACGGCATGATAGTCGCCGGCAACGCTATCGGCTACGGGCGCGAGCCCGGGGACGTTCTAACAGGCGTAGGCGGCGGCATCAACATGACGGCGATAGATGAAGCGCGTCTTCTCGGCGAAAACATCGTTCACCTGTTGCGACGACTAAAGTAATTGCATAAAGCAATGTTTTACTCGCGAACGAAATGATTTACCATGCCTGCGTGGTCTTTTTGACATGATGCCGCGTCAGGTTTCGCTTACGTACCAGCAGGGTACGCGACGCTCTGCCTTCCTTGCCTCATGTCAAAAATCCTCGCGCATCCACTGGTAAATCATTTCGCTCGCGAGTATATCCGCCGCAAATTGGCTTGCCGATTTAAAGCGGATAACCATTAATCTTACTTTGCCCAACGTATGAGGTAGGGCACGAATTTATTCGTGAGATCTTTATTGTACGGCAAAACGCGTACCGTATATCCCCGCCCTCCACTGTTTCTAAAAGGAACGACAGTGGTTTCATAAATATATCCGCCGTCTTTTTCGCCGACCGGATTCAATGGAACAATGGTCGGATCGACAATTTCACCGTCGGCGTTAAGCGGGCCGGCATAAAGTTCGACGCAAATATCTTCCCTGGACAGCCGGCCGGTTTTAACGAGGGCCTGAAAACGCAGGGCTTCGCCTGATGGAATTTCCCGCGGCAGTTCGGAATCCAGAATCCGAACTTCAACATCTGACCAGAATTTACGGGCGCGTCCGACATAATCATTCAGCGCGGCAGCGCGCGCGCCTGAATCGGCCGAAAGCTTTCTGTACTGTTCGTCGGCATTCAGGTAGAAACGTTCGGTGTATTCCCTAACCATACGATTCGTGTTGAAAAATCGGCAAAGGTTTCCGATGGATGACTTCATCATGCAAACCCAGCGATACGGCAGCCCGTCCGACTGACGGTCGTAGAAAATAGGAATTACATCGCGTTCAAGAATGTCGTAGATGGCGCCGGCTTCCACCTGATTCTGATACGTGGCATCCGCGTATGATTCACCGTTTCCGATGGCCCAGCCGACTTTCGATTCAGCGTTTTTGTTTGAAATATAGGCCTCGTCCCACCAGCCGTCAAGGATGCTTAAATTCAGAACGCCGTTGACTATAGCTTTCATACCGCTGGTGCCACTGGCTTCATTGGGGCGCAGCGGTGTATTGAGCCATACATCCACGCCCTGTACCAGATAGCGCGCCACGCTCATATCATAGTTTTCAATAAAAACCAGCCGCTGCCGGAAGCGCGGATCACGCGACAAAGCCACAATTTGCCGTATGAGTTCTTTACCCGCGTCGTCGTGCGGATGCGCTTTTCCCGCGAATATTACCTGTACCGGACGTTCGCGGTTGTTCAAAATGGCGGCAAGACGGTCGGGGTCGCTCAAAAGCAATGTGCCGCGCTTGTAAGTCGCAAAACGGCGGGCGAAACCTATTGTCAAGGCTTCCGGGTCAAGAACAGTTTTTGCGTCTTCGATCTCCGCGTGTGGAGCGCTTCTTGACAAAAGCTGTTCGTGAAGCCTGCCGCGCGCGAAAGTGACAAGGCTCTCGCGCCGTCGTTCGTGGGTGCGCCACAGGCTTTCCGAAGCGATCTTTTCGGCGCGCTGCCATCCGTTCTTTTTGTCCGACAATTCACGCCAGTCAGGGCCGATATAGCGCTCATATAAGGCATCCATTTCATGCGAGATCCATGACTTAAGATGTACGCCGTTGGTTATATGCGATATAGGAATCTCGTTTTCAGGAACTTCGGGCCATATATCTTTCCACAGGCTGCGACTGACCTCGCCGTGAAGGCGACTGACGCCGTTGCGATAAACCGCCATGCGCAGGGCGAGAACCGTCATGCAGAATTCTTCATTTTTGTCGTCCCGGTTTTTCCTGCCAAGGGCCATAAAGTCATCAAATGGCAGGCCCAGTTTCAAGGCATAATCTGAAAAATAATGGCGCATCATTTCAGTTGGAAAATAATCATGTCCGGCGGCTACCGGAGTGTGAGTCGTGAAAATAAGCGACGACAAGGCCATAGTGCGTGCGGCGGGAAATGTCAGACCGTTTTGTTCCATCAGGCGGCGCGTCAACTCGAGAGCCAGAAACGCCGAATGCCCTTCATTCATGTGATAGACGGTCGGGTGAATGTTAAGCGCTTCAAGGGCCTTACAGCCTCCGACACCGAGCATGATCTCCTGCTGCAAGCGATATTCAAGGTCTCCCCCGTACAAATGATCCGTCAGATCACGATTCCTTTCATTATTTTCCGGAATGTTGGTGTCAAGCAGATACAATGAAACCCTGCCGACCATCACGCGCCAGATTTGCGCCGCTGCCGTACCGCCAGCCATCGAGACTTCAATCTTAACAGGTTTGCCGTCGTCGCCGCGAAGCAATGTTATCGGGAGTTTATGGAAATCGTTGTCTTCGTAGGCTTCCTGCTGCCAGCCGGCGGAATTAAGATACTGCCGGAAATAACCCTGCTGGTACAAAAGCCCGACGGCCACGAGCGGTATTCCAAGATCGCTGGCGGATTTAAGATGGTCTCCGGCCAACATTCCCAGTCCTCCGGCAAAAATGGAAACACATTCAGTCAAGCCGAATTCAGCCGAAAAATAAGCTATTACGGGATTAGTGTCGCCGTGAGTTTTTTTGAACCAGGTTCCGCTGTTTTCCATATAAGCGTCAAACGAGGCGAGTACCTTCTTGTAGTTTCCAATGAACGATTCGTCCTCGGCAGCCGCCTCAAGCAGTTGCTGGTCGAGTTCGCCTAACATTCGCACGGGATTATGGCCGCTGGTTTCCCACAAGTTGCCGCCCAGCCGGCGGAAGAGCTGTAAGGTTTCGGAGTCCCATGCCCAACGGAGATTGTTTGCCAGATCACGAAGACGCTCAAGTTCAACGGGGAGCCGTGGAATGATGGTAAAAGTACGAACGGGTTTCATACAGCTAAAGCCTCCTTAATTGTAACAACAGCGGTTAAAAAACAATCCAACGATTATATTAATCGACATTGTATCAGGAAACGTTTGTTTTAGAATATCAAAGGAAAATAAATTGAAAAACCCTCCCGGCGGATAGGCGTCGAAAATGAATACAAAATAAGGCCGTACCTCTCAGGATGAAATAATTCGCGAGGAGCTTATAGCGCTGGCAGATCCTGATAAAGCCGTAATTCTGCCGCGATTATTCAAAACAGTGTCCATTATGCGGCCATACCGCAATTTTCCCTAAAAAAATATTCGCGCAAAAGCCGACATCGTCGTTAGGTATTAGTGTGCAGCCATTTAATCGGCATTTCCCTGACAAAGGAGACTATACCTGATGCTTTTTCGCGTACATTCCGCCGCGGTTTTCGGAATAAAAGCCTGTCCGGTTTTTGTTGAAGTTGATCTCAGTTTCGGTGAAAAGCTGAGCCTTATGACGGTAGGGCTGCCTGACGCCGCCGTGCGTGAAAGCAGCCAGCGCGTGAAATCGGCGCTGCGCAACTGCGGCTTTGCGCTACCCAAACAGCACATTACGATCAACCTTGCGCCGGCCGACCTTCGCAAGGAAGGATCCGCTTTCGATCTGCCGATGGCGGTCGGTATTCTGGGTGCGACGGGGTGTGTACGCGGACGTGATTTTTCGTCTTTCCTGTTTATGGGCGAGCTTTCGCTTGACGGGGCCGTGCGCCCGGTAAAAGGAATACTTCCCGTGGCTGCGATGGCGCGGGAAAGAGGGCTGCGCCATTTTGTGGTTCCTGAGGCAAACGCTTCCGAAGCCGCCGTTGTTGACAATGTTCAGATTTTTCCTGTGCGGAATCTGCTTGAAGTCGCCGACCTTTTAAACGGCAAAACGCCGGTTCAGCCGATTGTGGTGGATCACAACCGGATATTTGAAGAGAGCGGCGGCTACGCCGTTGATTTCAGGGAGGTCAGGGGACAGTATCAGGCCCGTCGGGCACTGGAAGTGGCGGCGGCCGGAGGACACAATATCGTTCTGATCGGCCCGCCCGGTTCGGGTAAGACTATGCTTGCGCGTCGGCTGCCAACAATTCTCCCACCTATGAATTTTGACGAAGCCATCGAAACGACCAAAATCCATTCCGTCGCCGGAATGCTTTCGGGGAAAACCGGTCTTATAGCCGCCCGTCCTTTCCGCGCGCCGCACCACACAATTTCCGATGCGGGACTGATCGGCGGCGGCGTTCTGCCGCGTCCGGGCGAAGTCAGCCTCGCGCATAACGGAGTATTGTTCCTCGACGAGCTTCCTGAATTTCAGCGGCGCGTGCTTGATGTGCTTCGCCAGCCGCTTGAGGATGGAGAAGTAACCATCGCGCGCGCGTCGATGTCGCCGACATTTCCCGCGCGTTTCATGCTTACTGCCGCAATGAATCCCTGTCCATGCGGGCATTTCGGCAGCCCGCTGCATCCATGTTCCTGTACGCCGCCGCTGGTTCAACGCTATCTTGGGCGCATATCCGGGCCGCTGCTCGACCGGATCGACCTGCACGTACAGGTTCCGGCGGTTCCATACAAAGACCTCGCCGTTGATACGCCGGCCGAAGGTTCCGCCGCTATTCGTGAACGCGTTTTGAACGCCCGGCGAATTCAGGAAGAACGCCTGAAGGATTTCGGCGGTTCATCCAACGCGCTTATGACGTCGACGGCGCTGCGGCGCTTTTGCCGGCTCGACGCGGAATCGGAAAAGAGAATGGAAAACGCCGTTTCGCGGCTCGGGTTTTCGGCTCGCGCCTATGACCGGATTCTCCGTGTTTCAAGAACTATGGCCGACCTTGAAAAATGCGGCCAGATAGAAGCCCGGCATATAGCGGAGGCGATTCAGTACAGGGCGCTGGACGGCGAGTACTGGGGGCGGAACGAGCGTCACAGTGGCGGAAAAATCATTCCCTGAGAAGCAACTGGATTTTATTATGATAGGAGGATAAGGACGGTGATAATATGATCCGGGTTAAGGAAACGCTGAGTAATTATGCATCGACAAACCGTTGTGTTTTTAAAAAAGAATTGCCTTTTATTCAGCGTGGATAAAAGGCGCCCCGCGTAATCTCCAGCAGTAATTGAAGCGTTGATTGCGGCTGCAAGCTGCCGTCTGAAAGCGGGAGTAAGCCATGGCACTCCAAAAAAACTGCGATTCCCTTGACCTTACGAAATAATTCCGTTACAACTTGTACCCGTGCAAAGGAAATATTGTATAAGTCGGGAAAGCACAGACCTTTAATCAGTGCTTCCTTAAATAATTGATCAAATTTTTTTCAGAGTCGCCTATGTCAGAAGATGTCACGGAAATTAAAGGTTTATTGTTGAATTCGATGATCGTCAACGCGGTGATCACGTCGGTCGAGAATTGCCTGCTGATGTGTGAGTTAAAGGTGCGGGTAGTCGGCGTTACAAAGATTCCGGTTCAGTTGCAAAAAGCCCAGATTACCGGCCTGATCGGATTGAGCGGAAAATGTACCGGTTTTATTTCGGTTTCAATGCCGGAGCATGTCGCCACTATGGCCGTTTCAAAAATGTCCATGGAAGAGCACAAGGTGATCAATGCCCAGGTCGTCGACGGCATAGGAGAAATGACGAACATCATTGCCGGCGGGCTAAAAACGAAACTATTCAATACGGAATGGATGGTGAACCATATCACCATTCCGTCGGTCATTCTCGGCGACAACTACAACCTTTCGTTTTCCAAAGGAATTGAATACTGCGGCGTGACATTTGAAGTGGACGATCCTGAAACGATCATGATTCACGATCGGGTTTTCATGGTGAACACGTCTCTCATACAGACGCCGACTTAGATGAATTATTTTTACTGCAAAGAACGCGAAAAGTAAACGAACCGCATTTTTTTGTGTTCTTTGCGGTATTCGAAAATTCAGCTATTTCATGTCCATCCAGTTGTCGGCAATGTTCAGATCGACCTTGAGTGGAACCTGTAATTCCGCCGCTCCTTCCATTTTTTCCCTGACCAGGCGGCCGACGGCTTCCGTTTCCCATTCCGGCGCTTCCAGAACAAGTTCGTCGTGAACCTGTAATATGATTTTCGCCGTCATTTGCCGTTCCCGCAATTCGCGTGCGACGTTAATCATGGCGATTTTTACGATGTCCGCCGCCGTTCCCTGAATTGGACTGTTCACGGCCGTCCGTTCTGCAAAACTCCTCACATTGAAATCACGATTGTTAATGTCGGGTATCTGCCGCAGACGTCCGTAGAGCGTCCTGGAAATGCCGGTTTTCCGGGTTTCTTCAATCGTGGCGTCAAGCCATGCGCGAACTCCGCTATATCGCGCGAAATAAGCGTTGATGAACATCTGCGCCGCGTCGCGCGAAATGCCGAGCGATTGCGCCAGGCCAAACGCCGATTGTCCGTACACTATTCCGAAATTGATAGCCTTGGCCCTGCGCCGGCACTCGTTACGGTCTTTCAACTCATCTTCGCTAAACACCTCCCGCGCCGTCCGGTCGTGAATATCCTCGCCGGCCCTGAATGCGTCGATCAGTACTTCGTCGCCGGAAAGATGCGCCAGCACCCGCAATTCTATCTGGGAATAATCGGCGGATATCAACAGATTATCGTTTTCCGGAACGAACGCGGCGCGAATCAGCCGCCCCATCTCCGAACGTATCGGGATGTTCTGCAAATTCGGATCGGAACTTGACAACCTTCCCGTCGCCGTGCCGGTTTGATTGAACGAAGCGTGTACGCGCCCGGTTTCAAGCCGGATAAGCGCCGGAAGCGCGTCAACGTATGTGGACTTGAGTTTTGCGACCTGCCTGTATTCGAGAATCAGCCCCGGAAGCTCATACGTCCGGGCCAGTTCCTCCAGCACGCCCTGATCTGTACTGTAACCGCCGGTTTTGCGTGTTTTTTTAATGACGGGAAGGTTGAGTTTTTCAAAAAGAATATCGCCAAGCTGTTTGGGTGAATTTATGTTAAATTCCATACCCGCCGACCGGTAAACGCGGCCGGTCAGATCGGCAAGGCTTTTTTCCATCGCCGCCGACATTTCACGCAACGTCGCGCGGTCGACCTTTACACCCGCGTTTTCCATGTCGGCAAGAACAGGCGCTAAAGGCAGGTCTATTTCTTCGTAAAGCCGCTCGAGGCCCATCTCGTTAAGGCGCACGGTGAGGATTTCGTCAAGACGCCGCAGTGCCGCCATCCGCCGGCGGAGGATTTCGTCATCCCTCTCCGGTTCCGCAAGAAACGACGTCTGTTTCGGCTTTTTTTCCTCAAAAAGTGAAATTTGCGCCTCATCAAGCGCCCAGCGCTGGATCGAAAAATCGCCCGCGTTCGGCGCGGTCAGAAACGCCATCAGCATTACGTCGTCGGGAACACTGCCGGCGCAAATTCCTAAAATTCCCTGTATTTCCAGAAACAGCTTCGCGTCCCAGCACACGAAAGGCGCGGCGGTATTTTCCGTAAGCCGCCGCCAGCAGTCCAGTCGCGCGGAGCCGTCGAGGTCGATCAACGTTACTTCATTGCTTTTATCGCACAGAACGCAGGCCATATCCGGTTTCCGGCGTTCAAGCATGCTTTCCGAGCATCTCAGATCAACATAGACGCGCGCGGCGGATTGCGCGGCGGCGAGGAAATTTTCAGCGTTTTTTTCCGTCAGCCGGTTTATCCGGAGCGGCTTTTCCTCATCGTTGTCGAAAAATTCCCCGGCAAGCGATTTAAACCCCAGTTCGGAAAAAAGCTCAAAGGAGGCTTTTCTGTCCGGACGGCCGAACGCAAGATCTTCCAGATTAAGTTTAATGGGAAGGTCGCGGCGGATTACGGCAAGCTCGCGGCTTAAACGGATGATTTCCTGATTATTACGCAGACTTTCCATCTGCGCCTTCTTTTTTACCTTGTCATGGTTGGCGAGAAGGTTGTCGAGCGTATCGAAAGTCTGTATCAGGTCACGCGCGCCTTTTTCCCCTATACCCGGCGCGCCGGGAATATTGTCGGAGGCGTCTCCCCACAATCCCAAAAGATCGGCTACCTGATCGGGGCGAACGCCCAATTTTTTCTCAACGCCCGCCGCGTCGATAAATAGATTGTCATTCTTCGTATCAAGAACGACGACGTCGTCCGCGACAAGTTGCAGCATGTCCTTGTCGCTTGTAACAATAACTGTATGCAAATTCATTTCACCGGCTTTTTTCGCCAGCGTACCGATTACATCGTCCGCCTCATGACCGGCAAGGTCGATGACGGGAATACGAAACGCCGCGCAAACACGCCGGATATAAGGAATCTGCGGGCGCAGATCTTCCGGCATGGGTTTACGCGTAGCCTTGTAATCGGCGTATTTTTCACGCCGCGACGCCGCGCCTTCCAGATCCATGGCGACGCCGATATAGTCCGGTTTCTGCGCCTCGATAAGTTTGCGCAGCATCGATGTAAAACCGAAAACCGCGCCCGTCGGCAGCCCCTGCGCGTTTGAGAGACTGCGCACGGCATAATACGCGCGATATATGTGCGACATGCCGTCAATAAGAAAAAGTCTTTTTTTCGTCATAAATTCTTCTAAACGGGCGTGGCAGGCGCGTTTTATTTACACTTTCTTCAACGGAAACAGCTTGTCCGAACGCGGGGTCTTACACTGAGGACATTCCGCGTCATACCAGGACTGTTTCGTCCTGCATTTGGAACATGTCCAGCGATCATCCTCGTATTTTGCCCAGTCTTTAATGCCCATTTTTCGCAACTGGCCCAGGTTCGCCAGCACTTCGCTGTGGTGCTGCACTCCGTCGTTATTGAAGTTGGTTATAATTTTACATGGGAATTCCGCACACTCCGAGCAACGCCCGGTTTTTGTCTTTTTCGCAGCGCATGACCTTATTTCGCATTTCGAAATGTGAGCAGGCGCCCGTCCGCCACCGAGGCAGCCGTCACACGGCGTAGACGGTTTTGCTCCCGGTTTTGATTGGTCATTATTCTCTAAAGAGGCGAGGTACGCGCGGCATGCGCCGCAATAAAGCCCGCATGGAGCGACCAGGATTTCATTTTTGTTGCTTCCGGCTTCCTGTCCCGCCAGTTTTCCCGCAACCGCCGCGCAGCACGCAACTCCCGCAACAAATTCACGTCTTGTGATCATTTTTTCTCCTTATTTACAGAATTAATTATTAAACAAATCAGGTTCGTAACTTTTTATTTCTCTGCCATCGAAGTTTATCAAGTGACCGTTATGGTTTTTCCCGTCAAACATGAATCCGACAATGAGCTTACCCGCATCTTCCGCGGATTTTACACGCCCTCCGTGATCACCAACCTTGATACCATTCAAATCAGTTGCAACGGCGCCCGGCATAACACCGAAGATTTGACGCATGCCGCCTGTTTTTTCAAACTCAACTCCGTAAGCCTGCGTCATGACATTCTGCGCTGCCTTGCTTGTGATATAAGCCAGAGGCTGCCAGAAATGATTGCCGGAAACCGGAATCGTGACGTTTACAATCTTCGCCTCCTTCGTCAAATTTGGCAACAAAACGTTGATCAGTTCGTGTGTGCCAAAGAAATTGACTTCCATTGTCCGGCGTAAATCATCGGTCGTATAGGCAAAAGCAGATTTGCTCATGTCCAAATCCGACTTATCAGTCTTTATATTACCCGGAATTCCAGCGTTATTTACCAGGATATCAAGATTTTTGACAGATTTTGCCGCCTCGTGCAAACTGTCAAAATCATCCAAATCAATCCTGATAAAACTTGCCGTTATACCTTGAGCTGTAAGGCTTGACACGGCGTCATTTCCGCGTTTTTCATCACGCGCGCCAAGCATTATCACATAACCACGCTTACCTAATTCACGCGCGATTTCCAGTCCGATACCTTTATTAGCGCCTGTAACCAAAGCTTTTTTAAACATTTTTCCTCGTATATTAAACCGTCATAACGCCGGGCGGTCAAAAAAGACATTCTTTCCCGTTACAGAAAGACCGATGCCGAAGCATATTTTAACGTTATCGGCGAACAGCTTTAATTTCAGGGCCGCCATGCCGGCAGTGAACAGGACGCGGTTATCGACGCGGTGATCCATCGCCGTCGCAGCAGCCGAGCCGACGGCGATGCCAAGGTCATTGACTGACATCGCGCAGGATATGCCGCTATCTGCCGCCGCTTTGCAGGACTCCACGCCGCATAACCCGCAATTCAACCCACGTGGATTAACGCCCGCGCCTATGAGTATGATGCAGCGGCATGAGTCCACGCAACCCGCGTCACGGATAAAAAACGGCTTGTTTTTCTCCGTGCCGATTTCCATCATGGCAGCCGTCAGCCTGTCTTTATCTTCGCCGTCGAGCGTCATAATCTCGACCAGATCAACGGCGCATGCTTTCGGCGCCGTTCTCGCGGCCGCAGACATCAGTTCGGCACATATCATAGCCGCGTTCTTTTCAGTAACATCGCTCGCGTAAATCATACGATTAACTCCTTTCCATGAAACCAGTATAATCGAAATGGAACGTCCATATATCCTTTATTGTATCTTGCAGCCCGACGGCCACGGTATCAATTCTATCATTTCCGGTCGGCGGCGCGCGGATGGCACGTTTGGTACACGCGCAGCAGTTTATCCACTGAAACGTGCGTGTATCTCTGCGTCGTTGACAGGCTTTCGTGCCCCAGAAGTTCCTGAATGGCGCGAAGATCGGCGCCCGAATCAAGCAAATGCGTGGCGAAGGTATGCCTCAACGTATGCGGATGGGCTTTCAGTTTTTTTGCCAGCAGCGCCATGTAGCGATCCACGATATTGCCGACACTGCGTGTGGTCAGCCTTCCGCCGTCACGCAGATTTAAAAAGAGCGCGTCGCGTTCGTCCGGACGCGCCTGTCGTTTTTTCGCGGCGAATGCGGGCCTTTCCGCGAAATAATTTTCCAGCGCCAAAGCCGCTTTTTGCCCGAAAGGAACAATCCGCTCTTTCCGTCCTTTGCCTAGCACACGCGCCAGCCGTTCATTCGTGTTTATACTTTCGAGATCAAGACCGACAAGTTCGCTTACGCGTAGCCCCGAACCGTAGAGCAATTCAAGAATTGCACGGTCGCGCACGCCGGCCAGGGTGTTCAAGTCCGGCATCTCCATAAGTTCTTCAATAGAGTCTATAGTCATGTAATCCGGAAGCCGCAGTTCTTTTTGGGGCGAAGCGACGGAGCGCGCCGGACTTGTCCGTATAACATCTTGAGCAGAAAGGTATTTCAAAAAAGAACGCAGAGTCGCCAATTTTCGCGCGGCGGAGGATTTGTTGTTGTTTTTATCGTACAGCGATCCCAGAAATTCTCGTATCGTAAGATTATCAATATCGCATATTTCCGGCGCGGGACGTTCGCTTCCATCCGGCGCTGTAGTCAGATGCAGATAAAACTGCCGGAGGTCGGATTCGTAATTGCGCAACGTATGCGACGACACATTTCTCTGCGTACGCAGATAATCGAGAAATTTCTTAATCCAATACGTCAGAGTTTCTTTCATTGTTCATTCATCTTTCACGGATTCCATCCAAACCGTCATATCTTCAAGCGCCTTTTTAGTCTGAAGATTGTGACGCTCTTTTTTATCACGAACGGCAAGAATTTCGGAGGATGTTTTCACAAGAAGGCCAAACGTGATATTGGCAGGCTGAAAATTTTTCTGTTCGGCGGCAATGTACCGCGTCAGGCTTCCGCAAGCCGTTGACGGCGGTGGCGTACGTGTTATTTGCCCGTATGCTACCCGTACTGCGTTAATGCCGGCCAAAAGGCCGGTTGCAATCGCTTCAATATACCCTTCAACACCGCACAACTGTCCGGCAAAAAACAACTTAGACCGTGTTTTCGCTTGGAGTGTCGCTTGCAGCAATCGTGGTGCGTTGATATAAGAATTTCGATGCATCTGTCCGAAACGCAGGAATTCCGCGTTTTGGAGGCCCGGAATCATACGGAACACACGCCGCTGTTCCGGAAATTTCATGTGGTTCTGAAACCCCACGAGGTTCCATGCGTCGGCTAAAAGATTTTCCCTGCGCAGTTGCAGCGCGGCATAAGCGCGGCGACCGGTTCGCGGATCGGTCAATCCGACGGGCTTCATTGGGCCGAAGCGCAGAGTGTCCACGCCGCGGCGCGCCAGTTCCTCAACCGGCAGGCAGCCTTCAAAGTATTGCGGCCTGTCAAATTCTCGCAGCGGCGCAGATTCGGCGTGGACCAACGCGTCATGAAAAGCCAGATATTCCTCTTTTGAAAGAAATGCGTTCAGGTAGTCTTCACCGCCTTTTCCGTAGCGGGATGCCGCCGAAAGCATTGTCAGATCAAGCGATGCGGTATCCACAATCGGTGATATTGCATCGTAGAAATAAAGATTTTCCGCTCCGGCAAAAAGCGCAACTGACGACGCTAGCGCTTCTGATGTCAGCGGGCCGGAAGCCACAACAGTTATGCCGTCCGTCGGCAATTCTTTTACTTCCTCACGCACGACTGTAATAAGCGATTCGCTTGAAATTTCCTCTGTCAGGCGGCGGCTGAACAATTCACGGTCAACGGCAAGCGCATGTCCCGCCGGAACCTTGGTTTCATCCGCTATACGCATCAGCAGGCTACCCATGCGTCGCAGTTCTTCTTTAAGCAGCCATGGCGCCGTCCCCGGCTGGTCAGATTTCAGCGAATTGCTGCACACGAGTTCACCGAGCCTGTCCGTCGTATGAGCCGTTGTCATAAGCGCGGGACGCATTTCATAAAGACGCACTGGAATCGAGCGCCGGGCGATCTGCCACGCGGCTTCTGTGCCCGCCAGCCCTCCGCCTATTACCGTAACGATTTGTTTCATTCCGGGATTGTAGTGAATACCGTGTTCGTAGTACATGTTATTAAACCAATCCCAGGTATTTCTCAAAAAACACCGTCAACCTGTCAATAATGCCCTGCTTCTTTTCGGCGCGGTTGCCTCCGCCGAAACGCGACACGGGCGGCAGGATTTTATCAATGTCCGTCCCAGTGGTTTTCAGTATGCCGTCGCGGAAAGCAATTTCGATAAACCGGCGGGCTTCTTCGTCCTTCAAATTTTCGTCAGCAATCAGCGCGGTTATATCTTCTTCTTTTCGTTCCTGTACGAAACGCTGCCAATCATCATCAACGCTATTTGACACATTCACTCGCGCGACAAAACTGTTTATGAGTTCCTTTTTGCTCCGTAACTCCAGGCTTGAATTGACAGCCTTATCAATCGCCGCCAGTATGCTCTTATCCTCGCGGTTGGATTCGTGGTATTTCTCAACAAGCATGAGGATATAGTCGATATTGACCTCAATCTGCTTGATAAGTTCCAACTCAAACACAATATCATCGTTGATGTTTTCCTTGTCGCTGTTATCTTTCGGGCGTAGTTCTTGGTAGAGGTCGATGTACACGCTTTGATAGTCCTGATAATCCCTGTCGTTAAGGATTTCGTTTCCGGCAAACTCGTCAAACGCCGTCAGGATATTCTTCAAGCGCAATATCGCGCCGTATAAGCGGATAAAGTCTTTTTGATTTTCTTCTCCGATTATCGCTTCGCCGAGTGGAAAACGCTCTGTGAGTTCGGCTATCAGTTCGGCGTATCCCGGCTTGTATTCGCCCTTGTGGTCGAAACCGTTGTAGTAATCGTTATAGGTTTTGAGAAGCACCACGCCGCCCGCGTTCTTGTCGCCGAAAAGAGAAATAGCATCGTCGGTCGCTTGCTTCAAATCGCAGAAGCATACGATATTGCCGAAAGTCTTGACGCTGTTCAATATGCGGTTGGTGCGGGAATACGCCTGTATCAGCCCATGCTGTTTGAGGTTTTTATCTACCCATAACGTGTTGAGGGTGGTCGCGTCAAAACCCGTGAGGAACATATTAACCACGAT
>Ga0082212_10002653_pt1 | contig 25862 bp, 19 predicted proteins | sample TergutNt197P3_FD_71548 | JGI IMG/M metagenome (GOLD analysis project Ga0082212, IMG submission 71548) | Neocapritermes taracua P3 segment gut microbial communities from Petit-Saut dam, French Guiana - Nt197 P3 | ecosystem: Host-associated > Arthropoda: Insects > Digestive system > Gut ...
TGAAATAATTAGACACGGATTTTAAGGATTTTAACGGATTTTCGCTGTTTACTGAGGATATGATGAACTTAGGTACTGTTGCTTAAGGAAAAAATAAAAAATAATTCAAGGCTTTTTATAATAAAAAAATCCGTGCTAATCCGTTTTGATCTGTGTAAATCCGTGTCCAATTTGTTTTTATTGCTTTTCCAGTTTATCTGGGCTAGGGAGTAGGAACTAAGCTATCAAATTCGAACAAAAAAAGTCACAAGTCAATCACGTGATGTGACTTGGGTAGCTACATTGTAGACTACGAGGCCGGCTTTTGACTTTACGGCTTGGGATAAATTGATGGCGCCGTCTGAGACATTGATCAATTGGGCAGTTTCGCCTGCCTCCGCCTCGATAATGGCAAAACCGGTTGTCACGGAAACCTTGGCATGGCTGCTGCCTATCAGCGTCAACTGGCTTTGACCGGTCCGGACCGCCCAGTTGCTTCCATCGCTAGTCAGTCCATATACCGGGGCGACAAACCAATCTATGTAATAAAAACCCGCTTCGTTAAATGTGATCGTCCCTGTATTTATGTTATAACTTATCATTGTTCCTTCATCGGCTATTATTGTATCAAAAACAAGCGTACCGTTTTCCGGAACGATGACAACAAAACCTTGAGGTGCTACTCTTTCCAGTTCGATATAAGAAATTGGCACTATGATTCCCCTTTCATTAAATGGCTCTGCATCTTTGAAGCCGACGTTTCATCTCCGATTTTAAAGATGACGATCCCTGCTTTGACCTGCGTCACCTTCGATAGTTCAATAATACCATCGGCTACACTGACTAATTGCACCGTGGGAGGCAGGCCGGTTACCTTTACAATTGAAAAACCTACTGTCGGCGATATCTTGGTATGGCTGGATCCGATCAGATCCGTTGTGCCGTTAATGGCAATGGCAAAATCCGAGCCGTCTGTTGTGAAGCCCATCTCCGAAGCAATAAACCATTTTATAAAATAATCACCGCAGAAACGAAGTGTAAAGGCCCCGTCGATTTCATTATATTCAATGGTACCATCATCTATCAAGGTGTCGTCAAACAGCATTGCTTCGCCGGGAACAACATAGCCATAAACCCGGCTTTGCCTTTGCATATGCGGGAAGGGAATGCTTGATATCGTAAATTCCTGCGTTAAAACCTGGCCGGGGGGACCTGCGGGATTTTGACTGGTTCCGTCTCCCAAATATTGGTAAATGATACTGATTTCGTAATTACCGGGATCTGCAAAGGTTACACCAGCTAGCAGGTCGGCAAGAGTGATCCCGGTAGGCTGGCCGTCTTTATAAACGGTAGCGCCGGCAATGGCAACAGTGGGTATCTGATTAATCGTGACCTTGATTATATCCACTAAAGTACATTCGCTGGTTCCCGATTCGATAGTGATCAAGAGATCCGGAATAAAGGGATTATAGGTTGGCGGCGGATGAGCGGGATCCGATTCTCCGGGTTCAAAATCGTCAAATATATTGACCGGATTACCAAAAAATATTGAGTTCGGAGTCGAGGGGCCGGAGCCGGGATTCTGGATAGTCCAACAACCCGGAGCCCAAACTTGAACTTCGAATTCATAGACGGTATTGGAAAAAGTTATATAAAGCTTCACCTTTTTCCCTTGCTGTTCAGGCCCGAAGCATATTTGCATCCTGGCGTTCCCGCCGGAGCCGGTAGTAGAAATCGTTATCCCGGCAAATAAAGGATTATTAAGATATCTGCCCACAGTTTGATTAATAACCGTTCCGCTTGCCAGGTTAGTTCCAGTTAAAGCATCGGAAGAAGGGAAAGGGATTTGAGAAGAGGTGATCTGGCGCCATAATATTGTAAACACACCATCAGCCATACTGATCCCACCCCGCTTTCCGTCATATATAGTATTATATGCCGGAAAACCGGGTTGGGCTACAAGAGAAACAGGGGGACGGTTCCAGTTTAGCAGTTAGAACCGCCCCCCTGTGTTCTTGCAAGACTTTATTTTATAGTAAACTCAAAGGTTTTGATCTCGCTGTCGTATTTACCCAGGCCCTTTACTACGGCTTTAATAATAGTATCTTCTTCTATGATAATGGGCCCGTTTAGCTCCGGCTGATAGGTGGAGGGATTGTAGAGCAAGCTGCTTTCATCGGGATCACTGCCGTCTCTGGTATAATAGATTTTGGCAAAGCCCCCGCTCATTTCTTTTTGCTCCAGATTGACGGCAGTACCCTTTGCTACCGGGCCGTCTAAAGGATAGGTGGAGGGATTGGACCAATGCTCCGGCTCCTGGCGGGAGATTTCCAGACGATAAACATCGGAAACAAAACCGATATTATTCTGGTCGCCGATATGGGTTTGGCCGAATAGCAAATCCATACCCTGCCGGCTTTGGATAGAAGCCGCAGCTTCTCCCAGATTGCCATCCTTGGCCAGCCCATAAGCCAAAATCATTTCAGTCCGGATAGCTATTTTGGGCCCATCCCAAAAAGTAATGCCATAATACTCACCATCCAGGAGCTCCTCACTGTCCGGGCCGTCTTCCAGCAAACCGGGATAGTAATGCCGGGGGCTTTCGAATTGCTCTTTAGTAAATGTGCAGCCAAAGCCATCCGGGGCTGAAACAGTCAGGGTACGCCAATCATCATTTACCCCGGCCCGGCTCAATACCTCGGATACCAAAACACCCCAGGCAGCATAAAAATGCTTCGAGGGCCAGTTGTTGATAGCTGAATATTGGCCGATGAATTGGGTATCATGCCAGTCCATCATCTCATCCAGGGTAAAACTTGTTTCCCTTCCTTCATCTACCACAGTGACACTGTTGCCAAGCAATGTTGTCGGCATGGGCGGAAGTTCCTTGACGGCAGGCTTAAAAAGCCGCATCGCACCAAAAACCAGCAAACAAAGCAGTACAAGTCCCAGGGCTATCCAAAGCACTATCTTATTGGGCGCCGTCCGGCTTTTTTCCTGAGAGGTCATTTCATTATTACGCATATTCATTCACCTTTCCTGATTGTATAACTATCTATTAATTCTCCCTGATAAGTATAGGTTTCCAACTTAATTGCATCATTATTTACGGTGATAAAAGTATGAACAGCCGTTCCTGCTTTGAGAACTTCAAAGCTCTCTTGAGGATCAGCTTCATACATTTTATTGCCGCCCACCCCGGTCAAATAGACAGTCCCTAAGGGATCGGGCCGGTCCAGGCGCAGGGGAGCTGTTCGGGCATAAAGGTGCTGATGTCCGGAAAGCACCAGGGCTACGCCATATTCTGCAAAAACAGGAACCAGGATTTCCCGGAATTTTTCTGCCCGTACTGCATCCTGACTGTTATTGGTGGCAGAATAAACCGGATGATGAATTACCATAATTTTCCAGTTCGCTTTGCTTTCAGCCAAATCCTGACCTAACCAGGCCAAATTCTCCTCCCGCAGAATATTATTGCTGTTGCCGATAGTAAAATGAGCAGAGCCAAAATCAAAGGAGTAGTATTCGCTTTTGGCGTTTTGGGGGCCGTTTTGGGGTAAAATAAACAAGTCTTTATATCCTTTTTTATTATCATGATTACCCATAGCCGGCAGCAGAGGAATCCGGCTGAAAACCTCCTGCCCGGCAGCAAAAAATTCCTCCCATTCCGCCGGATCATTGCCGTCGTTGACCAAATCCCCGCCGATGATCATAAAGCTGCTTGTCTTGTTCTGATCCGCTTGGCGCAAGTTTTCGCCGAATATCTTATAACCGTCGCTTGAGCCCGGTTCTTTTTGGGTATCTCCCAGGTAGAGAAAGGTAAAACTATCATCCGCAAGAGAATTACCAGCCTCAAGGAGGTAGGCAGAGGAATCATAAGGAGACAGCGACAGTTTTTCTTTGGAGGTACAGGAGGACAAAGAAAAAGAGATCAGCAGCAGCATCAGTAATAGTTTGACGGTTTTCATGGGCAGCACTTCCGATTTATGATTCCAAAAGAAAATCAACTATATTCATTTGTCTGATCCCATTATCACCGACAGGAAAGTCATCCATGGTCAGAACAAATTTGGGATAGTGGTCTTTTATTATCCTCAGCGGTTCAAATTCCCTCTTGAAAGTAGCAGGGTCAAGCACGCTGGCAGCAACCTGATAATAAATCTTCTGATCTCCGGAAGTTGCTATAAAATCGACCTCTTTTTCGCCAACTTTGCCGATTTGTACGGTATAGCCTCGCCGGATAAGCTCCAAAAAAACGATGTTTTCCAGAATGTGTCCGATATCTCTGTTTCTTTCACCCAGGGCAATATGGCGCAGGCTGACATCTGCCAAATAGTATTTCTCCAAGGATTCCAGGTATTGCTTGCCTTTTATATCATAGCGGGGCGCTTTGTAGAGGACATAGGCATCCATAAGCGCGGATAGATAATTTTCCACGGTAACAGATGTGGTTTTTCGGCCATAAGAAGTCAGGCTGTCCGCTATTTTTTGGGAGGAAACGATATTGCCGATATTATCAAACAAAAACCGGGACACGCTTTCCAAAAGTTCCACATCAGTAATTTTTTTCCGGGCAACAATATCCTTGAGCAGCACCGTATTATAAATGCCGCGGATATAATCAGTCCTAACTTCATCATCGGCTATGGCAGCTGCTTGGGGAAAGGCGCCGTTTAAATAATAAGAAGGAAACACGTCCTTCGGATTGCTGGCGCCCTTTAGTTCATAGTATTCCGCAAAAGACAGAGGCAGCATCTTGATTTCGATATAACGCCCGGAAAGCAGGGTCGCCAGATCGCCGGAAAGCAAATGGGCATCAGAGCCGGTAATATAGACATCTACGTTATCTTTGATGTACAAACTGTCCACAACTTTTTGAAACATGGGGACACTTTGGATCTCATCCAAAAAGACATAGATCCTTTTACCCGGCTCCAGATGTGCTGTAATATATTCATACAGTTTGTGATAATCCAGCAGAGGTTCATATTGCATATCCTCAAAATTGAGAGAAATGATCTGATCTTCGCCTACGCCGTTTTCTTTCAGATAATCCTGAAACAGCAAGAGCAATGTAGATTTCCCCGAACGGCGGATCCCCGTAATGACCCGGATGATCTTTTCATCCTTCATCTTGATCAGCTTATTCATATACTGCTTACGCTGGATCATCAAATCACCCCTTTCCTGCTAAATTATAGCATATCTAATGAGGAAATATCAAGACTTTTGCATCTCATTTCAGGTATTCAATTTATGTTCAATTTCAGATGGGTTTATTTGGGAACTTTTCCAGAAACATCTGAGTCTTTCTGAAAAGATAGTGATGTTAAAGTAATGTCACCCGGGCGGAATGCGCCAAAATTATTGCTACCCTGATGAAACAAATAATCGATGGCAAGACAGTTTTCCTGGCAAAATATAACTACTAAAAAACAGCACCTATTCTATTAATTATGAATTGACATAAGGAAGTGGATGGTAAATGAAAAAGTATCTGCTTTTAGTATTGACCCTGTTCTGTCTTGTTTTTTCCGGTTGTGCCAGGATAACGGATGATAATAATTTGAATATTATTGCTGCTGCTGATGCTGACCGGGCTCCCCCGGATTTTATAAACTTTTACTGCCAGACTACTACAAACATGCAGCGTTTTTTGGATCATGATGAATATCGGACAGGAACGGAGTCTGCCTATAATGCGGCTATTGATGCTTGGGCAGGGGTAAAAAACCTGGTATTCGTCAAAAACCGGGTTTGGGAAAAGGATAATGCTTTTTTTACGGCAAAATACTTAGATGCCGACAACTACTCTGCTTCTGCCGGCTCCGATTTAAAGACTGCCTTGGAAAATCAAGCGGAGGAGAAAGGCAGCGGCCTGAAAATCATTATTACGGATTTGAATAGCCAACTGGCAGATTATGACACTATCGCTTGTGCTCTGATCGATTCGGCTTTGGCAAAAGGCTTGGCAGTTGCTATTATCGGTATTGATACTCCTTTGGATCCTTATTACATAATTGCCGTAGGCGAAAACAGATTGGTATCTGATTATATAGCTGCCTTCAAGGAAAGGCCGGAGATCCAAGACTTAACCAATGCTCCCGAATCGGAATTTGCCTTGGATATAGTTCAGCCCATAAATTACCAAATATTGGCAGATAAGGGCGGTATTCTGGGTATTGATTATGAAGGTATAAAATTTATTGAAGGTTATGGCAGTTTTTCCCAAGTAATAGAGATCGACCGGGCAGGGCTGGATAGGAAAGAAGGTATGTTTAACTTCCAACCCAGTGAATCTTTGGCAGCCGCCAATACGATAAAAGACGGCGCCAAGATCCCTGTAAGGAATCTTGGCGCCAAATCCTTGCTTACCGCCAAAGAAATCTCTTTACGAACAACTGAAACCCAGCAGCATTATGCCGGAAAAATCAAGTTTGACATGCCTTTTAACATAATCGAGGGTGTTTATCTCTGCGCCATGGATTGCCAAGTAGAGACGGAGCTTTTTCTGCCTGAGGGAAAAATCTTTCAGCCCTATAGCGGGAATTTTTCCCGCATAATAGAGACAGCTGTAGCCCAGGGGGTATATCCGGGACAAGGGAAATGGCGGGTATATGACAAGCCCTACAATGAAAGATTTGTGATCAAGACAGGAAGCGCCTCAAAGGAGAAATATGTCGAGCATCCGGCCCATTCCCTGACCTTCAACATAACCATGCCCAATGCCGCATTCCTACCGGCCGGAGCTAAAACAGTAAAGCTGGATATCCATATCAATTTCCTCTCTTCTCTTGATACAGTGCCAAAATGGGTGAAAGAATGGGACAAATCAAAAAGCCCGGATCTGTTGAATATGCTTTCTGTGGTCTATGATTACCAAAAACAGTCCGGTAATTCGGAAAATAGTTTTACTGTATATATAGGTGTTAGGTAATACCTGGCAAAACTATTGATCCGTCATATCAGTTCCTCCATATTCCTCGCAGAGTAAATGACTCTGTGTATCTCGACATTTTTTTCCAGCACAACATAAAATACAGTATAACTGCCAACAAATAGTTGCCGGTATTCATAGTCAAATTTATGATTCCATTTATATAAAGCACCGATAAACGGATGACGTTCAAGCTTAACAATTTTCTCATCTAGTTTATCCGCAAAACGCTCTGCCGCGCTTGGGTTTTTTAGTTCATGCAAAAAATAATCCAATATTTCAGCAACATCTAACCTGGCTTGCGGAAGATAAGAAATTTTGTATTCATTTTCCATTTTGAATTCGCTCCCGTACTTCACTTATGATTTCTGAGTGAGTATACCTTTTGGCTGTCGTTTTTGCCTCAGCTTCCGCCTCTTTCAGCTTGAAGAAAACGTCATTTTCAAGCTGCTGCTTTTCATATTGTGCAATACTCATAACAACCATATCTCCGAAACCGTTTTTGGTAAGAAAAACAGGCTCACGGCTTTCGTGGACAATGCGGGATATTTCAGTAAAATTGTTTCTAAGGTCTGAAACGGGTCGGATTTGTGGCATAGCTATCACCTCTTAAATTATTTAGCTTTATTTTATCATAATTATGCTGATTAGTCAATACGGTATTATGATAAATTAGAAAAGGGGCTGTGCTCATATGCAAACACAGCTCCTTGGTTACTTATAACGCGACAGTGTAAAGACAAAACATAAATTTTATTCAATCCTTTTCGCGGAGCGAAAAGTCACCCGCATTCTGATTTCTGAATCCTGAATCCTGGATACTGGCGGTCAAAGACCGCTTTACCTGTTAGCCAACATCAGATAACTCTCATAACGCTCCCTGGCGTCCTGTTCGGTTTTGGCAAACAGGATCTCGGCTACCTCCGGGTGTTGCAGTTTTAGGGAATTGAAGCGTACTTCGTTTTCAATAAATTCCCGGAAAGGCTTTGTGGGGGCTTTGGAATCCAAAATGAAAGGATTTTTGCCTGCCTCTTTCAGTTGGGGATCGAAGCGATACAAGTGCCAATAACCGCTTTCTACCGCCGCTTTCATTTCGGTCATGGTATGACTCATACCGCTCTTCAAACCGTGATTGATGCAGGTGCTGTAGGCTATGATCAGGGAGGGGCCGGGATAGGCTTCTGCTTCCTTGATGGCTTTTAGGGTTTGATTCATATCCGCGCCCATGGCTATTTGAGCTACATAAACATAGCCGTAGGAAATAGCCATCATCCCCAGATCCTTCTTTTTGACCCTCTTGCCGCTGGCCGCGAATTTGGCAATAGCGGCGGTGGGGGTGGATTTGGAGCTTTGGCCGCCGGTATTGGAATAGACCTCGGTATCATAAACAAAAATGTTGACATCTTCGCCGGAAGCCAGAACATGGTCCAAGCCGCCATAACCGATATCATAGGCCCAGCCGTCGCCGCCAAAGGCCCAGAAGGATTTCTTGATCAGTTGATCTTTATCAACTAAAACTGCTTTAGCTAAGGGATTGGAAGAATTTACCAGTAAGGGCAGTAACTTAGCGGTAGCTTGTTTGGATGCCTCGCCGTCTGAAAAGCTATCCAGCCATTCCCGGCAGGCGGCAGCTAAATCCGGGCCGGCTTCTTTTTGCAGAGCTGCTATTTTTTCGGCCAGGCGGTTGCGGCGGGCTTTTTCTCCCAGCAGCATCCCAAAAGCAAATTCGGCATTATCTTCAAAAAGGCTGTTGCACCAGGCCGGGCCTTTGCCCTCATGATTGACGGTAAAGGGCATGGCAGGGACGGCAGCTCCCCAAATCGAGGAACAGCCGGTGGCATTGGCTATCATCATCCGGTCGCCATAGACCTGGGAAATAAGCTTGGCATAGGGAGTTTCACCGCAGCCTGCACAGGCTCCGGAGAATTCAAATAAGGGTTTTTTGAACTGACTGTTCTTGATATTGCCGGCTGGCAGATCATAATGACGCTCCGGCAAGGCATAAACATAGTCCCAATGGGCTTGAGCCGCTTTCTCTTCACCGATAGGATGCATTTCCAGGGCCTTTTGCTTGGCGGGGCAAACCACCACACAAACACCGCAGCCTTGGCAATCCAAAGGAGAAACCTGGAGGGAAAAATGCTGGCCGGCAAAATCCTTGCCTTTGGCCTTTTGGCTGGGCAAGCCGTCCGGGGCAGCCGCTACTTGGGCATCCGTCAGCAGATAGGGACGAATGGTGGCATGTGGGCAAACATAGGAGCATTGATTGCATTGGATACAATTATCAGGTATCCAGCGGGGAACAAATGAAGCTACGCCCCGCTTTTCATGCATAGTACCGGAGAGGGGGAAATGCCCGTCTTCCCGGCCGCTAAAAGCGCTGACCGGCAGTTCGTCTCCCTTGGCGCAAGCCATGGGTTTGAGGATCTTGCGCACAAATTCGGGCTCATCGCCGGTTTCGGTGGCACTATCCCCGGCATTTGACCAACCGGCGGGGATCGGCACTTCTACCAGAGAATCCAGTCCCTTTTGCACCGCTTGCTTGTTCATATTAACAACTTTTTCACCCTTATTGCCATATGCAATTTCAATTGAATCATTGAGACCGGCCACAGCAGTTTCAAGGGGGATAACTTCGGTTATCTTAAAGAATGCAGCCTGCATGACCATATTGATCCGCTGTCCCAACCCCAGCTCCTTAGCTATTTTTACTGCATTGACAATATAGAATTTGATATTATTGCGGGCTAAATGATTTTTGAAAGCCGCCGGCAGATTATCTGCCAGTTCTTCCGCTCCCCAAACGCTGTTAAGCAGGAATGCGCCTCCCGGTTTTAATCCTGCCAATAAATCGTATTTGTGGATATAAGCCTGATTGGAGCAGGAGATGAAATCGGCATTGCTGATAAGATAGGGGGCTTTGATAGGCTCATTACCGAAACGCAGATGAGAGACGGTAAAGCCGCCGGATTTTTTGGAATCATAGGAGAAATAGGCTTGGGCATACATTTCGGTATATTTACCGATAATATCGATAGCCTGCTTGTTGGCGCCTACGGTACCATCGGAACCCAGGCCAAAGAACTTGCATTGAATAGTACCGGCAGGCAAAAGATCAATAACCCGGCCCCTAAAGAGAGAGGTATGGGTCACATCATCGTTGATACTGAGGGTGAAATCAGATTTGGGCTTCTCAGTCATCAGATTCTCCAAAGCCGCCACCATATCGGCAGGGATAGTATCTTTACTGCCCAAGCCATAACGGCCGCCAATAATGAGGGGAGGATTGGTCCGGCCGTAAAAGGCGCTGAGAACATCTAAAAAGAGAGGCTCTCCGGGAGCGCCGGGGGTTTTTATCCGATCCAAAACAGCGATCCGTTTGACGGTTTCAGGCAGGACTTTCAGGAAATATTCTTTGGCAAAGGGCCGGTAAAGCCGGACTTTGATCAAGCCGGTTTTTTGGCCTTGGCTATTAAGATAATCAACAGCCTGCATTGCAGTCTCCGTCGCGGAACCCATGATAACCAGGACATGTTCCGCATCGGGGGCGCCGTAATAATCAAAAAGCTGATAATTGCGGCCGGTCAATTTGGAAATTTCTTCCAAATAGGCGGCTACCGCTTCAGGTACTTGGGCAAAGAAGGGATTGCAGGCTTCCCGGGCTTGGAAGAAAATATCCGGGTTTTGATTGGTGCCCCTCACCACGGGATGCTCCGGATTCAGGGCCTGGTCCCGGAATTTTTGCAGGGCCTCCCAATCCAAAAGCTTGGCAAAATCGGCATAATCGATGATCTCGATTTTTTGCTGCTCATGGGAAGTGCGGAAACCGTCAAAGAAGTGGAGGAAGGGGATCCGGGTCTTGATAGCGGCCAAATGGGCCACCCCGCCCAAATCCATGACTTCCTGTACGGAACCGCTGGCCAGCATAGCAAAGCCCGTTTGGTTGCAGGACATGACATCGCTGTGATCGCCGAAAATACTGAGGGCATGGGCAGCCACAGCCCGGGCGGAAACATGCAAAACCCCAGGCAGTAATTCCCCGGCTATCTTATACATATTGGGAATCATCAACAGCAAGCCCTGGGAGGCGGTATAGGAAGTGGTGAGGGCGCCGGCCCCCAAAGAGCCGTGCATAGCCCCGGCAGCGCCGGCTTCGGACTGCATTTCTACCACATGCACCGGCTGGCCGAAAATGTTCCGGGCCGGCAGATCTTCAAAAATTTTGCCGCCGGCAGTCCATTCATCCACATTTTCCGCCATATTGGATGAAGGGGTAATGGGGAAAATGGCAGCTACCTCTGTAAAAGCGTAGGAAACATACGAAGCGGCTTTATTGCCGTCCATGGTTTTCATTTTTTTGCTCATCTAGCTTAAACCTCCTGATTCATAAAGGAATTATATTTATCGGACAAACTCTATTTATTATACGATTTTTTGAACTTATGTGCAAGGCGTGGGACAGTAAAATTTACGAAAGATTTACTAAATTTACTAAAATTTACGAAAATTTCATATAGAAGGTGGTCTAAAACCCTTTCTTCATGCTCATGTCATTCAGCGCATAGCCGCAGAACCCGGAAAAACAATATATTTGTAGGGAAATAGATTCTGCGACTGTGCGCAGAATGACGGATAACTGATATAGGATTGCAATCACTTATATTGTGTATTACTGAGTTACTAAATCTTATAAATAAAATTTCTAGAGGGGGAAATATTATATGCATAGCGAAGTGAATAATATTCGCTTTCCGCATAAATATGCATGAAAATAAAAATAGTTGAATAAAATCCAGGAAAACACTTGACAATTGATTTAAATCGCGTATAATTATAAAAGTCGGGGGTCAGGAGCCGAAAGCTGGAAGCCGGGATTTGTTGATTGCGCTGCAAAAACTGCTATTTCCAACCTCTAACTTCTAACCTCTAATTTCTAAATTCGGAGGAAAATAATATGAATGAAAACAAATTCAAAAAAATCGTCTTAGCTTATTCCGGCGGCCTGGATACCTCTATTATTATTCCTTGGCTGAAGGAAAACTATGAAGGCTGCGAAATCATTGCCGTTTCCGGTAATGTGGGCCAGGGAACTGAATTGGAAGGCTTGGAGGAAAAAGCCCTGAAAACCGGGGCCAGCAAGATTTATATTGAGGATCTGAATCAGGAATTTGTGGAGGATTTTATTTTTCCCACTTTAAAAGCCGGGGCAATCTATGAGGGAGCATACTTGCTCGGCACCTCTTTTGCCCGGCCGGTCATCGCCAAAAGAATTGTGGAAATTGCTTTGGCCGAGGGAGCAGACGCTATTTGCCACGGCTGCACCGGCAAAGGTAATGATCAGGTGCGTTTTGAGCTGACCATCAAAGCTTTTGCCCCCAATATGCCGATCATTGCTCCCTGGCGGATTTGGGATCTTAAGTCCCGCGATGAGGAGATAGATTATGCCGAAGCTCATAATGTGCCTTTAAAAATCAGCCGGGAAACCAACTATTCCAAGGACAAAAATCTTTGGCATCTTTCTCATGAAGGCTTGGAATTGGAAGATCCGGCCAATGAATGTCAATTTGCCAAACCCGGTTTTCTGGAAATGTCTGTATCCCCGGAACAGGCTCCTGATCTGCCGGTATACCTCACCCTTAGTTTTGAAAAGGGCGTTCCTGTAGCTTTGGATGGGCAAAAAATGGATGGGGTCAGCCTGATAGAAAAGCTCAATGAAATTGGCGGAGCCCATGGTATCGGTATTCTTGACATGGTAGAAAACCGTTTGGTGGGAATGAAATCCCGGGGTGTTTATGAAACCCCCGGCGGCGCTATTTTATACAAAGCCCATCAACTATTGGAGAGTATCGCCCTGGACCGGGATACCCAGCATTATAAAGAGATGGTAGCGATCCGCTTTGCCGAACTGGTTTATTTCGGCCAATGGTTTACGCCTTTGCGGGAATCCCTTTCCGCCTTTGTAGATAAAACCCAGGAAACAGTGACCGGCGATGTCAAGATCAAGCTCTATAAAGGCAACATTATTCCCGCCGGCCTGACTTCGCCCTATTCACTTTATAACGAAGAAATCGCCACCTTTGAAGAAGACCATGTCTACAATCAGAACGATGCCGAAGGTTTCATCAATCTTTTCGGTCTGCCAATAAAGGTAAAAGCCCTCAGCGAGCAGAAACAAAATAGGGGGTAGGGGTGTCATTTAATGGAAAAGATTTGGGCCGGCCGTTTTAAAAATCAGTTGGATGAAAAAGCCAATGATTTTAATTCCTCAATTCGGATAGACTGCCGGATGTTTCGCCAGGATATTGCCGGTTCCCTGGCTCATGCCGCAATGCTTGCAGCCAAGGGCATTATCTCTTCAGATGATGCCCTGGCTATTACTGACGGGCTGGGAGGGATCTTGGAGGATTTGGAATCCGGCGCCCTGGTTATTGATTATAATGCCGAGGATATTCATAGTTTTGTGGAAGCCGAGCTGACCAGGCGGATCGGCGATGCGGGCAAACGCCTGCATACCGCCCGCAGCCGTAATGATCAAGTGGCTTTGGATCTTCGTCTTTATCTTTTGGAGGAAAACAGGGAGCTGATTTTGCGTCTCAAAAACTTAATTGACGCTCTCTCTCAAAAAGCAGAAGAACACAAGGCTACGATCATGCCGGGATATACTCACTTACAGCGGGCTCAGCCCATCACTTTCGGCCATCATTTATTGGCCTATGCCATGATGTTTCTTAGGGATATAGAGCGGCTCCGGGAAGGGCAAAAACGCCTCAATATCTCCCCTTTGGGCAGTTGTGCTTTGGCCGGAACTACCTATGACATCGACCGTGATCTGACTGCCGGACTGCTAAATATGGAAAATATTACCATTAATAGCCTGGACGCAGTTTCCGACCGGGATTTTTGCCTGGAAATAGCCGCTGTTTTGGCTATGATCATGATGCATCTTTCCCGCTTTGCCGAGGAGATAATCCTCTGGTCCTCCTGGGAATTTAAATTTGTGGAACTGGATGACGGCTTTGCCACCGGCTCCAGCATCATGCCCCAAAAGAAAAACCCGGACATAGCCGAGCTGGTACGGGGAAAAACAGGCCGGGTCTATGGTAATTTGCTCTCTCTCCTGACCCAAATGAAGGGATTGCCCTTGGCTTATAACAAGGATATGCAGGAGGATAAAGAAGCCATCTTCGACAGCTTGGACACGGTAAAAGCCTGCCTGGCACTATTCTGCCCTATGATCGGGACTATGCAGGTGCTAAAAGATAACATGCAAAAAGCAGCGCAAGATGGGTTCCTAAATGCCACAGATTGTGCCGATTATCTGGTAAAAAAAGGCTTACCTTTCCGCACAGCCTATAAAATAACGGGCGAGCTGGTTGCCGTCTGTCTGGAGCAAAAAACCATCTTGGAAAAACTACCCATTGCAGAATATCAAAAACAAAGCGAGCTCTTTGAAGAGGATGTTTTTGCAGCCATTGATTTGAACCAATGCCTAAAAAACAGAATCTCAGCAGGAGGAAGCTCTCCGGCCTCGGTAGAGCAGCAGCTGGAGTTTATTAGGACATTGTTATAAAGACGGCTGCTGTTCTTGCAAATAAGCTGTATATTTTAAAGTTTGGAAGCAAATGAGCCGGATGCCTAAAAGCAGCCGGTTTTTTCCTTGTGTCTATTTTTATGTCCCATAGATTAAAAAATTTAAAATTAAAAAACAATTAGGAAAAAATTATTATTAATGTAATAGCCTGGATACCAGGGGATATTATAATTTTTGGCAACTAATTGTCTAAAATAACCACAAATTAACTCTTGACAGGAAATAAATATAAATATATGCTATTGTTGTAAATTAAAATAAATTGTAGAAAAATAACGAAATATATCGAAACAAGAGAAACGATCTCAGAATGGAGGAAAAATCATGAAAAATGCAAAAAAATTTATCTTATTACTTGGGGTGGTATTTGTTCTCTCATCTCTTTTATCAATGGCCCCGCTTTTTGCCCAAGGAAGTGATAAATCTGTAACATCGCCTGACGATTATTATGATCTTTTGGATTCCGGAGAATTAGATCTCACGACCAAAACAGCTGACCCCTGGCGGGAAATCACCAGGGACGAAGATCCCGGCAGCCCCTACATAAACTTAAGCAAAAAAGCTGAACAAGATCCCGATAACGATAATGAATTTCAGATCACCCTGACTGTCGAGATGCTATATGACACGGAAGAACTGCTGATGCAAAATGCAGCCAGCGTTGTCTTGGTGTTAGATGTATCTACTGACATGGACTGTATGGTAGAACGTATCGACACAAATCTGATCAGGGTTGGTGATGAGGGATGGGATATAAATGGTACACGTTGGACCATTCTTAAGGAAGGGGCTAAAGACTTTATCGAAAAATTTCTGAAAAATTCCTACAACCAGATCTCCGTTGTGGTTCATGGCGGCGAGCATCCAGATGGTACTTATACTCCAACAGGTGCTATTGTTCATAAAACTATGTGCAATTGGACTAATGATGCTAAAACGGCAATAGAATCTTTTTATAACTATGATTTTGTTTCATTTGGCAGTACAGCATATTTCCCTGAGCTAAAAGCTCTGAGATGGGTCGAATTTGGTGACCCTGGAACCCGCTTTGGTAATCCTAATACTCAGGCCGGATTCCAAGGAGCGAGCGAACAGCTAGATGATGAGGATGAATTGCTTAAAGAAGAAAATGCCCGGATTGTTGTTTATATGTCCAGCAATTGGGCTGTAGGAAGTTACAAGGAACCAGCTAATTATGACAGAGAAGTCTCAGCACAGGCAGCGATAGAAGAAGCCGAAAAGCTTAAAAGTAAGCATCCGGAGTCTACCCTATATACTGTCGCATTTACTGTTGATGCCTTGGGCAGTAAGGCTCTGAAATACGACCCTGATCCGAATACTGGCAATCCCTATGTTGATGAGCATTTTTATGCGGAGGACATTGATGCCTTATTTCTTACATTTGAAACCCTTTTAAAAAGGACATACCCCTTATCCCAAGGATGGACTGTAAGGGATCCCATGTCGGACTATGTCAGCTTGGATGCGTTATCCGTAACTTCCGAAGGTATTGACGGAGCAGTTGTATTCACTGTGGAATCCGGCGATGTTATTGTCTGGGATCTGCTTAAATCCGCCTATGTCGAGGAAAAAGCAGACCCCAAGGATCCGGATAGAAAACTGTATGTATATCAACTCTCATATACTATTACTGTCGACCCTGAAGAGATAGGTCCGGGATTATTTCCCACCAATAAGCATACTACCATCGAATATTCCTTCTTTGATGATGACGGGGATCTCCTTGATCCGGAAACAGGGCATTTCCGGATCCCCGTAATCAAAACCATGAAACCGCTGGGAACCATTACCAAGGAAGCTCTGGATGTGGATGATGGGGTGCTGGTGGGTGATGTATTTACCTATCGGATCACAATAGAGAACGGCGCCGATGCAACCGAACCTTGGAAGAACGTGGTGGTGACGGATGATCTACGTGAAGCCGGAGACAGCCTTGAGTATTTAGGGGGCAGAGTAGCGGCGCAAAGCGGTTATACCGGCCTTATTGAGATCAGCGATCCCGAAGACGATAATACCACCCTGACGATTACCTTCACAGAGGAAATAGCTGCCGGCGGCAAGATAATAGTTGAAGTTGATGTAAAGGTCATTGCGCCTGCCAGGGGCGATCATATTGAAAATATAATCCGTGCCGCAAGTGAAAACGGAGATGATGATATAGAAGACAGGGAAAGAGTAAAGACGAGAGCGGATGGAAGCATCACCAAGGAGGCAAACACAGATGAGGTACGGGTGGATGATGAATATACCTATACCCTTACAATAGAAAATTCCGCTAAAGCCACCGCCGCTTGGAAAAACGTAGTAGTGACAGATGTATTACCCGCCGAACTGGACTTTGTAAGCGCGGTGGTAGTGGAACCTGTTTTTAGCAGCATTGATCCCGAATACGATCCGCTGACCGGAACTGTAACGGTCGAATGCGGGGATATTGCTCCGGCAGGAGCGGTGATAGTTGAGATCACGGTAAAAGTTAATGATGCTGCCTTGGCTAAAATAGGAGATAAGATCAAAAATAAGGCGCTTGCCAAAAGCAGCAACGATGAAGATAAAGAAGATGAAGATGAAAAGCCAAAAATCAGGTCAAAGGCGGATAGCAGCATCAGCAAAGAGGCTGATCTGACCGAGGTCTCTGCGGGTGATGAATACACTTATACGATTACCCTGAAAAATTCTGCTGCTGCGACTGATTTATGGAAAAATGTGGTAATGACTGATGAATTACCCGATGAGCTTGAATATCTGAGCCATGAGATAATCCCTGCCGATCGTGTTGACGAGAGTGATATTGATATTTCAGGCCAGGTTATAACAATATTGTGCGGGGATATAGATATAAACGAAACGGTAACAATAAAAATCACGGTAAAAGTGACCGATGCTGCCATAGCCAAAATGGGTAAAGCCATCAAAAATACGGCGATTGCTGCAAGTGACAACGATGAAGATAAAGAAGATGAATGTGAAAAACCGAAAATAAAGTCTCTTGCGGATGGCAGCATCACAAAAGAAGCTCTGGATGTGGACGATGGGGTGCATGTGGGTGATGTATTTACCTATAGGATCACAATAGAGAACGGCGCCGGTGCAACCGAGCCTTGGAAGAATGTGATAGTAACGGACGATCTGCGGGAAATCGGAGATAGTCTTGAGTACTTAGGCGGTAGGGTAGTAGAGAAGGTCGGCTATACCGGTTCAATTGATATCAGCGATCCAAAAGACGATAATACTTCCCTGACGATTACTTGCAACGAGGAAATAGCTGCCGGCGAAAAGATAATAGTTGAAATTGATGTAAAAGTCATTGCGCCTGCCGGCGGCGACCATATTGAAAACATAATTCGTGCCGCAAGCGATAACGGTGATGATGATATCGAAGATAGAGAAAGAGTAAAAGCGAAACCGGACGGGAGCATTACCAAAGTGGCAGACACAGATGAGGTGCGGGTGGATGATGAATATATCTATGCAATCACGATAGAAAACTCCGCAAAAGCCACCGCTACCTGGAAAAATGTGACAGTAACAGATCTCTTGCCTGCCGAGCTGGACTTTGTAAGCGCTGTGGTAGTGGAACCTGCTTTTAGCAGCATTGGCCCCGAATACGATCCGCTCACTGGAACTATAACAATCGAATGCGGGGATATAGCTCCGGAAGGAGTTGTGATAGTTGAGATCACGGTAAAAGTAAATGATGCTGCCCTAGCCAAAATAGGAGATAAGATCAAAAACAAGGCGATTGCCAAAAGTGATAACGATGATGATCAAGAAGATGAAGATGAAAAACCCAAAATCAAGTCCAAGGCGGATAGCAGCATTAAAAAAGAAGCTAGTGTAACTGAGGTTCATGTAGGTGATGAGTATACCTATACAATTACTCTGACAAATTCTCCTGATGCGATCGATCTATGGAAAAATGTGGTAATGATTGATGAGTTGCCCAATGAGCTCGAATATATAAGCCATGAGATAATCCCTAACGGCCGTATTAATGACAGTGACATTGATATTACAGGCCAGCTGGTGACAATGAACTGCGGGGATATAGATATTGGCGAAACTGTGACAATAAAAATCACGGTAAAAGTAACCGATACTGCCTTAACCAAAATAGGGGAAAAGATTAAAAATACGGCGATTGCGGCAAGTGATAACGATGAAGATAAAGATGACGATGACGAAAAACCGGAAGTTAAATCTTATGCAGATAGCAGCATCAAGAAAGAAGCCAGTGTAACTGAGGTTCGCGTGGGTGATATATATACCTATACGATTACCTTGGCAAATTCTGCTGAGGCAAGCGAGCCGTGGAAAAATGTGGAAATGACTGATATCCTACCCGCTGAGCTGGAATACCAAAGTCATGAGATAATCCCTGCCGCCCGCATTGCTGCCGGTGATATTGAGATAACGGGTCAGGTTGTAAAGGTCAAGTGCGGGGATATAGCTATTGACGAAACAGTTGTAATAAAAATAACGGTAAAAGTAACTGCCCATGCCTCCACGAAAATAGGAGAGAAAATTAAAAACACGGCAGTCGCGGCAAGCGATAACGATAGGGATAAAGAATCTACTGATGAAAAGCCGGAAATCAAAAAAACCGATACAAGCGGTCCCGGCGGCGGTAGCAATCCCACTTACTCGGTGACTTATAATGCCAACGGCGGTACAGGCGAACCTTATGTTGTCTCAAAAATTCCATCCGGCAACAGCCATAAGGTGCTTGGATTAACGCCTACCGGTATCAGCAGGACAGGGTATACCTTCTTGGGTTGGAATACAAAAGCAGACGGCACCGGTACAAGCTATGCTGCAGATGCCAGCTTTGCTGTGAACAGCAATGTAGTTTTATATGCTCAATGGTCATCATCAAACAAAGAGAGCCAGCTTGATACAGAAAACCATTTTGCCTATATTATAGGTTATCCGGATGGAACCGTACAGCCTCAAGGCAATATCACCCGCGCGGAAGTGGCTACCATATTCTTCAGGCTCCTGACTCAATCAAGCCGGGCGGCTGTATGGAGTAAAACCAATGACTTTCCTGATGTACCTGCCAATGCCTGGTTCAATAATGCAATTTCCACCCTGACAAATGCCAAAATCTTGACCGGCTATCCCGATGGCAGCTTTAAGCCCAAGAACAATATAACCCGGGCTGAGCTTGCGGCAATTGCCGTCAGATTTGCTTCGGAGGAGGAAATTGAAGCTGCAACTGCCAAGAGCGGGTTCAGCGATATTTCCGGCCATTGGGCAGAAGAATTTATTATCACTGCCAGCGCTTTGGGTTATGTAAACGGTTATCCCGATGGAACTTTCAGGCCGAGTACGCCCATAACCAGGGCCGAGGTGGCAACATTGATAAATAATGTTCTTAACCGCCATCTGGATTCCCCAAGCGACCTGCATAGCAATATGAAGACCTGGCCGGACAATCAAACAGCTGCCTGGTACTACCTGATCATGCAAGAGGCTACCAACTCTCACCACTATGAGAGAAAAGCTGACGGCATTAATGAAATCTGGACCTCTATGCGGACAAATCCGGATTGGGTCGCCCTGGAAAAACCTACTTCCCAACCGGGAGATGTTGATTACTGATTTTTTTCCCCAAGTAATCTATCTAAAATAATGGATGCTGCGCTGCGCACTGACAAGTGATTGTATCCGCTCACGCCATAAACCGGCCGCAGGCGGAAATCTGCCCCGGCCAGTGTCTCCTCGGTCAAACCCCAGCCTGTACCCAGCAGCAGCAGATAATGCCCGCCTTCCTGCCCCATGATCCGGCGCATCTCGGCATAACCGGTCATATTATCTACAGCCCGGGCACTGGTGGCAATAACTTTTAAAACTTGCCCCGGGGTTTGGGCTGAGGCGGCAAAAAATGCCTCTTCCAGGCTGGCGCAGGGATCTATCAATGCCAAGGAATCAGCACGATAAGGATTATATTTACGGGCGATATTAGTTTGCCAATAGAGCAGCAGTTGATCTAACAGCTCCCTTTGGTTTTCCTGGGGCTGGATCAGATAGAACTTCTCCAGGCCGAAAGTGAAGGCGGCTCGGGAAATATCATGTAAGTCCAGATTAGTCAGAGAGGTATTGATGACTTGCCCCTTTTTATCATAAACCGGATAATGAAGTAAGGCCAGGGAAATAGAAAATTTTGGTAATTGTAAACTATAGAGGAAATCTTTATCCTCCGGAGTAAGAGAGGCCTGGATCAGCAGCTCCGGACGCCGCTGCCAGGTCCGGCGCAGGGCTTCTTGACGCCGCCAGCGGCAGATTTCTCCATGATGGCCGCCCAGCAGCACTTCCGGCACTGCCCAGTCCCGGAAAACCGGGGGGCGGGTATAGTGAGGGTATTCCAGGAGGCCCTCATTGAAGCTTTCCTCCCGGGAAGATTCATCATCACCCAAAACCCCTGGGAGCAGGCGGATGACCGCATCAGTGATGGCCATGGCGGCCAGCTCGCCCCCGGTAAGGACAAAATCTCCCAGAGAAATAATATCGGTAGCTAAGTTTTCGATGACCCGCTCATCTATACCTTCATAGTGGCCGCAGATAATAATCAACTGAGAACAGCCGGCCAGCTCCCGGGCCAGAGCCTGATCAAAAGGCCGGCCTTGAGGGCTAGTGATAATGATCCGCGCATCCGGTCCGGGCTGTGCCCCTTCCACCGCAGCAAAAATAGGCTCCGGCTTCATAACCATACCGGCCCCGCCCCCATAAAGCTTATCATCAGCAATGTGATGTTTATCACCGGTATAATCCCGGATATTGGTAATATTAAGGCAAAGCAGGCCCTTATCCTGGGCCCGCTTAATGATGCTTTCCTTGAGGGGAGCAAACATATTGGGAAAGAGGGTTAATATATCAATCTGCATAGTTAACTCCAAATATAATGAATAATGAATGGTGAATATTGAATAGTGAATAGTTGTTGTTCTTTCGCTTCGCGAAAGTTTTTATTATATTAAAAGATAGTGTGTAGTGAAAGTCCCGGGATTTTTCTGAGTTAGTTGCCTTAATCTAGCAGACCTGGGGGTAATATTACTTCCATGCGCCCTTGCGCCAGGTCTACAGTTTTGATTACGCTTTTTAAGGCGGGCAGGAGGATTTCTCCGCCTTGGGGGGTTTTTATCAGATAAATATCGTTAGCGGTATATGGCAGAACCTCTGTCAGGGAGCCCAAGAGTTCTTCGTCCTGATAAACATCAAGTCCTACCAGCTGAAAATAATAAAAGCGGCCGGGAGGTAGGGGAGCAGCTTGATCTATTGGGATGAGTAGGTAGGATTGACCCAAAGCCTGGGCTTGCTCGCAACTGTCTATACCCTTAAATTTGGCTACCAAATGAGCCCGCTGAGGAAAAGAACTCTCCAATTCCAGCTCCCGGCCGTCTTTATCGCAGATAAAGCGGTTTTTGGGGCTAAAACGCTGAGGATAATCACTAATAACTTCAACCTTGACCTGACCCTTTAACCCATGAGTAGTCAGGATCCGCCCAACCCTAATTAAATCAGCAACTCCACACTCCACTCTCCACACTCCACTCTTAAATCTCAGATAAAGAGAACGGAGAATAATATATACTCCCCGTTCTCTTAACAACACAATTTAACCGATCTCTAAATTATATCTTTTTCCGCCTTGGCCGGCGGCAGCTTTTAAGACTACCCGAATGGCTTTGGCAATACGGCCTTGCTTGCCTATTATTTTACCCATATCATCCGGGGCAACACTAAGCCGCAATTCGATCAAATCGCCGTTTGCCACTTCCTGTACCGTCACAGCTTCGGGATTTTCTACCAATGATTTAGCGATATGCTCAATCAACTCTTTCATAATTCGATCTCCTCCCTACCTCTAGTGCGGCTTTCAGCCGCAGAATTCAGAAGTCAGAATTCAGAATTCTGAATGTTGGTGGGTTTTCGCTCCGCGAAAACTATTGAAGCAAACAACTTGTTTTTACCTGACGTTCGTTATGCGTCAGTAAGTGACTGAATACTTTGTTCATCAATTTCTTGGGGCAACTCTTCAGCGGGGGGGCTTTGTTGGTAAACGCCTGTTTTTTTGAAGAGACTTTTGACTGTGGGCGATACTTCCGCGCCGTTTTTCAGCCATTCTTGTGCTTTGGCGACATTGACTTTTAGCTGGGCGGGTTGTTTCACCGGATCATAGTAGCCAATTTCTTCAATAAAACGGCCATCCCGGGGATAACGGGAATCGGCCACAATAATTCTGTAAAAAGGAGCTTTCTTCGCGCCCATCCTTCTCAAACGGATTTTTGTTGCCATTCTTTCACCTCCCTTTTTTATTAATTAGGAATGAGGAATTATTGTAACAGTTTATCTCTTTTTTTTCTTTTTCTTCTTCTTATCTTTCTTCTTTCTCCTAGCTTTGAGCAGCGGATTATCGTCGCCCATTTGCTTGATCATTTTCTGCATCTGCTCAAACTGCTTCAAGAGGCGGTTTACGTCCTGTACTTGATTGCCGGAACCTTTGGCGATCCGCAATTTGCGGGAACCATTGATCAGGGCCGGATTTTCCCGCTCTTGCGGGGTCATGGATTTGATAATTGCCTCTACCTTGCCCATTTGCTTTTCGTCGATTTGGATATCTTTGAGCTGCTTGCCGACGCCCGGCACCATGGAAAGGATTTCCTCCAGGCTGCCCATTTTTTTGATTTGCTGCATTTGCTCTAAAAAATCATCAAATGTGAAGCGGGCTTGGCGCAGCTTTTCTTCCATTTCTTCGATTTTGGCCTGGTCGGCGGCATTTTGGGCCTTTTCGATAAGGGTCAGGACGTCGCCCATTCCCAAAATCCTTGAGGCCATCCGGTCGGGATAAAAAGGATCCAGGGCTTCCAGTTTTTCCCCGCTGCCGGTAAATTTGATGGGCTTGCCGGTAACAGCTTTCACCGAAAGGGCAGCCCCGCCCCGGGTATCTCCATCCAGCTTGGTCAGAACGATACCGCTGACTTCCAGCCGCTGATTGAAGGTAGCGGCTACATTCACTGCGTCCTGTCCGGCCATAGCGTCGATAACAAGAAGGATTTCCCCGGGATTTACAGCCTGGCGGATGTTTTCCAGTTCCAGCATCAATTCTTCGTTGATTTGGAGACGTCCGGCAGTATCAATAATCAAATAGTCATTGCCATTAGTTAAAGCTTGTTCCAAAGCCTGTTTAGCTATTTCTACCGGGCTGACCTTATCACCCAGGGAAAAAACGGGAATATTGGTTTTTTCTCCGAGAACTTCCAGCTGGCGGATGGCAGCCGGACGATAAACGTCGGCAGCAGCTAAAAGAGGTCTTTTCCCCTGGCTCCGCAGCCAGAGAGCGATTTTGCCGCTGCTGGTGGTTTTGCCGCTGCCTTGCAAGCCAACCATGAGGATGACATTGGGCGGCTTGGAGGAAGTATTAAGTTTAGCCTGTTCCTGACCCATGAGGGCGGTCATTTCCTCGTGGACGATTTTAACCACCTGCTGGCCGGGGGTAAGGCTCTGCAGGACATCGCTGCCTACAGCCCGCTCTTTGACCCGGTTGATAAAATCTTTAGCTACTTTATAATTAACGTCAGCTTCCAGCAAGGCCACCCGGATTTCCCGCATAGCCTCGGCAACATCATTTTCAGTAAGCCGGCCCTTCTTGCGGATCCGGCTGAATATATCCTGCAAGCGATCGCCCAAAGCTCCGAATGCCATTGCCTCACTCCGTTCGGGATTAAGAATTGAGAATTGAGAATTGAGAATTGTTGTGGTTTCGCTACGCGAAAAGTGTATTATACAATAAAAAGCCAGACTATTCAGTAAATTTACTCCATTTTTGCCAGAATTCTTGCCAGAGTAGGGGAGTGGCGCTTTCTTCTAAACGGGCGGCCAGTGTTGCAAGCTCCTCTTGGGTTCGTGATTTTTCTTGAAAGCGCTTTACCAAGCCTAAACGGTTTTCATAATCAAGGAGTATAGTCTCGCTTCGCTGCAACAGGTCATAGACGGCTTGGCGGCTGATTTGAAATTCCCGGGCAATTTCGCTGAGAGAAAAATCGCTTTCATAAAAAAGCTGAACGGCTTCCTGCTGCTTGGCAGTTAAAAGCGCCCCATAAAAATCAAAAAGCAAAGCAATCTGCCCCAATTTCTCAATCTGCAATTTTGCCATAGCAACCCCCGTCAGGGTTTTTCCCTTTACGAGTATTTATTATAAATCTTTTTTTTAGCTTTGTCAAGGTTTTTTGCTTGATTTTTACAAACTGAACCTATTACCTATTACCTATTACTTGTTCTTCTTGCTTGTTCTTCCTGCTTGCTCTTCCAGTTTTCCCAGCCATCTGCTTTTCGTTCGCATTCATGCATCACAGATGCCTCCATGATCTCGCAATATGCCCAATGTGAGCTGGTCAAATCTGTATAACTTGGCAGATCCTTTGGCAGATCGGCCGCTTGAATTCCCCGTCCCAATATACAATTGACAGTTTTGACTGCTTCGGCACGGCTGATGCTGTCCTGGGGCCTGAATTCTCCCCCCGGATAGCCATTGATCCAACCTTTTGTATAGGCGGAGACTATATAATCGTAGGCCCAATGATCCCCGGGCAGATCCGTAAAGGGATTGCCCTCACCGGCAAGCAAATCATCAAAGCGGCTGGCAATTGCCGTAAATTCAGCCCTGGTAATGCTCTGGGAAGGCCGGAAACTGCCATCCAGGTAACCTTTAATAATATTAAGCTTGGCAAGATAGTTAACTGCCTGGGCATGTATTTCATCACCCTTAATATCGCTGAAGCTGCCGGCCAGGGGTTCGTTTTTAGCCGGGGCTTTGAGTAAACGCCAGAAGATTATGGCAACTTCCGCCCGGGTGATCTTGTCATCCGGATGGACCGACCCGTTTGGGTAACCGGTAATGTAGGGGATATGCTCTTCTGTTTCCAAAACATCTTTGATTTTGGCGCTGACAGAAAATCTGCTCTGTTGCCCGGATGTTTCAACGGTATAATTATAGTTAAAAGTAACGACATTGCTTCCGGTTTTAATAGTGATACTCTGGCTTATCGGGGACTCCACATCCAGAGCGTAGCCTTTGATTATAGGGGCGTTGACCTTTTCATTATCGCCAACCAAAACGGTAACACTCTGATTATAAATCACCGTCCCGTTAGCTTTGTCGATTCCTTTTACAGTCAATGTTGCTGTTGCGCGACTGCCGCCGCCACCGCTGCCGAGGGGAATTTCCTGATATAGGGCTACAAAATTGGTATTTCCGGTTATTTTCATTGTTTGGACAAAGCTGCTGCTCGAATAACCATCATCATTATCATCTATTGACCAACCCAGGAATAAGTA
>Ga0082212_10002654_pt1 | contig 25854 bp, 29 predicted proteins | sample TergutNt197P3_FD_71548 | JGI IMG/M metagenome (GOLD analysis project Ga0082212, IMG submission 71548) | Neocapritermes taracua P3 segment gut microbial communities from Petit-Saut dam, French Guiana - Nt197 P3 | ecosystem: Host-associated > Arthropoda: Insects > Digestive system > Gut ...
GACCGGAACAACGTGGAGGTCAACCGCGGCTTTCGCGTGCAGTACAACGAAGCCATCGGACCCTATAAGGGCGGCCTGCGCTTCCACCCCAGCGTGAGCCTGAGCGTCATCAAGTTCCTGGGTTTTGAGCAGGTCTTTAAAAACAGCCTGACTGGCCTGGCCATAGGCGGCGGCAAGGGAGGCTCAGACTTTGACCCCAAGGGCCGGTCCGAGGGCGAAATAATGCGTTTCTGCCAGGCCTTCATGACCGAACTCTTCAAGTACCTGGGACCCACCATCGACGTGCCCGCCGGCGACATCGGCGTGGGCGGCCGGGAAATCGGCTACCTCTTCGGCCAGTATAAACGCCTCACCTCGGAACACAACGGCGTCCTGACCGGCAAGGGCCTCGGCTGGGGCGGCTCCCTGGGCCGCACCCAGGCGACAGGCTACGGCGCGGTTTACCTGGCCCAGGACATGATGCGGGGCGTCGGCCAGGACCTGGAAGGCAAAACCTGCCTGGTTTCCGGTTCCGGCAACGTGGCCATCTACGCCATTGAAAAACTCTACCAGATCGGCGCCAAGCCCGTGACCTGCTCCGATTCCCAGGGCTTCATCCACGACAAAAACGGCCTTGACCTGGAAGTGCTGAAACAGGTCAAGGAAGTCGAGCGCGCCCGCCTGACGCGCTATAAAAAACTCGTGCCCAAGTCCGAATATACTCCGGTGGAAAAATATCCAAAGGGCCGCAACGCCGTCTGGCATGTGCCCGGCCAAGCCGCCTTCCCCTGCGCCACTCAGAACGAACTGAACGCTCAAGACGCCAAGGCCCTTCTGAAAAACGGCTGCCTCTGCGTGAGCGAAGGCGCCAACATGCCCAGCGACGAGGAGGCCATGAGCCATTTTCTCAAGGCTAAAATCTGCTACGCCCCGGGCAAGGCCGCCAACGCCGGCGGCGTGGCCACCAGCCAACTGGAAATGGCTCAGAACGCCAGCATGCAGAGCTGGACCTTTGAGGAAGTGGATAACAAGCTCAAAGGCATCATGAAAGGTATTTACACCGCTTCAGCCCAGACCGCCAGGGAATTCGGCGAACCGACCAACCTGGTCATGGGCGCCAACATAGCCGGCTTCAGAAAAGTCGCCCAGGCCATGATCGACCTGGGCGCTGTTTAGCCGGGGTCCACGGCGCGGCGGAGGAATTCGGCCAGGAAGAGGGCCCCGGCCACCGAGACGTTGAGGCTGGGCACGGTTTGGTCAGCCTGGGGAACGGCCACCAGGAAGTCGCAGATTTTGCGGATCAGGGGTGACAGGCCCCGGCCCTCGGAGCCCAGGACGACCACGGCCCGCCGGGGGAAATCAAAGGTGAAGAGGCTCTCCGGCCCCCGGCTGTCGGCCCCCACCAGCCAAAAGCCGGCCTTTTTAAGGTCTTCCAGGGCCCGGCGCAGATTCACGGCCCGGACCAGGGGCAGGATCTCGGCCGCGCCGGCGGCGGCCTTGAGCGCCGCCGGGGTCAGGGGCGCGGAACGGTCGCGGGGCGTCACCACCCCCAGGGCTCCGAAAGCCAGGGCGCTACGCATGAGGGCCCCGAGATTGCCGGTATCCTCCACCCGGTCCAAAACCAGGACCAGGGCCGGCCCTTCGGGCGGCAAGGTTTCGCGGAAACTCTCCCAGGCCGGACAGCTTATGGGGTCGAAGATTGCCGCCACCCCCTGGTGGCCGGGCCGGCCGCAGAGCCGGTCCAGGGCCGGCCGAGGCAGGGACCTGACCGCCAGCCCTTCGTCCCCGGCCAGGGCCAGGATCTCACCTATCGCGCCGTCCCGGCGGCGATTTTCAACCAGATAGACGGCGCGGCAGGCTCTGGGCCTGTTTTTCAGCGCGGCCAGGACAGGGTTCAACCCGCTGACCATCCGGTCGCCCGCAGCCTCGGGCGCGGCTTGGGGTTGCGGCGGCTCACCCCGGGTTCTGGTCACTGAAAAAATCCCGCCAGAAATCCCCGATTTCGGCCATGCGCCGCCCCCGGCCGTGAAAGATGATTTCTTCCAGCTCGTCCACCGCCTCTTCCACCTGGGCATTGATCAGCAGAAAATCATAAAGGTGGCTGGAGCCGATCTCCACCCGGGCCTCGCCTAGGCGGCGGTTCACCTCCGAGACCGGTTCCGTACGGCGGCCGGAGAGCCGCCGCCGAAGTTCTCCGACTGAAGGCGGCACCATGAAAATCAGGACCGCCTCGGGCATGAGCCCCTGCACCGAAGCTCCCCCCCTCACATCCAGGTCGGCCAGGATGCTCCGCCCGCCCCGCAAATGGTCCGAAACCCAACGCCGGCCGGTGCCGTAAAAACGGCCGAAGACCTCGGCCCACTCCAGGAAATCCCCAGCCTCGATCATCTCCCGGAACCGGTCTTCGGTCACGAAATTGTAATCCTGGCCGTCAATTTCACCCGGCCGGGGCGCCCGGGTGGTGAAGGAGACGGAATAGACCAATTCCGGCCTCCGGGCCAGGACAAGGTTTTTCACCGTGGACTTGCCGGTGCCGGAAGGAGCGCTGAGGACGAAAAATCGCCCGGAACCGCTGTTTTTCATAAGCTACCCGGCTCCTCCGCCGGCTGTCCCTGCCCGTCCAGTACCTTAAAGCGCTCGGCCAGGGTGGCCACGGTGACATTGCTCAAAAAGACCTGGTTTGCGGTGGTGATGATGAAGGACCGGGTCGGGCTGCCGTGGGTGACATCCATCAGGCGGCCGGCCTCCCGGGCCTCATCTTTGAGGCGTTTGGCCGGCGCTGAATTGGGCGATATGATGGCCACCACCTTGTCCACGGCCACCAGGTTGGTATGGTCTTTCCGACCACCGACTTTGAGCAACTGGGGCATTAGTCCTCTACTCCTTCCAGCCGATGATATTTTTAAACTCCGTCCGGCAATTTTAGCCGGAATCCGGGATAAAAGCTATTCGATATTCTGTACCTGCTCCCGCAGTTTTTCCAACTCCGCCTTCATGTCCAGGACCAGGCCGGTGACGCCCAGATCCTGGGCCTTGGAGCCCATGGTGTTGACCTCGCGCCCCATTTCCTGGAGCAGAAAATCCAGGCGGCGACCCACCGGCTCCGGGCTGTCCAGAAGACGGCGGAAGCCGGCCAGGTGGCTGCCTAAACGGACCACTTCCTCGGTGATGTCCGCCCGGTCGGCCAACAAGGCCGCCTCCTGGGCCAGGCGGACCGGGTCCAGGGTCAGGCCGGCCCCCAATTCGGCCAGGCGGCCCGTAAGCCTGGCCAGGAGGGCCTCGGGCGCTCCGGCGGCCGCTTCCTTCACCTTCAGGTTCAAGTCGGCCAACAGGTCCAGGCGGCGGGCCAGATCCCGGCCCAGATTCAGGCCCTCGGCCTCGCGCATGGCCACCAGGGCCTCCACCGCCGTCCCCACCAGGGGCTCTAAAACAGCTTTCAGTTCCTCCAGGTCCGGGGCCGGCTCATCCTCCCGGCCGACCACACCCAAAGTCAGAAGGTGGTCCAGGGTCAAGGTCCCGGCCAGGTCCAGCCGCTCCCGGAGCTCGTTCAACCGCTCGGCCAGGGTCCGGGCCAGTTCATAGTCCACCCGGACCGCCGGCGGCCGGGGCTCCCGGTCGTCCAACTGCACCCAAAGATCCACCCGGCCCCGCTCCAAGCGGGCGGCGACCTGTTTCTTGACGGCCTCTTCCAGGCAGGCGCAGAGCCTGGGCAGCCTGGCCACCACTTCCCGGAAGCGGCTGTTGACGCTCTTGACCTCCACTGTCACCGTGCGGCCGGCCCAGAGGCCCGCGGCCGAGCCGAAACCGGTCATGCTCCTGATCATAAACGCCTCTCCTGGTTCACTGATTTCAGGGCCTCCAGGCAGGCCTGACGCATCTTCGTCAGCCAGGTCTGGACCTCGGGCCGCTGGTAGTCTGGATAGGTCCAGGGAAAGGGGTAAAACCGGCCCTGGCCATAAGCCAGGGTCAATTCGCCCCACACCCCGCGGCCCAGGGGCAGCCGGTGCTCCCGGAACTTGCCGGTGGACAGGACCAGGCCGCCGCTGAAAACATAGCCCGGGTCCAGGTTGGCCAGGCGGCGGCCGCCTTGGGCGTGCCGGCCCTCCCACTCCAAGGCCGCCAGCTTGATCTCGACCAGGCTCTCCGGGCTCTTCAGGCCGGGCCAGGAGGCGTAAACCTTCACCAGAGCCGGCCCCATTTCCTTTTCATAGTAGTCCGTCTCGGTTATGGGGAATTCCGGGCTCACCAGGTCGGGCTCACTGCCCAGAATGGCGTTCAGGCCCGCAAGGCCGGCGGCGATACGGTCCCCATCGCCGGCAAACACCGCGGCAAAAGGTTTGACCGGGGGCGAAGGAAGGATGACGCTCACGGGACGATCTCATAACGGGGCGGGGCTTCGCCGGAGGGGACTTCGACCAGGCGGGCCTGGAGCCTTCGGCCGACCAGGTCCGCGGGCAGGGCTCCGGCCTTCCGGGGCCAGACCAGTTCCGTCTCCAACATGTGGTCGGTCAGGCAGGCCCGGAGGCGGCGGTCGCGCTGCTCATAAACCAGGGCCGAGTATTCCCGGCCTATCTTATCCTTCAGACACTCTTTGAGCCAGTAGCGTTGGCGGCCGATCTGCATTTTTCTGAGGCGCTGGGCGTAATCGTTGACCGGCATGGCCAGGCGGAGAAAGGCGGCCTGGTCCAGGGCCGGGGGTTGGCCCAGGGCCAGGGCGCGGAGCTGCCGGGCCACCAAAAGGTCCAGGTAACGCCGCATGGGCGCGGTGAAGGCCGTGTAGAGCGGCAGCCCCAGCCCCCGGTGGGGCGCAGGGGTGAATGAAAGCCCGCCCCGCCCCAGGCGGCGGCGGAAGGCCAGGGAGAGGGCCAGCAGACGGTCGTCCGCGGCCTGGCCCGGAACGGCCTCGGCCAACTCGGCCGGGACAGGTTCCCGGGGCTTTTCCTGGAAGCGAAAGGGGCAGGGGTAGCCCCGCCGGTGGAGGAGGTCGGCGGCCAGGTGGTTGGCCAGGATCATCAGTTCCCCGACTATCAGCTTGGCCGGCGTATCCCACTGGGTCAGCCCCACACTCAGGGAACCATCGGGCAAAAAGTGGATGTTCAACCGGGGCAGGTTGAGATTGACACCTCCCCCGGCCAGGCGCCGGGCCAGCAGAGCCTGGGCCAGGTCCCACAGATCGACCAGTTCCGCTTCATCTTCCAGCCGGGCATCGGCTTCGGCAAAGGACAGTTGGCGGTCCACCCGGATATGGCTCAGATTCAATTCATAGTCGGCCACCGCGCCGTCTTTTTCCAAAGTGACCAAAAAGGAGAGGGCCGGCCTGATCTCCCCTGGGGCCAGGCTCAAACCTCCCTCGGACAATTCCGGCGGCAGCATGGGGTATTTGGCTTCCGGCAGATAGACCGAAATGCCCCGCTCCCGCCCGGCCAGGTCCAGGGGGGAATCCGGCGGGATGACAGCGGCCGCGTCGGTGATGTGGAGGGCCACCTGCCAGCGCCCTCCGGCCAGGGACTTGATGGAGACCGCATCGTCGAGGTCGCGGGCGCCGTTGGAATCTATGGTCAGGGTGGGGAGGCCCGTGAGGTCCAGGCGGTTTTCCCGCCGTCCGACGGGCGAGGCTCCGGAAAGGGCCCGGGCTTCCTCCAGCAAGGCTGAAGGGAAGACGGTGGGCAGTTCCAGGCGTCTTAGATCCAGGTTCTCATGGGGGCTGAATTCGCCGGCCAGGGTCAGGGCCAGGACAGCGCCTTCGGCCTCCTGGGCGAAGCCGGCCCTGGCCAGAAGTTTTTTGGCCTCGGCCGGGGAGGAAGCCTTGGGTCCGTCCAGGGCCAGACTCAGAAGCCGGGCTCTGGCGGCCTCAGCTTCCGGCGGCTCCGGAGCCGCCTCACCCCGCTTCAAGGCGGCCAGCCATTCGGCGCAGGCGGCCAGGGCCCGCTCGGCCGCCTCGGCCCGGCTTTTCGCCTCGGTCAGTTGCTCCACCTCGGCCTGGTTCCGCCGCACCGCTCCGTCCGGGGTGAAGCGAAAGCGCAACCCGTCGGCAAAGACCGCCCGGGCCACGGCGGAGACCTCGTCGGCCCGGACCGCACGGCCGAAAAGCAGGGCGGCCAGGCTTTCAAAGCTGAATTCCGAACCCTCTCCTTCCAGGACCGACCACAGCTCGGTCAGGTCCAGGGAAGCGGCCAGATCCCGCCGGGTGGCCTCGGTGGCCCGCAAAAGTTCCAGGCGGGCGGGCCTAAGGCCGGGGTCCGGCAAATCTACGGAATTCAGCACCCGGCCGGAGGAGATGGACATTTCCCAGCCATCAATGGTCAGGACCCCCAGGCGGCGGGTGGACGGGGACAGCACCCAGGCGATCAAAAAATCCCGGCCCTCCAGAAACTCCACGATCATCGGCCCAATTCCTCGGCCAGAATATCCGCCACCCGGGCCGAGGCACCGGTCACGCCCAGAGAGGACCGGGCGGAAGCCAAATCAGCCCGAGCCCGGGCCGCGGCCCCGGGGTCGGCCAGAAGGGGCCAGGCCCGGTCGGCCAGGGCTTGGGCCGTAGCCTGGTCCTGAAGCAGTTCCGGCACTATCTCCCGCCCGGCCACCAGGTTGGCGATGCTCACGTAAGGGAGCCTGACCAGGCGCCGGACAATGGCCCAGGACAGTGGATGGATCTTATAAGCCACCACCTGGGGCGTACCCAGGAACATGGCTTCCACGCTGGCCGTACCCGAAGCCACCAGGGCCAGGTCGGCGGCGGCCAGAATTTCGCGGGATCGGCCCGGGGTAACCAGGATGCGCCGGCGCACCCGGACCGAGGCCCGGGCCAGGAAGGACTCAAGGAAGCCGGGTTCTATGGTCGCGGCCCGGGGCAGGGCCAGGGACAGGTCCGGGGCCCGCTCCAGAAGCCGGTCGGCGGCTTCGAAAAAAACCGGAGCCAGCCGGGCCAGAACAGGTCTCCGGCTACCGGGCAGGATGGCGGCCAGTGGCTTATCCGGGTCCAGGCCCAGGAGGACCTTGGCCTCGCCGGCCGACCTTTCGGGCGGCAGTCCATCCAGAACAGGGTGGCCGACCCAGTCGGCACTCACACCCCGGGCTTCATAGAACTTCTTCTCAAAAGGAAAGAGCACCACCCGGCGCCGGGCGCAGGCGGCCAGGGTCCGGAGCCGGCCGGACCGCCAGGCCCAGACCGAGGGACAGATGTAATAAACCACCGGGACGCCCAGGCTGTGGGCGTGGCGGGCCAGGGGCAGGTTGAAATCCGGAGCGTCGATGAGGACCACCAGGTCGGGGCGCTCCAGTTCCAGGGCCCTCTTAAAACGGGCTCTCACGGCCAGAAGGCGCCTTAGGGCTCCCAGCACCTCCACCAGGCCCATGACGGCGGTCTCGTTGATATGGCCCAGAAGCCGGACCCCGGCCGCGGCCATAAGGTCGCCACCCAGGCCGAAAAACCGCCAATCCCGCCCTTTTTGACGCACGGCCTCGACCAGGGCCGCGCCATGGATATCCCCCGAGCTTTCGCCGGCCACGATCATGACCTTGGGCGGGCCGGGCCGGGTCACTGTTCCGCCCAGGCCAGGAGGGCCAGGCCGGCCTCATCGGCCAGCCTTATGGTTTCAGCCCGGTTGACAATGAGCACCTGGCTGGAGTCGATCACCAGGGCCCCCACCCGGCCGGTTTCAGCCATGGCCCGGATGGTTTCCGGCCCGATAACCGGCGGGTCCAGGCGGGGGTCCTGGCCGGGTTTGACCACCTTGGCCACGGCCACGGGCTTGTCGGCCAGAGAGGCCCCCCGGCGCACGGCCTCGTCAGTGCCCTCGGCGGCTTCGACCGCCAGGGTTATGCGGTCACTGACCACCGCGCACTGGCCCACATCCAGCCGGCCCAGTTCCTTGGCCACCCGCCAGGCCACCTTAAGGTCGGCCATGAGGTCCTCGCCGGGGGCGAGACGGGTCAGGAGGCCCGGCGAGGTCAGGAGTTCCGGCAGGAGTTCAGCCGCGGACCGGACCCGGAACCCCCGCTCTTCCAGCCAGCGGCAAACGGCCCGGAGGATCTTATCAGTGTGGTAGTCATCCAGGGTGGCCATAAGGGCCACGGCCGCCTCATCCGGTTCATAATTGAAGATGCTCTCCCGGTTGAGGCCCCCGATCATCACCAGGTCCCGGACTCCGGCCGCCTGGAAGAAATCGGCCAGGGCCGTCAACTGACCCAGCTTGAGCCAGGTGAAGGTTTCGGCCAAGTCGGCCAGTCTGGGTTCAGCCTCGCCCTCAAAGGCGGCCACGGCCAGGGTCCGGCCCAATTCCTTGGCCTTTTCAGCCACCAGGAGGGGCAGTTCCCGATTGCCGGCAATGAGGCCGATGGCGTATGTCTGCTCCGCCCGCGTCAAACTCTTCCTTTTCAGCGATAGACGCCCCGGTCCGAGGACCGGTAAAAATCAATGACCGTCCGGACTTCCGGCACGGTCCCGTATTCAGCCTCGGCTTCGGCCAGCACCTCGGCCAGGGGCCGACGGTTGCGGCAGATGATGTGATAAACACCCTTCAAGGCGTCCAAAGTGGCCTGGGGCACTCCCCGGCGCCTTAAGCCAACAATGTTGGGGCCGGACAGGACCAGGCGGCGGCTGTCGCCGGCCCCGGCCATATAGGGCGGCAAGTCCTTGGAGAGCGCGGAAAAGCCGCCCAGGAAAGCGTGGGGGCCCACCCGGCAGAACTGGTGGATGGCTGTCAGGCCGCCGATGATGGCCCCTTCACCGATTATGATATGCCCGGCCAGGACCGCATAACTGGACATGATGACCCCCGGGCCCAGGTGGCAGTCATGGGCCACGTGGACCGTGGCCATGATGAGGCAGCCGTCGCCGATGACCGTGGCCCCGCCCCCGCCCCCGGTGCCCCGGTGGACAGTGGCCGATTCCCGAATGGTCACGTTTTCACCGATGATGAGATTGGTGCGTTCACCCTGGTATTTCAAGTCCTGAGGGTCGGCGCCCACCGAGGCGAAGGGGAAGATCCGGCTGCCCCGGCCGATGGTGGTATCCTTGTCGATTGAAACATGGGGCCTGATCTCCACTTCCGGGCCGACCACCACCCGGGGGCCGATGACGGCGTAGGCGCCGACCTCGGCGGTGGGATCAATGACGGCGGAAGAATCAATGACGGCCGTTGGATGTATGGACATATATTTCTCCGGGTCAGGAGGCCGAATCTTCGGGGCCGGACAAAACAGAGGTCAGTTCCGCCTCGGCCACCTTGCGCCCGTCCACCTGGGCCAGGGCCGCCACCTTCCAGATGCGGCTGCCGAAGCGCAGGAGCCTGGTCTCGATATCCAGGCGGTCGCCGGGCCGGACCGGCTGACGGAACTTGACCTTGTCGGCGGAGGCGAAAAAAGCCACCCGGCCCGCCAGGTCCGGCAGGTCCACCCCCTCGGGCACGGCCTCCGGGGCCTGGCGTTGGGACAGGGCGATGAACAGGGCCCCGACCTGACCCATGGCCTCAATTATCATGACCCCGGGCAGCACCGGAAAGCCCGGGAAATGGCCCTGGAACTGGGGTTCATTATAAGTGATGTTCTTATAGGCGGAAATGGTCCGCCAGGGGTCCAGGGCCGTGACCCGGTCGATGAGCAGGAAGGGGTAGCGGTGGGGCATAAATTCCAGGATGGTGTCGATGCCGAAGGGCGGTGAGTCGGTCATGGGTCTTCCTTTTCCGAGGAAAAAAACAGGGCTTTCAATTCCTCCAGGGTGGCGCTCTTTTTCAAGGCCTGAAAAAACTTTCGCACCTTGGGCAGTTGGGTGCTTACGAGGGCCAGGGTCTGGTATTGCTCCTCATGGGGTTTCAAGGGCGAACCGCTCCATATGCGGCGTCCGGCCGGCACCCGGCCGCTGCCCACCCCGGTCTGGGCGGTGAGCACGGCATCATCGCCTATGGTCACGCCCGGGCCCACGCCCACCTGTCCCAGGAGAAAAACCCGGTCCCCGATGACGGTGTGCCCGCCTATGCCCACCTGGGCCACCACCAGGCAATCGCGCCCCAGGCGGACATTGTGGGCTATCTGCACCAGGTTATCGATCTTGGTGCCCCGGCCGATGACCGTATCAGCCACCAGGCCCCGGTCCACGGTCGTCTGGGCTCCGATCTCCACATCGTCCTCAACCACCACCCCGCCCAGGTGTTCGTTCTTGAAATGTATGAGCCGGCCGCCCAGGCCCGGCAACTGGTTATAGCCGAAGCCGTCATCACCAATGACGGCCCCGGAGTGGATCTGGCACCGGTCGCCCACCCGGACGCCCCAGCGCAGGACGGCCAGGGGATGAATTCGGCAGCCCTCACCGACAATCACGCCGTCATCCAGAAAAGCCCGGGGCCCCACCACTGTCCCGGCCCCCAGACGCACCCCGCGGCCGATATGGGCGCCCGGGCCGATGACCACCCCCGGCCCCAGGCTCACCGAGGCCCGGTCCACGAAAAAGGCTTCGCCGCTCAAGGGCCCGGGCCTGACTGACGCCCCGGCCAGGGCCAGGCACACTGAAAACAACAGGCGCGGCTCGGCGGTGATCAGGGCCGGGAGCTTCAGGGAAGACTCCGCCAGGGCGGGGGTGACGATCACCGCCGTGGCCCCGGCCTCCTCCGCCTGCTTAAGATAGGATCCAGCCACGGCAAAGGTCAGGCAGCCCGGGCCGCTCTCCTCGGCCGCGCTCAGGGCGGACACCCGCGCCTGGCCGTCGCCCGCCAAGGTGACGGCCGGGGCCTGGCCCGGGGCGCCTAAGGCGGCCACCTGGCTGTTCAGGGCGGCTTCGGCCTCGGCGGCCAGTTCGGCCAGGGGTCGCGGCCTGCTCAATACCAGCATGAAAACTCCGCTATTGTTGACAAAGAAACCGGCCCACCGAAACCAGCGGGCCGGTGGGCCGGAATAAGATTCGCCGAGAGGCCCGCGCGGCCAAGGCGGCAGCCATCCAAAGGCCCCGAAAAGGGTTATTTTTTCTTGTCGATGGCCTTGATGATGTCGGTCGTCATGTCCATGGTCTCCAGAGCGAAAACCACCCCGGCCCGCTGGGTCTCCAAAACCAGGAGATAACCCTTCGTCTTGGCCAGGTCGCCCGCAGTCTTGACCACGCTGTCCATCAGGGGCTTCATCTTCTGCTCTTCGGCCTTGCGCATCTCCTCGTTATATTTGGCCAACTGCTCCTGGTAGGCCACGACCTTGTTCTTCAGATTTTCATCCTTCTTGCGCAGGTCGTCATTGTTGGCCGAACCGGAAGAGGCCAACTGGCGCAATTCCGTACTCAACTTCTTGATCTCATCTTCTTTTTTCTTCAACTCATCCTGGCGCTTTTTGAAGTCGCTCTCCAGGGCGCGCTTGACATCCTTGCCCTTCTGGGAATCCGAAAAAACCTTCTGGAGATCGAACACGCCTATGTTGGGCGAGGACGGCTGGGCCAGGGCCGTTCCGGAAAAAACAAAAATCAGGGCCACGGCCGAAACCAGGGCCGGGAATTGACGGTATAAAGCTCTCATTTTTTCTCTCCGTTGAAAAATGTCCGCCGCTTTCGGCTAAAATTTATTTATATTACCACATTTATCAAGTTTTTTCCAAATTAAATTGAATTTTCTAAGCTCTGGCCAGGAGTTCCCAAGCCAGGCGGCCGGCCAGGAGCATTAGAAAACCCGCAAAAGCCTTCCTTAAGGCCTTGACCGGCACGGCGTGGGAGAGACGGGCCCCCAGGGGCGCGAAAAAGATGCTGGTGGCGGCCACGCCCAGGGTGGCCGAGAGGTTCACATAGCCCAGGCTGTAAGGAGGCAGGCCCGGCGCCCCCCAGCCATTGACCGCGTAAGCCAGGCTCCCGGCCGCGGCAATGGCCCAGCCGAGGGCAGCCGCGGTGCCCACGGCTCGGCGCATATCGACCCCCAACCAGCACAGAAAGGGCACGGACAAGCTGCCCCCGCCAATACCCACCAGGCTGGAGACCCCCCCGATAAACAGCCCGGCTCCGACCAGAACGGCCCGGGGAGGTTTTTCCTCCCGGGAGGCCGGATGATAATCGGCCAGCATCTGGACAGCGACGGCCACGAGAAAACAGGTGAAAAAGGCCTTGAGGCCTAAGACGGGCAAAGCTGCGGCCACAAAGGAGCCCAAAGCCGTGCCCAGGGCCAGGGCCGGGGCCAGGGGCCGGACCCAGGGCCAGAGGACCGAGCCCCGGCGGGCATGAGCCCGGGTGCTGGAAGCGCCCGTGAACAGGATCGAGGCCAGGGAGGTGCCCATGGCCAGGCGCAGACTAAGATCTTCCGGCAAAGCCGCGTTGAACTGAAAAATGTAGTTCAGGAGCGGCACTATTATCAGGCCGCCGCCCAGGCCCAGGAGACCGGCCATGAGGCCGGCCGCCACGCCGCATATCAGGAACAGGATGATCAAGGTCAGCATGGTATAGACCCGGCTACTAGGCAATTACTCGGACGACCACGCCCCTGTGGTTTCGGGCTCTGCCGAAATCACTGTTGATATGTTGGTCGGCTGGTCAATATTATGACGCCATTTTTAAAAATTTCAATGGGCTTTTGGGGGTGAAAATTTTTTAAAAATAATTATTGCAAAATGCATTATAATTTAATATAATTATTTTTAATATAATACTATTTTAAATCTTTATACTAATATTTCATATAAAACACAACAACTTAACCCGGCCCACCCGGCCGGATGCCCCTTTGGGGATCGGCCCCCACGGTTGACAACGGCCCCCAGGGCTCCAAAGCCCGCCAGGAGTGAATCCATGAAGTGCCCCTTTTGCGGAGATTTATACAACAAGGTCATAGACTCACGTCTGGGCAAAGACGCCCTGTCCATTCGCCGCCGCCGGGAATGCATCAAGTGCGAGCGCCGCTTCACCACCTATGAAAAAGTCGAAGAGCAGATTCCCCTCCTCATAAAGAAGGATGGCCGGCGCGAGTCCTTCAGCCGGGAAAAGATCAGGGCCGGCATCCTCAGGGCCACGGAAAAGCGCCCGGTCTCGGTGGAACTGGTGGACGGCTTCATTGAAAAACTGGAACGGCAGTTCCAGGAGGCCAATCTGAAGGAAATTCCGGCCCGGGAGGTTGGGGAAAGGGTCATTGAATTTCTCAAGGAAGCTGACCCGGTGGCCTATGTGCGCTTCGCCAGCGTTTACCGCCAGTTCACCACCCTGGGGGATTTTGATCGGGAATTGAAGGAACTCCTGCCGGTTCTGCAGCGGAAAGATAAATTCGATGTACGCTTTAAACAATAATATTCTCGCCACCAGGCGGGCCCAGGCCCGGCCCGGACGGCTCCCGCGCTTTCTGGCCGAAGCCCTGCTTTTGGCCTGGGGGGCGATGGCCGCGTTTTTCGACAGCGACTCCGCGGCTCGACAGCGACTGCGCGGCCGGAGCCGGCGCCGCGTGATGGAAAGGGGAGGCTGCCCATGAAAAGACTGGCTCTTCTGTTAGCCCTTATTTTGATTCTGGGAATTTATCCGGCTTCCAGCCGGGCGGACGAGACTGCCGCTCCAGGCGCATCTGAACCGGGCGGGGCTGAACCGGCGGCCGCCGAAACTTCCGGGACTGCCGACGAGGCGGCCGACGAGGCGACCGAAACTCTGCCGGCCTTCACCTTGAGCGCCCAGGAGGACGACAGCCCGGAGATGCTCAGCCTGAAGGCCGCCCTAAGGCTCCTGAAGCACTATCAGGTCACGGCCAAGGCTCTTCAGACCTGCGTCACCACGCCGGAGGCCGGAGAAGCCCTGAAAAACTTCCATCGGCGCAACGGCAACACCTTGGCGCCCCCGGTCATGGAGATCATCAAGAACAATGGCGGGCTGACCCCGGAAATAAAGGCCGCTATGGAGATGGAAGTGGCCGTTGATACCGAGGCGCTCCTTACGGCGACCGACTGCCGGGCCCTGACCGACCTGGTGGTCAAAAGCGCCCGGGATCTCTACAAGGCCCCTGAACTGGCCGAAGACTATAAGCGGGTGAAGGATGACTATGAGCGGATGAAGAAGAAGCCCTAAAGGGGCCTCATGCGGGATCTTAAGAGAACACCGGAGGCACCCTCGCGCCCCCGGTGTTCTGGCCTGGAGCCGGCCTCTTGCCAGCCGGGCCGAATTCTGTTAAACTTTAAAAAGCAATTGGTTCGTTAACCGACTATAAACTTACGACTGCGCCACAGCCAGGGGGCGGATTAACCATGGGTTATGACAAAAACATGAAGGTTCTGGTGGTTGACGATTTCTCCACCATGCGGCGGATCGTCAAGAACATCCTGCGTCAGTTGGGTTTCACCAACATCTCCGAAGCCGAAGACGGCGAAAAGGCCGCGGCTCTTCTGGAGATAGAGAAATTCGACATCATCATCAGTGACTGGAATATGCCCAACATGACCGGCATTGAACTTCTGCGCCACGTCCGGTCCACTGATCACATCAAGGAAATTCCCTTTCTCATGGTCACCGCCGAAGCGCAGCAGGAAAACATCATTGAAGCGGTCAAGGCCAAGGTTTCCAACTACATCGTCAAACCCTTCACGGCCGACACGCTCCAGGAGAAACTTGAAAAAATCTTCCCCTGAGCCGGACCGGCTTCCGGCCGGCTGAGGCGCGTCATGACCCCCGGCCCTCCTTCGGCCTTCCTCCTGAATTTTATGGTGCTGGCCCTGGGCCTTTCGGTCGGCAGCTTCCTTAACGTGGTCATCCACCGCCTCCCCCGCCAGGACCAGGGTCTGAGCCTGGCCCGGCCCCGCCGTTCCTTCTGTCCGGCCTGCGGCGCGGCCATTCGCTGGCACGACAACATTCCGGTCTTAAGCTGGCTCGGGCTCCGGGCCAGGTGCCGGGACTGCCGCCGGCCCATTTCGGTCCGCTATCCCCTGGTGGAACTGGCTTCAAGCATCCTGGCCCTCAGCTTGTTCAACCGTTACGGCCTCGGCCCTCAATTCCTGATCCAGTATTATTTCGTCCTCTGCCTTTTGGCCATCGCCCTCATAGACCTGGAACTGATGCTCATCCCCGTGGTCCTGATGTATCCGGCCACCGGCCTGGGCCTGGCCGGAGCCTGGGCCTGGCCGGCTCCGGACCTGGCCGGCCCCTGGCTGTGGCTGAAACTGGAACCGGCCTGGGGCCCGCGTCTGACCTCCCTGGCCGGCTCCGCCCTGGGGCTGGCCCTGGGCTGGGGGGTGCTGAAAACCGTGGCCATGACCTTCAAGGCTCTCCGGGGCTATGAGGGTATGGGCGACGGCGACCCGCCGCTCCTGGGCCTCATTGGCGCCTTCTTAGGCTGGCTGGCCCTGCCCCTGGTCATTTTGTGGGCCTCGGTCATCGGGCTCTTGAGCGTCCTGGTCCTGATGGTCCGGGGCCGGCGGGACCGGCCGGCGGAAGGCTGGGGCCGGAAAGCCCTGCCCTTCGGACCCTTCCTGGTTCTGGCCACCTACCTCCATCTTTTTTTCGGCCAGACCTTTTGGGCCTGGTACTGGGCCCTGACCGGCTGAGAAAGCAACCATGAGCCAGATGACCGGTTCCGAGCCTCCACCTCTAAAAGAGGCCCCCAAATTCGAGGGCCTGAAAAAGACCTTCGGCCCCGGCGAAGCCGGGGCCCTGGCCCAGGCCTCGGCCGTGGGCCTGACCTTCGTGGTGGCCATCGTTTTGGGTATGGGCCTCGGTTGGTGGCTGGACGGACGCCTGGGCACCTCGCCGCTCTGCCTATTGCTGGGCCTTTTTTTAGGCATAGCCGCAGGCTTCAAAAACCTCTTCACCTTCGCCCGCCGAATGGAGCGGCTGGACCGGAAAACCAAAGATGAGCAACGGAAATGAAGCTGGCGCCGGCGCCCGCCGGGTGCGCCTCTGGACCCGTCTGACGGCCCTGGCCCTGGCGGTCGCCGCCTGGCACCTGGGCGGGGCCGAGGGCCTCATCGGCGCGGTCCTGGGGATCCTGGTGGTGGAAGCCAACCTCGGCCTCCTGGTGCTGGTCCTGGACCGGGCGCCCCAATGGAGTGGTCAATCCCTCAGGGGCACCCTGGCCCGTTTCTACCTGGCCTTCCTGGCCACAGCCCTGGTCTGCTTTCTGGTCGTCCGCTTCCACTGGGGACATCCCCTGGCCTTCCTGGCCGGCCTCCTGGCCCCTGTCCCGGGCCTCGTCCTGGGTCTGATAAGTTTCGCCTTCTCGCCCCTCATCAAGAAGGGGCCATGACCATTGAGCTCCGGCCCCGCCTGGCCATACTCACCGGCCCCACCGGCGCGGGCAAGAGCGAACTGGCCCTGGCCGCGGCCCTGGCCTTGGGCGGGGAAATAATCAACGCCGACAGCCTGGCTCTCTACCGCGGCTTTGACCTGGGCACGGCCAAGCCCACGCCGGCCGACCGGGCCCGGGTGACCCACCACCTGGTGGACATTCTGGACCCGGACCAGGACTTTGACGCCGCGGCCTATTTAAAAGCGGCCCGGCCCCTGGTCCATGACCTGGCCAGGGCCGGCCGGCCGGCCCTGGCCGTGGGCGGGACCGGCTTCTACTTGCGGGCCCTGACCCGGGGCCTCTTCAGCGGCCCCGGTCGGGACAAGGCCTTTCGGGCCCGGCTGGCGGCCGAAGACGCTGGAGAACTTCACGCCCGGCTGGCCGCCGTGGACCCCTTGACAGCCGACCGGGTGAGCCCGGCCGACCGGGTGCGCCTGGAACGGGCCCTGGAGGTCCACCACCTCACCGGCCGGCCCATATCCCAGTGGCAGAAGGACCACGGCCTTAGGGACAAACCTTTTGAAACCCTGACCCTGGTCCTGGACCGGCCGCCTGAGGAACTGGAGGCCCGCCTGCGCCGACGCACGGGCCTGATGTTCGAGCGCGGTCTGGCGGACGAAGTGGAAAAACTGCTCCGGGCCGGCTGGGCTCCGACCTTGAAACCCTTCGGGGCCATCGGCTACCGGGAGACCCTGGACCATATCCGGGGCCTTATCAGCCTGGACCAGGCCCGGGAAAAGACCTTTCTGGCCACCCGGCGTTACGCCAAGCGCCAGCGCACCTGGTTCCGCGGCCAGATGCCCGAGGCCCGCTGGTTCCACCCTGACCAGGACGCGGCCGTCCTGGAACTGCTCCGCGGATTTTTCAGCCCGGCTCGGGAAAGACAGGAGAAAAAATGACCCGGGAAGTGAAAACCCGAGAAGTGAAAACCCAAGAAGTAAAAATAGGTTCGGTGAGCTTCGGAGGCGGAGCTGGCCTGGCCCTCATCGCCGGCCCCTGCGTCATTGAATCACCCGCCCTGCTGGACGAAACCGCCGCCGCCCTGAAGGAAATATCAGCCCGCCTAGGCCTGGGCCTGGTATTCAAGGCCAGCTTTGACAAGGCCAACCGTTCCAGCGTCAGCTCCTTCCGGGGGCCCGGCCTGGAAAAAGGGCTGGCCGCCCTGGCCGAAGTCCGGGCCAAGTACGGTCTCCCTATCTTGAGTGATATCCACGAGACCTGGCAGGTCGAGCCCGCGGCGGTCGTGCTGGACGCCCTCCAGGTGCCGGCCTTCCTGGCCCGCCAGACCGACCTCCTGGCCGCCGCGGCCCGGAGCGGCCGCCCGGTCCACCTCAAGAAAGGCCAATTCATGGCCCCGGAGGAAATGGCCCGGGCCGCGGCCAAGCTGGAAGACCAGCCGGGCTTCGCCGGGCTCCTCCTGGGCGAGCGCGGCTCCACTTTCGGCTATCACAACCTGGTGGTGGACATGCGGTCCCTCCCGATCATGGCCGAAACGGGCTGGCCGGTGATCTTTGACGCCACCCACTCGGTGCAGAGGCCGGCCGCCAACGGCCAGGCTTCAGGCGGCGACCGTTGTTTCGTGCCCCCCCTGGCCCGGGCCGCCGTGGCCGCGGGCCTGGACGGCCTCTTTCTGGAAACCCACCCCGACCCGGAGCAAGCGCTCTGCGACGGCCCCAACCAATGGCCCCTGGACCAATTGGAGTCCCTTCTGACCACCCTCCTGGCCCTTGACGAGGTAGTAAAATGTCGAAACTCGATCTGAGCGCCATCAAACTGGTGGGCTTTGACGTGGACGGCGTCCTGACCGACGGCCGCATAATAATTGATGACGAGGGCCGGGAATCCAAAAATTTCCACAGCCGCGACGGCCTGGGCCTGAAAATCCTCTTGAAGGCCGGGCTGGAAGCGGTGCTGGTAACAGGCCGCGCCAGCCGCCTTCTGGAAATCCGGGCCCGGAGCCTGGGCCTCACCGAGATTTACCAGGGGGTCGAGGACAAATGGGTGGTTTTCGAGGAAGTGTTGAAAAAAAAGGGCTTGGGACCCCAGGAGGCCGCCTTCGCCGGGGATGACCTCATTGACCTCCCGGTCATGACCCGGGTGGGCCTGGCCCTGGCCCCGGCCGACGCGGTCCCGGATGTTCTGGCCGCGGCTCACTTCGTGGCCCCGGCCCGGGGGGGGCGGGGAGCGGTGCGCCAGATGATCGAATTCCTCCTCAAGGGGCAGGGCCGCTGGGACGAGGTGCTGCGCTCCTACCTGCCCCCGGCCTGATGGAGCGGCCGGCCCGCCTGGAACAACTGCGCCGGAAAGCCCTGGGTCTCCCGGCCGCGCCCGGAGTCTATCTGATGAAGGACGGGGCGGGCGAGGTTCTCTATGTCGGCAAGGCCAAGCTCCTGCCCCGCCGGGTGGCCGGCTACTTTCAAAAAAATCCGGCCACGGCCCGCCTGGGCCTTTTGGTTTCCCGCATTGAGGATTTCGATTTCGTGGTCACGGCTACGGAGAAGGAATCCCTCATTCTGGAAAACCGCCTCATCAAAAAGTTCCGGCCCAAGTTCAACATCGTTCTGCGCGACGACAAGACCTATCCCTCCCTTAGGCTGACCGCCGAGGACTTCCCCCGCCTGGAAGTGGTCCGCCGCCCCGGCCGGGACGGCTCGACCATCTTCGGCCCCTTCCCTTCCGCCGGAGCCCTGCGCGACACGGTGAGATCCGCCCTCAGGCTTTTCCCCCTGCGCCAGTGCCGCCGGCCGGAGGTCAAAAACATAGACCGGCCCTGCCTCAACCACCAACTGGGCCGCTGCCTGGGCCCCTGCCGGCCGGAGGTGACCCCGGCCGAATACCGGAAGCTGACGGAAGAAGTCCGGCTCTTTTTCCGGGGCCGGGGCCGGGAACTGGTCAGCCGCCTGACCGCGGAAATGAAGGCCGCGGCCGAAGGCTACGATTTCGAGGCCGCGGCCCGGCTCCGGGACCGGATCAACAACATCAACAAAACCCTGGAGCGCCAGGCCATGGACCAGGCCGAAAGCGACCTGGACCTGGACGTCTTCGGTTTCCACCGCCGGGACGGACTTTTGGAAGGGGCCTTGGTGCTGGTGCGGCAGGGGGCGGTGACGGGCTGCCTGCCCCTGGAGGCCGCCGGCGGCGGCCTGGGGGAAAAAGAGGATGAAGAGGCCCTGAGCCTCCTGACCCAGTATTACGGCGGGGGTGGCCAAGTGCCCGAAGAGATACTCTGGCCGGGGGACCTTCCCGAAGAGACCCTAAAGGCCGTGACCGGCTGGCTGACCGCCCTTAAAGGCCGGGAAGTGAAAATCCATGAGCCCCGGCGGGGGTTCCCCCTGCGGGGGCCGGGGCAGAAACTTCTGGACATGGCCCGGGAAAACGCCCGGGCGGCCCTGGAGGAACGCCTGAACCGGCTGGGGCGGAACCAGGGAGCGATGGTGGAACTCAAGGCCCGCCTGGCCCTGGATAAAGTGCCCCGGCGGCTGGAATGCTTCGACCTGGCCCACCTTTCAGGGGCCAACGCGGTCGCCGGCCTGGTGGTCATGGAAGACGGCGAATGGCGGAAAGGGCTTTACCGCCGCTTCCGCCTCAAACAAGCCAAGGGAGGTGACGATTACGGGGGGCTCCGGGAGGCGGTGGCCCGGCGCTTCGGCCATGAGGACTGGCCCGAGCCGGACCTCTTGCTCATCGACGGGGGCCGGGGCCAGTTGGCCGCGGCCCAAGCCGCCTTCGACGATCTGGGCCGCCGGCCGCCGGCCCTGGCGGCCATCGCCAAGGTCCGGCAGGAGGGGGATATCGACCGGGTCTTCAGGCCCGGCCGCAAAAATCCGGTGGATCTGAAGGCCGGCTCGGCCGGGCTCCTCCTCTTGGCCCGCCTGCGTGACGAGGCCCACCGCTATGCGGGCGCCTATCACCGCCGGCTCCAGGCCCGGGATTTTCTGGCCAGCCCCCTCTTGGAGATCCCCGGCCTGGGCCCGGCCAAGCGGAAGAAACTCCTGGAGCGCTTTGGATCCTTGGAAAATCTAGCTCAAGCCGAAGAAACCGAGATCCGGGCCGCGGCGGCCCTGAAACCGGAAACCGCGGCCGAGTTGAAAAAAAGCCTGGCCGACCGGCCGGAAACGGGGTAAAGCCTTTACTTTTTAAAGTATTCATCTCCCTCGACCGTCAGCTTTTTTCCCTCCAGCGTGTATTTATTATCGGTCTTACCACCCATTTCCGGAAGGTTGGTATATAATAAGCCGTCTTTGATCTCATAAGTACCTTGCATCTTGTAACCGCCCAAATCCAGTTCCATCTTGTTCCCCGCGGAAAATGTCAAGATGGCTCCTTTCTTGCTCTCGTAGGTTCCGGTAAGATCGTCGCCGGCGCTGCCGCAAGCCGCCAGCATTAAGACCATGATAGTGCCGATGAGTGAAACCGCCAATGCTTTTTTCATGATGAAACTCCTCTATTTCAGTGGAATAATATACGCCTGAAACAGCGTTTTATTATCCTCGGATTGCCAGGAACCGACCTTGCGCATCCCCTGCACCACTCCCAATACGCTTTCCTTGGTCAATTTACGCAATGATTCCCGCAGAATTGCCTTTTCCTCCGCGCCCTGAACGGTCAGGCTCCGCTCCTCGGTTTCCACGGTCAGGCTGTCCGACTGTACTCCGGAAAGATATTTTGCGGCGGCGTTTCTGGCTTTTGTATCAATGAGCAGGGGCGTCTGCATCCGGTCCGCTGTCGGGTCGCCTTTCAGGGGAGCGCCTTCCACCACCAGAAGATAAGAGGCGCCCTGGTGCGCCTGGAGCCCGGCCCCGCCGTCGATCATCCAGGGACGCTCTAAAAAAGCCTCCTGCCACTCTTCTTCCAGGCTGAAGTTCGGCAGCTTGTCCGTATTCACGGCCTCGGCGCTCGCGGCCTCGCCGCTCGCCAGAAGTACCGGGGGCCTGCCCACCACCACGGCCACCCCCAAATGCCCGTCATCAGTTTTCCATTCACCGGCCTGTTCAGCGCCCTGGAAAAGCCCCTGGGCGGTCTCCTTGGTGGAGGTCTTGGCCCATTCGCGCAAGAGGGCGCCGCCCGGCCCTTCGGCCACGATCTCCTCATATTTCTCCTGGGTGCTGATGGAGATCCCGAAAACAGCCTCGGTCAGGGCCTTGCGGGCATTGGCCACGGCCACGATCCGCGCTTCGCGCTCCGCGTCCGCTGAAAGAGCGGCAAATCCCACACCCAGGGCCACCCAGCCCTCTTCCCGCGGGAATATTCCCCCTCCGCCCTCGGCCAGCATCGGGTTCTTCTCCAGGAGCTGCTCCACCAGAGGGGCCACCCGCACGTCAAAACAGTCCGCCAGAGGCGGAAGCGGCACCAGCTTGACAGCCGGGGACTCGACCAGGAGAGCCACGATCACCTGGCCGGCCTGGTTTTTTTGGGAAACGCGCACGGCTCCGGCAATGTTCACGCTATAACGGCGGGGGGCTTCCCTCTTCAAGGTGTCGGCATAAAGATACTGGGCCAGATACCTCTTGGCGTCATTTTCAGCCAGCATACCGGCATGGCGCAAGGCCCGGTCCTCCCGCAGCTTGGTGGAGACGCGCCCGGCCCCGACCGCCAGAAGGCGGTTTTGCGAAAGGGGATATACCCCCGGGGTTTCCAGCTTGGCCTGGTCCTGTATTTCCTCCATCAGCCAGTCCGGCGGAGCGGCCATGGCCGCGGCCGCGGCTATGAAAACGGAACACAGGAAAAAAAGCCCCAGCCAGAGAGGCCTGGTTTTAGACATAAGGCATTTCCCTACTGGGCCGGAGCCCTGACGTTTTGGGCGCTGGTCTGGATGGACTTGGCCGCCTTCAGCTCTTCGGCGTCCAGCACAAAGGTGGCCGCCAGCGTACCCGGGGCATAACCTTTGCTGCCGATGGGCAGGCCATTCGTAGTTGGGTACAGTTTAGATCTCAGCACCGGCGAAATAATGGTCAGGCCGTAATTGCCCTGACTGCTGCTAAGAGGGCTCGTCGCGCTGAAGATATCGGTTTTATACCGGTTATCGTAATCCTTCTCGTTTACGGTCAGCCTGACATTCTGGCTGGTGATCAGGCTTTGCCCGCCGTCATAAAGATCCACCTTGATTTCAACATAGTTGGGATCAAATGTGGGCAAAGCCAGGAAGGGTTCAAGCACATCTTTCGGCACCTTGAAAAAGGTCCAGCGGCTTTGCTTGGATTCCAGGGAGAACATTTCACAAATGGCTATGACATAAGTCGGCGGATACTTGCTGCTATCATCCCAGAGTTTCAAGTTTCTCCAACCCTCATTGTCGTAAACACGTATTTCATCAAATTCATACTGCCCGAAAGCAATACCCAAACTGACGGTCTGGCCCTTGAAACCCAAATCGGTCAGGGTCTTTTTCAGGTCACTGATGAACTTGCGGTAGGCGTCCAGGTTGACGGACACGGTAATGGGCACCTTGACCGTGGAAGTGCCGCCGGATTCCGTGACCTCGGCCTGGCCGATATTGGCGGCCGAGCTGATCAGGCTGGCGGGAAGATTATTCTTGAGGGCTTCGGCCACCATGGCCGCGGCGTCCTTGGTCTGTTCCTTTTGGGTGGCGGCCCGGGTGAAGAGGCTTTCGCCGTCCATTTCAATGACGCTGATGTTTTCGGCCTGGAGCTTTTCCTTAAGCTGCTGGCTTTTCACCGTGACCTTCATGGTCACTTCCACCAGCCCGCCCGAAAGGGCCACGCTCTGCCCCACCTGCTCGGTCTTGGTGATATAGCCGTCGCTGTGCGAAAGCACCTTGTCTCGCACCAGGGCGTCGTTTTCCACCAGGGTCTCGGCCACGACCATGGCCCCGACAACGCTCTGGACAGCGTTCCGGTAAGCCTGTTTTTTAGCGTCTTCTTCATTCATGCCCACGCCGGTGACCACCACCTGGCGTTCGTCATCGGCGGCCTGGACCGCCAAAGGGAAACAGAGGGCGCAAATCAACCACAGGGTTAAAAGGATCCGTTTCATATATACCTCAAAAATCGTCCATATTGCCGGTGCGGGTCTGGGTCTGGGTATTCGGTTTTCCAGCGGCGGCCGGCGCGGCCTGTTGGGCGGCCGGCTTATTATCATTCGCCCGGCTCTGGTTCAGGGTGCTCTGGGCCCCGGCAGCCGCATCGACCAGCTTTTTGGACCAGCCCAGCACGATGACGGACTTGCGGTTGGCCCCTTCACCTTCCACATGGTCAAAAAGAACGACCATCCCCCGCAGGAAGCTGTTGGAGAGGCTGGTCATGGTTCTCTGGCTGGCGTTCAGGTACTCGGCGCTTTCCTGACCGTCCTTTCCTTTAATCACAAAGCCCTCGGTGTCGGATTCCACCACCGTGACCTCTTCATTCATAAATTTGGAAAAAGCGGCCTTGGCGGAGCGTTCGGCGCTTTCACGCGCCTGGCGGTCAGCCCGGGCGCCCTGAAGAGCCGTGGAAACCTCGGCTTCGCCTTTAACCTTAAGACGCATAAGCTGCCCGTTGTCGTATTCGAGGTCAAAAACTCCGGGAGGGGAATTGAGCATGGCCTGGACCTTGGAGTCCAGATCCGCCTGCATGGCCGCGCTCTCCTGGGCCATGGCCTCGCCCGAAACGGCTTGCGCATAAACTGCTCCAGGGCAGAACAGAAAAACGCCTAACAAGATGAAAATACGAAAAAAGACAGATGGATACATGGGAACCTCCAGATCATTTTCATAAAGAGTTTTGAGCGAAAAACCAAGGTGATACATTTTAAGCGCCTTAAAAATTACATAAGGCAAATAAAAAGTCAAGAACCCTAAGGCTTAAAGGTCAGGTTTTTTGGAAATCTCTCCAGGCCAAGATGGTAAAAAATTTTTAAACCAACTATAATGAAAAAAAAATACCATTTTAAGGAGGCCGACAAGATGAGCCCGAATAAGCCGAAGCTGACCAGGGAAAACGGAGCGCCGGTGGCGGACCACCAGAATGTCATTACGGCGGGGCCTCGCGGGCCGCTGGTCATGCAGGATGTCTGGTTTTTAGAAAAATTGGCGCACTTCGACCGGGAGGTGATCCCCGAAAGGCGGATGCACGCCAAAGGCAGCGGCGCTTTCGGCAAATTCACGGTCACCCGTGACGTGACAAAGCACACCAAGGCCAGGCTGTTCTCTAAAATCAAAAAAGAAACCGAGGTCTTTGTCCGGTTTTCCACGGTGGCGGGGGAGCGCGGCGCGGCGGATGCCGAGCGGGATATTCGCGGATTTGCCATAAAATTTTATACGGAGGAAGGCAACTGGGATCTGGTCGGCAATAACACCCCCGTATTTTTTATCCGCGACCCGCTCCATTTCCCCGACCTGAACCACGCCGTAAAACGCGACCCCAAAACCAATATGCGCTCGGCGCAAAATAACTGGGACTTTTGGACCATGCTGCCCGAAGCCCTGCACCAGATCACCATAGTGATGTCCGACCGCGGCACACCATACGGATATAGGCACATGCACGGCTTCGGCAGCCATACCTACAGCCTGTTTAACAAAAAAAATGAACGGGTCTGGGTAAAATTCCATCTCAAAACCCGGCAGGGAATCCAAACCCTCACCGATGAGGAAGCGGAAGCGATCATCGCGGCGGACCGGGAAAGCAGCCAGTATGACCTGTTTCACGCGATAGAACGCGGAGACTTTCCCCGGTGGACGATGTATTTCCAGATAATGACCGAGGAACAGGCGGGGAAACACAGGGATAACCCCTTCGATATAACGAAAGTGTGGAGTCATAAGGAATATCCCCTTATCGAGGTCGGCGTGCTGGAACTTAACCGAAACCCTGAAAATTATTTTGCGGAGGTCGAGCAGGCGGCTTTTAACCCCGCCAACATAGTTCCGGGCATAGGGCTTTCCCCGGATAAACTGCTGCAAGGCCGCCTATTTTCCTATGGCGATGCCCAGCGCTACCGCTTGGGCGTAAACCATGCGTCGATTCCGGTCAACGCCCCGAAGTGCCCGGTCCACTCCTATCATCGGGACGGGTTGATGCGTGTTGACGGGAACTATGGCGCCACCAAGGGTTATCACCCCAACAGCTTCGGCGAATGGGCCGAACAGAAAGAATACAGTGAACCGCCGCTGGCCGCGAAGGGCGACATCGACCACCACGACCCCTATATAAAAGACGATTGCTTCTACCAGCCCGGTGACCTGTACCGCCTCATGACGGAGGACAAACGCGACCTCTTGATTAAGAACACCAGCGCGAACATAGCCCCGGTCACAGACAACATCAAATACCGCCATGCCGCGCATTGTTATCTGGCGGACGAGGAATACGGCCGACGTATTGCCGAAGCCTTGGGGCTGAAACTTGACAAGGTCGTCGAATTGGCCAAAATGGGCCGTGAGGAAAGGCTATACGCCACGAGAGAGGGCACAAAAATTAAAAAGAGGCCTCAGTAAACCAGCCCAGGCCAACGACAAGTAATACTTAATAATTTTTGTCATTCTTGACATTTTTTAAGCCTTATGGTGTAATTATGTAGGGTACTGTTTATACCTAGTAGCGGTCACACGCCCGGCAGCCGTGTTTTTTTCGTTCAATAGAAACTGGCACGGCCGGGTGTGGACTGAATACAATACCATTCGGGAATACGTCCGCAGTTCTACTAACTGTAAACAGCACCCGGCCTCTTT
>Ga0082212_10002655_pt1 | contig 25853 bp, 21 predicted proteins | sample TergutNt197P3_FD_71548 | JGI IMG/M metagenome (GOLD analysis project Ga0082212, IMG submission 71548) | Neocapritermes taracua P3 segment gut microbial communities from Petit-Saut dam, French Guiana - Nt197 P3 | ecosystem: Host-associated > Arthropoda: Insects > Digestive system > Gut ...
GACTGCAGCGCCTGTTATCGCCATTACTAATCCGACCGTATGTAATGGTTCGACAAAAAGCAACGGCAGACCGATTATCAATACAATCCAGCTTACCTGGTCAAAAATTCCGTCCCAGGGCTTGCCATGTCTGAAGTCTATAATTGCTTTCATTATCATTCCGCAGAACATGTGCAGAGCACCGATGCCAAGACAAATCCCCATCGATATCATGATATTATCAAGCGGGGATAATAAAGCGGGAGGCGGAAGCCAGGAAAGCTCATTTTTACTCATTCCGAAATAACTGCCGAACATTATCCCCCAGAATATTGTTGTGAAACTTGAATAAAAAAGCACATTGATAAGCTTAACCTTGCTTTTTGAGAGGTATTTATATCCTCCGATAAAAATCAGCATCAGCAGCCCATATCCCGCGTCTCCCATCATCATCCCGAAAAATAACCAGTACCATAAACCCATTACCGGGTTCGGATCGAGCACATCCCGCGCTCCGGGACGCGAAAATGAGTCTGTTATCGTTTCAAACTGTGTAATAAACCTATTGTTTTTGGTAACCGTAGGCGGATTTTCATCATCAGCGGGGTCATTGATTTCGAGGAAAAAGTATTCGGTCACGCCTTCAATAGTTTTTCTCAATTGATTCTCATAATCGCTTCTTATCCATCCGGTAACAAAAAAAACAGCGTCGGTGGAGCCGAATGCTACCGTATCAATCACCATCTCGGTAGCCTCACGGTCACGCAGGCGGTAAAGGGCTTGTATATTCTCAGCGGCCTTACCGGCTTGTTGATTAAGATCCTCTATTTTAAGCTCACACCCGCTGATCTCCTGCGCATTATGCTTATAAAGCTGCGCTGCGGTCATGGTTGAAGAACCCGGCAGCGTGATTTCCGTAAATCCGGCCTCCTGTGCTTTTGAAATTGTATCTTCATCAGAATCACGGTGTGACACAAGCAGTGCAGGCACTCCGGTTTTACATGCGGCAAACAACGTTACCGAACCTCCGATATTGTCAATCGTATCTTTGGAATCCGTTACGCGTTCGGGGAAGAAACCCAACCTTACTTTTGCAAACCGGGTATCTTTAATATTGTCGAGGATAATATCAAGTTTCAGCCAGGGAGAAAGCTGCTCATTAACAGATTTAAGTGCCTGTATCCTGTTTTCGTTATCTTGAATCTCCTCTTTTATTGAGAGGACTATTTTTGCGTGGGAATCATCGCTCTCATTGTGTTCAATTAATTCGCCATAATCCATCTGTGCTTTTTTTGCGAGCATAGGTTCTTTTTTAGCGAATCTTCCGGCAAACGACAGGGCTTCAGTCGCTTTCGCAAGAGCGTTTTCGCTTCTTTGCAGGTTAGGGTTATCAACTGAAGAAATCCCATCGTCGATTATCATCATCAACGAACGGCGTTGCAGCGCTTTTAACAGTTCAACCCGATCTTCAGCCAGCGCATAAATTGACGCTTTCTTCATCGGTACAATCATTTATACCTCCCCCGCGGATTTCACGATATAATCTACAGCGGCCTCAAGGTTAGTATTAGCTTTGCTGACCGAATCCATATCCTTTTCCGCTTGCTTTTCAAGAAAAGCGGCAGCTTTAATCTCAGCGGATTCAGCAACAGCATCCAGTTTTTCTGCCGCAGCTTCTTCTGCTTTGGAAATCATTTCCGCTGCCTCGGCTTCACCGGCGCGTTCTTTATCACGCGCAAAGTCACGCGCTTTAAGCTGCGCTTCACGGCGTATCTCAGCTGCTTGCTGCTCTACTTCTTTTATTTCCTCAAGGATATTCATAACTTCAAATCCCCATAATAATCATATTAATGCGTTGCTATAACAATTATATTATTGTTATTAACACTTCACATTCAAAGAAGAGAATAACATAATATGTCTCTCTTTTCCATAATATTTTTTTTAAAGCTGTAAAAATAATGATGATTATTAATAATTTTGTCACATTCAACAGTTTAATGTGTAAATTTTTGTATTGTATGTGGATTGATTGATTAAATATTATGTTAAAAGTATAGCTTGCCAACTCTGTATAATAGACATAAACCCGGAACAACTATATAATACTGAGGGGATATTGCGATAATATAACACTATAAATAATTTCTTTCGGAGAATATCAGATTATGGAAATTGGTAAAGCTTTACGGGAAATCGAACAGATAGAGAAAAAGCTGGCAGCAGTAAATCACGCCAGCGGTATTCTGTTATATGACGGATTGACAGCTGCTCCGCGCGGAAGCGCTCCGGGCAGGTCGGATACTTTAGCCTGGCTGGCCGAAGAAGAGCATACGTTGTTCGCAAACCAACATGTCGGTGAACTCCTTGGTTTACTTTCTGAAAACATAAATGCTTTATCATCAAGCGATGCGAAAAAAGTCCTGTTACTTAAAGAACGATATGACAAGATAGTGAATATTCCTGTGCGCGAATATACAGAATATTTTGTTTTAACCAATGAGTCCGAGGATGTTTGGAGAAAATGCAAGGAGAAAAATGACTACGCTACATTCGGTCCTTATATTGACAGGATTGTGGCTGTCAAAAAGAGATTTGCGTCATATTATGACGACAAAAAAAACCCGTATGATGTCTGGCTCAACGAATTCGAACGCGGAAGCAGTATGGCGGTATTCGACGACTATTTCTCCGTGGTAAAGTCAGAATTGATCCCTCTGATAAAGGAGATCGCCGGACGACCCACGCCGGATGTATCCTTTCTGCACGGTGATTTTCCAGTTAACCTGCAGCGCGAATTTTCCGCGGATTTAATGAATTTTCTCGGTATTGATACAAATCGGTGTGTTATCGGAGAAACAGAACATCCTTTTACCGAATGTTTAAACTATTATGACTGTCGTATTACCACCCACTATCACCAGAACAACCTTCTCGCCTCCATGTACAGTGTTCTGCACGAAGGAGGCCATGCAATTTATGAAATGAATATGGGTAAAGCTTTGTATGGTACCATACTCTCCAAGGCATCGATGGGAATACATGAGAGCCAGTCGCGTTTCTTTGAAAACATTATAGGACGTTCCAAACCTTTCTGCGAATACATTCTGCCCGTACTGAAGAAGTATTTCAAAGATTTTGTTAATGTTAATCCCGACATGTTTTATCATGCCGTTAACCTGTCAAAACCCTCGCTGATTCGTATTGAAGCGGACGAACTCACATATTCCATGCATATCATCATCAGATACGAAATAGAACGAATGCTGTTTAGCGGTGAGGTTACCCAGAAAGATCTCCCCGGGATTTGGAACAGTTTATATAAAGAATATCTCGGCGTAGACGTACCGAACGATTCATCGGGAGTATTGCAGGACACTCACTGGGGAAGCGGGTTATTCGGTTATTTCCCGAGTTATTCAATAGGTTCCGCCTACAGCGCTCAAATCCTGTTCCACATGAAGAAATCCCTCGATATCGACGGGCTTGTCGCGGATGGTGAAATAAGACCTGCAGTCGATTGGCTGAGCGATCGAATATACCGTTTCGGCGCTTTAAAAACTCCTTCCGAACTTATTGAATCAAGTTGCGGCGAACTGTTTAATCCGAAATACTATATAAATTATCTACAAGCCAAATACTGCGAGCTATATAAAATCTAAACGGTATGTTATGTCATACCGCCTTAAAAAACCGCTAAACCGGGTTTTCCGGTTCTTCGATTATTTGAGGCACCCGGTTATAGAACATTCCGTTTGCCATATATTCTTCAAGCTGGCTTTGTGTTAACCGGCTGATAATATAAACATTGAGTAATTTTTTCCCAAACATTACGCTCTCTTCATAGGTTTCAAAATAGCAGTCAATATCGACATATCCCGCCATCATAGCTTCTCCGCAGTCGGCTGCTATCGCCCACCCGTAGACAAAACGGTCAGACGCTATATACATAAGCGTTCCGTATGGAATGACCTCGGGATCGGTAGCGACAAACCCTTGAATAAGCATCATACCGCTCGCTCCGAATGCTTTCGGACCAAAACTGTAGGCGGTACATATCGCGTCGGGTATTACGTCAATATATTCAGTAGGCACCCCGTCAATTATTTCAACGTCGGTATATTTGCTCTTATCGACAACGCTGGCGGGAACGCTCGGATCTCCGCATAAAATGTATTCGCTTACAGGTTCTTCGATTACGATTTCCTCATAAAGCTCGCTGTATTCCAAAACTCCGTCAATATACCGGTTAATATAAACACGCGAAATCACTCCGTCAGTTCCTTCGCTGAGTACTATTTCTTTTTCTCTTGAAAGAACCGGAGAGCTTTTTTTGACCTGTCCGAACGGAATAACGCCGATAACCGGTTCCTGCAGCTTATATGTTACTCTTTGGATTACTACCTCATCGCCTTCGCTTAGAATGCAGCCCATATCCATGGATAATATATCTTCTCCCGACAGCTTAATCCCTTCCTGTTCTATCAGCTCTGAAACGGTAGTATCAAGAACCTTAACCACGCTTGTATTTCCGTCAGCGACAACCGATACCGGGTATGATCGCACTATGTTAAGCAACCGTGTCGAACCGAAGTTTTCGACGTCGACGCGATCGGCTTTATCAAGTTCAGTGAACGATTCGGCAATCTCTCTCGGTGAATTAACGGTCGTCCAGATTATCTTATTTGCTTCAACCTGACCCGCTTCATCGTTTAAATAACAAATCGTACCGACTGAAGATAAAATATAAATCGGAACTAAAAATACAGACAGCATGAATATCGCCGCCGCGAGTCTCCCGGTAAAAATCTTTTTTCTGAGTTTTTCACCAAATGTCGGGATATAAATATCACCGGGAAGGTATATTACGGAAGGGAGGTTCAGGCTGTTTTCACGCACTTGTCCTGTAAAATTCTCAGCGTCATCAGCGGAAGGTTCATTATTATCATGCGTTGTTCTTTCGCTTAACCATATAATTGAATGAACACGCCTGCCTGAAAGGTTATCAATACCGTCTGCTTCAACATAATCGTCATTAGGCGGTTGTTCTACTACACTCAGTGCCAAACATTCCGGTTGAGGCTCCATTCGTTTTGTTTTTTGGTTTATCGTTGGTTCATCTGAAAACAGGGAGGATTCTGTTGGTACTTCTCCGGCAATCATATCGCTTGGCTGTTCTTTATCAGATAATTTTTGAGACGGCTTTTCAAATGAAAGCCGTCGACTTTCAAAGGTTCGGCTCTCCCTGCTCATCTCTTTTTTTATTTTTTTTTGGTATCTTTCGATACTTTTTACGTCATAATCCTTCATAAAATCACTCATCGGAACTATTTGTCTAAAATCCGCTGATTCCGCCGCGCTGCATCGCATTGAATGTTCTTTTTAGAAAACCCGGATATTCCTGTTCCTTGTCCGCAATAAATTTTTTGATGTTTTCGCGCTCGGTGTTTCCGTCAGCCGGGCATCTGTTCTTGACAACCGGTAACCCGTTCCGGCTGACATAAGAGATGATCTGACTCTCTTCACAAAAAACCAGCGGCCTTATCATGGTTATGTTTTTGCGCGAGAGATAGGTTTTCGGCTTGAAACTCTCAAGCCTGCCCTCGTGAAAGAGATTGAGAAAAAGCGTTTCCACAGCGTCATTCATATGGTGACCTAAAGCTATTTTATTACATCCGGCGGCTAAGGTCATGTCATGCAGCATTCCCCGGCGCATTCTCGCGCAGAGCGGGCAGGGATTCTTTTCTTTGCGTGTTATAAAAATAACCTCTCCGAGATTGCTTCTTCTGATGTGAACCGGGATTTCCAAGTTTTCACACATTTTCACAACTAAAGAATAATCGGTATCGACATTATCAAATCCGGGGTCTACTATCAATGCCGTAAGCGAATACTTTTTACGGCTGTACCTTTTATACCCCGCAAGGGAATTTAGTAAAGCTATTGAGTCCTTGCCGCCCGAAACTCCGACAGCTATATTGTCGCCTTCATCCAAAAGATCATAGACTTCGCAAGCTTTCCGGACTCTTCCTTCAACACTTTTCATAATCAGGAAAATATTATATACTACCCTGTCAGAATAAATCAAATTTTGAGATTTCATTAACTTTTTAAATCGCTTTGTTTAAACATTACGCCTTTATCACAGACCGCGGTTAATTTGGTCAATTAAGTATGGATGGATGAAATGAGTGTTAATCAGGTGGATTACTTAAAAGTTCTGCTTACACTCACGCCTTTTGAATTATCCCTCTGTTTATGCCGGTAAGCCGTTCTATTTGTCTTATGGAGATTCCTTTATCTTTAAGTTTCTTCAGGATTATTTTGCGTTTTCTTTTTTCAAAATCATTTATATCCCGGCAGGTGTTACTTTACCTTCATCTATAATGATTTTTACCGCTTCTTCATCTGTTATCTGCCTTGTTTCTGAGTAATTCGAAAATACTTCTTCACTCTTTTCATTTACATATTGTTTAAACGGACACAGGATATATCGCGGTAATTGAAACGGCGCGGCGGGGGTTGCCCCGCCGCGCCTGCCTGCCGTCATTCATTAGCAATTTCGCTCAGACAGCTTCCCCTCGTATCGCACCAACAATATTCTGTCCCCGCAGTTTCCGTGCCGAAACCCGCGTCACACCCCATGTTATGACGAATACGCCAATTACACACTGTACCACTGCCGCCCACGGAACCTCATAAGCAAACTCCACTGTGTCCGCAATTACACCGTATATCAGCCACGAAACCAATAGTCCAAGCGGTAGCCCATATACCAATGCTTTTGCTGAACAGAAAACGCTCTCAAAATTTAATATTCTCCGCAGGCCGCGTGTGTCCATGCCGACACTTTTGAGCATGGCAAACTCACGGGAACGCGCGTACAGATTGGTCGATACGGTGCTGATAATGTTTGTCAGGCCGATGATAATGAGTAACGCGACAAAACCGTAGATGAACACCATGAAGAGTCTGCCTGTATTGGCAATAATGTCTGCTTCTTGCTTTAAGTTAATGACTTGCAAACGAACGCCGGACTCTCCGAGCGTAATTTCGGGAGCATCAATCGCTTCATGCAGTACCGTATTTATATGCGTCACAAATCCATTTAGATCGCCGGCGGGAGTTGCATACCACAAATAGCTTTCCGCAATCATTTCCGGCACGAGGATGCTGACGGCAGAACCGCCGCTCGCGGCATCCCACACCTCGTTCGGAAGGTCGCCTTTGCTCAACACGCCGTGGACTTCCAACGAACGCGCGACGTCTTCCCAGTCTGTCAACTCGATGGTCATGGGCAAAAATCTGTAAGGCACTAAATCAATCCACCGCGTTCCTGTTATCCCTGTTTCGTCAAACTGTGAATATTGCATGGTGAAGTGATTGATTAGCAAATTTGATCTCTCCGACACACCGGCTTTCCGGGTGAGTTCGGCGTAGGTCTCCGGGTCAGTTGTAATAAGCGTAACAGAAAGCGTGTAATCATCCGTTCCCTGTTCCATGTGCCACATTTCATGCGCTACCTCTATCATAGCGGGGGTCATCATACTGCTCGGTAGACTTGTGCGGTATGCTAAATTGTGTGTGCCGACGCCAACCAGCGAAACATTTCCAAATTCCCGGATTCGTTCTGTAATCTCGTTCGCCGTATGACTTGGCAAAAAGGTATCTCTGTCTTGCCAGTTTGCCGAAAAGCCTGCCGCGACGATATGATCCGTCACATCACCAAGAACGATACGGGCTGTCCGATTGATGGTTTCACCAAAGCCTGCGGCACTGACAAATAGTATCACGCTAATGGTAAGGGCAAGAACAGTTGCCCGTGCATTGCGGCGGTTCCGTCTGAGCGATTTAGCGGCAAGCGTACCCTCAAAACCAAATATCTTCCCGGCAATTCGGCCGCGGCGCAAATGTTTCGCTTTGACTGTTACCTCACCTGCGCCTCGTATCGCATCAATGGCCGGGACTTTTGCCGCTTTTCCGGCCGGCAGCCACGCAGCGAGTATTGCCATGACGAAAGACACCAGCACGGCGGTAAGCAAAATTTCCCATGAGAGCGTAAAACATAGTGTGGGTGCAGCCCCAGCCGCCACGACGATCCGGGTCAGAAAGTAATTGGCAATTCGGATGCCGATTGCTTGAACCAAAAGACCCACACCAAGGCCGATGGGGATACCGATGAGGGCTAAAAAAATACTCTCGTAAATCACTGTCTGGCGTATCTGACGTTTCGTTGCACCGACGCTTTTCAAAATCCCAAACTGCCGGAGCCGCTCGGTCGCGCTAATCCGAAAAGCATTTGATACAATCACCACAGAAATGCCCACGATTACAACGCTGAGAATTGCCGATATAATAATAAATGCTCTGGTAAACCGTGCCGATTGATATAGATACCGATCCACAAAGTCAGCGGCGATTTGTATACCATCTTCACCTAAGTCCTCGATTGATGTAATTTCCAAACCATCAAAACTCATACTTAGGATCAAATCCCTGCCGCCCAATGCAAAACCATAAACAGCCGTGAGCATCGCCACAGACAATACAATTCCAACCAGTGTCCACACGGAACGGCGGCGGTTTACTTTCAGTTGGCTTTTCGCCAGCCCCGCAGTCAGTTTCATTGACGCACCACCTCATCTCTGAGGATTAGCCCGTCGCTGATTGTGATAACGCGGTCAGCTTGGAGCGCGGTTTTTTCATCGTGGGTGATGATGATAAGCGTTTGGTTATACCGTTTGTTCGACAGTTTCAAAAGGTCGATGATCTCGCGGCTGGATTTGCTGTCGAGGTTGCCCGTCGGCTCGTCAGCAAGAATGAGAGCGGGGTCGTTGATTAACGCCCTGCCGACAGACACGCGCTGTTGCTGACCGCCTGACAGTTCACTCGGCAAATGCTTTGCCCTGTCGGCCAGTCCGATGGTTTCAAGAATTGTGCGCAGTTTATCCTCGTCCGGTTTGCGGTTGTCGAGTAGGCGCGGCAAGCTGATGTTTTCCTCGGCTGTCAGCGTCGGTATGAGATTATAGAATTGATAAATCAATCCGATATTGCGGCGGCGAAAAATGGCAAGCTCACTCTCGTTCTGCTTGAAAATCTCGTTACCGTCAACGATGACCGCACCCGATGTCGGGCGGTCAACGCCGCCAATCATGTGCATGAGCGTTGATTTGCCTGAGCCGGACGCGCCGACAATGGCGACAAACTCGCCTTTGTCCACGCTAAAACTCACGCCGCCCAAAGCCGTGACGGTCGTGTCACCTTTGCCGTATGTTTTTGCTAATTCCTTGACTTGAAGAATCGCCATAAAAAAACCTCCTGCTTTCTGTTTGGCATAATTCTATCAAGCCAAAGTGACTTTTCGGTGACTATTTGAGCCTTGAAAGTGACAGTTTAGTCACTTAAAGAATTTCAAAGAAAATGTCGCGCCTAAACCGTCACCGCCGTTTACTTCAATGTCGCCGTTCTGACCGCGCATAATAGCAAGTGCAAGCGGCAAGCCGATGCCGTAACCTTTGTCGCTCCGCGAACCCTCAAAACGCCTGAACAGCCCTGCTATTTTGTTGGCAGGGATACCCTCGCCGCTGTCCGTAACGGAAATCCAACGGCATATCGGATTCATGCCGGATTCTATGCGGATTAAGCCGTCCTCCGGCGAATACTCCGAAGCGTTTTTGATTACATTTGTCAATGCTTCGGCAGTCCAGCGTCTGTCGCAGAACAGCTCTATTTCACCTGATATTTCTACGTTTTGATTCTTTACGTCAAGCAATATTTGAAGCGGCTCAAGGGCAAGACTGATAAGCTCGCCCGACCGTATGCCCGCTTGTGAAAATTCAACCGCGCCCGCGTCAAGTTTCGCCATTTTCAAAAGCGCGGACGCAAGCCACTCTAACCGCATAAGCCCTGTCTTTATATTGGATAGAAACTCTGTCTGCTTTTCGGCTGGCGCGTTTTCGAGAAGGTCAGCCATAATCATCATTGAAGTGAGCGGCGTTTTTAGCTGATGCGAAATATTAGCGAGCGTGTCTTTCATTATGTCGCGTTCGTGTTGGAGCGAATCAACCTGCTCGTTTTTAAGGTTTGCGAGGGTGTGAATGTCGTTTTTGAGTATGCCCCAAACGCCTTCGCGGTTGTCGCGCAGGTCAATGTCCTGCCCGTCAATGATTTTGCGAATATCATCGGACAGTTTCTTTATTTCTTCTTTCCTAATCAGCACGATACCCAAGCCCCCGCACAGTTTCTATGTTTGCCGCGCCGCCGAGTTTTTCGCGCAGACGCTTGATATAAACGGTCAGCGTGTTATCCTCGACAAAATTCCCCGCCGAGTCCCAAATGCTTTCAAGTATTCGTGAGCGCGTAAGTATCTGACCTTTGTTTGACGCAAATGTCAGCAGCAGGCGGTATTCAAGGGCGGTAAGGTCGAGCAATTCGCCGTCGATATACGCTTTGCCCGCCGCCGTGTCGATTGTGATGCCGCCGAGCGCAAGCATGACACTTGACCCAATGCCGCGCTGTTGCGTGGTTAAAATACGCTTGATTCTGGCGAGCAGTTCGCGCAGGCGAAACGGTTTTGTTATATAGTCATCCGCTCCGTCCTCAAACGCGCGAACGATGTTGCCTTCATCGTCTACAACGGTCAAGAAAATGACGGCTGTGCTTTTATCTTTAAGGACTTCTCGAACCTCAAAACCAGTTCCGTCAGGCAGTTGCATATCGAGTATCGCAAGGTCAAAAACGGCGTTTACCATCGCGCTCTTAGCTTCACTGACTGATTTACAGTGAACGACGCTATATCCTTCCTGTTCGAGCGCATACACAAGACCCGATGCGATTATCGCATCATCCTCGACGAGCAAAATGTTTTTTGGTTTCATAGCACAACCCACCGCCCGTTTCGCTTTGCGCCCTCACGCCGAATCAATGCGGCATCTTGATACTCTTTCAATTCGCGTGATATGGTACGTTGTGATTTGCCTGTAAACTCCGCCAGTTGTGCAATCGTCGCTGTCGGTGTTTCTTTTATCACATCCAGCGTTGTTTTCGTCCTGTCGGTTATTCTGCCAATAATCTTGCCGTTTGCGTTGCCATTTGGCGAAATAAACGCTTCTTCAAACGGAAATGTCACAACGGTAAAACTCGACGTCAGTTCAAATATTGAACGGTTATAGGCTTTAAGAATACGGCTCATGCCCGACCCGATTTGCTCAACCAATTCCATATCGCGGAACACGCGCATTAACTCGCGGTTGCGCGGCATTGAGCGACATTTGAAAAAGTCTGCTTCGGTCAGTCCTTCCACTAAACCGCCACATGACGTAACAACGATTCTGTTGGTGAATATTTCAACGAGAGGAACGCCTTTTGTGTAGTCATTATGGACGATTGCGTTTATCACCACTTCGCGCAGGGCAATGGTATTCACGCGCTCTTTTTCGATGCGGTTCTTTGAGGTTATCTTTGCGAATGTGCGGTTTTCGGAATCCAAACGGTCAAGTATCCTCTGCGTTGCAGTTATTAAACACCGATTTCCATATTCGCGTGTTTCGAGCAAATCGACCTTATCCGTTCCGGCATATGCCGCAACCTTGACCGAAACGCCGTTGTCATCCGCAAGTAAATACGCAGCATAGTTGAACTCGCCGCTTGATTGCCGCAAGTCCAAACTTTCAATAAACTGCTCCGTTGGTTCGAGGTTTTTTTCCTCATAGTAAATGCAAAGTTGCTTAAATGTGAGGTTGTGTCGCGGTGAGGGCATTGTCTGGAGTGTTATTTGCTGACGCTTCGCTATCAATTCCTCAATCATCTGCTCGCTCATCGGTTGTGAAGAACTGCCGACACGAATAAAACAGCCCTTTTCTGACATTCCGAATTTGCGGATATAGTAAGGGCGTTGCTGACCGCATGACACGATTACGCGAATAATATCCTTGCTGTCGATTTGGCTTTGAACGACATCGAAAAGTCCAAGCGTCTGCGGTCTGATATTATTTCGGATTCGGTCAACAATTTTAAGTTGCTCTCCGTCGGTATCGGCTATGCCCACGGCGTTGCCGTCATTGTCCATGCCTATTATTACTTCGCCGCCCCCTGTATAATTCAGAAACGAAACCACCGACCGCTCAAAACGGGCGTTTAATTCGCGCTTATACTCTATACGATTATTTTCCTTCATTTGAAAACTCCTCATATATAATCGTTAAGAGTATTATAACATTTATTACGCCAAATGGCAAGATGAATTTGTGGGTTGGCAAGATGATGGCGATATGTTATAACCTTATTTTTTCCGTGTCACAGAAACAGTCCTTGACAATAAACCCCGAACGGTTCCTGTTTCGGTTTATCAGTACAGATAATCAACCGGATTTATTGCTATCAGGAAAGCTAATACTAAAAACTTAATATATTCCTGTCAATATAATCGATAATCGTCTTTTGATAATTTCTTTATACTATTCTATATCCGAATCCGAAATTACCTTCTTCCTTTTCGAATATCTATCAATGATAAGCGGGAATAAAGCCGTGATCCACAAACAAATAAGGATATACCTGAAGGTATCGACCGCAAGCCCGGTTCCGATTACAAGTTTTAATCCTTCTTTTATCGCCAATACTCCTGCTATCCCGAAAATATAAAACAAAACACGCGGCGGTAATTTCCAATGCGTTATCGAGAACCGAATATTCATTTTTTCAACATACATACCCGCTGCGAAGCCTATTCCCGCTCCGGCGGCTTTGAGGCAGTCGGACACATAACCTTCATCTATTTTCCCTAAGGAATATAACACAAAAGCATAAACGCATGTCCCCGCGGCGACGGCCAACAGCGCCGCGGAAGTAATAATCACTCTTTTCTTCGACTCATCCTGTTTTTTATCTAACACGTATACAACAGCGTAACAAATCGCCATGCTGACGACAAAGCTCACCCCGACGTCGAGCAGAGTATGTACCCCGAGATACATTCTCGAAAACCCAACCAGGACAGCTAAGGTGAAACATCCCGTTTTTTGCCACGCTTTTTTCAGCGCAAAACCCAGCGTTCCGAAAACCGCGGCGGCGCTCTGGGTGTGCCCGCTCGGGAAAGAATATCCCGTTGCGTTTTCAATAGCGGAACCAACAGGCGAAAATAAAGGGTCAATGACCCACGGTCTGTCTATACGGAAACCTATCTTCATTCCCTGGACCAGCAATCCGGTGATGAAGTAAGTTATCCCTATAGCGTAAGCTGTCCTTTTATCTATGCACCAGAATATGGCGCACAGAAGAATTATCGCGACGGTTTCCTCACCCAACCGGGTTATCAATGAAAAAACAACGTCAAAAAAAGGAACACGTATCCCCTCAAGAAACCACAGAAACTCCATCAGCCACAATTCCTCTCAATATAAGAAAATTACCATAAGCGATCCCGCGTAATGACGACTTGACAGTTTGCAGATTTTATTATTGCCGGTTATTCGTTTAGATGTATGTTTCATTAACCTACGTTATCGATCCTGAATTGCGATATCATCTGTTTGAGCGTCGAGGCCTGCGCGCTCATCTGTTCGCTTGCAGCAGCGCTTTGCTCGGCGGTCGCGCTGTTCTGTCTGACCACCCCCGACACGCGCTCTATCCCGGAGTTAACATGGGTTATGTCCCCGACCTGCGCTTCGGATAACTGAGCTATCTGTCCGACTATTTCGGCGCTGCGTATAATACCGTCGACTATCTCCCTTAGCGACCCGGCGGTTTCGGTAGCTATTTTAAGTCCGAGATCGGCTTTCGCCGCCGAATCTTCAATAAGCGTCCCCGTGTCCTTTGCCGCCTCGGCGCTCTTTGTCGCGAGATTGCGAACCTCCTCGGCCACAACCGCGAACCCTTTACCGTGCTGACCGGCTCGCGCCGCCTCCACCGCGGCGTTGAGCGCGAGTATATTCGTCTGGAAGGCTATGTCGTCGATAACTTTAATGACCTTTCCTATCTGTGTACTCGCCTCGTTTATCTCTCCGATTGCCTGCATCATCGAATCCATCTGCACGCTGCCTTTTTCCGCGTTGTCCCTTATCATCCGTGACAGGTCGGTGGCTTCCTTCGCGACGCCGGCGCTGCGACCGGTATTCTGCATTATATTTCCAATCGCCGAGGATAAATCCTCAACCGACTCCGCCTGTTCAGAAGTACCCGCCGCGAGCAGCTGAGCGCCATCCGCTATTCCCTTAGATCCCATCGCAACTTGATTTGTGATCTCATTAATACTCGCAAACATCTCATTGAGATTATTGAGCAGCGCCGCGATGGCCTGACCTATCCGGTCACTGTCGCCTCGAGGATGCACCTTGACAGTCAAATCTCCCGCCGCAATGCTCTCCAGCCACTCGGTCTGCTCCTTGCTCGATTGTTCCATACCGTAAAAGGACTCGGCAAGCATGGCTATCTCCCCTACATATACTCCTCGCAGGCTCACCCCGGTTTCTCCCCGCGCAAGCAGCTTGGCGGCTTCGGCAACATCGTTTACCGGCTGTACGATTATTTTCCTCAGCGACAGGTATGTCAGCGTCACCGCGACTGCCAAAACCACGACAAATACTATCGCCGCCATCCTTATCTGGCGATAGATGGGCGCGTCTACCACATTTACCGGAATAGCCGTGTAGAGTATCCAACCCGTAGAAGAAACCGAGCGCGCTGTATAATACCGCTTGATACCGTCGGAACCGGTAATTTTAATAGTTCCTCCGGATAATACCTCCGAAGACTTGAGTCCGGCATATCTGTTATTATCAATATCTGAGATATTGAAGAATACCGTGTCTTCCTCTTCGTTAACCGCCGGGAGATAGCGCTCATCGTGGTATACTATAAGATTACCATCGGAATCTGTCAGAAACGCGTAACTGTTTTGTCCCACATCGACCGCGCTGACGACCTCCTCGAGAATATTAGTGAATATATCTACCGCGACCACTCCGGCGGTCATCCCTTTTCGGGTAAATACCTTCGAGAAGGTTATACAGAAGTTTCCGGATTCGGCGTCAATATATAAATCGGTTATATATACATCTCTGGGGGAAGCGGCGGCTCCTTTATACCAGTCCCGTTCATTCGCCCGCCATTCATTGTAATCGGGCTCCCAACCGTCATTGAACACCCCTACCCCGTCGGGATAACCGGCGTATACGGAGAAAAAGTCATCATTTTGATCAGCGCTTATTATAAGCGTAGGAAGCAGGATTTCAGGGCTTATGTCTTCTATACTGGAAAAGTCCGCCGCCATCGCGTCGATGTATCCGGCCTGCCTTATCACCCACGCCTCGATGGTCTCGGAGCTCAGCTCGGTAGTCACCTCTATCCTGCCCAGTGATTGTTCCCTCACCGCCTGACCGGCAAGTAAATTCCCTATAACCGCTATTAGTCCCATACCCGTCACCACCACTGCAATCATAATGACTAAGATACGGGTTGTTACGCTTTTTCTGACATTCATACTATAACCTCACTTCTATCAGTCGTTATGCCGTGCCGTCATAAAATAGATAAACGGACCTATTATTTGCAAAAAAAGCACCACTATCTGCCAAGTCACGTGGTTACCGTATTTAAAAGAGGGTTGGTGAATAACATCTTTGTACGCTATGACGGAAAATGCTAATGAAAGGGACAGCGCGCAAAAAACCGTGAACAAAATTACCGGATCACTCATATATAACCCCTCCTTTCACGATTCATCAAAACAGATCTTCCTCGGGTATTTGTTCCATAAGTACACGCTCGCTCTCAGCGGACGGCAGCACCGTGACCTCCCTAAGTCTGCGTTCCATCGCTTTCATTCTGGTTCCGACAAGCGTGTCGATATCCCGGTTGGCGGAATCTATCTGCCGCTGAGCCTTGGTCAGCACCTCTCCGAACTTCTCAAATTCCGTCTTCACCGCGCCGAGTATCCTCCAAACCTCTCCGGAGCGTTTCTGTATCGCGAGCGTCCTGAATCCCATTTGCAGGCTGTTGAGCAGCGCAGATATGGTTGTGGGTCCGGCAATGCTTATCTTAAACTCCCTCTGGAGCTGTTCCATTAGCCCGCTTCTCACCACCTCGGCGTACAAACCTTCCACCGGAAAGAACATAATGGCGAAGTCTGTGGTGGCAGGCGGGTCGATATACTTCTGTCCTATATCCTTCGCGAACAGCTTGATTCTGCCGGAAAGGTTTTGCGACGCCGATTTTACCTCAGTCGAGTCACCGGTCTCATACGCGTCCATAAGCTGATTGTAAGCGTCCATCGGGAATTTCGCGTCAATCGGAAGATATACGTACCCTCCGTCATTCGCCGGCATTTTTATAGCGAAGTCCACCTTTTCCCGGGAACCGGGTCTCACCGCGCACTGGGTTTCATACTGTTCCGGAGACATCATATCCTGCAGGATGGATTCGAGCTGTATCTCACCCAACGCGCCTCTCGTTTTTACATTGCTGAGCACACGTTTGAGGTCACCCACTCCGGAGGCTAAGGTCTGCATCTCCCCTAACCCCTTATATACCTGTTCCAATCGCTCGCTCACCAGTTTAAAACTCTGCCCTATCCGGTCTTCGAGAGTCTTCTGAAGTTTCTCGTCAACCGTAGCTCTCATCTCCTCGAGCCGCTTTTGGTTATCCTCCTGAATAGCCGCGAGCCGTCTTTCCATGGTCGAGCGCATATCCGAGAGCTGCTGTTCGGTCTGCATGGAAAATCCCCTGAAACGTTCGTCCACCGCTCTGAGCGAATCAGCGAGAGTTTTATGCATGGTTTGTTGTTCAGAGCGTATGCCCGAAGACATATCGACGATGTATTTTGACAGGGTGTTCATCATCTCCTGCCGGGAATCCGACAGGCTTCGCGATATGTCATCACGAACAGGTTTGAATACGTCGCCTTCCGGTTTTTTTCGTGTCCTCAGAAGAAGAGTTATCAGCAAAGCGGCGCAGCAGCATATCAAAAACAGGATTATTACTTCGAACAAATCCATAATTTCTCCGGTGTATACAATAACGGCAATAGATACGGATATAGGGCTCCGCACCGGTTACGTCCGAACGGTCACGTATCGGAGATGTCCTTGTCGGAGAGAAACTGTATCCCGTTTGAATTAAGAATTTCCACCGCGCGGTCACCATCGTCCACCCTCAGAATGACCGAAGCGCGGCCTTCCCTCTTTGAGATAAACGCGTAAAGGTACTCTATGGAAATTTCATTATCCGAAAGCACGCGCAGCGCTTTTGACAGCCCTCCGGGCGTGTCGTCAATGCCTATAGCGATAACCGCGGTAAGCGATACGGTGTATCCAGCCTTCTTCAGAATCTCCTCCGCCTCATACGGTTTATCCACAATGAGCCTGAGTATTCCGAAATTGGTAGTGTCCGCAAGTGATAACGCGCGGATATCTATTCCCTTTTCGGCGATGACCTCGGATATTTCCGCGAGCCGGCCCTTTTGGTTCTCAATAAATACAGAAATCTGCTTGATATACATATTCACCCTCCGAGCGTTGGTTTTCTGTTTTTATTATACTATTTACAGTACCCTGTTGTCGATAACCCGTTTTGCTTTACCTTCGCTCCGGGTCAGGGTTTTCGGGCTGACAAGTTTTATCTGCGCGGTTATACCTAAAGCCGATTCCACCGCGGTTTTTATGTTGCGCTCCTTCTCCTCGACAAGGCGGACAGCGTCAAACTCAGTGTCGGGAGACAACTCAACCTGTATCTGGACGCGGTCGAGATTATCTACGCGGTCAACTATTATCAGATACTGCGGTACCACGCCGTCTATCTGCAGCAAAACATGCTCTATCTGTGATGGTAAAACGTTTACCCCGCGGATAATCAGCATATCGTCGGTGCGACCCATCGGGCGGGACATCCTTTGGAAAACCCTCCCGCACCCGCACCGACTTCGCGTCAGCGAAGATATATCCCTGGTTCGATAACGGATGAGCGGGAGCGCCTGCTTCTTTATACAGGTGAATACCAGCTCTCCCTTTTTACCGTCTTCAAGCGTTTCGCCTGTCTCTGGGTCTATTATTTCGGGGATAAAATGGTCCTCAGATATATGCATACCGTCCTGTTCGCGGCATTCATAAGCGACTCCGGGACCCATTATCTCCGACAACCCGTAAATATCATACGCCTTTATTCCGAGTTTAGTCTCAATATCGCGCCGCATATTCTCGCTCCACGGCTCCGCTCCGAATAATCCGCACTTTAAGTTGAGTTCATCCGCCGAAACTCCGGATTCCTCCATTGCTTCGGAGAGATAAAGAGCATACGACGGTGTGCAGCATAAAACGGTGGAACCGAAATCCTTCATTATCTGTATCTGTCTTGAGGTATTGCCGACCGAAACTGGGATGGTAATCGCTCCCAGTTTTTCCGCTCCGCCCCCGAGTCCGAGTCCCCCGGTAAAAAGCCCGTAGCCATAGGAAACATGGACAAAATCTCCCCGCCCCGCGCCCGCAGCGGTAAGCGCCCGCGCCGTCTCGATTTTCCAGGTCTCGAGATCCTCTTCGGTATAACCTACTACCGTCTGTTTGCCTGTGGTCCCGCTACTCGCGTGTATCCTGACAACATCCTCCATATCCGCCGCGAACATCCCGTACGGATAGGCGTCTCTGAGGTCCTGTTTTTCGGTAAAGGGAAGCAGGTGCAGGTCATCAATTGTTTTGACATCCTCGGGTTTCATCCCCGCGGCGTCCATCTTTTCCCTATAGGGTCCTACCCTGTCATAAACGAGTCTTACCGTTTCTCTCAATCTTTCGCTTTGTATGCCGCTCAGCTTTTCCGGATCCAATGTCTCATATTCGTCATAATAGTTCATAAACTTCTCACTCTTTCGTATCCCGCCGCGAAAGCATTAGAATTTTGCTCATAATACCTTTCGGCAATAACTGCTTTTAATGACTTTTGCCAGGTCTCATACGAAAAACCCGAGAGTGCCGCGAAAGCGCCCATCAAAGCAATATTCGCGGCTCTTGCAAAACCGGCTACTTCGGCTATGCTCAGAGCGTCTATCTCATAAAATCGAAAACCGAGTTCGCTTATTCGCCCGGCGATGTCTTCAGGGTAGTTTTCATTTCCGATGAGGACCGGCGCGGGTGGAATTTTTCTTGAATCACATATGACAACCGCGCCTTTCCTGAGCATGACTGTAAAACGGGCGGCTTCGAGAAGTTCGAACGAAACAAGATAGTCCGCTTCGCCGGGTCCGGTGACGGGGGACAACACCTTATCCCCATATCTCACATAGGTAACGACCGAACCTCCGCGCTGCGCCATGCCGTGCACTTCGGAAACCTTGACATCCATACCCGCATCCATCGCGACATTGCCCAAAAGCCTTCCGGCGAGTATTGTTCCCTGTCCTCCGACTCCGGCGATTATGACGCTCGTTGTCTTGTTCATACCTCCTCACCTCCGGCAATAGCCTTCACGGGACATATCCGGGCGCATATTCCGCAGCCGACGCATCCGGATGTCTCAACCGCCGCGCGTTCCTTTGTAAAACTGATAGCCGGACATCCGAGCGAAAGACATATTTTACATCCGACGCATTTCTCCGAATCGACCGTTAAAGGTTTTTGTTTTTCAAAGGTTTTTAACAGAACGCAGGGTCTTTGCATGATTATGACCGAAGGCTCTTCGGCCTCTAATTCTTTTCTGATTACCCTTTCACTGTTCGCAAGATCATACGGATCGCATACCTCGACGCGCCTGACCCCGCAGGCACGGCAGAGCCCGGCTAAATCGATCTTCGGTGCGGCGTCACCACGAATATCATATCCGGTGGCGGGATGATGCTGGTGCCCGGTCATCCCGGTGGTGGAATTATCCAGTATTATAATGGTCGAGTCGCTTTGGTTGTACACCGTGTTGATGAGCCCGGTAATCCCGGAATGCAGAAAGGTGCTGTCGCCTATGACCGCCGCCGCGCGTCCGGAATGGTCCGGTCTCGCCTTCAAATAACCGTGGAGTCCCGATATCGACGCGCCCATACATATTGTCGAGTCAATAGCCGAGAGCGGCGGCGCCGCTCCCAATGTATAGCACCCTATGTCCCCGCTTACATACAACCCAAGTTTTTTCAGCACATAGAACACCCCTCTGTGGGGACATCCCGCGCAAAGAACCGGAGGGCGTAAGGGCAAACCCTCTCCAAAAGCCGTAAATTCCGTGCATTCGCTGCAGAGCTCTTTTGCCGCCAACGCCTGTGAGTACTCGCCGTATTCCGGAAACACCTGTTTTCCGGTAACTTCTATCCCGAGAGTTCTGCAATGATTTTCAACCACCGGGTCCAATTCCTCGAAAACAACTATTCTTTTATATCCCGACGCGAAATCCTTGATCATTCGTTCGGCTATCGGGTTGGTCATCCTCAATCTCAGCAAGCCGCTGTTATCCGGCGCGCCTTCCCTCGCGTAGAGACAACCGACGCCGCAGGCTATTATCCCGGTATTGCCGTCTGAGTTTTCTGTGATATTTATCCCCCCGGTTTCGGCGAAATCCAGAATGGATTTCATCCGCCTGTCCAGATCGCGGCGCCGTTCCCTCGCGTTGGCGGGGACCATAACATTTTTAGACGGATTCTTCACATATTCCTTAAGAACCGGCGTTTTTTTCTCCCCCGGCTCAACCGGAGACCGGGTATGCGATACCCGGGTAGTCAAGCGTATGATAACAGGGATGTCAAATTTTTCGGAAATTTCAAACGCCGCTTTAGTGAGTTCGAGACATTCACTGCTGTCAACCGGTTCAAGCACCGGGATCTTAGCCGCTATGGCAACCGATCTCGTATCCTGCTCATTCTGCGAGGAGTGCATACCCGGGTCGTCCGCGACAGCTAATACAAGTCCGCCGGTGACGCCGGTATACGCGGCGGTGAACAGCGGGTCGGAGGCGACGTTCAACCCGACATGTTTCATGGCACAAAAAGCCCGCGCCCCCGCCATTGACGCCCCGATAGCCGCCTCAAGCGCTACCTTCTCGTTCGTCGACCATTCCGCTTTTATATCGTCATACCCAGCGACATACTCCGTAATTTCTGTACTCGGGGTTCCGGGATAACTGAAAACCAGCTCGCATCCCGCCTCGTAAACCCCGCGCGCCACCGCCTCGTTTCCAAGCATCAGTTGTTTCATCATCCGCTCCTTATTGCCGCGTTGCAAATGAATATGTAATCTCAGTTTTCTTTTTCGAATCTAAGGTCCACCACCCGTTTCGCCTTGCCCTGAAACCGTTCGATGGTCATCGGCGAGCATAGCGTGACCTTTGAATCAAGTCCTAATACCGTAAAAATCTTCTGGGAAATACGTTTTTGAAGGCTTTCCAGTTCGCTGTAGCGCTCGAGCAGCGAGCCGTCAGTCAGCTCAACCATCACCTCGATATTATCCATAAAATTCTCTCGCCTGACTACTATCTGATAATGCGCCCCGAGTCCCTCTATGCCCAAAAGCGCGCTCTCTATCTGGGTCGGGAAGACGTTTACCCCTTTTATTTTCAACATATCGTCGCTTCTTCCCATCGGTTTCGCCATCCTGGCGTGCGTCCTGCCGCACCCGCAAACCTCGCGGTCGATTTTAGTAATATCCTTTGTGCGATAGCGAAGAAGCGGCATCCCTTCGCGGGTCAGCGAAGTCAGCACAAGCTCCCCCGCCGCGCCCTCGTCGAGGGGTTCCCCGGAATCCGGGTCGATTATCTCGGCGATAAAATGATCCTCGGCGATATGCATTCCGTTTCTGAACTTACATTCTCCGGATATCCCGGGTCCTATGAGTTCCGAAAGCCCGTAGTTATCGGTCGCGAACAGTCCGAGTTTTTCCTCTATCATACCCCTCATCTCATCCGAACACCCCTCGGACCCGAACAGACCGACGCGAAGTTTAAAGTCATCCTTTCCTAAACCCATGCCCGCGGCCGTCTCGGCGATGTACATCGCGTAGGTGGGGGTGCTTATCAGAACAGTGGACCCGAAATCCCGCATAATATTTATCTGACGTTCGGTATTGCCTGAGGAGACGGGTATCACCGCGGCGCCTACCTTCTCGAGTCCGTAATGCAGACCGAGGGCCCCGGTAAACAGCCCGTATCCGAAGGATATCTGCGCTATATCGTCCGCTGTCACCCCGGCGGCGACAATGAATCTCGCCACTAAATCCGACCACATGGCGAGGTCATTCCTTGTATATCCGACCACGGTTGGCAGCCCTGTAGTTCCGCTGCTCGCGTGCACCCGGACTATCTCCTTCATCGGGACGGTCAACAAACCGTACGGGTAGTTCACCCGTATATCCTCCTTTGTGGTAAAGGGAAGCTTTGATATATCTGAAAGCTTTCTGATATCCCCGGGGCGTACTCCGGCCTTATCGAGTTTATCGCGATAATACCCGACAGAGTTATATACCGTCGTCACGGTTCTTTTAAGTCTTTCAAGCTGAAGCTCATCCAGCTTTTCACGGGTCAGTGTTTCCTCATCCTTTTGCCAAAATACCATTTCGTCCACCATCTCAGCATAATATATAAAACTAATTTCTATACTACCAAACCTGTGCAATATAGTCAATAATCAAGGCGTATCTTTTGCTATATTGCACAATTATACCGCTTTATGCCGCAGAAAGATGACCCGGACAACTTATACCATATCCTCGTTTTGCGCCGTAAACTGTCACGGACAAAAAACCAACCCGACAGCGAACCACAGGGTTTATCCGTAACAGAAACCGGTATCCGTCTGCTTTTGCGGTGTTACCTTAGCTTTCTCAACGAATCAATGACCAGATCGCAGATTCTTTCACGATCGACCTCGACTGCGACCGCCGCGTTCGGCGCTTTGTTCCATATCCTCTGAACATCAGCTACCGTTGCGCCGCGCGTGTAATATCCGTTCAAATCTATTTCCACATAATACGGTTTGGTTTTGACCAGTTTCGGGTCAATAAGCCAGGCAACGGGAACTACGTCGTACAGCGGACTGCCTTCCTTCAAAAGTAAATTTTCATAATGATCCGAATAACCTTTCAGCGCCTCATAGAAAAACGCCGAAGGGCGGGTATTCGCGAGTCTGAGCCTCTCGCGGTCCTCGAAGGTCACATAAGCCTCATTGGAAGCGTCCATCCCGCAAAGCAGCATCCTTATACCGCTTTTCAGGACTATCTGCGCCGCTTCCGGATCGGCTAACAGATTTGCCTCCACCGTTGGCAGTACATTTCCTGTATAAACCGCTCCGCCTGAAAACGCTATGCCGTCAATCCGGTTCTTTATGTCCGGATAGGAGAGCAGCAGAACGGCGATGTTGGTAAGCGCGCAGGTGGATACAATGACTACCTTTCTGCTGCACTCCGATATCTTTTTCGCCATCAGTTCAATACAGCTCAGGTCTGCCGCCCCGGAAACAGGATAGGGCAGCAATCCGCTTTTACCACCGAGCCCGTCATATCCCTGCGCCGCGCTGCCGAAAACCTTTACATTAGCCTGCGATAACAGCGGCTTTTCCGCCCCTGCCGCCACCGGCGCGTCGAGTCCGATAAGTTCCGTTATCCTCAGGGTGTTCTCGGTCGTCTTATCAACGGAGTTGTTCCCGAAAGACGTTGTTATCGCGAGAATCTCTATGACATCCGAAGCCGAGGCAACAGCTATCGCAAGCGCGTCGTCGATACCGGTATCGACATTGAGTATGACCGGTATCCTATCCATCGAACCTCACCGTCCTTTCTCCGTCATAGTAGTCCAAAGAATCAAAAAACAGCTTCGTAAACCTATCTCTGTCAACATTTCCCGCGAGAGCCGCGTTGGGCCTTTGGTTGAACCTGCCGTTCCAGTCCACTACCGTCTGGCCGAAGTTGAGTACGCTTTGGGTTTCTATGAACACATGATACGGTCGGGTAACGGTTATCTCCGGCTCTATCATAACAGCCGCCGCGACCGCGTCGCAGTAGATGCATCTGTTTGGCTGAAATTCGGCGGAACCGGCGTATCTTGAGTCGAGTTCCCGCTGAAGTTTTCGCTGATAAAACCTTATAGACTCAAAAAGCGGACCTATGTCAGACTTGAGCAAAAGCAATTTATCCGCTTCGTTATCGGTGAGGTATCCGGAGCAGCAGCAATCCAGATCCACCATCGTAAGTTTTCTGAACCCGAAATCCAGCACTATTGATGCCGCGTGCGGATCCTGCCAGACATTGAACTCCGCGTAGGTCGACACATTGCCGGAATGCGCGGCACCCGCCATTATCACTATGTTTTTGATAAGTTCCTTCAATCCCGGGTATTTCAGAACCGCTATGGCTATGTTGGTCAGGGGACCTATCGCGAAGAGCTCAAGCTCTCCCTCGCACTCCAGAGCTGCGTCATAGATAAGATCCCACGCGTATTTATTATGGAATTTTTTCTCGGGTTTCAGATATACAAACCCGCCGAGCCCGTTTCTTCCGTGTATGCTCTCAGCCTTAGCGAGCGAGACTATCAAAGCGTTTTTGGCTCCTAAAGCGACGGGGCAGTCTATAGCGTAAAGCTCGCTCAAAAAAAGGGCGTTCCCGGAGGTATGCTCAAGCGATACATTACCGTGCACCGCGGTTATTCCCCTGATATCGAATCGCCCGGACGCCTGCATCATCATAATAGCCATTGCGTCGTCTATACCGGGGTCGGTGTCAATTATTACCGGTCTTCTGTTCATGTTTTACCTTTCCTGCTTAAACTAAAGATATTTGCGCAAAAGAGTCTGATAATGGAATTTAACTTTAACCAACGTTATATATTATAATACCAATCTATTCGGCAAATGACCAGACTATTTTCCCTTTTGTAATAAACTATTATTTTTGGCGGAGAATCTACTATACCTTAAAGCATCACAAAAGGCATCCGGTAAATGCAGTAATCCCGCTCACTCATCCGCGCACAAGGAAATTCTCTGTAGTTCTCCATCAGTGTCGCATAATGAACCGGGACAAGCAGAAGCATGGGGACGGTACTATGTCTTGTTAAAACAATGAAAAATATATAACTTATGAATGGAGGGAAAAATAGATTTCATATAAGAATTCAACTAATCCGGAATATCTATAAAGCAGATAAACAGACTGACCGGAATCTGTAAAAGGATAATTGAATGTGTCAAGACATAGTACCGTCCCTATTGTCATAGAAAAAATGCGGAAAACAAATATGACTATGTGGTATTTCAGGACTACGGAGGACGACAATTGGACTCGGAAAGGTCAGTCTTTATGTCAGACGTCGAGATATTATGCGAAGAAGCGCGGAGGTCAGGCGCGATACCGGTGCTTTATAACCCTCCTTGGGTCAATATGCGTATTGTCTTGTCAAGGGGATTGTAAATAAAATTTTGAGCCCTCGAAAAAATTTACAATTTAATTCGTGCATATTACTTGAAATGCACGAAACAATATGCCATAATGAAGTCACAAAACTTTGGAGGTGTTTGAAATGGCTGAAACAATCAATGTAACGATAAGGCTCGACAGAGAGGTTAAGGAACAGGCGGAGAGAATGTTCAACGATTTCGGTATGAATCTGTCAACAGCGTTCAATATATTTGCCCGTCAATCCTTACGTCAGGGAAGAATACCGTTCGAGATATATGACCCTTTTTATAACGAAAAAAATCAAGCGGAATTAAACCGCAGGATAGCCGATATTGAAACGGGTAAAAATCTTTCGGCTCACGAATTGATTGAGGTCGAAGATGAATAAAGTATGGCATGATAAGGCTTGGAACGAATATGTCGAATTGCAAAAATAAGATAAAAAGACATTAAAACGGATAAATGACCTTCTCAAAGACATTGACCGTCACCCTTTTTCGGGTATTGGCAAGCCCGAGCCTTTGAAGGGCAATA
>Ga0082212_10002656_pt1 | contig 25852 bp, 20 predicted proteins | sample TergutNt197P3_FD_71548 | JGI IMG/M metagenome (GOLD analysis project Ga0082212, IMG submission 71548) | Neocapritermes taracua P3 segment gut microbial communities from Petit-Saut dam, French Guiana - Nt197 P3 | ecosystem: Host-associated > Arthropoda: Insects > Digestive system > Gut ...
ATAAAAACAAGTTAAATATACTCTTCTTGTAGTTAAATATACTCTTCTCCCATAAGGCGATCGAAAGTTTCAATTCACGGTTAGCCGGGATTTCACTCTGACGCAGTGTGACCCGCCGGCTGAAGCCGGACATTAGCACATACCGGGGTAGGTATGAAACGTTTGTACAGCATTGGAGCCGGCTAAGCGGCGTTATTCACGCAAGACAGAGTGAAATAACGGCTACCCGTAACAGTAACGATTGAAAGCTTGTGCGGCTGCCTGTCTGATGGTTAGCCATCAGTTGAAAATTCCTTGAAAATTCCTGTGGAAATTTCCTTTAAAATATTGAGAACTGAGTCGGGATTTGATATACTTGCCAAATGCCGGAAAGGTACGGTCAACAATAATGAGGTTTTTGGACTGGGAAATAAGCGGTTTTGACAGGGGTACGGCAGTTGATTTCTGCCGCAAGGGCATTAATCCGCTTGCTGCCGTTTTTTTGGCATCCAGGGGAATTGCAAATATCGAGGATGCGCATGCAGTACTGGGGATAGAATCCGCCAGCATATTTGACCCCTTTTTGATGGCTGATATGGATAAAGCCGTATCGCGGATAAGCGACGCCGTCAGAAATGGCGAGCGCATCGCAGTCTATGGCGACTATGACGTAGATGGCATGACGTCATGCGCTTTGCTTGCGCTTTGGCTGCGCTCAAAGGGAGCCGATTACGAAGTATACATACCGGGGCGCTTTGGCGAAGGGTACGGGCTCAATCGTACCGCGCTGGACGCGTTGGGGCAGAGCGGCGTCGGGCTTGTCATAACAGTCGACTGCGGCATTACAGCAATTGAGGAAGCCCAATATGCCCGGAGCCTGGGCTTAGGGCTTGTAATCACTGACCATCACGAGTGCAGGCCGAATTTGCCTGAAGCCGACGCCGTCGTCGACCCCAAAAGGCCCGATTGCCGATATCCGAATAAGGCTCTTGCCGGAGTCGGAGTCGCATTCAAGCTTGTTTGCGCGCTTGAAGGAGCCCCCGTATCTGATGAAATGTTCCGGCTGTATGGCGATCTCGTGGCTATAGGGACAGTTGCCGACGTCATGCAGGTAGATGGAGAAAACCGCGAACTCATCAGGCGCGGGCTAGCCATAATCAATGACAAACCGCGCCCCGGCCTTTTCAGCCTTCTGCGCGAGACCAACCCCGAGATGAGAAAAGTGACTGCCGCGACAATTAGCTTTAGCCTTGCCCCAAGGCTTAACGCCGCAGGAAGGATGGGGCAGCCCGATTTGTCAGTCGAGCTTCTATTGACCGATGATTCTATGGAGGCTGATAGGCTCGCGGCGGAGCTAAGCCGCCTAAACAGCGAGCGGCGAAGCCTTGAAGTCCGGATATACGAAGAAGCTGCAGCTATGCTGCCGGAGGAAGGCCCAACCGGGCCGATTATCCTTGCCAGCCGCGGATGGTATCAGGGAGTTACGGGAATAGTATCCGCCAAACTGGCTGAGCGCTACCGTGTCCCGTCCATAATCCTCAGCATCGACGACAATGGCATATGCCGGGGTTCATGCCGCAGCGCCGGCACGTTTGGGGTATATGACGCTTTGCGTTCATGCGAGGAAATTCTGGAAAACTACGGCGGACACGAGATGGCGGCCGGCATCACAATAGTCGAAGAGAATCTTGGCGAATTGCGGCGCCGTATTGCTGATTTTTACAGTGAAAACCAAAAAACTGCGTTAAGACCGGGACTCAGGCTGGATTTCGAAGTTGAAAAACCGGAACTCCTAACAGTAAAGAATGTAGAGGCGTTGGAACGGCTTGAACCGTTTGGCAACGGATATCCCCCTCCGAGCCTGTGCATTATGGGCGCGCTTGTTGTATCCGCGTACCCGATAGGCGCGGGACAGCATATGCGGTTTAGGATCGACAAGTCCGGCAAACTACTTGATTGCATATTCTTTTCTATGACGTCAGAAGAACTTGGCATTACCGAAGGGATCATCGTAGATCTGGCTTTTGAGCCGCAGATAAATGAATTCCGCGGTCGTGTAAGCGTGCAACTGCACTTATTCGATATCAGGCCGAGTGGTCAGTGAACAGAGGCCAAGGCCAGGAGATAGTTAATAATATGAGCGATGTTGACGACAGATTCAATCAGCTGGAGGCAGTAATACTTGACAATCATCCCGGCGCCGATATGAAACGTATCAGGGCTGCTTTTGAGTATGCCTGCAAAGCTCATGGGCCGCAACTTCGCAAGGATGGAACGCCGTTCATAACGCACCCTCTCGCCTCTGCGAAGATAGTCGCGGAAATCGGGCTGGACGAGGATTCGTTGTGCGCGGCGCTGCTTCACGACTGTATCGAAGACACTGTTGCGACTCATATGGAAATTGAGAAGCTGTTCGGCAAAGACGTCGCCGAAATCGTCGAGGGCGTTACGAAGCTTACGCGCGGAGTCAATTATACTAACAAAGAAGAAGAGCAGATGGAAAATCTGCGAAAAATGCTAATCGCAATGGCTAAGGACATTCGGGTCATCCTAATTAAAATAGCGGACAGACTCCATAATATGAGAACTATGGAATATGTGTCTGAAGAAAAACAGAGAGAAAAAGCGCTCGAGACAATGGAAATGTACGCGCCGATAGCCCATAGGCTTGGCATGCAGCGCATAAAATGGGAACTTGAGGATCTGTCAATCCAATATCTCGATCCGATAGGCTGTGAGGAGATAACCGGGGGGCTAAAGCTGCGCCACACAGAAGACGAGAACTTCTTCAACCGGGTTCAGGCGAGGATATCCGAACGGTTATCAGGCAATGGCATTGAATGCACGGTGTACGGACGGGTCAAGCATATGTACAGCATTTACAGGAAGATGTTCAGCCAGAACAAGGCGCTTTCCGAAGTGCTTGACCTGTATGCCTTCCGCATTATTGTCAACGACATCGCAGACTGTTATAACGTCCTAGGCTATATCCACGACATGTACCGCCCTATTCCAGGCAGCTTCAATGATTACATCGGGACGCCGAAACCGAATATGTACCAGAGCCTGCATACGAATGTCATCGGCAGCGAGGGCATACCTTTTGAGGTGCAGATCCGTACATGGGAAATGCATCAGACCGCGGAATATGGCATCGCCGCGCACTGGAAGTATAAAGAGGGCAAGGGTATCAAGGTCGCCGATGAAGAGAAATTCGCATGGGTCAGGCGGCTGCTGGAATCTCAGCAGGACAGCGACGCTCAGGACTTTCTGCAGGCATTGAAAGTGGATATGTTTGCCGACGAGGTTTTTGTGTTCACTCCAAGCGGCGACGTCGTCAATCTGCCCGCTGGTTCAACGCCTATAGATTTTGCTTACAGCATTCACTCCGAAATTGGAAATAGGATGACAGGGGCTATCGTTAACGGGCGCATGGTGCCTTATACGCATATTCTCAAGAGCGGCGATATTGTCAGGATTCTGACCTCCAACGCCGCAAAAGGGCCAAGCCGCGACTGGCTGGATATCATTAAGAGCTCAGAGGCTCGCAACAAGATACGCCAGTGGTTCAAAAAGGAAAAGCGCGAAGAGAATATCATTCATGGCAAGATGGCGTTCGAGTCAGAACTACGCTCCGCTAACATTCAAATGTCCGACGTCTTGCGCGACGATATACTCCCGAAAGCGCTTGCTCGCTCGTCTTTCAAGACGCTTGACGATCTCTACGCCGCAATCGGTTATGGCGGGATGTCCGTCCAAAAAGCAATAAACAGAATACGCGAGGATCTGCGCGCGGCTGGCAGGATAAAGAAAAAAGAGGCGCCTTTTCCGCTGCCTAGAAAAAAAGAGGGGCCGCAGGCAAGGCCGGTCCATGGTGTTTCTGTCGAAGGCCTGGACAACTGTCTGGTGAAGTTCGCGCGTTGCTGCTCTCCTGTCCCGGGCGATCCTGTGGTAGGGTTCATAACGCGCGGATTCGGCGTATCCATCCACCGGCAGGACTGTACTAATTATCTCAGGCTTGCTGATATGCCGGAGGAATCTGACAGGTGGGTACGCGTCGCATGGGCGGACACCGAGGGCAGCACATACTCAACTACCATACTAATAAAAGTGCGCAACAGAACCGGGGTAGTAGTTGACGTCGCAACTGTTCTCAACGCTCTCAATATAAGGATAATATCATTTCAGGCAAAAGAAACAGACGACGGACTTGTTTCCATATCAGTCATGGTCGACGTGAAAAGCAGGGACGAACTGATATCTGCCATGGCCAGGCTCATGTCCATATCCGGCGCCACCGACGTCCGCAGAGCAGACTGGTAGCGCGGCAAATGATACAAAGCAGCATGGGCAGAATTCCGCCCGAAAACCGGCAATGCTTCGCACCCGGCTGCTTGCGCAACAGAGAATTCCTTAATACAAAGTTTTACGAAAGGTTTGGTCAGACTCATGCGCGCAGTCGTTACGAGGGTGTCGTCAGCGTCAGTAGAAGTTAACGGCGCCAATATTGGCAGTATCGGTAAAGGTTTCCTGGTTTTGCTTGGAATTAAAAACGGCGATTCGGAAACCGACGCAATAAAACTAGCCTCAAAAGTATGCAATTTGCGCGTCTTTGCGGATGAGCACGGGAAATTCAACCTTGATCTCATGTCTGCCGGGGGAAGCATTTTAGTGATTTCGCAATTTACCCTATATGCAGACTGCAAGAGCCGCCGTCCCGGTTTCACCGATGCTGCGCGCCCTGAAACAGCCGTTCCTTTATATGAGCTGTTTATAGACCAATGCAGAAACGCAGGGTTTGCCGTTGAAACAGGAGTCTTTGGCGCTATGATGTCAGTCAGCTCTGTAAATGACGGCCCTGTGACAATTATTCTTGACACGGAAACATGTTGAAGAAATCAGCAATAAACAAGAGGAACGCATATGGAGCAAATTTCCCTCGAGGGAACGGTGGCAGCCATCGTATTCTCAAACCCTGAAAATGGATATTCTGTTTTGCGAATTGATACGGACGGCGGAGTCGTGACGGCTGCCGGTATCGTACCCGGCGTATCGCAGGGAGAACGTTTCCGCCTGACAGGCGGTTGGACGACTCATCCCCAGTATGGCGAACAGTTTCGAATCGATACATTTGAAATAAAGCCGCCCAGCGGAACAGAGGAGATATACCGTTATCTTTCATCGGGCGCCGTGAGGAATATCGGACCCGCAAAAGCAAGGGATATCGTCGATAAATTCGGAACCAGCGCGCTTGCGATAATTGAAAACGAGCCGGAGAAACTAGCTTCAATAAAAGGCATCTCACTACGGAGCGCACGCAAAATAGGAGACGGATTCCGCAGGCAGGCCGGTCTGCGCCGGCTTATGGACTTTTTATCGCAATATGGAATAAAGCCGCTCGTTGCGATGCGCATATATAGAGACTATAGCGACGAAGCCATCGACGCTGTGTGCGATAATCCGTATATTATAGCCTCAGAAGCATACGGCGCGGATTTTTCCGAAGCGGACGCAATCGCCCTGGAACTGGGATTTGAAAGCGATTCTCCTCAGCGAGTCTCTGCAGCGCTGATATTCGAACTGACGCACAACCTAAGAAACGGTCACACATTCATACCTAGGGACAAACTTGCCGCCGCGACAAATGAGCTGATAAATGCCGGATATGAGGCAATTGAAGAATCTCTGGAAGCGCTCTGCGAGTGCGGCGACGTTGTTGTCGACCCCATTGCCGGCGTGGCGGGGTGCTATCTGCGGCATATGTTTGAAGCGGAGAGCTACACCGCCAAACGTATATCGGAAATGGCGCAAGAGACCGGCTCCTACGCAGGTCTGGATGCAATTATCCGCGATATCGAGCAAGAACATGGGATAAAATACGCCGATATGCAAAGAATAGCGCTTGAAACTGCTGCAAAAAGCAGCGTCATGGCGCTGACCGGAGGTCCGGGGACCGGTAAAACGACTACAATACGCGGCATACTTATGCAATACGGCGCTATGGGGCTAAAAACTGCTTTATGCGCTCCGACCGGAAGGGCTGCGAAACGGCTATCGGAAACATGCCTGTGCGAAGCGTCAACCATACACCGCCTACTGGGAGCAGGTCCGGGTGATGATGGCGGGCTCGTGTTCGATCATGATGCTGAAAACCCGCTTAAGGTTGACGCTGTGGTTGTGGATGAATCTTCGATGGTTGATATTCTGCTTATGAGTTCTCTTCTTCTGGCAATGAAGCACGGTTGCCGTCTGGTTTTGGTAGGCGACGCAGATCAGCTACCGCCTGTCGGCCCCGGCAATGTGTTTGCGGACGTCATAAAGAGCGGCGCAATCCCCACAGTCTCGCTCAGGGATATCTTCAGGCAGGCGGAGGGCAGCGGAATAGTTCGCAGCGCGCATAATGTCAACAACGGAATAGCGCCTGATATATCTGTGAAATATCAGGATCTGTTTTTTCTGCGCAGACATTCGGAAGAACAAATAGCCGAGACTGTCGCAGAGCTCTATGGACAAAGATTGCCAAAGAATATGGGCGTCGACCCGTCGCAAGTACAGGTTCTGTCGCCTACCCGAAAACGCGTTTCAGGAACTATATCTCTCAATGAGCGATTGCGCGAAGCGGTCAACCCTCACCACGCGCTGAAAAAGGAAAAGAAATTTGGAGACTTTATATTCCGTGCCGGCGATAAAGTAATGCAAATCCGGAATAATTATGATATAATATGGAAAAGCCCTGACGGGCTTGCCGAAGGCGAAGGGGTTTTTAATGGCGACGTCGGAGTAATAAAAGATATCGATTTCGATCATGAAACTATCACAGTCGATTTTGAAGACAAGCTTGTTACATATTTATTCGAGCAATTGCCGGAACTGGAACCCGCATATGCGATGACAGTGCATAAATCTCAGGGCAGCGAGTATCACGCCGTGATCCTTGCGATGACGTCAGCGGCTCCTCAGTTGCTGACGCGCAGCATTTTATACACTGCTATGACGCGAGCCAAAAACCTGCTTATTATCGTCGGCGACCCGGATATTATGGGCAAAATGGTCGAAAACGACAGACGGCAGAGACGGTACAGCGGTTTGAGGGCAAGGCTGTTTGCTTGCATGGATATGCAATAACTAATAATTGTAGTTATGGAAACTCATTTTCAAATCATGCCGGACAACAATCAACAACTACTTGATTTGGAGTTGAATCATGAGCATTATGTCTTCGATTCTCGATTTGATGTTTCCGCCTAAATGTGTGTTTTGCGGAAGAGTGCTGCATGACAAGGATGATTCCTGGTGCGACAAGTGCGTTGAGTCGTTGCCGTACACCTTAAACAGCGGCAGGCAGGAAGGCGATTATTATGATTATTGCATATCACCGCTCTATTATAGCGGCGTGGCAAGAAAATCAATACTTCGCTTCAAGTTCAGGGGAGCGTCAGGTTATGCCGGCGCCTACGCCAAGCTCTTGTCAGACTGCATACGCGAGCAACCGGACATTGGTTACGACATTATTTCCTGGGTTCCGCTCAGCAACAGGCGCGAGCGCTCGCGCGGCTATGACCAGGCAATGCTGCTTGCGTTGGCAACGGCGCTGGAACTGGACGACGTAGCTGCCGAAACCCTGAAAAAAACCCGCGACGCCCAAGCGCAATCGGAGCTTGGCGACGCTATGGAACGCCGCGCGAATATCAGCGGAGCCTATGCGGCGGCAGATCCTGAGTTGGTCGATGGCAAATGCATACTTCTGATTGACGATATTGTTACTACAGGCTCGACGCTCGATGAATGCGCATACGTGCTGCTGTCGGCCGGCGCAAACAGGGTTGTCTGTGCGGCGTTGGCGCGCGGCGAGTGAGAAAGCGCTGAAAAGAAACTAATTTTTTACTGCTTGGAGATATGCTATATGGTTTTTGGCAGAGATATCGGAATAGATTTAGGTACGAATTCCGTCCTTGTATCCACAAGGGGCAGGGGCGTCATACTCCGCGAGCCGGCAGTTGTGGCGATGGACAAGAACACCGGGCGGTTGCTGAATATCGGCATGGCTGCGCAACGCATGCTAGGACGAACGCCGGGGAATATCGTCGCGATCCGGCCAATGCGCGACGGGGCAATTTCAGATTATGATATGACAGAGCGCATGTTAAAGGAACTAGTTCGCAAGGCCCTTTCATTTTCAATGATAAAACCCCGCATCATCATCTCTGTGCCGTCCGGCATCACCGAGGTTGAGGAGCGCGCCGTAATCGACGCGGGCGTTGCGGCAGGAGCGAGAAAGGTGTACCTTATGGAAGCGCCGCTCGCAGCGGCTATCGGCGCCGGTCTTGACATATCAAAGCCGGATGGCCACATGGTCATCGACTCCGGCGGGGGCACCACTGATATCGCCGTCCTTTCCTTGTCGGGAGTAGTAGAGGCTTCATCTTTGAAAGCGGGCGGCGACGCTTTCGACGAAGCGCTGATAAAGTATATAAGGCGCAAGCATAATGTCCTTATCGGCGAAACCACAGCTGAAGAATTAAAAAAGAGTATTGGCTGCGTGTTCCCGAGGCCCGAAGCAGTAGCCGTCGAGGTCAAGGGCCGCTGCCTCATGACCGGGCTTCCGCGCGTCGTGCCGGTAAGTTCAACCGATACTCTGGAGGCATTCGAGGAAGTTACGGAACGAATAATCGAAACAGTGCACAGTGTTCTGGAAAGCACGCCGCCGGAACTGGTCGCGGACATTTCTCAAAACGGCATAATTCTTACTGGCGGCAACTGCCTGCTCTGGGGCTTTGACAAACTCATCATGAGCAGAACCAGTATAAACACGCTGACAGCCGACGACGCTGACCTTTGCGTAGCCAGCGGTCTCGGAAAGGCCTTGAGCTGGGTAGGCGACATGACCGAGGGCACGCTGAACCTTGCCAGAAGAAAGCAAATGAAAGCATGGCTGTAAATTGTCTGCAAGGCAGACTAAAATATATTCATTAATAAAGGAGGCTTGCCCCGGCAATGGCAAAGAAGCAATTCAAATCAGAATCAAAACGGCTGCTTGACCTTATGGTCAACTCCATCTACACCCACAAAGAGATTTTTTTGCGCGAACTGATATCCAACGCATCCGACGCGATCGATAAGCTGTGCTACATCTCCCTGACAGACGATAAGGTCGGATTGACGCGCGACGACTTCAAAATCTTTATCGAAGCGGACAAGGAAAAAAGAACGCTGACCATCAGAGACAACGGCGTTGGAATGACAGCGGCGGAGCTGGAATCAAACCTCGGCGTCATCGCAAGAAGCGGCTCGCTCCAATTCAAGAAGGAAATGGATGAGAACGCCGAAGACGTTGACATTATCGGCCAGTTTGGCGTCGGTTTTTACTCCGCGTTCATGGTCGCTTCGCGAGTTACTGTCATATCCCATGCGTATGGCGAGGACGGCTCCAGCAAATGGGCGTCTTCGGGTTCCGACGGCTATACGATAACCTCCTGTGACAAGGATGCTCCCGGTACGGACATAATAATAGAGATGAAACCGGATACTGATGATGAGAAATTCAGCGAATATCTTGAGGAATACACGTTGCACAACCTGATAAAGAAGTATTCCGACTATATCCGCTGGCCGATCATCATGGACGTCACGAAGAGCCGCCAGGTCGAAAGCGACGAGACAGATAAAGATGGCAACAAGAAAAAGACTTGGGAAGACTATATTGAGACCGAGGTCGTCAACAGCCGCGTGCCTATATGGCAGCGCGCAAAGAGCGAAGTCCCGGATGAGGATTGCGCCGAATTCTATAAAGAAAAATTCTTCGACCATGCCGACCCCACATCGGTGATCCGCGTCTCGGCAGAGGGCCTGGTCAGCTATAAAGCGATGCTGTTTATTCCTTCGGTCGTGCCATACAATTACTTCACGCGCGAATATGAGGCCGGTCTGCAACTCTACTCATCCGGCGTCATGATCATGCAGCACTGCGCGGACATTCTGCCGGAGCACTTCCGTTTTGTGCGCGGCGTTGTCGATTCTCCGGATTTTTCGCTCAATATTTCGCGTGAAATTCTACAGCACGACCGCCAGCTAAAAGTCATAGCAAACAATATCGAAAAAAAGATAAAAGCGGAACTGAAGAAGCTCCTTGACAACGAACCAGATAAGTACGAAGGTTTTTTCAAGAGTTTCGGCATTCAGCTCAAATACGGCATAGCGAACGGGTACGGAACAAATCGCGACTTATTGTCAGACCTTATCATGTTCTATTCATCTAAGGCGGAAAAACTGACGCCGCTTGCCGATTATGTCAAAAACATGCCGGAGGAGCAAAAGTATATATACTATGCCAGCGGTGAAAGCGTCGCTCTTCTTGATAAGCTCCCGCAAGCCGAGCAGATTCGCGAAAAGGGCTATGAAATCCTGTACATGACAGAGGATATTGACGAATTCGTCGTTCGTATACTCAGGAATTTTGAAGAGAAAGAATTCCGCTCTGTCAACGATGAAGATCTTGGCTTGGAGAGCGACGAGGATAAGAAAGAAGCGGAACGCCAGGAAACCGAGAATAAGGATCTGCTAGAATTCATCAAGGAATCGCTGGAGGGCAAAGTCGCCAACGTGCGCCTGTCTCAGAAGCTGAAAAGCCACCCTGTCTGCCTTTCGGCGCAGGGCGAGATAAGCCTCGAAATGGAGAAGTATTTCAAATCGGTGCAGGGGCGGCAGGAGGGTATGCTCGGCGATATGAAAGCGCAGCGCGTTCTGGAGCTGAACGCCGCGCACCCTTCTTTTTCTGCAGTTAAGGACGCGTTTGAGAACGATAAAGAAAAAGCAGCCAAGTATTCAAGGCTGCTGTATGGGCAAGCTTTGCTGACGGCGGGCGTCCCGCTCGACGATCCATCGGAGTTTTCCGACCTTGTGAGCGAATTATTATTCGGCTAGCGATAACTTAATTTAACGAGCAAGCTCCTCGAGCAACCGGGGAGCTTGTTTCATTAAAAGAAATAGAGTTGGCAGCCGTATCTGTACGCGCCGTCAGCTTGTTTTTGTTCTCTTACAATTTCGCAGTACAGTATGCCGGTCTTCCTGTCCGCTTTTAGTTCTATTTGCAGCAGAGCGCCCATTTCCAGGCGCATACCCCGTGATTTGATCAGGATGCCGGATGTGCTCATGTTCTCGATAACGACTGGCAGCGGCGCTTCGAGCGCCCTCTCTTCTGTTTCGAGAACCATATCGCTTATAATCGCGGAAACATTGACCGTGCGGCGCACCGATACGCGCACATCCCGCTTCATTTCGTCATAAACCAGAATTCTATACTTGCCGTTTCGCGCGTCTACAAGTATCCCATTGTATTCGCTGGCTCCTTGCGTATGGATGATCAGCAGCTGCAGCCTAGTCTTTGGTTCGATTCTGTCCAGCCCATCGGAGACCTCGACATACCTTTCATCACGATTGTGACCGGTTACAGTCGTCTTGGTAATGAGTTTATTATTTTTATCGTAAATGAATACCAAAGAATTTACAAAATCAAACTCAGAATTCGCCATCTGCCTCGTCACTCCTTGGGTTCGAATCCCGGCGCCTTAATATGCTACTCCCCAAACGATCATGGTATCGGAGGGCTTGCCGCAAATCGGGCAAACGTCGCCGACGCGCTCCTGCCGGAACGGGATGCACCGTGAGGTAACGCCCGCTTCTTCCTTCATTTTCAGCTCGCATTCCCTGTTGCCGCACCACATTGTCTTAACAAACCCGCCGTGTTCTTTGAGAATGGCTTTCAAATCATCGAGACTTGCGGCGCTGCGGGTGTTTTGTATAAGGTTTTCTTTGGCGCGGTCATAGAGATTCTTTTGTATTTCGTCCAGCAGTTCGGGTACTCGCGTTTCCAGTTCCGATAGCGGTACGGAAATCTTGTCGCCGCTCCACCGCATAGCCGCGACGCATTGGTCATTTTCTATATCCTTAGGTCCTATCTCTATGCGAAGCGGAACGCCTTTCATCTCGTGTTCGGCAAATTTCCAGCCGGGGCTTTGGTCTGACAGGTCGCTCTTAACTCGCACCCCGGCGGTTTTGAGCCGCGCTGCCAATTCCGCCGCCTTTTCAAGAACTCCCGGCTTATGCGAAGCGATGGGTATCACAATAACCTGTACAGGCGCAATGCGCGGCGGCAGGCTCAGGCCGTTGTTGTCGCCATGCGTCATAATTATCCCGCCTATTATTCGCGTCGAAAGGCCCCATGACGTCTGGTGGGGGTAGCTCAATCTGTTTTCCCTGTCGGAAAACTGTATATCAAACGCCCGCGCGAAGCCGTCGCCGAAGTAGTGCGACGTTCCGCTCTGGAGCGCTTTTTTGTCGTGCATCATGCATTCGACCGTATATGTCGCCAAAGCGCCCGCGAACTTTTCCTTGTCGGTTTTCTTGCCTTTTATTACCGGCATGGCGAGAGTGTTCTCGCAAAAATCGGCATATACGTCCAGCATTTGCTGCGTCTCCTGTTCAGCTTCCCGCGCTGTTTCATGCAGGGTGTGGCCTTCCTGCCACATGAATTCCCTCCCGCGCAGAAAAGGGCGAGTTGATTTTTCCCATCGCAGAACGCTGCACCATTGGTTGTACAGCATCGGAAGGTCGCGCCATGAACGGACGACGTGGCTCCAATGTTCGCAGAACAGCGTTTCCGACGTCGGGCGTATGCATAGCCTCTCCGCCAGTTCTTCCGATCCGCCATGCGTTACCCACGCGACTTCAGGGGCAAAGCCTTCGACGTGGTCTTTTTCTTTTTGCAGCAGGCTTTCCGGAATAAGCAGCGGCATCGCTACGTTCTCGTGCCCCAATTCCTTGAACATTCCATCGAGTGTCGACTGAATATTCTCCCATAACGCGTAAGCATACGGTCGCAGGATAAAAAAGCCTTTAACGCCTGAATAATCCACAAGCCCGGCTTTGGTCACAATGTCTGTGAACCACTGTCCGAAATCGGCGTCCATATCGGTGATCTGTTCAACTTTTTTCTCTTTTTTATCCTTTGGCATGCAGGTTTCCTCTCTTTTTCCGGTTTACTACTTATTATAGTTAAGGGTCAGGGGGTAGCCGGAATTGTGCTCTTTCTTGCATGAGCAAGTCGCTTGGTCGGCTTCAAGTCTCATAAAATGTTCTATCCCTACCCCGGGATGTGCTCCTGCCGACCTCAGCTTCCGCTCACGCTGCGCAAGAGCACAATTCCGGCTACCCCCTGTCCTGTAACTTATTATACTCTATTTGTCAAGTCATATCCCCGCTCTGGCTATAGACATTTTCTGATTTTGCCACTATAATATTCATGGGGGGTGCCTTTCCTGTTAAGTACCAACAACATAGATAATATGCTTGGAAAACTGGAACCGGTGATGATTTTCCCTTTTTTGGCCGTTTGGTTCATTGTGCTTTTTTATATCTACTACATAAAGATAATAAAGCCGCTTCCATATACGTCGCAATGGATCGACAGAAAGGTAAACAAACCTCGCTTTTCTTGCCAGGGAAGCAGGCATCCTATGGAAAAGAGGGATATCGCGCCGCTTGCCATAATAACGGCAGTGTTTGCTTTTCTTGCGTTTTTCAGGCTTGGCGATACAACGGCGCCAAAGACTTTTTTTCAGTTTTCCCAGGATCAAAAGTCCATAGTAATCGAGTTGGACAGACCTGAGAGAATAGATTCAATGATGTTTTATACCGGTTTATGGACAGGTAATTATGAGCTTGAATTCTCGCCGGACGGGTTGTATTGGCATATTCAATCCCCTGATACCGGCGACCCGGACAAGGCGCGCGTATTTGCGATGGATCAGCCTCATGCGCATTTATTCAAATGGAGATACGCCGTAATAAATAACGATAATCCGGATGTGAAATTCATACGCATTACGGCTTCGAGAGCGCCTATCGAACTTGGAGAGCTGGCGTTGTACGGCTCAGACGGCGCGCTCATACCGCAGTCGCGCATATCGAGCCCGGATGCGCCGAGTCTTTTTGACGAGCAGGAGCTCGTCCCTGAAAGACCGACATATATGAACGGCATGTATTTTGACGAGATTTATCATGGCAGGACAGCGTTTGAGCATTTGAGGTCTATCGTACCTTATGAGATAACCCATCCCCCGTTGGGCAAAGAGATTATTGCGACTTCTATCCATATTTTCGGAATGACTCCGTTTGGCTGGCGTTTTCCCGGAGCTTTGTTTGGCGTAATAATGCTCATCGTTTTGTATATATTCATCAAAAACATGTTCGGCAAAACGGTAGTCGCGGGTTGCGGGACGCTGCTGCTGGGTTTCGATTTCATGCGGTTCACGCAAACACGCATTGCAACGATCGATACATATGGCGTGTTCTTCATTTTGCTGGCGTATTTCTTCATGTATCGGTACATAACCACTGATGTAGACGCGCCGTTTCGAAAAAGCCTTGCGCCTCTTGCGTTATCCGGCGCCGCCTTTGGTCTTGGCTGCGCGTCGAAATGGATAGCCATTTACGCGGGCGCCGGGCTCGCCATATTGTATGCAATACGTCTTGTGCTGCTCTACAGGCACTATTATAATAATAGGCGTACCGGTTTCAGCGAGTACCTGATAAAGACATTACTGTTTTCTTTGCTGTTTTTCTGCGTTGTTCCGGCCGGAGTTTACTACCTGAGCTATATTCCGTACGGCCTTGCCGACGGGATGACGCTTAAGGAGGGTATGCTTTGGAATCCCAGATACTTCGAGATCATCTGGAATAATCAGAAAACTATGTTTGTCTATCATAGCGATACTGTGCTGGATAAAACACATCCATTTTCGTCGCACTGGTGGCAGTGGATGCTCGATATAAGACCGATTTTGTATTTCAGCTCCCGTGACGGCGGTTTGCGGTCGATTATCGCGGCGTTTGGCAACCCCTTAGTATGGTGGGGCGGTTTGGTAGCGATGTTGGCAATGGGCGTCCGCATGGTTGTATCCCGCGACATGAATGCTATGTTTATCTTTATTGGGTTTCTTTCGCAGTTTATACCATGGCTCCCGATCGAAAGGATCGTTTTCATTTATCACTACTTCCCGAGTACATTGTTTCTTGTACTGGCGCTGGCGCATTTATTCAACACAATAATCGACTCCGGCAGGCCTATGGGCAAGCAGGTCGTTTATGGCTACACAACGGCGAGCGGCGTTTTATTTGCTATGTTTTTTCCCGTGCTTACGGGGATATCCGCTTCGTCCTGGTATTTTAGCGATTTTTTGAAGTGGCTCCCTGGTTCGTGGCCGTTTTGAGAAGACCGCGCAAAGCGAGCGCCGACAGTGAAATAAGTTTTGGTTCACCAGCAATGATTATTGCTTTTGATATTGTCTTTACTTCTTATTAAACAATCCGGAGGAATGCATATGATTGCGATAGCTTGCGATCACGGAGGATTTGAACTCATGCAAGACGTCAAGGCCTATTTGGGGAGCGGCGGATACGCATATAAAGATTTTGGGACATATTCGGCAGAGAGCTGCGATTATCCGGATATCGCCGCCCTCGCGGCGTGCGCTGTCTCAAGCGGGGAGTGCGAGAAAGGGATTTTTATATGCGGGACTGGAGTAGGCATGTCCATAGCGGCAAACAAAATACCCGGCGTAAGGGCGGCTCTTTGCGCCGACTGCTTCACCGCTGAGATGACGCGCCGCCATAACAACGCAAATGTAATAACGCTTGGCGCGCGCGTGACAGGCGCCGGTCTTGCGCTCAAAATCATTGAATTATTCCTTAATACCGATTTCGAAGATGGCGGCAGGCACAGGCGCCGTGTTGATATGCTCGACGAGCTTGATAGGCAGCGGGGTTGACCATGGGAAAAAGATTTGTGCCGAAAACTTACAATAACCGCCGCGCGCTCCGCATTATCCTCGGAACTGTTCTGACGGTCGTAATTGCCGCTGTAGTCATTTTTCTTGTGCTTTTCATCGTATTGGAAAATTACTGGGTCGATGGTCAGTGGAATTTGCCATGGCTCGTGGATTTAAAAGCAGGAGGCGCTTGACACAAGCGAAAAATGTGGTGTAAAATGTGATGCGATCATTATTTGAGCCACATTCGCGCGGGCGTAGCTCATCCGGTAGAGCGCCACCTTGCCAAGGTGGAGGTAGCGAGTTCGAGCCTCGTCGCCCGCTCCAGCAATGCGGCTCAAGTGCGCTTATATAAGTAACAGGCGGTCGGAAGCGGCCGCCTAGTCATTGGTGGCTCCCTTGCGGCCGCCGACAGCGCAATCACAATCATTCCCGCCGTTCCGCAATTTATTCATAAGCAAAGGATCCGGATATGTGTTTTATTCAACCGAAACGTGCAGCGTCGGCATAAAGCATCCGAATAGTATCACCGATATTTGCCGCGTCCTGAACAAGTGTTTTGCGTATGTTTTGGACGCGGCAAGGGTTTTTTCGAGCAGAATCGGTAATTCAAGATTTCGCTTCACAATCAGGTACTTATCTGATATAATCGAGCGAAGAGAGAGTCGCGGCCGAGCTTGCCCGGACATGACTGAACGAGCGAAGATGTCAGCTATGCTTTCTGCAGCAGGGTAAATGTTATGAGTCAAAACAATAATAGAAATGAATCTGACAACGATGCTACCGGCGAGGTAATATCGTGGGTCATCATTTTCATTTTGATGTTCGCGTTTCCGCCTGTCGGAATACTCTTGCTGCTTCTTAAGCTGCGCGGCTACGCCAAACCCGCGAAGAATCAAGCGCGGCAGTACAATGCTCAGGGTTCATCCGGCGCGCGTCAGAATTACAAGCATCAGTACAACGCGAACCAGTATAATGCGAACCAATATAGCGCGAACCAGTACAACGCGAACCAGTACAACGCGAATCAGTATAATGCGAGCCAGTACAATACGCATCAGTATAGCTCATATCAGTACAGCACACACAATAATTCGAATCAGAATACCGGATATTCTGCGCAACAGGGCTCCCCATCGCAAAACTCTGCGAACAATGCTCGTCAGGCGGCGTCCTCGTCATGGGACGCCGGCAACGCTTCGCACCAGAATACGGCAAAAGAGGTGGAGGCATCTGTGCGCGATGCTGTGCGCGAAGTCGAAACTGCGGCCCGTGAATTCGCGTCGGGCATCGGAGGAATCGTGCGCGAAGCCACATCTCAATTCACAGGCAGCACAAGCAAGCCCCGGCCAAAATCATATAATGATATGGTCAGGGAAACCGTAGCGTACCAAAAACCGGCGCCGCAAAAAAAGAAAAAGCGTACCCCGCTTGAGAAAAAAACAGGGAAATTCGTATCAACGCTGGTTTTGCTAGTCTCCATTGCACTATTCATTGTTGGGGTCAATACGCTTGTCGGAGCGGCAACCAATTTTCCGCCTGTCGGCTTTGGAAGCTGGGCGCAGGTCGGACTTGGCCTATTTTACATAATAGGCGGTTTCATCGCGTTTTTCTCTCGTAATATCGGTGTGAAACGCTGGGCGCGGTACAAAAAGTATCATGCGTTTGCTACAGGGCGCGGCATCGTGCCGATTTCCGAAATAGCGCGGGCGTCCGGGCAGTCTGAAAAGATAATCAAACGCGACATCCAGATAATGATAAACGAAGGCTATTTTGGCAGCGAATCATATATAGACAACGAACTCGAAAGTCTGGTGCTCTCAGCCGAGGCGGCTGAAGAAATGCGCCGTGCTTTCAAGTCCGTGCTGGAGGTTCCTGTCGTATCGGATGAGGCGTCTGAAAACCAATATATGGCAATAATCATAGAACTGCGCGAATTGAACGATACGATCGTAGATGTGGCAATATCCGATAAGATCGACCGTATCGAAGAACTGACGGCAAAGATTTTCAGGATTGTCGAGGAAAACCCTGATAAGCTGCCGCAAATACGGCGATTTATGAACTACTACCTCCCTACTACGCTTAAACTGCTTCACTCGTACGCGGTACTGGAAAAACAGGGCATCCAAGGAGAGAATATCACTGCCGCAAAAGAGAATATCGATCGTATTCTCGACACGCTCGCGACAGGTTTTGAGCAGCAGCTTGACCAGCTTTTTGAAGCTGACGCCATCGATATCGCGGCTGATATCAACGTACTTGAAAACCTGATGCAGCAGGACGGCCTGACAGGAGACAAACCTGAACTGAAAACATTGGAAAGTAATTAGTGGATAAATTGAGAACGGATATTCTTGGCGTCGGGTTCGACGATATTTCAGCGCAGCAGGCTGTGTCTCAGGCGATTGAGATGATTCGCGAGGGAAGGAAAGCGTACATTGTAACTCCAAATCCTGAAATCGTATGGCAGTGCCGCAAAGATGAAGCTTTGCGCGCTGCGGTCAACAACGCGGGACTTGTCCTTCCTGACGGTATCGGAATAATAATTGCCGCGCGAATACTTGGAACTCCGCTAAATAGCGGCAGGGTTCCGGGAATTGATTTTGCTTCAGGCATTTTTGGCATAATGGCGGAGTCCGGCGGCAGCGTATACCTTTTTGGCTCAAAGCCCGGCGTTGCGGAAGAAGCCGGTCAGCGGCTCGCTTCTATGTATCCCGGACTTGTCATTGTCGGTTTCTCGGACGGCTATTGTGCAGACAATGAACCGATAATCAGGAAAATTAACGAATCAAACCCGGATTTGCTGCTTGTGTGCCTGGGTTTTCCGAAACAGGAGTTTTGGATGGCGGAAAACGCCGGGCGACTCAACGCCACTTTGTGCGTCGGGCTTGGCGGGTCAATTGACGTTTTCGCCGGCAGAGTCAAGCGCGCCCCGGCGTTTTTCAGAAAAATGGGCCTGGAGTGGCTCTACAGGCTTATACGCGAACCTTGGCGGACAAAGAGGATGATAAAACTGCCGCTTTTTGTTTTTATGACCCTTTTTGAACGAATGCGGCGGCTGTCAGGCCGTAATGAAGATAAATCCGGCGTGTGATTGTCTGTCATAATGGCGCAGATTGCCGTTTATACGGCGAGAGGGGAGCATGCAAGGACGAAAGGTCGGCACGTTGGGAAAGCTTATCGTATTTGAAGGCATAGACGGAAGCGGGAAATCAACGCAGTTTGAGTTGTTATGCGAACGCCTAACGCTTGAGGCTGTGGGTTTTATGCGTGTGCGGTTCCCGAGATATGACAAGCCTTCGTCAGCGCTTGTAAAAATGTACCTGGGCGGCGAGTTTGGCAGCGAACCTGACGCAGTGAACGCATATGCCGCATCGTCGTTTTTTGCCGTAGACAGGTTTGCTTCGTTCATACAAGACTGGCGCGCTTATTACAATAATGGCGGCCTCATACTCACTGACAGATACACGACCAGCAACGCGCTGCATCAAGGCTCGAAACTCCCTCCCGAACAGCGCGAGCGTTTTTTCAAATGGCTGTATGAGTACGAATTTAGCCAAATAGGATTGCCGGCGCCCGATATGGTAATATTTCTGGATATAGAAGCGGGAAGGGCAGCGCAAAGGCTGATGCGCCGCCAGATTGAAACCGGCACAAGCGGCGACATACATGAAAAAGATATGGATTATCTTGAGCAAAGCGTCCAAAGCGGCCGTCAAGCCGCTGCGCTCTACGGATGGCACAGAGTAAGCTGTCTTTCAAACGAGAATGAACGAACGGAAAACGAAATCCATCAGGAAATATATGAAATAATTAAGTCTTTATGAGTTTTCTATCAATACAATCGAATAAATCTGAGATGCGCGAGCAGTTGCGCGCCGCGATATCTGCGCTGCCGGAAGATTACATACGCAAATCGGATGAAGGCCTTCTTCGAGCGGTAACAACGCGAAATGAGTTTATAGACGCGCGGAACATAATGATGTATTGCAGCGTCGAAAGAGAACCGGATACGTTGGGGATTGCGGAAGCAGCTATGTCGGTGGGCAAAACCGTAGCGTTTCCCCGCTGCTATGGCAGTGGTATAATGAAAGCTCATATAATCCGGAGCCTAGACGAGCTCAAGCCTTCGATGTTTAATATCCCGGCTCCGCCTGCTACCGCGCCGGTGGCAGCGCCGGAGGAGCTTGACCTGATAATAGTCCCGGCATTGACTTATGATATGTCGGGCCATCGGCTCGGGTACGGCGGCGGTTATTATGACAGGTATCTGAATGGCATTGTTGCTTTCACTATAGGGCTGGCAAGGCATCGGCTTATAGCGGATGAACTGCCAAGGGAACGGCACGATATACCTGTATGCTGCATGGCTACCGAATGCATTTTATTATACACATAGCGTTTGATATCCGGGGTGGCATATCATGTTCGTTTCCGGCCACCCTACCTCCCTGCGACAAAAGGATGTGACTTTGTTGCCTTACAACTCCGATGACGAATTAGATATTGAACTGGAAGAGATAAAGAGACTGCTCGGCGAATCACCCGCACAGCCTCCGGACATCTTTGAAGAATCCGAAATACAGGTTTCCGGCCCGCCGGCAATACGCAAATCACCGGAGGCTCCACAAAAAAAGCAAGTAACCGGTCCTCCGGCTGTGCGAAAAACCGCAGGCCCCCCTCAGAAAAGGCAAAGCTACAGTCCGCCGGCCGTGCGCGAAAGATCAGCCCCTACCCAGCCAGATAAGCTTCCGGATAGTACTGCCGCGCCTCGAAACAGAGCGTTTCCGCCACAGGCCAAAAGACCGGCGTTGTCTGCGGATACCGGAGATATAAAGGAGATTCGATATTACGATATTTCATCCACAGGTAAAATAACCAGAAGCCGGGAGAAAGAAGAGGAGCCTGACGCCGGATCGGAAGAATTCGAAGTCGACTTTGATTTTGAGGAAGCCTACAGAGACGTTCCTGAGGACCGTCCCCTGCGGCGCCGTCGCGAAAAGCGGACCGGTTGCATCGGGGGCATTATGTATGCCACTTTCGTGATTTGCGTCAGCATTGTGCTGGCGTCGCTTGTGTGGATGGCTGCAACCGATATCCTAGGGTTCGGTTCGGACGACGAACAGGTGAATATTGCAATTCAGAATGGTTTTGAGATTGAAGATGTTACCGATATGCTGTACGACGCCGGGCTTATCAGGTACAAATTCCTGTTTAATATTTACGCCGGGTTTTCAAATGCTGAAGAGAAAATTATGGCGGGCACATATGTGCTCAACAAGAATTTCGACTACCGGGCCATTGTCCAGGGAATGACCGCCCGGGCGGGCGTGCGGGTCGAAACTACTGTGACGATACCTGAAGGGTACACGATGGCGCAGATATTTGCTTTGCTCGAGGATTATGGGGTCTGCCCGGCTGCCGATTTATGGGAAGCCGCGACAAACCATAACTTTAGCTTCGACTTCCTTGATAGGGATACTATTGGAGAAAGACTCAGGCTCGAGGGATTTCTGTTCCCGGAAACCTATAATTTTTTCCTCGGTTCGACGCCGGTATCGGTAATCAACAGGTTTTTGAATGAGTTCAACAGGAGATTTTCGGATATATATATCGAGCGTGCCGAAGCAATGGGCTATTCGATACGCGATATCATAAACGTCGCGGCAATGATTGAACGCGAAGCCGGAAGCGACGAGGAGCGTCCGCGCATCGCAGCCGTGATTTACAACCGTTTGAACAATCCGGGCAATTATCCGCATCTTGAGATCGACGCGACTATACGCTATGCAATTGCGGGAACAGGCCGCCAGTTCTCCGTTGAACTGGAAGACCCGTACAACACTTATATTCACGAGGGTTTGCCGCCCGGTCCGATCTCTAGCCCCGGCATGTCGTCTATTCAGGCTGCGCTTTACCCTGATTCGACAAACGAGTACTTTTACGCGCTCAACAAGCACGGCACGCATAATTTCTTCAGAACGTACAACGACCACCAAAGGTTCGTTCAAAGCGACGAGTATGGTGGATGACGCCAAAACTTCTGCGGAGCGTGAAGGAATCAGTGGCTAGTCAATAAGCAGCAGGCAGCGGCAAATCCGGTTACCCGGCAGAATATCTATCTTTATTATTTCGCGGAAGGGCGGGGCCAACTAATGCAGAAGATCCTTGAATGTAGTTTTGTATACAGATTTTTTGCCGCTTTGTTCTCATGGTTAGGAGCGCAGTGGCGAAAGAGCCGCATAATAAGCCGCTTTCTGTCTCAGAGCTATGGGAATGCTGCATCGGAGAATGTTTTATTACTGCGTATCCGGCTGTTTTTTCATCGGTGGCTCTGCATAATTTTTGAAAAGATAAGGTTGAATAAGCTCCTGCGCGGAAGTATTTTTACTATGCCGTTTATCTGGGGTTTCGCAACCATCGCCCTTGCCCCGATTCTACCGACAATGGCGGTCCTTTGTCTTACGATCATAAATATCGTGACGATCGCTCTCGCCTTCGGGTGCGATCTGGAAAGAAAGCCGGCCTATTCCCCCGCCAATAAATATATCCTGCTATTTGCGTTTGTTTATCTCGTCGCGACTTTATCCTCGATCACAGTATCGGGGAGCTTGTTCGGCGGCGCTCTTACGACATTGTTTATTCTATGCGCTATCGTCATACAAAACTCAGCGACAACGCGCCGTCAGCTCAATATGCTGGTTTGCGCTCTGGTCATATCCGGCACGGCCGTCTCTTTGTACGGATTATACCAATACTTGTTCGGTACGTTCAACGCTTCCGGGTGGGTCGATTCAACGATGTTCTCCGGGATAGGCGTCCGCGTGTATTCGACGCTTGACAATCCCAATACGCTTTCTATGTATTTGCTGCTCGTCATACCTTTTGCCGGCGCGTGCATCCTGAACGCAAAAAAAATCCTGCCGCGGATCTTCTTTATAGGGTGCCTATGCGTGATGCTGATATGTATGCTGCTGACGTTCGCGCGCGGCGGATGGCTGGGGCTGATAATAGCAGCCGCTATATTCCTTGTCCTGCTGGACCGCCGCTTTATCCTTGCTGGGATCGTCGGTATTGTTTTGCTGTATTTCATGCTTCCCGACTTTATACTCGACCGGTTTCTCAGCATCGGCAATGTCAGTGACAGTTCGACCTCGTACCGCGTTTCGATCTGGCTCGGCACGATCGCAATGCTGCGCGATTACTGGTTCGCCGGCATAGGGCCGGGTACCGAGGCTTTTAACAAGGTTTATCCCTTGTACAGCTATAACACAGCGTTTTCCTTGCATTCGCACAACCTGTATCTTCAGCTTATCTGCGACGCGGGCGTTTGCGGCATTCTCGGTTTCTTTATGATTCTCTTCGCTTATTTCAGGAACCTTTGCGTATCAGTCGTGCAATCGAATGGTTATATAAGCCGCCTATCGTCAGGCAATAGTCTTCCTGCCGCATTATCGCAGGAATCGCGTGCTATGGAAACAGCCAGGCATTCCAAAATTCTTCAAATTGCCGCTATATCTTCCGTAATAGGGTTCCTTGTGCAAAGCGCGACTGATCATTCGTTTTATAACTATCGCGTCACGCTGGTTTTCTGGGCGGTAATCGGTCTCGGTCTTCTTGCTGCGCGTCGGGAACGTCTAGCTCCATGAAAGGGGATTCCCCTGTTGACAAAAGTTCTGCATATTATCAGCGATACAAATATCGGCGGGGCAGGCAATCATCTGCTAAACTATCTGCGCTCTTACGACAAAGCGAAAATCGAAGTTGCAGTGGCTATGCCGCGCGGCGGAATGCTGATTGAACGGATCTTGCCGCTTGGCATACATGTGTACCAGCTTGATGGCCTTAGGGACAAATCATTTGATATACCTGCAATAAGAGCTTTATCCCGCCTCATACGCGAAGTCGGCCCGGATATCGTTCATACTCACGGCGCGCTGTCGGGCCGCATTGCCGGCAAGCGTTGCGGAAAACGCGTAGTTTTTACCCGCCACTCAGGCTTTTCATTGAATCCTATTTTTGCAAAAGGCCTAGGCAAGACGTTCTTCAGAATTATTAACGATCGGTATGCCGACAGAATCATAGCTACCAGCAGCGCCTGCCGCGACGATATGGTAAGCTGCGGCGTTTCCGAATCAAAAATAGATCTGATTCTCAACGGCTCCCCGCCCATCTCGAAACTCAGCGACCAGGAACGCGAGCTACTGCGTTCGGAATATGGCTTTGCCCCGGACGACTACCTTGCCGGAATCGTAGCGCGGATAGAGCCGTATAAAGGGCAGATGTTTGTGGTCGAAGCAGCGCGCATACTGAAAGAAGCGGGCCAAAAGGTAAAAATCATAATAGCCGGAACCGGTGCATACGAAGACGAGGTAAAAAACCGCGCAAAAGAACTCGGGCTTGGCGATATGATCTTTTTTACAGGTTTTTTGCATGATGTAGCGCCGCTGTTCAATATTCTTGACGTTCAAATAAACGCATCGTATGTCGAAACTTCCAGTCTGTCGCTCCTTGAAGGCATGAGCATCGGACTTCCGGCAATCGCCAGCAACGACAGCGGAAACCCGTGGATCATTCAGGACGGACTGAACGGTTTGCTATTCGATAGCCGCGACAGCAAATCTTTGGCCGATCGGATCATAAGGCTACGCAGCTCCCCGGAGCTGGCAAGCGCTCTCATTGAAGGCTCGCTCGAGGTCTACAACAGCAAATTCACTTGCGAGAGATTTGCGAAGGATACCGAAGCCACTTATACAAAGACAATGGAGGCATTGACAAATGGAAAATAGCCCGGCTCCAAAAAGAATGAAACTGCGTCTCAATATCTTCGACGTTATTATCATCGCTTGCGCTATCATCGCCGCAGCTCTGATAATCAACTACTCGAGCCGTTCCGACAGCGGCGCCAGCATTATTCCCGCAGGGTCACAGGAGACTGTAATTTACACAGTTGAGCTTCAGGGGATGCGTTATGGTTCGGCAGATCTTATACATGTCGGCGACGCCCTTTCGGACAATGTGGAAAGACGCGCTTTGGGGACAGTCGTCTCCGTTGAGCTGGAGCCCGCAAAAATGCTCCAGAGCAGCACTGCCACCGGCGATCGCGTAATCTCGGAGGTACCTGAAAGAATCGATGCAATAATCACCGTCAGGGCGCAGGCGCTGGTGACTGAAAGCCAGATAAGCGTCGACGGTTTTGCCCTCCGTGTGGGAGCCAGGGCTTCAGTCAACGGCCCGTCGTATAATGGCTCCGGATATATTTCTTACATAGAAAGGAGTGACGCGCCATGAGGAAGATCATCGACGACAAAGGCCGCCTATTCGGCCTTATCAGCTTTATCGACGTCATTGTTATCGTCGTAGTCATTTTGCTCGCCGTCGCTGTTTTCTTGAGAACCAATACGACAGGAAACTCAGTGATGGCTCCCGGTACCGTCGGCGTCACATATACTGCAAGAGTCCCTTCGGTCCGGTTATCAACAGTTGAGCAAATACTTCCCGGCGACAAGTTGTATACCGATATGGGTACATTTATTGGTACGATCACAGAAGTTGAATACGAGGACGCCTATTCCCAGGAACCGCTCGCAGACGGGACAATCGTCATGGGAAGAGTCCATGAGCGGTATGACGCCATATTGACCGTCGAGGCACAGTGTTCATTCAGCGATGGCAGCTACTATGCCAATAAAATCTTTGAACTCAAAGCCAACTCGGAGCATAGGCTGCAAACCAAGTATAATATTTTCACAGCGGTTATTGTCTTAATAAAGGATTGAACGTTATTATGCGCAAAGCGCTTATCGCGACAATGAGCCTTGGCATAGGCGGCGCGGAGACACATATAATTGAGCTTGCGCTCGAACTTAAACGGCGCGGTTTCGATGTATCCGTCGCTTCAAACGGCGGGATATACGTCAGCGACCTGGAGAAAGCAAGTATTCCTCATTATTGCGTTCCGATGCATAGACGCAGCATTGCATGCATGCTTAAGTCATATTTTTTGATGCGCAGAATCATAAAAAGCGAGAAACCCGATATTGTTC
>Ga0082212_10002657_pt1 | contig 25851 bp, 11 predicted proteins | sample TergutNt197P3_FD_71548 | JGI IMG/M metagenome (GOLD analysis project Ga0082212, IMG submission 71548) | Neocapritermes taracua P3 segment gut microbial communities from Petit-Saut dam, French Guiana - Nt197 P3 | ecosystem: Host-associated > Arthropoda: Insects > Digestive system > Gut ...
TCCAAAAGCACACAACCCACTCCCACTAAAAACAAAATTATTTCCAGCCAACCAGCTGTGCCGCCGAGAAAGTTGAGCCAAAAAAACAATCCTACACTGACAATTGCTATGAACAATCCGATGCCGATGCCGGGCGAATTCGATTCAAGCATGATTCCTAAAATGGCAATAAATAAAATCACTGCCGACATTGTTTGCAAAAAATGAATTAACTGATCTGCCCAAGTCAGGTCCGCCAACATCGGCTCTTGTTCCAAACCGTAAAGCAGTTTGAACTCGGCAAAATCTTTCGCCGTGCGATCCACAAGGAATTGCTCCCCCTTTCCGCCGACAACTTGAAAAAGTTGTCCCGCAGGTTTCACGATTCCTTCTTTACGCCACTGAGCGTGATCGGGAAACTCGGCGAGTTCCTCCTCGCAAAGATAGCACGTCATCGGCTTTCTTGCACCATCTGCATCTTTGACCGCTTTGAAAATTTCCACGCTTGGATCAACGAACGCTACCGGAATCGACCACGACCGCATCGCTTTTTTGGCAATGGATTCCCGAATCATCCAGCGAGCCTCTGCAATTTGATCGGCAGTGAAAACCCTCGCACCATCTCCCCCCAAAACGGCGTTAGTACCCAGCACGATTTCATCGCAAGCCATCGCCGCCAGGGCGGCATCGGAGCGCGCTTCATAAGGAATGTAAGCGACCGTCCGAACTTTTGCGGAGTCGATTTCATTGACAAGAAACGAGGCGAGCATCAAACTTGCGTCCAAATCGCCGCCGGGAGAATCAATGTACAGACACAAAAAATTGACGTTGTTTTCAGCGGAATCCATATAATTACGGATGCTTCGTATCACGGCACCCGCACGGTCGGAATTGATGACTCCGTTCAAATGAACCCGCACGGCATGTCCCAGTTCATTGATAATCGGGATAATTTTCAAGTTATCCGGCGTGAGTCCGAGACTCCGAATGGCAGCGATGCGGTCGTCAGCAATGAGGTCAATCAAGTGAATCTGCCGGGCATGTTCCGCCGAAAAGATTCCGTGCTGTCCCGCCGGAATGACCATACTTGGTTCGTCGGCGAACGTTTCCGTTTGCCGAAGGTTTTCGACCTCGGCAGGAGTAGTAAACCGAAGCCCTTTTTCCGTATCGACTTGGAGCAAGGCGGCATCACGGTCGAGCAGTTTGTCGGCGAGGGCGTGGGGAATGTTTCGCCGTTTGGCAATTTCTTGATAGGCTTGCCGATGTGTTGCGGTAATTTTTGATTCATCAATTCCGGCGGCACCCATTTCCGCACGTTCCGCCATAATCCGTTCGTTGCAAGCAAGGGCAACAAGAACGGCATGCCCTTGAATAGACTGCGGCATAAAGGCGACGAAGCGGATGTGGGAAAATTTTTCACTGGAAAGAAGCGAGGCGAATTCGTAACATATACCGAAAGAACTCCCGCGACCAAAAATCTCTTCATCGGTTTGGACATTGAATTGAATGAAGACCGTCGATGTTTCAGGTGCGTGTTTTTCGAGTGTCTTTGCGGCTACGTGAGCCGACTTTGCCGTCAGAGGAAGTGCCACGTCGAGCAAAACGTCTTCGGCATGGACGACGGCACAAAATACCGCACAGAAAATAAATGAAAAAGCCAAACGCATTCCGTGATTGTACCAAAATTTTGTCGGAATTTGCAGGATCGTGGTTTTTTCACTCGTATAGGGGGGTGTAAAACCTTGTGGATGAATTCCTCAGTGCCATCCCCTATTCCTCGGGGATGTCTTTTCAGACATGGGCTAGGGTGAGGGCTTAATGGCAATGCCATGCCAGACCTATTCTTAATGCACTCTAATTCGTCAACGTCGTGATCAGGCTGATCAACGGCATGAACAATGCAATGACGATAAATCCAACGACTCCTCCGAGAACCATCACGAGGAGCGGTTCCAACATTGCCATCAGACCGTCCGTTGCCACCTCGACTTCTCTGTCGTAAGTGTCCGCCACTTTGTAAAGCATCGTGTCCAATTCTCCCGTTTCTTCACCGACATCGACCATATTGACAACCATATCGTCCATGACACGTCCTCGAAGCCGCAACATATACCATAATGCTCCGACGATGACCCCAAAGAACATAAAATAGAGCAATGCGCCGATGTGAAATGGCGGTCGGGAGTAAATTTTCATCGGGTTGGCAATCGTATCGCCGTCGCGAATCGCTTCCAGAATCTTTTGAAACATCCGCTCGAACACGCCGTTGTTGCTCGCTTCCTTAGTAATATGCAGGGCTTCCAAAATGGGTACGCCGGACGTGACCAATGTTCCCAGCGTTCGGGTCGATCGGGCAATGGTTGTTTTTTCAACTAATTGCCCAAAAACAGGGAGTTTTAGCAGAAACAGGTGCCAACCGAAACGTCCTTGCTCGAAACTCGTTGTCAGTTTGACGAGGAGCCAAATGGATAAAGGTACAATCGGCAACAAGTACCAATAGGTTACGATGGCGTAGGATACCCCCATCAGCAATTTGGTCATGTCGGGGAGTTCCGTATCAAAATCCTTAAAAATTTTCTCGAATTCAGGGACGATTCTGATCATAATAAATGTCAAAATACCGCACGCTGCAAGGATGACGAATATCGGATACATCAACGCCGACTTGATACGTTGTTTGAGTTCTTCCGCCTTCTCCAGAAAGTCGGCAAGTCTTTGTAAAATCGTTTCGAGCGCACCGCCAGCCTCGCCGGCTTTGATCATATTGACATACAACCGATTGTAGATACGCGGATTCTTGCCAAACGCTTCCGAGAGACTGGAACCGCCTTCAATTTCATAGACGGTGTCAATCAGACTGTTGCGTAAGCCTCCATTTTGAGCCTGATTTTTCAGGATGTTGAGACTCCGCAAAATGGGAAGTCCCGCATCTTGCAGAATAGAAAGTTGCCGCGTAAAAGTGGTCAGTTGCTTGGACTTGACGAATCCCAGCGAAAAAGTTTTGCCTGCCGCTCCTTTTTTGGCGGTTTTACTCTTCCGCTCTTTGTGCAGGGCAATTTTCGTAAGATGGTATCCCATCAGGCGAATGGTTGCCTGCGCATCTTCTTCGGTAGCGGCTTCGACAACATCTTTAATTTCTTGACCTTTCTGGTCAATCGCTTCGAATCTATATTTCGGCATGGCACTGACAGGATTGGAAAACCGGCGAGAACGCCTCGCCCCCTTACACCAGCCCCCCCATTGTACCAAAAGTGAAAGAATATGGGGAGTAGCCCCAATAAAGGTCCTACCCGCCGAGGAGCGAAGCGGCGTACTGCGGGAATTGGTTCGCTATTGATAACGTTCTCGTACCCGCCTGCACCAAAATTTGTGCCCGGGTCAATCGGGACGTTTCTTCGGCGAAGTCGGCATTGGAAATCTGCGCCTCCGCCGCCGAAGTTGCCACCAACGAGTCCTGCAACGCTCTGATCTGCGGTTCCAATGTGTTCCGCTGGATCGCTCCCAAGCGTCCCCGTGTTTGCGCTACACTCAAAATCGCTTCATTGATGATCCGATCTGCCAAACGTCGACTTGCGTCCGAGGTTACCAAATCGGCAATCTCCCCCGTCCGCAACTGGTAGAGTCTGCCCGACGCACCGCCAAGATTCGCCGTGTTGATACTCTGAATACCAAAACGTATTTGCTGGTTCGACACCACGTCTGTTCCCATTTGAATCACTGCGCCGCCGCCGTTGATCGTGAAGTTCACCTGATCTCCCGTCGTGACCCGCTCGTCCAAAATGATGCCCATTTTCAACATTGCCGATTCCAACGTCAGTGTACGTCCATCCGCCGATGCTTTCATCCCATTGATCGTGGCAATCATATCCGTCCCGTAGGAGGTATCCGTTGTGTTGCCATTCGCATCGGTTACACGGAAGTCGCCGCCGTCAAGCCAGCGGAGCGACACGAACTGCCGGGAACCTTCCCCCATCGACTCCAAAATGAGCCGGTGTGCATCGGCATCTGCCGCTCCGAGCATTGCCGCTCCGCCGCGATAACCGACATCGACGAGTCCCCCCTTCGTGATCAGATAGTTGTCTTGTAACGACACCACTCCCGATCCATTGCCCGGCAGTGAAACCTCGAACAGGTTTTTCGTTCCCTCACTGTTTTCGATGGCGGCTTTCACCTGTCCTGCTGTGGTGCCTTCATGAATGTGTACCAAAATCGTCTTGTTGTACGCATCATATTCGGCATAGATTTCGTCCAGTGCGTTCTCAAGTTTGACATACTTGAAGTTAACACCGTTGAAGTCCGGTCCCTGTACTTTGGAGCGGATGTCCAGCGACGCATCTTTTCCGCCTTGTGCGATCACACTGCCGTAGGCATTGCCCGGTCTGATGTCTTGTCCGTAGGAGAAGAACTCAATCGGGAAATAAGTGTAGTTGTAGCAATCATCGACTTCGTAGGTCGGTTGCAACAGCCCCAACCCCCAGTTATCTTCGCAAAGTTGCGTTTCGATGAGATTGCCGCAACTGTCATACGACCAGACCCGGTCGAGGTTATCAACACCGGGCGGTCGCACCACGCTGACGCTGATGCCGCGTGTCTGTTCCGGTGTCAGTTGGTCGAAAAATTTCACGAGGTCTCGTGCCGTTGTGATCGAATTGCCATTGGCGTCGGTTGCCAGATGGACAACCATGTAACTCGTGGCATTTTCATCGCTGCCGAGAATACCCGACACCATGTTGACTTCGTTGCGTACTTTTCCGTCCACACCGATGACATGTTTGATGTTATCAGACCGGAAATTGATGATACCGGTTCCCGCATCGATTCTACCGATCGCCGTTGCGGCGAAGAGACTAGCGGTCGTTGGACTACTGTTAATCGTACTGATCACTGCATTCGCAGTAATCTGTTCATCTGTCCCGCCGACATAAACTTCCAAGACCCCTCCTTTATGTCCGCCGGTGTTGCCGGTGTTGCCGATGACGGCTTCCGTTGCCCCCATCGCACTGAGCAACTTGTCAAAAGTTTCCAAGCCGGGAGCATCACTACTCGACTCGTTGCGATTGTTGAAACTGAAATCGTATTCGGCATGGAACGTGCCCTCCATATTGATTGCTGCCACCGCCTGGGAAAGCGTCGTGTCGCCGCTGTTGACCGTGATGATCAGTCGTTGGGTCGCTTCATCATAACGTGCCGCCGCTGGTGCCGTTTGGTCAAGATCCAATTGGACCACCACATCCACGTTGTTGTACATGTCCCCTTGCTTGTTCGCATAAATGATGAACTTTCCCTTTTCTTCGGAGGTCCCGTCCACTGCCTGATTGTTGTTGATGCTGCAATACGTCATCGCATTGGAGGGACCATCTTTGTAGATGGCGTAACTATCCGCTGCGGAATGGTTATTGTCGAGCCGGATCATTCGGACAACCATATCGTCGTATTGCGACCCGCCAGTCATTGCCTGCACCGAGAAGGCGGCATTGGCATTGGTGGCGTTGAGACTCGCTACCGGCCGGTCATCAGAAATGCAACCGGAACCGTAATTGTCCACGAAGGAGAGTCCCAATGACGAATTCGGACCATCAATCACGAACAGGATGTCCGGCGAACCGGCTGGACCGAGGAATTGCAAGGCGTTGTCGTCGATGGTGCTGCCGTAGTAGGCGGCTTCATCGAACAGAGTCAGGAACCCATTGCCGACTTGTCCGCGTGCAATATCGGCGCGGAACAACTTGCTTAATACGGCATCATTGTTAATGAGATTGACCAATTCTTTGGCGGTTACATCGGTTTTCAAGCCGCTGTTTCCGCCGGTCAGTGCGCTGGAAAAGACCCGAACGTGAATCTTCGAATCAAATCGGTCATCGAAAATGATTCCTGTACCATCGTTGTCGATAGAGTTGGAAACAATGAAATTGGCGGCGATTTGCGCAGTGGCTCCCTTTGCGTTGTTAAATGCTTCCACCACATCGTTGGCAGTCGTTCCGGTTGCGACGGTAATGTAGAGCGTTTGATTGTTTCCGCCGACATCACCGACGTATTGACCCGTCTTAATAGTGGCACTCCCTTTCGGTCCATTTTCGGTTAAGCCCGAGGTGCCGCTTCCGGCGGTCGATAGCCCGCTGTGTAATTTATTGCTCAGCGGATAGGCTTTGTTATCGTTGGTGGTGGTAACATCCACATGGAACGGCGAAGCGGATTCAATGGCGGCTTTGAGCGCACCGTAGGTAGCGGCATTGACACCGTCAATTTGCCCGCGAACGTGCAGTATTTTCCGTACTTCGTCATACACGACAGAAACATCTCCCGGATTGAAGGAGTTATCCTGTTCGAACTCAATCACCACGTCGTTGAACTCTGTTCCGACCTTGTCGGCAACGATCCGCATTTGGATGTTACCGCTATCGAGCGTAATCGTAGCGGCTGCTTTCATCGGCGTGTCCCGATAATCCAGTTGGACATTGCCAAGATGAAGCGTTGAACCGATGAGCGTGGACGCACTCCGGGTCATATCAATCGGGGCTTGTGTCGGATCAATAAAGTTGAAAGTGAAGTCATTCGCCGCCTGTTGGATTTTCAAAAGCACTAAATCGAGTCCATCGCCGTCTTTAATATCCACGTTCAATATGGTGCCGTCAGCGTTAAATGTTGCATTCGTAACCCCCGAAGCACCAGCATCTCGAAAATTGATTGTAACGCCTTGCAACGTTGTACCCGCAGGTATGGGCACCATTGCTGGCGGTGGTCCAGGATCAAGACCCATGGCACCATTAAGAACAGTATTCTCCGAGGAAAGATAGACATTTTGATAGCCAAATCGGAACGATTCGGAAAACATTTGTCCTTCGGCTTTGACATACACGACATCGGTATTTTCGAACTTTGTGCCGGCAACCGCTGCGGAAATGTCCAAAGCGTTGTTTGACCGCATGTCAACGGCGGCTTTCGTGCCTGTACCGCTTGCCATCAACCATTCTCGAAGTGCCGTGGTCGCGTTGGAAACAATCACGTCTTCCAACGGGATCACGACACCATCCATACCTGTAATCGAAAATAGCGTATTTGCATCGGTGGCGGGCTTGCCATCGGCATCAACCAACGCCAACCCGGTGGAACTGCTCGGCGTAGGAAATGTCCCAGGGGCATTGATCACTGTCCAACCCCCTATATCTTTGAGGGCGGCAAGAATGTCATCATACGTGGCATTGTCTTTGGCATCAATCGTAATCTCTCCCGTTGTTTCATCGAAAACGACATCAACTTTCGGGACGGGATCGTGAATCAAGAATGTGCCTGGTGCGGGTGGGTCAGCAGCCACGGCTCCTTTCAGCACTGGGGCGGTGCCGATTGCATCGATGTTTCCTGTTCCACGTAAATATGCCGCAATACCGGTGGAGTCGTCCCAACGGGCAGCGATGGCGGCATTGATGGCGGCGGTTGCCAATGCTGTGGAACCAAACGCGGCACCATCTGTATAGATTGTCAATGTTCCCGCGGCAAACGTAGAATCCCCTTGTACAAATCCGGGCGGAAGTGCTCCGTCATCAATCACAATCGTCAGTCCATCCAGTTTCGCTGCGTTTTCAGCGTCAAATGTCATGTCCCCAATGGAGAAATCGCTGGAGATGATTGTAACTTCGAGACTGAGTCCATTCCACTCTGTATCGGTAGTTCGCAGATGAATACCGGTGGTGCCGATTTGCGTCAGTGCGATCTGACTCGAAGCCGGATCAATGACCTCGTCCAAAGTTACCGCCGCCGCACCCAGCCCGTTCGGAGCAGTAGCCGACCCGCTTTTGGGGATTCCGCTTTCATCGACCAGTGTGAAACTGTTTGCCGCCGGACGAATCGTGCCGGGAGGTGCAAGCGACATGTCCCATGTGTTGGTTGCATTGAGAGCAGCAATCACATCGTCATACGTTGCCAACGATCCCTTGCTCACGGCGATATTGGTTCCATTATAAGTGATAGCAACCGCACTATCTGCAAATCCGGTATCGAAAAAGTCGATCACCGTTCCGGCGGCAATGTCCTTGTCGGTGTGAGTAATGTAGTAGTCCGTTGTGGAGATTTGAGCGACATTGGTGCTGGGCAGTTTAACGCTGTCTCCGGCAGCGTTTACTTGGTAAATTCCCTTGTACTCGAAACCTTCGATGGCATTGATCGCCGTCGCTAACGCCGCTTCGGTGATATTGCCAGCGGCATCGTATTGAATTTGCAGTTTGCCGGTGATTTTATCATAAGTTGCCGCCACGCTGTTCGGCAAACTTGCATTGGTGGCATCGAATTTGACGAATTCGACCTGCCTGATCTGCTGCCCGCCCGACGTTTGGACAACGAGGTCAATGGGAATTCCCCCCATTATTTTGGGGTCTGTTCGGTCTCCGGTGATATTATATGTGTAAATGCCTTTGTCGAAGGATTCGTCGAGTTTCGTAACCGACGGAGCGACGTAGGGCTGCATCTTCAACTTGAAGTCGATGATTCCCGGCTTGCCGTTTTGGGGATCGGTAATCGTGTACGTGGTCTGGTCGGAGTCGCTGGCGGAAAATTTGACGGTGTAATTTCCTGCGGCAGCACCCGTCATTAGAGCGGTCAGGTTAATATCATTGTCCAAACCGGCACTGGTCAGGAATATTTGTCCCGCTGTGGCATCTTTTCCGACAATCGCCCGAACGCCGGTAGAGTCAGAAACGAGATTGACCGCCTCGGCAATCGCATCCACGCCTTGTCCTCCCGCCACTTTGACGAGACTCGAACCATCGTTTCCGACGATTTCAAAGACGGTATCCACACTAACTCCCGCCTTATCGTAAAAGAGTTGCCCTCGGCTGGCATCTTCGATCACGCTGATTCCCACGTCTACGTGGTCTTTCGTACCAAAGTTTGCCTGATAGACGCTTAAACTTCTGACAGCGGAGCGGTCTAGTCCCACTGTGTTAAAGTCCAGTGAGCCGTCAAGGATATTTTTTCCCAAATAGTTTGTCGTTTTGGCGATTCGGTCAATGGAGTCGAGAGCGGCATCGACTTGGAGTTGGTTTGCCAAGAGTTGCTCGTAGGTCATCGTGCCGGTGTTTGCCGCTTCATTGATGAGTCCCTTGATGTCATTGAGCAGGCTGCTGATTTGTCCCATGGCGGAATCGGCAATGGCAACCATATCGTTGGCACGTTGGACATTGCTGATCGCCTTTTTCGTGGCGGTCATATCCGCTTTCAGCAATTCACTGGCAATGAGACCGGCAGGATCGTCTTTCCCGGTGTTGATTCGCAATCCCGTGCTGAGCCGGGTCATAATTTCGCTGAGTTCACCAAGATTACGGTTAACTTGATTTTGAGAAACGAGCGACTGAACGTTCGACCGTACGTAAAGACCTGTCATGGGGCAATCCTTTGCTTGTTTGAGTTAGGGAGTCAGGAACTGAAGGGAGCAAACTAATGTTCTCTCTCCTAACTTCTTTCCATCCAAACGGACTCCGCCGTTTGGGTATCTCCGATTGTTCGGGGTATCGTCATGAACTTTGCCCTATCTTTGTCCGTCGGCTTTTTTGTCGGGTCATTTCGGATTATCCTAGAATCTCGTTTTGTCCTAGAATGGCAAAAATACCAAAAAGTCGGGCTGTGTCGATATGAACGAGGAAACGCATCGTCGCATTAAACGGCGAGTCAATGCTTTTTTCCGTTTATGCCGAATATATCGACACGATTTTCTCTATTTTTGCTAAATTGCCCAGATTTTGGCAATATCTCCTCTTTCTTTCCCCATAATACCCATAGTGCCGGGGTTTCGTCGTTTCCACTGGACGGAAAAATTGGAACCCAAACGCTCAAAGTGCCGATAACGGAAATGGTACTTTGTTGAAACGCCCCCCGTATATTTACGTCACACCACCATGTCTGGATTATCAATAAGCACCGGATTGTTTTCCGGTATTGATTATGTGAGCCTCGTCGAACAGTTGATCAAACTCGATGGTATCTCCAAAGATAACCTCGCCACCAAGACTCAACAGTTGGAGATGGAATACGATTCCCTCACCGCCTTGATGGGACGATTCTATACCACGTCCTACATGATCAGGAACCTGAATCGATTGCAGCCCTACGTGCGGACGGATGTGACCAGTAGTAATCCCTCTCTCATTTCCGTTGTCCGAACAGGTTCACCTATTGCAGGCAGTTACACATTCACCCCGCTACAAATGGCATCGTCGCAACAAACCGTTGCCAAGGGAGTCGCCAGCGATACAGATGCGCTCGGAAAAACCGGCACCATCACCATCGGAAAAGGCTGGACGGTCGAAAATCACAACAGCATTGACCTTAACGACCTCAACGGCGGACTCGGAACCTCCAAAGGATTGATCCGAATCACCGACGGAAATGGAGCGAGAGCCACCATTGACCTGCGGAAAGCGGTTACTGTCAAAGACGTTTTGGATGCCATCAACGATAACTACGATGTCGATGTTATTGCCGAACTCGATGGTGATCGGCTTGTCCTTCGAGACGTGAGCGGCGGCGATCCGAATAAAATGAGTGTCAACGAAGTTTCCGGCGGAACTACGGCGGCTTCGCTCGGATTGATCGGAATGGGAGTGGCGGTCGATTCCGAAGGGGTTTTACGCGGCAATTCGATATGGTATCTCAGTGAAAATACAAATCTGAATCTCCTGAATGACGGCAACGGCTTGGCTTTCGACAGTATCATGGAAGACATCTCCATTCGTTGCAAGGACGATACGGTAATAAGGATTGACTTTAACAAACTCTCCACGACGGCTGAAGTCGAAGCCGGAGCACCGCAAAACCGAAAGGAATTGACCGTCGGCGATCTGCTCAACACGATCAACAATGCCGGAAATGGAAAAATCACTGCCCGAATCAGCGATAACGGAAAAGGAATTACCATTGACGACCACACGACAGGAAATTATCTAACCACGATTTCGCAGATTTCGACGGATCCGGCAATTTTGCGGTTGCTCGGTTTGAGTAGCGATTACAAATACGGCGATTCAATAGATATGTTCTCCGATTACGGGAATGGAGCCCCGGCGAAGATGACTGTTACGGATGCCAATGGAAAAACTGCGGACATTGAACTGACCGGCATCGATTTTAGTCTCATCCAAACGATGGGCAGCACGATGACGGCGACGGCTGATCGAATCAATGCGAGACTCACCGAGGCGGGACTTGATGTCCGAGTCCAAGTGAACAACGCATACAATGGATTCGTCATTGAGGATAGATCGGGAGGCGGAACCGGCACGATCAGTTTTAGCGATTATCATGACCCGCTGAATGGGGCGGCAGATAGCAATTTTGCTTCGCGGCTGGGATTGAACAGCATGGATAGCACCGATTTGCTTTCAGCACTTCAAGGAGTCGGAATGCCGGAAACGATCCGATTTACAGACAAAAACGGAAACTGGGTGGACATTGAGGTTACACAGGCGGACTTGGATGCCGTTACGTCCTCGAATGACAATGACATCGCCCTCAATGCGCTCATCGACATGTTCAATGACAAACTTGCCGATGCTTCCGCCCTCGCAGCCGGTTCACTGTTCGCAGTCGAGCCGGGCGACATCACCTTTACTGATTCGGACGGCGACTCGGTTACTATTAACATTTCCCAGTCGGACATTGATGCACTGACATCGCCGGATGACATTGCAAGCCTGCTCAACAGTAAAATTGGGACTTCGGTCGGAATCGTCTTTGCAGTCAATGGCAATGGAAGTTTGGTCATGAATGATACCGCCGGCGGAACAGAACTCGTTAAAGTCGAATCTGATCTGACAACGACCCAAACGAGTCTCGCATTATACTTGGGAATCGAGGGATCATTCGATACCAATCAGATCATCGGTCGGGCACTCCGACCAATGGAATTCGATCCCGTAGCGGCTGTCGGTATCCAAGTAGAACTCAACGCCACAGGGGACGGCTTGCTCATCGTCGATACCACCGGCGGATCGGCTGATTATTTTGGTGTCAATCGGCAGGGAGTTGCTCCCGAAAATGTCATCAACAGTCTCACCTACCGTCTGGGCATCAACTTGAATTCCGCTTCTGATGAGATTGAGGGTCGCTCCTTCAGTTCGCTCTACAATGCCGGTACGATGCAGAGCGGATCGTTCACCACACGGGACCTCATCGGCGGATTGGATACCGTGTTGGTTTCGACACTCAATGGCGGTTTTGGGTTGAACAATGCCAAGCCCGGTGCGATTGAAGTGCAGGATAGGGCTGGAAACAGTGCCACGCTCACATTTTCGCAGTCGGAATTAAACTCCATGCAAACGCTTTCCGATTCGGTCAAACTCTTCAATGCCAAGTTATCCGCAGCGGGAGTCGGAATCACAGTCAAAATCAATGACCAAAAAACCGGCTTGGAAGTGGTGGACACGACTGGCAAGAGTACCCACAGTCTCATTTTTAGGGACCCCGCCACCACAGCAGTACCGGCGGTTCCGGGTGTGAATGCGGTTTCGGGGGACAATGGTACAGGCGGAACAGCCTCGTTGGCATTTGAAAATACGCACTGGATGAACGGGTTTACGTTCGGATTCACGACCGAACTCCTAGATGCCGGTTACGATTCGGTGAACCAAAAGTTCTCATTTTATCTCGATGAGACAGCACTCCTTGCGGAGCCTGATCTTGAAGTTCGAGATGCTATGGTGCAAGCGGCAATCAATGCACAGATTGCGTCGGTCTGGAACAACGGCGTTTTCCCGTCATCCATAAATCCGGGCGAACCTCCCCAAGTACAGTTCGGTTCCGCTTTTGCGGCGACTCCCGGCTCCTTTACCGATGCCGCCCTCGCCGATGCTGTCAGTGGCGGCGAAACGGCAATCAAAACGACGGCAACCGGAGCCGTGATGGGAGTTACCCCGCAACCTGCCGTGTATAACAATTCCAACATTGCCTCGTCGTTTGGACTCAATGTTAACTCGACGAGTGCAAAAGTCAGCGGCACCAGTTTGAACCGGCAAATCGTTTCTCATAACACGTTGCTCTCCGACTTGAATGGCGGAGCCGGAGTGAGTATGGTCGGTGCGAGACTTTCCGTTCGCGACAGTTCTGGGGCAACGTCGACTGTCAACATTGATCCCTCTACGTGCAAAACGGTCGGTGATTTTTTAGAAGTGTTCAACCGGCAAAGCCCTGTTGGAGTCATGGCAATCATCAGTGAGACCGGCGATGGGATCACTTTTGTAGATTCAGCCGGCGGTACCGGACCGTTAACGATTTCGGATGCGGATAGTACCTCTAGGTTTGCCGCGAGTATGGGCATTGACATCTCAAAGTCCGAACGGGATGACGACGGACGAATAAGGATTATCAAGTCGGAAACCCATCGGATCGAAGTGGAAGAAACGGACAGTCTTGACGATATTCGGAAAAAGATCAATGATCTGAATGCGGGCTACTCGGCAACCATTCTCGTCGATGGTTCCAATACGCCCTACCGCCTTTCACTTTCCAGCAAGCAGACGGGAGCCGCCGGAGCATTTAATGTCGATTTGTCCGCTCTCGGACTCTCCACGGTAACGATGAGCGAAGCAAAGGATGCTAAAATCGTGTACGGCGATTCAAGTGTGTCAAACGGCTTGGTTTTAAGTTCCAGCACGAATACGTTCAAGGGGATCATCAATGGAGCCGACTTGACGATTACCGGTGTTTCGGACACGCCCGTGACGATTACCGCTGCGAGTTCTGCGACCGACATATTGGTTTCACTACGTTCCTTCGTTGAAAACTACAATACATTCCGGGAGCAACTGAACGTCGATATGTTTTACGAAGTCAGTCCGACGCTAGGAATTCAGGCGAACTCTATTTTGTGGAATAGTCCGATAGCGAAAGCGTTTGACCGCGAAGTGACCAATATGTTGCAAAAAACTGTCACGGGCATACCGGGAATCTACTCGCTGGCGAGTTTGGGAATCACGATGAGTAGCAACGCGTATGATGCAACCACCGGCACATACGATCCCACTGTTACAAAAGTCACGGGTAAATTGTACTTTGATGAAGACAAATTTATGGAGGTCTGGGAACGCGACCCCGAGGGAGTGCAAAAGTTTTTCTTCAATGAACACGAGACAGTCGATAGGTCTGGAAACAAGATAACAGTCAACACCGGTTGGGCACAACAGTTTTCCGACATGGCAGACAGTTTGATCGGCTCGAACGACGGTGCCTTGATCGGCAAAGTACAGGCACGTCTCGACGTTTTGGATCAATCCATCTACCGCAATGAACAACGAATCGACTACATGGAGCAGCGTTTGGAATTCAAGCGGCAGATGTACCTGAAACAGTTTTACGCGATGGAGCAATCATTGGCAAAAATGTCCACCCAATCGGCATCCATCGCCAATATTATGAATTCGTGGACATCGAACTATAGTGGTGGGAACGGATAAACGCTTATCGAAACACCTTTTTTGAGGAGTAAGAAGACAGGAGTAAGGAGTGAGTCTCCTAAATTCTCCTGACTCCTGACTCCTGACTCCTTGACATGCAATCATCATTAGCCCGGCAAAATTATTTACAGGCGGAAGTGCAAACGGCGACACCGCAGAAGTTGCAACTGATGCTGGTCGAAGCCGCCATCAAGAACGTCCATCGTACCAAGAAGGCTTGGGAAGAGGAAAGGTTCGAAGCCGCTTTCGATTCGCTCGCTCTTGCGCAAGACATTGTTGCGGAGATTCTGTCCTCGCTGGACAAGGAAGGCAGTCCTGAACTGGCAGGAAAACTCGCTTCGATCTATGTTTTTATCTTCAAATGTCTGACCGAAGGCGGAATGACGCACGATCAACAAAAGATGGACGATGCTTTGCGGGTGTTGAATGCTGAACGTGAAACGTGGCAGCAGGTCTGCGAAAAGTTTGGTTCGCAGTTGGGCAATGAATCTTCGAGTGCGGGAACATCAAGCGGAGTCAGTTCGTCGGCGCGTTTGGATTTATCCAGCGATTCGGCGGTGAGGTCGGGCACAATTCCGAAACCTGCTGCATCCAAGCCTTCGGGCATTACGACGGCGACCTTTGGCAAACCGGCGGGCATGGGTTCGGCGGTGAAGCCGATTGGAGCGTCGGAATCCAAAAAGGATTCCGCCGCCGAAAGCGGCGTAAGTTGGGACGTGTGATCAAGGTGTACAGAATGACAAGAACATCGCTTGTTCACCCCTCTTGCAAATCCCTGCACCAGGGGATAGAATGCAGGCTGAATTGATGGAATGACGAAGATATTATTGTATGTTTGGCTTTCTAAAAAAGTTGCTCCCGCCGGCAAATGAAGAGTTTTTTACATTTTTTGAAGATGCGGCAAACAACTGCATGGAAGCGGCGCAACTCTTTTACACAATCAGCGAAGAAGGTGTAAGCGGTATTGCGTTGGAAGAAGCCCGCCGCCTGAAACAGCAGAGCAATGCTACGGCAAAATCTATTCTCCGTAAGTTGAACAGCACTTTTATCACGCCCATCGACCGTGAAGACATTCAAAATTTGGCAAATCTGCTCAACAAAATTACAAAACGAATCGTTCGGGCGTGTTCCAATCTTCATATTTATCAAGTCGATAGCACTACGCCTAACATAAAGTTACAGGTTGCCGCTCTGAAAGAAGCGGCGGACGAATTGATTCCGATCATCCGGCTCATCCGAAACACTTCGCAGGTTGACGAAGCCACGACGCTCAATAACCGAATGAAGGAAATCGAATCCAAAGGAGATGAAATCCTCAATCAAACGATGGCATATCTGTTTTCGCAGACTTTGATACCGCTGGACGTGATAAAATACCGGGAGGTTCATAAGGACATCGAAAGCGCACTCAACTGCTGTTACGACGTTTCCGATGAAGTGTTGAGCATTGTGCTGAAACATAGTTAGTGATACCCTCCCGTTTATGACTTACGCCATCATCCTTTTAATCCTCGTTGTTGCCGTTGCACTTATTTTTGAGTACATCAACGGTTTTCACGATGCGGCGAATGCGATTGCCACCGTCGTCTCTACGAAAGTCTTAACGCCTCGAAAAGCCCTGTTTTATGGAGCCTCTCTCAATTTTTTCGGTGCCTTTTTCGGAACACACGTTGCCAAAACGATCGGTTCCGGTATCGTGGACGCAGTTGCCGTGTCGCAGGAAGTCATTCTATGTGCGCTGATTGGTGCCATTCTTTGGAATCTTTTCACATGGTTTTTCGGAATTCCGTCGAGTTCTTCCCACGCGCTCATCGGCGGACTTTTGGGAGCCGCCGTTGCTCACAACGGCTTTGCAGTGGTCAACGGTAAAGGATTGATCGAAAAGGTCCTCATTCCGATGTTTGCTTCGCCGTTCATAGGTTTTCTTGCCGGTTTTCTTTTGATGCTCGCTCTGTTGTGGATATTTGCCAAAGCGTCGCCGGAAAAGATCAACCGAAAATTCAAGTTTATGCAGTTGATATCTGCCGGTTTTATGGCGTTCAGCCACGGCTCGAATGATGCCCAAAAAACAATGGGTATCATTACGTTAAGTTTGATGGCTTACTGGGCAGATCAGGGGCATCTGAGTCAGGATTTTTCCGTTCCTTTTTGGGTCATATTTATCTGTGCGTTAACAATGGCGTTAGGAACCGCATCGGGTGGATGGAGAATCATTCGCACAATGGGTACCAAAGTGATAAAATTGAAGCCGATTCATGGTTTTGCGGCAGAAACAACGGCAGCAACGACAATTTTGACGTGCTCATTCTTCGGTATTCCTGTCAGTACCACGCACATTATTTCGACAGCAATTATGGGAGTCGGCAGTACGATTCGGTTCTCTGCCGTCAAATGGGGACTCGTCGGTAACATCGTCTTGGCTTGGTTTTTGACGATACCGGTTTGTGCTATCCTTTCCGGAATGCTGTACATAATGATCGTGGGACACTGACTACGTCATTGCTCTCCACAAAAACAAAACGTTGGTGAAAAGACATGGGTGAAAAGAATATCGCCATCACCCGTCATGCATCCCAATTGACCGAGCGCGGAATTCCCACGGATCACTCGTTTGCAAACTCTGAGAAAGAGCCGCCGATTTTGATGGAGTACACAACCCCGGCGGCTTCCAACTGTATCTGGTTGGTAGCCGGTTCAATACTTTTGATCGTTGCGGTAACTTCCGCCATCGGGAATGTTGCCTCTGCGGTAAGTGGGGGACTTGTATCCTCTCTCGTTCGTGTCCTACCATTAGCGTCTTCGAGTTCCACTCTGTGCGCGATCACGCAATGTGGTTCGCCTACGCTGTCTGGTGTCCAAGGGCTTCCATTCGCATCCACAATACCAGTGAGAAAATAAGTCGGTTCGTCATACTCATCAAAGGATTTTCCGAGTCTGATGGCATAGACCCCACCGGCGGCAGCGGTTTGGATGCGCTCCGCTTCCACTTCAATTTTTTTGATGGAAACACTGGTTCCGTCCAACATGAACGATTCGCCTTCAAAGAGAAAATATCTTCTCTCGGCGGTGCGATGGTAAATCCAGCAACGTGGTCTGCCGTCTTCCCAAACGATCCCGACAACGACGCAATAGGGTGCGTGGGGGAAGTCAGGCGGAGGAGGAGGATCGGAAGGTGCCGGCGGCTCTGGACGCGGCGGAGTATATGCTGAAAGAATTGCCCGCTGCCGGATGGTTGCTAGCATTTGTCGTTCCGCGTCGGTAATTGCAATGTTTGCTCCGTCTGCGCCCGGCACATTGACAGAATTCACTTGTGGCAGTGCCAACACTTCGATCCGGAACTGCACGGTGAACGTACTCGGATTCCGCGGCACAGGGGTTGGGGTAACACTCGCTATCGTGTGCAAATAGTCTATGCGGTGGAACCGGCGCAAGAACTCGGCAATATGTTCCCACCGTCCTTCTCCGGTTAACGTAAAGACAATTTTGCCATACACATCTTTGACACCGGGAACAGTTTGCGCACGTAACTGCACATTACCGAGCCCAGAACCACTTGCCAAACCAATCAACCAAGATTGGTAACTGGACATCGCCATGCTGCCGGAAGTGCCCGAGGAAGCGAGTGCCTGACCCATCATAAGAGTCAAATTCTCCTTGACTTTGCTCGCCATTTGGTCGTGGTGTTTGAGGTCGTCAATCTTGGCCTGTAAGTTTTCCCGATCATTTTTCAGCCGAGTCAGTTCTCCAAACTGTCCCGGTAAGACCATCATGACGATCACGCACAGCGCAATACCAGCGAGAACTACTAACAACCGCTCCCGCTTTTGGGGGTTTGCAAGGTCAAACATAGACGTGATATTTTTTCGAGTGTACAGAACCGACTCCCCCTATTTTACGCGCAATCTGGGAACTTTGCAAGGGATACGAAAAGTTTGGGCAAAGCCCTGGGGAGGCTGCCGTCTGGGCGAAATATTCCGCAAGTGGGTGGGAGAAATTGACCGAACACGAGAAAATAGGCTTGTATTACACGCCGAAACCCCACAAGACTGTGGTCAAACTTCACGGCGTAGCCAAAAAGTTGGTTGCGAAGGCAGAGGTGGCAATCAAAAGAGAAAAGCCGCTACGCGGGAATGACGGTTATTTCCCAAACTTGTTAACGGACTGCCTCAACGGGAAATTTGCGGGCAAAGGGGCTTGCAATTTTTCCCATTGCGCGCTATAATAGGGCGCGTGTCCCTTGGACTTCGTGGTCATTTTCTGCCCGATAGATTACATCATGTCAACATCCAGTCCCGCAACGCTCGCAACTGCATCACCCGAATCACAACCGAAGCGAATCGCCGAACCGGTGTACACGTACGCTCTCTCGTGGGCATGGCTTCTCACGGGCTTGATCTGTGTTACCGGCTTCTGCGGTATTGCAGGTGCGGCATATCTTTTACAGAACCGAAATATGCCCAACAGGGTTGTAGAGGTTGTTCAGCAAATGATTGATGAATCGGATCAGGCAAAGGAGGCACTTGCCCAAGCCAATACTGTAGAGGAAAGGCAAAGGTTAGTGGGGCATTCCCTCAAACTTCGTACCGATGCTGCGAACCTTTTGAACAAGTACAGACAAACTCATCCGGGGGAAACGAGTGCAACGATCCTCGGAAAATTGTACGACATTTTGGAAAGTCTTTACACAGACCAAGGCGGGATGGCAACCCCAATAGGAACGGAGCGCGGCGATCAATTGAGCAAACTCGCAGTTGAACTTGCGCGTACCGTTGACGAAGCCAGTTCGATCCAATACCGTCGCCGCCTCCTTGAGCTCGAATGGGACCGCCGGAATTTTGAAGGGATCATTACCCGCGGCAAGGAGTTATTCAATGCGTCCCTGGCTCTGAGAGATCCAGAAAACTACGAAGCCATGCGTTACATTACAATGGCTCTTTTTGACTACTTGCCTGTGCAACCGTACGACATCGTAGAGCGTCAACTCCCCGCCTCCGCATTCCCAGAGGCGATGGACGTACTCTTAGAACGCCTGAACACACGGCGTCCAGGCGACATAGAAATCGCAAAACGTTTCGCTGAATTCATCGTCAGTGTAGGTAGAGAAGGTCGGAACAACCTCACTCTATCCGCCAGCGGTCAATTCGAAGGCAAGAGTGCAGCAGAACGATTTGCGATGGCAAGAGACCGGATTGACATTATGGTTCAGCGTAACCGAGACGATCCTGCGGCTTATCTTGTCCGATACCACTTTCTTTCGCAATTTGCCCCCACAGATGAAGCCTTGGACCTTGCAAGTCCCGATTTACAGGATGTTTTGAAATTAGCCCCCAGTAGCAATGAGGGTTTGATCCTTTCTGGTCTTCACGCCCTCAGGCAGTCGGGGATTGCCGCCCGAGGGGGAGAGCAGGAACGCGCCAGACAATGGGAAAGTGAAGCCGAAGGATATTTTCGCCGCACCGTCAAGGATAATCCATTGGATCCTCTTGGCTATCAGTATCTCGGCGAGTATCTATTGCTCGTCAAGAAAAGTTCAAAGGATGCGATACTCGTGTGGAACGAAGGATTGAAAAATTCGATGAATCGTAGCGGAAACGAAGAGTTGATCGGTCGATTGATCATGCTTCTTCTCCAAGAAGGTATGGTCGATGAGGCGCGAGCAAGGTTGGGAGACCTTTCCCACACCATCGATGAGATGCGCATTACGCGTCCTAGAGACGTTCGGAGAACCCGCGATATACAAGACCTGTTGACTGCCCGGATGTACCACACCGCAGCAAACATGGCGGAAGCCAGAATTGAGGCTGCCATGCGGGAAAATCGCCCAGAAGAAGCCAAGCGTTTGCGCGGTGTCGTCCAGCAACAACGCTTCGACGCAATACAAAAATTCGAAGAAGTGCTCATGGATTTTGGAACTGCCGAGGAGCATTATATTATCGAGAGGAGAAGTGTTTATTATTTGTTGCTCCCGCAGTCGCTCATCCAACTTGCTCAACTGAAATTGGACACATTAGAATTCGACCGTGCTGCAACCTATTTTCGCCGCGCCGCTCGATTTCCCGATGTCTTGAAACCGGCTCTTGTAGGGATGTCGATCGCGTATCAGCAATCTAATCGGTTGGACGCGGCAACACAGGCGTTGGGGCAGGCTGCCGAACAATTCTCTGATGATCTGTCCCTCCGCTTCACGCACGCCATGGTCATGTTTCGGTCGCAGGTTGCCACAAACGCCACTACGCCCGCCACATTGGATGCTGTCCAAAAGAAGCTGGAAGATCTCGAAAATTTTCGCAACGAATTGCCGCAGCCGTGGGTTCTTGATATTCGTCTCATTCACCTAGGAGTTGCCCGAGCAAACCTGTCCAACCAGGCTGACACTATTTTGGAAGCAATGAACGATGCCCTCCGCAAATTTCGGGCTCTTGAACGAAAACAAGATGCTGAAGGCAACCCGGTCAATTATGTTCAGGATGCAGAGGGAAATATCAAAAACTACATTGATGATCCTGCGTTCGTCGCCGAAATGGTCGGAATTTACAGCAGTTTGGCATCTCGTTCTGACTTTGATCGTTTATTGGATAAATTGCGCGCATTTCCCGATGGCGAAGACGCTTACTATGAGGCTCGGATCAATGATGCGCTTCGCCGTGCCAGCAAAAACGAAGCCATCGATATTATTGATGAGGCTATCCAAAACCCCCGATTATCCCAGCCCAGAAAAGATCATTTTGTTGCTATGATGCAAAACCTGAAAGGGGAAAATGTGGATAGTGCTGTGCTTCTGGACGAAACCTACAAACAATTGAAAACAACGTTTGACGAAAGCCCAGAAACGCTCAAACCGCAGGGATTCTTCGTGCTGGCAGAGTTGTCATTGGACAGGGAAGACCCGGTAACGGCACGTCTGGTAAAGGATCGCTTGGAACGCCTTGAAGGACCTGCAGGAACGCTTTGGCGGTACATCACTGTTCGGCTGATGCTTCTCGAAGCCGATCTCGATTACAACCGGATGCGGGAATTTCAAGAAGAAATCGTCCGTTATCGTGCGGAATGGGATAGGGCTTACGTTTTAAGTGCCATGATCGAGGAGCGGTATCTCGAGGCGAATCCGGGCGATACGGCGGTTCGCGACAAATTAATCGTTGCCTATCGAAATGCGATACAGTATGGAAATTTGCAACCAGAAGTCTGGCTCCGTCTTCTAGGACACCTTGAAGCCGCCGGTCATACAGAGGATGCAAGACTCGTGTATCGTGACGCGGCACTCCGCGGATTGATGTTGGAAAGTCGGACAGGGCAACTTCCGCAACCATACGGCAGAATGTATGCGCAAATACAGGAGGCAATCTTGAACGAAGACGCTATCGGAGCCGATACCATTGCCCGGCAGTGCATCCGGCTAGCAGAGATACGGGGAGTAGCACCCGAGCTGCTTTTCACCTTGCATTTAACCATTGGGAAAGTGTTTTTGGATGCCTCAATGTTCGACAGTGCCACACGACACTTGACCATCACTGCCCAGAGCGGAGGGAGACTCGTTTATCCGCTTGCTCTGTGTGTCGCAAAGTCGGGTGATATAGATGGCGGCTTCACGTTGCTTTTAGATGAGATTGACCAGATGCCGTCGGCGATGCCGGAACTGTTGCCTGCCGTTTTGGTAATGATGGCACAGTTGCAGCCGTCAGAAGAAGTTTTGAAGAGAATTGATGCTTTGATGGAACGTATTGAAAAAGGGGAACGGTTGACCCTCAGAGGAAATTTGGTAGCAGCGGAAGAGGATCACAGTATATCGCTCGGGTCAAGGTGGGTTAATACCCGAAAGGTGCAATCCCTTGTCGTCCGTTTCCCTGAAAACACAGGCGACTTGGATCCCTCAGTTATTCAATTTATTGCCCCAGAGGATGTACCGGGAGAACAGCCTTCCGAAGAAAACACACAATAGTATCATCGGCATTTTTTCTTTGCGTTCCTTGTGGAAGATTTAACCGCAAAGAACAAAAAGTTCCCGATAACAATAATCACGCTCCTCATAGGAGCAAAAGGAGGTTTATTATGACACGTTACACGTATTGCCTTTTTGTTGCACTGCTTGGTGCTGGTCTGTTTTTGCCATCGGCAGCGTTCGCACAAGGAGTAAGCAGACCGAAAATTTCGAACATTCCCGGTGGTTTTTTCATTGAATGGGTTGCACCGGTCGAAATCTCGTCTCTCAAACTGGACAGGAGGCTTGCCGGTCCGCTTGAAATCATGTTTGATGTTCCGTCAGTCGAATTTCTTGCTGAAATCGACAAAAAGCCGCCGTCCGTCGCCAGTCCTGAACTAGTTACGGCACTTGCCGATTACTGGATTGTACGTGGTCAGCCGGAACGGGCAATTCCCCTTTACGAAGCAAGTCTGGCTAGAGGGAATCTCGACGATACGAGGGCTTTTGTGTTCCAGAACAATTTGGCAATGCTCTATTCACAAGTGTTGGGACAGCATGCCAAAGCCTTGGATGTCGTGGAAACTGCACTCTCCACGCGCAAGAACAACGTGACCTTGCTTGATACGAAGGGACTGATTTTTCTGAATGCCGGGCAACCGGGTGAAGCCGTCCCCGTATTGCAACTTGCCGTCGAATTGTCGTGCCAACTACCCATGTACTGTATGCACCTTGCGTACGCATTGCATCAGGAAGGGCGTCCCGCTCAGGCACGTCGTTATTTCGATTCTGCCCGGGACTTGCTGATTCCGCTTGTGCCTAACATGGCAAAGGAGAACAAATCGATGTTTGACACACTCCAACTGAATTTTCCGCCGATTGGCATGCAATCGCAATAGAAGGTTCTGCCGCCGACGTTTGAAATTACCTATTTCGCCACACTAACTTCCAACGCATTATGAAAAGAAGCACTGCACCGCTTTTGATAGGAACTGTTGTAATCGCCGTAATCACCGTGGCGATTACTTTGTACGCTGGCTCACGCACAGGTCGCTGGGGTGCGTTTAGAGGAATGGACGAAGCCCGTGCCTCCATAAAAGCACTACCGAAGGAAATCGGTAAATGGAAGGCGGAGGAGGAACGCCGAATAGGCGATCAAGCAGTGGCGATGCTGAATATTCAGGACTCATACATCTCTCGCCCTTACGTCAACACCGACACTCGGGAGACAGTCCACCTGACGCTTATGGTGGGACCTTCCGGAAGAATTACGGTACACACACCGGACATTTGTTTTGGCGGCAGGGATTACGAAAAGGAATCGGCGAGAACTCGTGTGCCGATCACTGTTCAGACCTTATCAGGGGATGGGGAAAAGAAAGATGAGTTTTGGCGAGTCAATTTTTCAGGACGTTCGCTGGACGTGAATAATCGGATTTCGTTCTACTACGCAACAAGCGCGGGAAACAACTGGCAAGCCGTAGCGAATCCGCGTTGGGAGTTTCGTGCCTTCCGCTATGTCTATAAAATTCAAGCCGAAGCGTACTCCGGTGTCGGAGAAGACGACGACGCTGTCAAACGTTTCCTTGAAGAATGTCTGCCAACAATACACAAACACTTGACCCAGTGCTATTGATGTGTAGTACATTATTTCCCAAATGCTCTTCCATAAGGTTGGAGAAATTGTGATGCTTCGCTCCGCTCGTTCCTTTTTCAAGAGACCTCTATGTCACGGACGGCAGTAACCATTACATTCGACATTTGCGAACGCGTACTTTTACAAAAAATACATTGTAAACGTTCCGTTGCGGAAAAATCTTGAATTACATTTCATTTTACAATCAAACGGCAACGCTGACGAAGTGGAAGTGCGGAAAACTGCCCTTTCCCCAGATGCCGAAATTCCGTATTCTACCCTGTATTTTTATGGGTAATTTTCAGCAGCACATCACTTGCAGCACCGCTACCGGCATTGCCATTGGGGGAGCAGCCTATTTTTTCGGCTTCGATCTCCAGTCCAGCCTGGTCGCTGCCGGTCTGTGCAGTTTTGCCGGTATGTTGCCCGACATCGACAGCGATTCAAGTAAATCTTTTCGGGAATGCATCTACCTCGCCGCCGGTATCGGATGCATGCTAACCGTTTCGAGACTCCGTTTTTACGGCATTGATACCGACTTTGCCATGTTCGGAGGAGCAATGATGTTACTGTTCATTCGCTTCGGGGTGGGGGCATGGATCAAAAAAATTACGGTGCATCGGGGAATGATCCATAGTATTCCGATGGCTATTTTGTTGGGGCAACTCACTTTTTTTTTCGTCACGGGCATGATGGAAGAACGGCTTCTCAAAGCCGGTGCGCTGACGGCGGGATTTCTTTCCCACCTAATCCTGGACGAAATTTTCAGCATTGACTCGACGGGAGCAAAATTGCGCCTGAAAAAATCGTTCGGTACTGCCTTGAAGTGGGCAAATCCCAAACAGAAAGCTCCTGTTGCCGTCATTTATGCGTCGATATTTTTTCTGGGCTTAATTGGTTTGTCGCATCCCGATGTCATCGAACGTAGCAACGCTGGCATTGAATTGGCAAAGCAGACTTCCGCGAATGGTAATGCTCCGTCGGACACACCCTTGTTGGCAATGACACAATCAGAACAACGTGATGTCCAGCGCGAAGCCGCCGAATTTTTGGCACAGGCGACGGTAGCAACGGTGGTACAGCCCTACTCCCAACCACTGGGGGTGTCCCCTCTCGCACCACCGCTGTCAGTCCCGGTGTCGTCTCTGCCGCCGATTATGCAAATTGAATACGATTGGAATCGAAATGTACCTATGCAACCGGCGAGGATTGTGTTGCCGTAAGAAAGACACCGAACAGCAGTAGAGTTTTTGTTGTGATTTTGGACAATCAGAACTGGAATCAGGACAGCGATTATTGTATAATGGGGGCATGGAATTTCTCAACGGTACCAATTCGTTCACGTTAATTTTTGTGGCACTTTGCGTCTTTGCGATTGCTTATCGTTTTTACGCTTTGTGGATTGCCTCGCGAGTTCTGAAAATTGATCCTCAACGTCCGACGCCGGCACTTGAATTTGCCGATGGACTCGATTACGTCGAAACCAATAAGTACATCCTTTTTGGGCATCATTTCGCCGCCATTGCCGCTGCGGGACCATTGCTCGGTCCAGTCCTGGCGGCACAATTCGGTTTTTTGCCCGGCTATCTTTGGATACTCATCGGTTGCGTTCTCGGCGGTGCTGTTCACGATATGGTCGTCCTTTTTGCATCCATACGCCATCGCGGCAAAAGTTTGGCTGCCATCGCTCTCGCCGAAACTGGCTCCTTCACAGGTCATATCGCCTCCTTTGCGATTCTTTTTATACTTATTCTTACGCTTGCCGGTCTGTCAATCGCCGTCGTCAATGCGCTTTACGATAGTCCATGGGGCACGTTCACTGTTTTTGCCACTATTCCGATTGCCATGTTGATGAGCATCCATCTCTATCTCCGCCCCGGTCA
>Ga0082212_10002658_pt1 | contig 25843 bp, 19 predicted proteins | sample TergutNt197P3_FD_71548 | JGI IMG/M metagenome (GOLD analysis project Ga0082212, IMG submission 71548) | Neocapritermes taracua P3 segment gut microbial communities from Petit-Saut dam, French Guiana - Nt197 P3 | ecosystem: Host-associated > Arthropoda: Insects > Digestive system > Gut ...
GATATATCGGCTCCGTTTATTTTTCCGCGGACGATAATGTCTTTTTTGGAAAACTGGAAGGCATCAATGATTTGGTTTCATTTGAAGGCGAGACGGTACAGGAACTTAAAGATGCGTTTTGTTATATGGTTGATGAGCATATAAAGGATTGCGAAAAGGAAAACATTCCGGCAGAAAAAAGCTATAGAGGAAGTTTCAATATCCGGTTGACTCCGGATTTACACCGTAGGGCAGCTATTTCCGCAAAACTGCACGGAACAACGCTCAACACTTTTGTAAAGGAATCTATTGAGATGAGGCTACGCTGATTCGCTTAACTCTGTTTCTGTTCGACTGATGTTACGGACAATTTAAAAGCAAGAATTTCCGGTTCCGGCAATATAAATTATAAAGGAGAACCAAGAGTTGACTCAAGTGTAAGCGGTTCGGGACGGATAAGAAAGATGTGATTTGACAGACTTTGAACGAGAGAGAAGTCTGTCGGCAACAAGCGGTAGAAAGCTATATGGATTTTTGCAGCCGGAAAGGAATTTCAGAGCCTCAAAAATCATATTCAGGCTTGTTTAATGTTAGAATTGATGCTGATTTACACCGTAGGGCAGCTGTAAAAGCAAAAACGCAAGGCCATACGCTTAACGCTTTTGTAAAAAAAGCAATTGAACGTGATTTGGCACTTGCTTATTAAAAAAATAAAGAAACATAAATTAAAGTAATCCAAGCAAAGAATCGCACCATGTTAGTACGGGCAAAATTCATTAAAATAGCAAACACGCTTGCAGATAACATATAGTGATGCCGACAGATAACAATTAGGGTTTTAACGCAACTTGTTGCGATTTAAACCTTCGTTGAACTGAAGCGTTGGTGGCCTGCCGGTATTTATGGGGATTCAATCATTTTAGCGTATTCCGTTTCGGTCTTTGTGTGGTCATTTCCTGTCAGTTTCTTTTTTATACCAAAGAAATAGATCAGCTCGCGATGTGGTAAAATGTTGGAAAGCACAACCTTAAAGAGAAAATTGACAAAGATGGTTAAATCAAAATAAAAATTGTACCTTTGCCGTCATAAAATTCAATATAAAAACAGTATTGTCATGATAATAGAAAGAACAGCAAGCGAATTTGTTATTCGTTTCCCATTCACAGCGGACAGTGAACGAATGCAAGATATGATAGATTATCTACGTTTTAAGGAATTAACGGCTAATTACAGCGTTGATCAATCGGAAGTGGACAATCTTGCACAAGCAATCAATCGAAAGTGGTGGAAACAAAATCAGATGAAATTTGATTATCACGATGCGAATAATAGTTGATACCAATATCGTTTTCAGTGCACTGCTCAACTCCAATAGCCGCATTGGCAGACTACTGTTAGATTCGCGGGACAAGTTTCAGTTTTATAGTTGTAAGTATTTGCAAAAGGAAATTCATCGTCATATTAACAAAATCCGTCGATATTCAGGCTTGAATAATGATAATTTGTCGGAATTGATTGCACTTGTAGAAAGTCGTATCTTTTTTATTGAAGAAGAATTATTGCCTGCTACTATTATTACCGAAGCCAAAGAATGGGTTGCCGGTGTTGATTTCGACGATTTCGCTTTCGTTGCCATAGCCATCCATTTGGACGCTTGGCTATGGACAGGCGACAAAAAACTAATGATTGGATTGCGACAGAAAGGATATCACCGCATCGTTTCCACTACTGATTTATGGAATATGCAGGAGGTGTAGACTATTGTACTCCCGTCTTTATGTGATACCGGATATTGTTTTCCGACATGTTCTCCTGCGCTGAAATCAGGAATTACGAAGAAATCGTCCAGATCATGTAAGCGAAATAAACACAGAGCAACAGAAGACCTTCCCATTGTTTTATCTCGTATTTTTTATTTGTCCATACAAAAATAAGGACTAACAGGCTACCCAATGCAGCCACAGACAGGTCGACAGGCATGTTTTGATAGGTAGGAAGCGGGCGGATTGTTGCGCTTATTCCCAAGACTAAAAATACATTAAATATATTGGAACCTATGATATTGCCTAATGCAATGTCGGAATTTTTTTTAAAGGCGGCTACAACGGAGGTCGCTAATTCAGGTAAAGAAGTACCCAGCGCAACGATTGTCAGTCCGATGACAGCCTGACTTATGCCAAGTGATTCGGCGATGGCGGTAGCGCTGTTCACGATTATCTTTCCGCCTGCTACCAATAATACCAACCCTCCGAAAACCATGATGAAGTATATGCCTGTTTTAAAGAGTTTTCCGGTATTCTCTGTTTCTTTGGCGTAGTGAGACGTCTTTGTCTTAATGGCTTTTCGAACGGTTACAAACATAAAAAAAACAAAGATAACGAATAAAAGAATGCCATCCATCCTTGCTACTTCGTTACGGAAGAAAGCCGGTAACAGCAGGAGAAGCGGAGCGGCAAGGCTTAATGGTATATCGAACTTGCGTGAACTCGCCTGCGACTTGATGGGCAATACCAGTGCGGTGGCGCCGAGGATCAGGAATGTATTGATCTGGTTGCTGCCGATAATGTTTGTTAAAGCGATATCGGTTGTGGTCGGGTCAACAGCTGCAAACAGATTGATAACCAACTCGGGCGCCGATGTGCCAAAAGCAACAATCGTGAGACCGATAACCAGGTCAGATACCTTGAAACGCTTCGCTATACCGACAGCGCCGTCTACTAAATAATTTGCGCCAAAAATCAATAACGCAAAGCCGATGATGATTAGAATGTAGTGCATTTTTATGAAATATGAGTGTAGGGGGTGAAAGGCATGGCGTCTCTACAATTATGCGAGGAATCCCAACAGGATGCCGGCTGCGACGGCGGAGCCGATAACACCGGCTACATTTGGTCCCATGGCATGCATCAGTAAATAGTTGGCCGGATTGTATTTCAATCCTTCGATTTGTGAGATACGCGCCGAATCGGGGACGGCTGACACGCCTGCGTTCCCGATAAGCGGGTTGATTTTATTTCCTTCTCTCAGAAACAGGTTGAAGAATTTAACAAATAACACACCTGCACATGTTGCCATGATGAAAGAGGTTGAGCCAATGCCAAAAATCATGATGGAAGCGGGCGTCAGGAATTGCGTCGCCTGCGTCGAAGCGCCTACGGTTACACCAAGCAGTATGGTTACGATGTCGATCATCGGACCGCGGGCCGTTTCTGCCAGGCGGCGCGTGACGCCGCTTTCCTTCAACAGGTTGCCAAAAAACAGCATACCGAGAAGCGGCAGTCCCGACGGCACGAGGAAGCAGGTAAGCAACATCCCGACAATGGGGAAGATGATTTTTTCGGTCGAGGATACGACGCGAGGTGGTTTCATGCGTATCAACCGTTCTTTTTCGGTTGTCAACAGTCGCATGAACGGCGGTTGGATCACCGGGACTAATGCCATATACGAATAGGCAGATACGGCAATGGCGCCCATCAGGTTGGGTGCGAGTTTCGACGACAGAAAGATAGCAGTCGGACCGTCTGCCCCCCCGATGATACCGATAGCAGCCGATTGCGAGGGGTCAAACCCCATTTGCAACGCAATGATATAAGCGCCGAAGATGCCGAACTGGGCAGCTGCGCCGATCAGCATCAGTTTGGGGTTTGATATTAAAGCGGAAAAATCCGTCATGGCGCCTATCCCCAAAAAGATGAGCGGTGGATACCAGCCTTTGATAACGCCTTGATAAAGAATGTTCAGCACGGATCCTTCTTCATACAGACCTATCTGCAATCCGGCATCCTTGAACGGGATATTCCCTAACAGAATACCGAAACCGATGGGTACCAGCAACATTGGCTCAAAATCGTATTTGATGGCCAGAAAGATAAAGAAAAGCCCGACAAGAATCATGATGCCATGTTGCCATGTTGCATTAGCAAAACCCGTATATGAGAGGAAGGTTTGCAAGTTGTCAGTCAAAAACGTTAAAAAATTGCCTTGCATGACATGGATTATTTGATTATGACCAAATCGGCGCCTTCCAATACGGAATCTCCCTTATTGACTTTTATTTCGGATACAACGCCGTCGCGATCGGAAGGAATGGTATTTTCCATCTTCATGGCTTCGAGGATAAGCAGTTTCTGCCCTTTTTTGACATGATCGCCTATTTTGCAGTCAATGCTTAAAATAACGCCCGGCAGCGGTGATTTTACAAAACCTCCTCCTGATGTTACGATTGCCGGACGCGAGATAACCGGTGTTGTTGTAACGGTCGTCGACGTAAGCGCCTGAACCGGACGTTTTACTGTTACTATTTGTTTTTTAGCAGGTTTGTCCATTAGTACTTTATACGGTATTCCGTTTACTTCGACCTCGGCGATCGTATCTTCCACTTTATTTACGGTTACATGGTAGTTATTACCGTTTATAATATATTTGAATTGTCTCATGATGAATTGGGAAATTGATTATTTTCTTGAAAATTCTCTTAAGCCATATATTTTTGAACTCCATGGCGAATACCTGCGTGTGACTTTATGTATCGTCAGTACGGTCGATTCAATGTCGTGCAATCCTTCGGTTGCTTCAAAAATTGCCGTTGCGATAGCCGCAATGACTGCTCCTTCATCGATATGGTCTTTATCGTGCATATGCTCCACGCCTGCTTGCATGGCTCTGCGTTTACTGATTTTGATGGCGGTTTTCCCTGCATATTTGAACAGGATGAAAAGCGCCAGGAGTCCGATAAAAACGACCATCATGGCAACAAGCGTCATGCCAACGCCAAAAGTGTCATTTTTTTGGAATTTTTCGATTTTTTCGTTCGCATCCAACGTCAGATTGTTTGTGCTGGGGGTAACTTTAGAGAGGAGCGTCCATTCGTCGTGTCCGTCAATCTTACGCCCGTAACTGATGTCGGGTTGCTGTCCGGCAGGTACAGTTACTTCGTCCACAAGCGTTTTTCCGTCCGTATCGTATAGGGCAATATAGTTTTCTGTTGTCGGGTTTAACTGAAAATTAACATGAAACGTACCTCTGGCAGCAATGCCGTCAGCCCAGAACAGCACATGCTGTCCGGGCGGTATCTTCGTCAGGACGTCGCCTTTGGGAATCGGATATTTTCTTGGATTGTTCGGGTCGTTCGTAATAAAACAACCGGCAATATTGACCGTTCCGGCGGAGCCGTTAAATAACTCAATCCAACTGCTTCGTTTACCGTATCCGTCTAAAAAATTGTCTTTATTAATGACTAATACTTCATTGATACGTATGGACTTCACCCGTTGTGCCTGTATGCCCGTCGACATAAACATGGCAAGAAGCAGCATGATTACAGTTTTATTACCTGTCATATCCATTATATTATGATTACAGTGGTATATTTCCATGTTTCTTTGCCGGGTTGACAAGTTTTTTTGTCTGCAACTGCTGCAAAGCCCGGATCACGCGGAATCGTGTGTTGCGCGGTTCGATCACATCGTCGATATAACCGTATTTAGCCGCATTATACGGATTGGCAAACAATGTGTCGTACTGCTCCACTTTTTCTTTCATCAATGCGGCAGGGTCGGCTGCTTCTTTCAGTTCTTTTGCATACAATACTTCGGCCGCTCCCGAACCACCCATAACGGCAATCTCGGCAGTGGGCCAGGCGTAGTTGATGTCGCCGCGCAGTTGTTTGCAACTCATCACTATATGCGATCCTCCATACGATTTGCGCAGCGTAACGGTCACTTTGGGTACGGTTGCCTCGCCATAAGCATAAAGCAGTTTGGCGCCATGCAGGATCACGCCATTATATTCCTGACCCGTTCCCGGCAGGAATCCGGGCACGTCAACAAGCGTGACAATCGGAATGTTAAAAGCATCGCAAAAACGAACAAACCGGGCGCCTTTACGCGAAGAATTACTGTCGAGCACGCCGGCTAAGTATTTCGGCTGATTGGCGACAATGCCGACCGTCTGTCCGTTGAAACGGGCAAACCCGATAATAATACTTTTTGCATAATCCGGTTGTATCTCGAAAAAGTCGTTATTGTCGACTATCGTCGTAATCACTTCGTTCATATCATAAGCCTGCGTTGCGCTGTCCGGGATGATTTCGTTCAGGTAATCGTCCAGACGGTCGATGTGGTCGTGACAGTCTATCACAGGAGGCTCTTCGAGATTGTTCTGCGGCATGAAACTCAACAGTTTACGTATCATTTCCAACCCTTCCTCTTCGGTTGGTGCGGTCAGATGTGTAACGCCCGACCGGGTTGCATGGACGCTTGCGCCTCCCAGTTCTTCCTGTGTGACATCTTCTCCCAGAACAGTTTTGACCACTTTCGGACCAGTCAGGAACATATAAGAGGTGCCTTCGGTCATCAGTGTGAAGTCGGTAAGCGCCGGTGAATAGACGGCGCCGCCGGCACAGGGTCCGAAGATACCCGAAATCTGCGGGATGACACCGGAAGCCATGATGTTGCGCTGGAATATTTCGGCAAAGCCTGCCAGTGAGTTGATGCCTTCCTGAATACGTGCGCCGCCCGAGTCGTTGATACCGATGCAGGGCGCCCCCATCTTCATGGCCATATCCATTACTTTGCAGATTTTCTGCGACATCGTCTCCGACAACGAACCGCCAAAAACCGTAAAATCCTGTGCAAAAACATATACTAACCGTCCGTCGATGGTGCCGCTACCCGTTATCACGCCATCGCCCAGTACTTTCTTTTTTTCCTGTCCAAAATTTACGCAACGGTGTTCGACAAACATATCCATCTCCTCGAAACTGTTTTCATCCAAAAGCATCGTGACACGTTCGCGGGCTGTATATTTTCCTCGCTGGTGCTGCTTTTCAATCGCCGCTATGCCGCCCCCGAGACGCGCTTTCTCACGTAAGGCGATTAACTCCCTGACTTTTTCCAATTGATTTGCCATACTGTGTAATGTTTAGTTGGTTCCTTCCATGCATAGTTCTGTCAGTATTCCGTGCGTGGACTTAGGATGCAGGAAAGCGATGGAGAGACCTTCCGCTCCCTTGCGCGGTGTCTTGTCGATGAGTTGGACGCCTTTTGCTTCCATTTCATCGAGTGTGTTTTGAATATCCGATACTGCAAAAGCAATATGATGGATACCTTCTCCCCGTTTTTCGATGAACTTGGCAATCGTACTGTCTTCGCTTGCCGGTTCGAGCAGTTCAATTTTAGTCTGTCCGATTTTGAAAAAAGCCGTTCTCACTTTCTGGTCAGCCACTTCTTCAATATGATGGCATTTGACCCCTAAAATTTGCTCATAGTAAGGCAATTGTTCTTCAATACTTTTAACGGCGACGCCAAGATGCTCAATGTGCGAAATATCCATATTATATAATTATTAGTGATAATCCGCCGCAAAGGTACGGAAAAATCTCATGGACATCCCTATATTTTGGATAAAAAGTCACACAAATCTATATGAATTTCAGTGAAGTTGATTATTTTTGATTTCTAAACAAAGAAACACTGCAAATGATACCTGTTTTGTTCATTGTCGGTACCTGTAAATTTTATGGTGTAATATTAAAAAAACCGTATTTATCCTCTTTTGAATCGCCGACTTTCAGGTATCGCCTGCTGATGACCGGTTGGTTTTTTCCTTCGGGAAAAAATTCCGAAACAAGCAAATAGCCGCCTTTTTCCGTTGGAAGCGCTATCCGGCAGGGAAGCGTTGTTTTCCCTAAAGGATCCATCCGGATGGATATGTCCTGTTGCGTAACCACATCCCCTTTGCCATTCATGAGTTTTAGCGCTATTTTTCCTGTTGCCGTAGCGTTATAATCATTGAGACCGACCAGGTTGAAGAGCAGATTGTCACCCGGTTTGCAGGGTAAAGGATGTTTCATGTATCGTTGGTCGGTCAGGTTGATGAACACCGCCTGCGGCGCAAAACAGTGTTTGAACCATTTCAGGGTAGGGGATTGTTCCAGGTCCTTGATGTTGTTGATAAACCAGTCACCGGTAAAACCGTAGTTATTGGTGAGGTAGCAAAACGCCAGCACGCCCGCGATAGTCCTTTCGGAACGCAGCCATTCGGTTTCTAACTGTAACCAGTAGGCCTGCATTTCCCAGCGCTGGTCGGGCGTCGCATTTTCGCCTGCAAAATACAGGTAGTTGTTCACCGTCAATTTTGTCGGCCGTCCGTCTCTCCACAGCCAGATCCATCCATATTCGTTGACTAATTGCGGAACGCCGGCTTCCAGTATGTTTGTGAAATCGCGCCAGTTATCCAGATTGCCCAGATCGAAAGCGCGTTTTTCGTAAAAGTCCTTCATGGCTTCGGCAGATAGAGAAGTACTGTTTTGTCCCCGATAGGGATGAGGTTCGTCCATTTCATCATTGTTCATGTCGGAGGATGTCATGTAGCCTGCGTCCCAGATCCGGGTTGGATCAAGCTGTTTTAATTCCGGTATCAGCACGTTTCCGATAAACGCATCCCAATTTTCGTTGATGGCGTCCCATATAACGATGCTTGGGTGGTTTCCGTCGCTCCACACCCAATCGGTATATTCCCGCCTTATCTGCTCGTCCCATCCGTGATTTTGCCAGTAGAGCCATTCGTTTTGCAGCACGATCCCGTATTCATCGCAAAGGTCGTACCAGAAATCGGGAACGATACCCACGCATATCCGCATCGCATTCATATTGACTGACTTGGGAATGTCAATCAGCATTTTTTTTACCCATTCCCTGTCCCAAACCAGATTGCCGCAATCAGGGTCTTCAAAGAAACGTTGAAGCGTGATATTGCTTCCTCTCAAATAGTATCTGTTGCCGTTTAACGTAAAGAAACGTCCCCTTGCCGCGAAATCCCGCATCCCGAAGTTCACGGTATAGACGTCGGCAAGCCCGTTACGGTCGTATATTTTTACTTCGCCTTCGTACAGAAAAGGATTTTCGGGCGACCAGGCGACCGGTTCCTTAACGGGGATGTTCCATTCAAAACAGGTTCGGTTATCCCTTTTCGCGCGTCCTTCAAAAGTTTGATGCGCCACCGTTTCCCCGCTTTTCTTTTCCTTTATCGTAAACTCCATCCGGCAATTGTCGTGCATGGGGGCGCCATACGTCATTTGCGGCGGATACAGGCTGCGTACAAGCAGTTTCGCCGTTACCGATTTTTTAGCGAGCGAAGGCAGGAACAGTACCCTGTCCACGCGGAGTTTGCCGGTAGCCGAAATAAAAACGTCGTCCCAGATGCCGGGCAGGTAATGCACTTTTTCCTTGTCGGTACCGCCTGCGGCTTCGCTGGGAAGCCATGCCCTGTCGCCTACCTGAATCAGTATTTCATTGTCGTCGCCAAACTTGACGGCACCGGTGATATTGACGTCGATGGGGGTGTAACATTCAATGGAACGTCCCGTCAACATGCCGTTTACATAAACCACCGTCACATACTGGCTCTTCTTAATGGTGAGAAACAACTGCTGCCCGCTCAGGTTTTTATCAATGCGGATTTTCTTCCTGTACCAGTTATACATCGGCGTATAGTCCATATCTTCTAAGAAGTTATGTTCTTCCTGCCTTACAACTTCGCCTTCCGACTTCTGAAAAAACCTGTCGTAGTCGGCAATACGCGGCACTGCCAGATGGACAAGGCCCGGGACAGGTATTTTACGGGTGAACTTAGTTGGCGGGAATGCGGTTCTTGTCTGGTCAAACTCCCACTGTCCATTCAGGGAGATCACGGTTCGTCCTTCTCCCTGCGCAAAAATGCAGAGCGCGCAAAAACAAAACAAAAGGAGCGTTTTATTAATCATTTCTATGCTTATTTAATAATGTTTACTTTGGCGGGCATTGCATAATCTTTCCAAAGCGACTCTGCCTTTACGGGCGTGATGTCGCCGTCAAACATATACACGCGATACCGGAAATCATAACGATTCCCCGGTTCGAGTATCCAGTCTTCATTTTTGGTTGGGGCAAAGTTGATGAAAGCATCCCCCCGACCGCCATTCTGTGTCACATCCCAGATACGCAAAGGCTCGGGGAAGTTATGGTTTTGCGGCGAAGCCATAAACAGAATGCCCGATTTGCCCTTGGGACTCATTCCTGTTATAAATATCCAACGCGCATTCGTGCCGTCTATATCCTGGCGTGTTTTACCTTCCGAGGTCATCATTTCGCAGTTTTCCTTCGTCCAGTCGGCTGTGCCGCGCCACCCGAAACCGGCATAACGATATTCCTTCAGTTCAACCGGAAGATTAGTTGCAGGGAAAAGACTGAAATCATGATCCCAGATGAAAGCACCTTCACCAACATTCCAGGCGCGAATATCCAGCAACTCATCCATGATAGTTTTCTCATGCTTGGGCGTAAAACGCATGGTTCCCCAGACATGATTCGTTATCTGTTCGGCCTGGGGTTCGAAAATGATGTGACGATGACGTACCAGGATACCCGCATAAAGATTTCCGGAAGTGGAATGATAGAGTGAATCAAAGCGGACGGTACCGTCTTTCGCAACAAGATTCCACAAATCGTAATGCTTGCCATCATAATCAATCGAAGTCCATGGATTCCAGATACCGTAGTGATGCAGGTGATCGGCCGGATTTGCATTGGTCAGCACGTTACCTGCGGGCGACCATGCCGGATGAATGTAGCCGTTACGGCGAACATCCTGGTCGTTCCATTCGGGAAGATTGGGATTAACAGTGTTGTATTGCAAAATGTTGTCATTTTTCATTTTCAACACGAGATTGCCCAATCTGTTCTTCTCCACCTTCATCACCGGAGCCGCATCAGTCACCGGCGCCAGTTCGATCACAAAATTTCGCGATTCATGTTCAGCCATCGCTCCGTCAACGCGCCAATAAAGCGTGGATGTACCCTTTTCAGGGCAAAATGTTGCCTGACTGGTACAAAGCCGACCGTCGGCGGTCTTCACTACAATTTGAGAACCGGCAGGAACGGCGGCATACGAACTGATATCCAGCGAAACAATCGTGTTTTGACGTGCTATGCCATCCGCTTCCACTTTTAACTTTACTTTATTCAGCGACTTTGGCGCCGCTTCCATAAAAACCGTTACCCCTAAAAGAGATAAAATGAATACAATACGACCTGAAAAACTTTTCATGTTGTTCATATAAATAATTATACTTTTTCCCATTTGATATGTTTTTTCAGGTCAGGATTCATTCCATGCGATACCGGGCATGGGGACTGTTTCGTATTTTTTCATGTCCATTTTGCCCAGTTGTCCCGAAGCAAATTCCGTCGGCAGCATGTTCAGGTCGGATGCGACCATGGTATCCCATGCGACCGTCTTTCCGCTGTATGCCGATTCGCGCGCCATGATACAGGCCATGGCCGAAATACCGTTTGTTTCGGCTACATCGATAACCAGGTCTTTACGGATATGGTTAACGAGATCAATATGTTCCAAAACATACATGTCGTTGGTTTTGTATGTGGCTTTTGCCGCCTCTTCGTCGAATTTCCACACAAGGTTTCCTTCCAGGTCGCGAATACTGAAATCGCTGCTGCGCCAGGAGCCTTTGGTACCCTGTATATCCAGGCCTACCTTATTGTCGCAACCGTCCATCTTGCGCACCATGCCGAACAGGCGTACACCGTCTTCGAACTCGAAATCCATGCTGAAATTGTCGTAAATGTTACCGGCGGTGCGACGAACACGCGAACCGATAGCGCTCACATTCAGTGGTTTAACATGTGAAAACCAGATGAAAGCATTGACGCAGTGGAGCAGTACGTTGCTGATCTGGTCGCCATTGATCCAGTTCCAGTTGAAAAAACTGCGAATCATAAATTCCGCGTCGCTCCATCCGGGTTGCCGTTTGAGATATTGTTCGTTGAATGTTTTATAATAGACATTGCCTGACAATATTTTTCCGATATAACCTGCCTGCACCATTTTGTACGATTCCACATACGCGCGGTCCCATTGCATGTTCGTACCGGCAATCACGTTCAGCCGTTGCGCTTTCGCCTGTTTCAAGGTTGCCATATAGGTACGGTATCCCACAGGGTCGATGGCTACGGGTTTTTCTAAAAAGACATGTTTCCCCCGGTCGATTGCATATTTAAACTGTTCGGGGTGGAAGCAATTGGGCGAGGCGATGAGTATCACATCCACCTGCGGCAGATCGCATACCTTTTTGTAAGCGTCAAACCCGTGGAAACAGGCTTCTTCTGCGATATCAACATCCTTTCTCCGTTTGAGCCAGTTCCGGCAGCGTTCCACTTTGTCAGGAAACAAATCGGCCAAAGCCACAACCGACAAGCCGTCGCCTGCGTCGATAAAATTGAATGCCGCTCCCGTACCTCTCGAACCGCACCCCACAAGCGCCGCCCTGAGCGGTTTGCCGTCGACAGCCTTATCAGGTAATTCAGGAATATAAATCTCGTTTTCGGCATGTAAAGGGGTATAAGCGCCCGAAGCCGAATCTTTGGTTGAGCAGGCGGTAAACAATGCTCCGGCAGCGCCGATAGCTGCCGCGCCGCCCGTTGTCAATAACGCCGAGCCTGCGCCGACATTTTTAAGAAAATTTCTTCTTGTTGTTTTCATGTTTTTTTTATTATGTGAAATCTTTCTTACAGCATTATACTTTTGTCCATGTGAATTGTTTCAGGTAGTCAAAAGATGTTTTACACGCGTTAAAATCATTTTGACCCGTATGCAGTTCATTCGTGAGCTGTTCCAATCCTAATGCCTTTGCCTGTTTGAACATCTCCGCGAAAGGCACATCGCCTTCGCCTGCCAGCATGCTCTTCCGGTTTGCAGCATCATAGTCGGTGGTATGCCAGAGCGGAAAACGTCCCGGATAATCGCGAAGGTATTGAATACAATCGCAGCCAACATTGATGATGTTTCCGCAATCAATTTGATAGTAAACCAGTTTAGGATCCGTATTTTTTAGCAGGTAATCGAAAATACGCACATCTTCCATCATCTTAAAATCAGGCGGATGATTATGGAAGGCGAATTTCAGACCGCTCTTTCTGCACAATTCACCTACACGGTTGAAATGTGCTGCTACACGTTTGACGCCGTCCATCGACTTGGGTTCTCCGCCGGGCATGCTGGCCTGTATGGCCCATTTGGCGCCGACCGATTTAAATTCGGAAATACAATATTTCCAGTAATCCCATTCAGGCGAATTAACATCTTCGGGTAACATCTGCCATCTTTGAAAATGTCCGCCCGATATGGACATACCCATATCCTTTATAATGGCGTCTAATTCTTTCATCGAATAACCGAAAAACTTCTCTTCAAAAAGACCAAAGGTTTCCACGGACGAATAACCGATTTCAGAGAGTTTCCGTAAACTGCCGATGACGTCTTTTTCCATTGCTCCCCGTATGCCATAAAGCTGAAAACCGATACGTCCCTTATTAGGTTTAGCTGCTGCCAAAGGCATAGGTGGAATCGAAGGAGAATCTGATAGGGATGATGTAGCCGATGCAAGCATCTTTTGGTTCATGGCGCTGCCTGCAAGCATTATTGCGGCGCTTTTGCTGATAAAATTTCTTCTGTTCATGGTTTTTTAAAATAATTGAACAACAAAAGTATAAAAAAAAACCGATATATTAAAAAAATCACCTATATTTGCATGTTAAATTTTTAATACATGGAAAAAAGAAGTTTTTTTACAATTTATTTGATTGCCCTATATATTGTGGCATGTACGGGCTTGTCTGCCCAAACAGTACGCCGGATCGACCCGGTCCGGTTAAAAGAACTCGTTTATCCGCCATTGACAGAACGCGAGGGAAAAAGCTTAACGATTCCTGTTCCACCGGACGGGCATCCGCGTTTATTTTTCCGGGAATCCCATCTTCCGGAAATCAGGATGAAGACGCATCATCCGTTGTTGAATGAAACCTGGGAACAGATCAATCAGAGCGCAAATTTTGCAACCGACGGGAAATTAGCGCAGGGCGTCATTCACAATGTCGACATGCAAATTGTCAGCGCCATCGAAGCACGAGCCTTCATGTATGCTTTCACCGGCAATCAAAAAATGGGCAATGAAGCGGTCGACCTCATCTTCAACATGAATAACACACTCATAATCAACGACAGAAAAGGCGATGTCAGTCGCGACATCGGACGGATCATTCTTGCAACCGCCGTTGTGTACGACTGGTGTTACGGTTTGATTGCACCGGCAGAAAAGAAATCGCTGATTGCCATCATGGAAAGTTTGGCGGCTGACATGGAAGTAAAATGGCCGCTGTTAGCGCAAGGTTCTGTAACAGGTCATGGCGTGGAAGCCCAGGTGGCGAGAGATATTCTTGCCTGCGGCATTGCAGTGTATGACGAAAATCCGGAAATATACCGTCGTGCAGCAGGCCGTATTTTTGCCGAATTTATTCCTGCTCAGAATTATACATACCAATCGGGACATCATCACCAGGGGAGCGCTTATGGTCCGTATCGTTTTCAGTGGGAGATTTACCTTACGCTCATATACGACCGCATGGGTTATCCGAATGTGACCGGCAGACTTCAATCCAGGATGCCATACTACTGGATTTATACCCGTCGTCCCGATGGGCAGCTGTTCCGCGAAGGCGACGATTTTTTAGAAGCGACCAACACGTTCGGTCCCTATTGGGTTTTTCCCGATCTCGCCTATTTAGCCGGCTATTGCAAAGACCCGCTGTTGATGGGCGAAGCGCTCAGACAGGGATATATGCATGATTTTGATGTGCACTCCCGTTTCGGACACACGCCTGTGTACGATCTGCTGCTGATCGATCCCTGCGTGTCGCCCGATTATAACCTGTCGTCGTTACCGCTCACGGCCTATTTTCCGTATCCGTTTGGCGGCATGGTTGCACGAACCGGCTGGGAGAACGGTTCGACATCCCATACGGCAGTAGCAGAAATGAAAATTGTGGAACGGCTGTACAATAACCACCAACATTTGGATGCAGGCGCTTTTCAACTCTATTATAAGGGTCCGCTTGCCATCGAATCGGGTATCTATGCCGGTACCGAAGGCGCTTACGGCTGCGACCATTTCATCAATTATTATCAGCGTACGATCGCTCATAATTGCATGCTGGTATATAATCCCGACGAAGTGTTTACATGGCAAAGGCGTCCGGTGGTCAACGACGGCGGACAACAATGGGCAAGAGGAGGGGCTGAGCCTTCCAGTCTCGAAGCATTGACAAACGATGAATATAAAAAAGGTGAAGTATTGGCGCATGCATTTGGACCGAATCCGTTGAAACCCGACTATTCGTACCTGAAAGGCGACTTGACAAACGCATATACCGATAAGGTGAAAAACCATCAACGGTCGTTTGTGTTTTTGAATTTATACAATCTTCAAGTTCCGGCAGCGTTGATTGTATATGATCATATCGAAGCTTCGAACAGTGAGTTCAGGAAAACCTGGCTCCTGCATTGTGTGCAGGAACCTGCTTTCAACGGCAATGTCTGTACCGTCGTCCGCAATGAGAAAGGATACAGCGGCAAGCTGGTGAATACGGTATTGCTGCCATTGCCGCAAAATACGAATTTGACAAAAGTTGGCGGACCGGGCAATGAATTCAGTGTTGGCGGAATCAATTACCCGCAACGGATCCGGAATGACGATAACTGGAGCGACGGCGCTGCGTGGCGTATCGAACTGTCACCCAAAACACCGTCGGAAACGGATGTGTTTTTGAATGTCATGCAAGTAACCGATGCAGCGAACAGTCAGTTGTTACCGGTCGAAAAAATGGAAACCGAAACAATGACGGGCGTTAAAATCGGCGATCGGATTGTGATGTTTGCCAAGGACAAGCATCCCGTCAATCAACCTGTATCACTGAACATCAGGGGAGAAGGTGATTTTAAGGTGTTGATCGTCGATCTGGCAAGGGGAAATTGGGAAATAAAAGGATCTCACGCGCCCGGCATTGTCAGGGTCGATCATGATCCGGTTTATTTTCAAGCCACGGCGGGCAACTATGTATTATCTCCCATGTGACTGCCGGCATATGAAATTTATCAGGTCAAACCGTCGATCGTTCTTCAGGATTTCGTCCCTGGGGATTTTGGGAACAATGGCATTTCCCACATTGCTGAAAGGTTATTTTAATAACGTTTCGAAAAATGAAAATCATCAATCAACAAATCATCAATCAACAAATCATCAATTTATAAAAATGAACAGACCGTATATTTTAGCAGAATCTTACTGGAAAGAAGTCAGGGACACTGATTTTGAACTGGCTCTTCTTCCCTGGGGCGCTACGGAAGCGCACAATTATCATTTGCCGTATAGTACCGACAATATTCAGATTGAATATATGATAGCCGAAGCTGCACGGATTGCATGGGAAAAAGGGGCAAAAGTGACCGTATTGCCTACCATGCCCTTTGGTGTAAATACCGGTCAGTCTGAAATAAAATTGGACATCAACCTGTATCCAAGCACACAAATGATCATTTTGACGAATATTGCTGAAATGCTGAACCGGCATCATATTCGCAGGCTTGCCATCATGAATGGCCACGGGGGTAATGATTTCAGGAGCATCGTGCGTGAGTTGGGCAGGAAATTCCCTGATATGTTTATAAGCGTATGCAATGTGTATCAATGGGATGGGCTTCCGGGTCTTTTTGAGAATGGAGGTGATCATGCCAATGAAATGGAAACAAGCCTGATGCTGTATCTTGCACCCGAAATGGTGCGTCCGTTGCGTGAAGCCGGTGATGGAAGGGAGAAGAAATTCAAGATCGAAGCGCTACGGAAAGGCTGGTTTTGGGCAGAACGGCGCTGGCATCAGGTGACGAACGACACCGGTATAGGCAATCCCAAATTAGCCACGCGTGAAAAGGGAGAGAAATATTTCAAATCAATCACAGAAGCGCTTGGCAAGGTATTGGTAGAATTGGCCAAAAGTGATGTCAACAATCTATACGAATTTTTTTGACGGACTGTTATTACATTTTGGGCGCGATGCCGGCTAACGGGATTTCTTCCTTAATGCCAGGTACGGGTCCGAACTGATAGTTTTCGGGTCCCAGCTTCTGGGTGGAAGCCATGATTTGATCCCAGGTGATAAACTTTCCGGTGTAAGCTGATTCGCGACCCATGATTGCCATGAGCGTCGACAGTGCATGCTGTTCGACGTCGTTGACCGGTTTACCGGTCCGGATGGCGGTAATCAGGCGAACATGTTCCTCCACAAAAGGATCGGGTACCTTCCAGGTCTGGTCGGCGTCTTCGGGTTTCGGATAGGGGTATTCCCAGGCAACCGTTCCGTCGAGGTTGAAAATTTTGTTTTTGCAATTGGTGTAACCTTTTGTTCCATAGACCATGTTTATCATTTGATTGTCGCATCCGTCAATCTGGCGTACGGTGCAATGCGTGCGAAACCCTTCTTCATAAAGAAATTCGACGCTGAAAAAATCGTACATGTCGCCGGTCACGCGGCGTTGACGACCGCCGTTGGCCTCTGCCCTGACAGGTGGTCGGTCGCCCATGAACCACGACACATGGTCGAGTTCGTGGATATACATTTCGACGATATGGTCGCCCGACGTCCAGCAGAAACTGACCCAGTTGCGTAGCATGTATTCCATGTCGTTCCACGCTTTTTCGCGCTGTTTGAACCACAGGGCGCCCCCCATGCGTGAACTGTGCGCCGACACAACTTTGCCGATGGCGCCGCCGGCAACGCGGCGGTACGTTTCAATACAATCCTTTTGCGAGCGGGCGACGGTGCCGCTAATCACCGACAGGTTCTGCTGGGCAGCCTGTCGCCCCAGCACCTGCATCTTCCTGCCGCCAACCGCATCGACAGCCGCCGGTTTCTCGATGAAACAGTCCTTTCCCTTAGCGACTGCATACTCGAAATGCAGGGGACGAAATACGGGCGGTGTACACAACAACACCACGTCCACGCCCGAATCGATGACCTGCTTGTAGGCGTCGAATCCGATGAAGCACTTTTCATCGGGTATGTGCTGGCCATTTTTTTTCAACGCCTCCCTGCATGTGTCCAGCCTGTCGGGGAAGACATCGCCTATTGCCGTTATCTGCAAGTCGTTGCCTGCATCCATGAAATTTTTACACGCGCCGGTTCCGCGACCGCCGCAACCCACCAGACCTGCTTTCAGCGGTTTTCCGTCGGGCGCTTTGCCTCTGATTTCCGGTACTTCGACAGCTGTCAGTATCTCTTCTTTCGCAGCGGAGCCGGAGCAGCCGCTCAAGATTGTAGGGACGGTTATCGTTCCCAGCGCTCCCAATGCCGATTTCTTAAAAAAATCGCGTCTTGTTTCGTTTTCCATAATGTTCGCTTTGTAATAGTTAATATGTCGTTTTTCTTTTCCTGATGAAATCTCTTCGATTGGTTCTCATAAACCGGCCTGTTATAGGATTGCCATGCCGACCGCCTTCTTTTGGGCGAGGAGCGTCAGTTCGGTTGCCAGAAAGCAATGGGTTTGCGACATGGCTGTTTCGGTACGGTTGACGACGTCGTCAATCAATTGTGTCCCGTAGCGCGGTTCAATATCGTTACAGTCAAAATATTGCGTTCCTTTGTGGTCTACCAGGAAGAGATGATTGCCACCTTCTCGTCCGCCCAGATCAATGCTATTGCGTATTTCGATATATCCGTCGGTTCCGAGTATCGTAGTGCGTGAGTCACCCGAAAAATACCGCCCTAACCCTTCGGGTGTGAGCCAATCCACGCGGATGTAACCCGTCCCGCGGTTTCCCTGTACCATGGCGTCGCCGAAGTCTTCAAAATCCCTGTACTGCGGATGATGAATGTTGCCTGTCTGGGAAGCAATGATCTTCCCTGACGTGGAGCCGGTCAGGAACAGAAAACTGTCGAACTCGTGGGTGGCAAGGTCGCAGAGGATGCCGCCGAAATATTTTCTGTCGAAGAACCATGCGGGACGCGGCTGCAGTTTTAGACGGTGCGGACTTGTCCCGATGGTTTGCACTACTTTTCCGATAGCGCCCGCTCTGATCAGTTCTTTGGCTTTCAACAGTGCCTTATTGAGCAATCGTCCATAATTAATGGAATAGATACGACCGGTTTTTTGCTGTACCTTGCGCACTTTGGCCAACTGTGGCAGAAAAGCCACGCCCGGCTTGGCTACCATAAAATCTTTCCCATGTTCCATCACCCGAATACCCAACGGTGCGCGCTCGCTGGAGATAGCAGAACTCAGCACTAACGGTATGGCGTTGTCTTCCAGTATCTCCGCCTCTGTGCTTACGCGTTTAGTGCGCGGAAAGGTTCTGATAAACTCATCAGCCAGGTCGTCCTCCTTAGCATGGAAGTCTTTCAACTCGCCGCCGCTGCTAACGAGCATTCTCACCATGCCGTAGATATGCGGATGATTAATGCCAATCACCGAAAAACGGATGCGCGGCGATTGGTTCTTACCCGAAATAAGGGGCGTCAGGGGTGCGTGTACATGGTTGCTGGCAATGGATGAAAACGCGTTGTTGCCGATGGCAATCATCCCCATTGATGCGCCGACGGCAGTCTTGATAAAATCTCTTCTGTTGTTTTTCATATTTCAAATGTTTTGTAACCCTTGCGTGACTAATTCGAGAAATTCCCGCGCCCGCCTTGCTAAAGCGTCGACGCCCTCCGGTTGCGTCGGTCGCGGCAGGCATGGAGCAAAAATATTTTCGCAGCACAAGGGCATCTTCAACCCGGTGAAGGCGACGGGATGCAACAGTTTGTAGTGATCGATCTCCCCAAGACCGGGACCGCAATCGCCATCTTTGGGGAAGATGCGATGGTCTTTGATGCAGAAACTGCGCACTTCACCGGCGCACTTCATGATGTCGGGAAGCGGGTCAACGCGGAGATAATCGAGTACGTTACCGGCATCATAATTAACCTTGACGCCATCGTCGGCAACTTCCCGTGTGATATCGGCGCAGGCGGCGCCGGTGCCGGTCTCGCCGCCATGCTGTTTGACTACCAGCAAAACACCGGCGTCGCGCGCGACAGGTCCGAGAATTTTCAAACGTTCGACCCATAGTTTACGGTTGCCGCCAACGGTATGACCGAAGGTCAGTACCTGCGGTACGCCCGCTGCTGCAGCCTGCATGAGACGATGCTTGAGAACCTCCAGCCCGTTCTCTGCTTCCGGATAGATTTCCGAAAACATCATCAGCGGCTCCAGCCCCATGTCACGGCAACGTATTGCCAGTTCTTTTGCCTTCTCCGGCGAAGCATCGGCGGCGACAACCGGTACATTCTTACCGTCAGTCCTGTGCGATGTGCCCCATGCAACATAATTGTATCCGGCTTCCTTAATACCGTGAAGCGCCCGTTCCAGCGGGAAAGCCGAGTATGGCAACGTCATGCACGCTATTTGAAATTTTGTCAGCGCCTGTCTGTCCTGATGTGGCTGGTGTGTGTTTTCAATCCGTGCCGACTGTTTTTCCGAAACGTGCCGGTGCGGATTTCCAATCCGTGCCGTCACATCCAACGCTGTTCCAGTAGCTAATACTGTGGTTGTTTTAATAAAAATACGTCTGTTCATAATAAATAAAATATTTATTCGGTATGTTGATATGCCCCCAAGTCCGGTGTTGATCCCCGCGGTTTGCCTGACAGGTCGGTTGCAACTTCCGGCAGCGGGATGCCTTTCCGTAATGCCTGTATCGAAGTCGCTCTCAGTCGGAAGTCGCCGTCGGCAACATTCATGAAAAAGTTTTCAGCGATGTTGATGGTGATATTTCCTTCGCCCTGCACAACGCCCGAAGGGTTGTTAAAATCAAAAAGGTTATGCCTGACGTCGATATTGGAACCGCGCGGCAATTCGTTGACTGCTCCGCGTATGATATTATTGATTATGGAGATATTATGCGAGAGATGCGTGGCGTCGCCCGAATCGCGGATACCCCTGCGCGCGGCGTTTGATCTCCATAGGGTATTGTTGTATATCTTGACGTCGTTGGAGCGGTTGATCTCTATCGGTTCATTGTTGGTTTCATAGATGATGTTGTTTCTGATAACCGTGCGGTTATGATAGAAGCCGCCAATGCTGTTGCCGGAAGGGTTGCCGGAGTTGTTCCCGAGGGCTATTCCCCTATCGCAGTTGTAGATGATATTGTTTTCTATCAGGACGTCCTCGCAGCCGTCCTGGCCCCAGATAAAGATAGCGGCTCTACCGCCTCCGTTTTTGCCTGTGATATTTCTGAAGGTGTTGCCGGAAATGGTTAATCCGCTGATATTCATCACGTCGATTCCCGCGATGTAGTCGCCGTTGAAATCCGGCATGTGATCGCTCTCTTCCGGTATTTGCGTGCACTCGAACCAACAGTTGAGAATCGAAATATTCTTCGCCCGCGTATATTTGCCGTCAATCTGCGGGCCTGATCCTTTGAATGCGCGCTCGTTGACGTCAATCATGCGGCAGTTGTCGAAGATGATATTCTCTTCGCCCAAGCCTTCCAGTTTCAATCCGTTGGCCGTCGATTCCCGAACGGTGATACCGTAAACAGTGATATTCTTCGTGTTCGCACCTCTGACTTCGATCAGTTGGTCGTGCGGCAGTCCGCCGCGGTAGGCGCCCTTATGAAAGCCGTGACCGTGCAGGATCAGGTCTTCATAGTTACCCGAAAGACTGCGAATAACCAGGTTTTGTTTGTTTTCGATAAACGGTTTGCACTGGTAATCGTCCGTTTTGTAGAGGTATTGGTCTGTCCTTGTCACAGCGATGATCTGTCCGGGCTGCGCGTTCTGCAGCGCCCATATCCATGTATGGTAACTGTCGGCAACGAAGTCAGGCTCGCCGTACTTGTAGTATTGCGCGTGATTCGTGCTGTTCAACCCCATGATGGATAACGTGTAAACCTGATACGCGACGCGGTCGGGAGCCGTCGCCTTGATATAGCAGACCTGTTCGCCGGACTTGACCGTCATGCCTTTCAGGTCAATCGGCAATGAGCAGGCGCGGTCGGCAAAGAACGTCGTCGAAGCGCCTGTTTTGGCGACGGTAATTTCAACAGACTTCAACGTGACGCCTTCTGTCATCGTTCCCGTTATCATCAGGTTTTTCAGTTCAACGATCCGTGCCGGGCTGCCGGGGGGCGCCGCGTTCCAGTCGGTTGCGCAGTTCTGTTCATGTATCGTGAAAGTCTTGCCGTTGATGGCTAAAGCAATAATATCCGCATCGGCGGTGAACGTTTCTTTTGCGTCGAGGGTTTGAAAACCGACAAGACAAAGCATCAGCAATAATGCGGGTAAAATAATTAGAAGTTTGCATCTGTTTTTCATAATAGTAAAGATTAAAGATTTATTGTTTCTTTTGCATGGCGCCAATATCGGGATTATCGCCTCTTTTGTTGCGTAGAAAATCCTCGTCGACCAGTGCAGGCAACGCTTTGCCTTTGCGTAACGCTTTGACGGCTTTCTCCGTCAGCATGAAATCTTCCGGCTTCACGTTATTCGTGTAATAATAGTCCATCAGTTGCAATTCTGTCAGGTTGGTTGGCGGTACATTAACAAAATACTCATCCACATCGTAGTCGCCTATCACCAGGTTGTTCTCCTCGATGACGTTCGCATTGCCGTTCAGTTGGAAACTGTGGGCGAAATTGTTTTTCACTGTCAATCTTTTGGACGGAAATTTCGTTCCGGACACATCCCTGATACCGCGGTTAATATTATGCGGGTCGTAACCCTTCACGATAGTATTGTTATATATCTGAACGTCAACCGTAACGGCTGCGGTGATGGCGTCCCAGCCCCCGGTGGTATAAACGATGTTGTTACGCACGATACCGCGGTTGACGGCGGGACGACCCGACGACAGCGGCGTCGGCTGTATCCCCAGCATGATCCCCGTTCCGCAATTGAAAATAAAATTCCGCTCGACTAAGATGTCTTCATGTCCGCCCTGACCCCAGAACCCGATTGCTCCGAAACACCAGTGACGACCCACCGTGTTTTCGTTTGCGCCAAGTATGTTGATGAACTTACTGTCGGCGATATAGGTTCCGCGCGTGTTCATGATGTCGATGGCGCCCACGTAATCGCCTAATTGGATGGTGTGATCCGACTGCGACAGGGGATACGGCTGTTGCGTGTTTTCAAAGTGGCAGTTCATGATCTTCAAATTATACACGAACATGTCGTTGCTTGGACCCGAACCTTTCACCATGTATTCGCAGATATTGACTGCGCGGCAATTGTCGATGGTGATGTTGCGCTCGTTTGTACCGGCTATTTTATACCCGTTACAGTTCGATTCGCGAACCGTAACGCCATAGAAAGTGATATCCGAACTGCCGCCACCGATGATCAGCATCTCATTATGGGGTCTTGAATCCTGGTAGGCGCCGACATAATTTTCTCCTCCCTGCAAACTCCGTTTATGCATCCCGCTTCCAATGATATTGACGTCCTCGAAATTACCGGATACGCTTCGGAAAATCACATTTTGCTTATTGTCAAGCATAAGTTTTCTAACGCCATATCCATCTTTGAAAACGTAATAATCGCCTCCGGTAATGCCTATCACCTGTCCGGGCTGCGCCGTGTCGAACGCGACGCGTAGGCTGTACAGGTCGCTGACGACCACATTCGGTTCTCTGTATTTGTTGTACGCGACATTCACCTTCGGATTGCCCATTCCCATGATGGACAGGGTATAGACTTGATAATAACCTGTTTGATTATCCTTCACCTTCATATAAATCAGATTTTCCCCGTCTGCTACCGTATAACCGTATGTAAAGAGGGGCGCCGTGCAGCGACGGTCGCTGAAATACGAAACTTCCGTATCGTCGCCTGCGCATGTAATGTTCATGTCGTTCCGAATGATAATCATGCCCGCAGTCAGTCTGCCCGATACCGTCAGGTTTTTCACCTCGACAGCGACGGTGTTGAAATTTTCCTTTTCCCTGTAATAAGTATCGTGTACCTTCATATTCACCCCTTTGACGCTGATCGATTGGATGTCGCAGTTGGCATTGAATTTTTCAATATCAGGTTTCGCGGGCGATGCGGGCGATACGGTCATCCTCACCTTGCCCCAATGCACGCCCCGTCCGATGGGCATGCGCGTTTTGGTTTCGTAGTTGGCTAAAAACTCGACGGTGTGACCGGGCGGACAGTTGCCGGCTATCTTCATGATGGAAGTGAGCGTAAAACCGTCGCCGTCCCAAATGCCGCCGGGTAAGGATTCATAGAACGACTTTTCGGATGATGTTTCGATATAGGGGTCGTCGGTAAACAATCTTAGCCGGTTATCCTTTTCGTACAGCATCACCTGCTCGGAGGCTTCCGCCACGCCATTGCCGTTACCCGTACCAAACGCAAATTTATCGTCGTTAGGCTTGCGCCTATTATTCGGCGCTATGCCGATGCCATCGTCAATGGAGATATCGGTAAAATAAGGTACATCATAAAATACGGGTAGCGTGACCGCATCGTAAAAGTCATTGTTATCGCATTGCATCCGCACATTCAATATAATCCAGGGCGGCGAACCGTCGGTCGGAGGCGTTTTGGTGCAGGCTATACCTATCGGTTGGCTACCGTACGTTCTCGCGTTCCCGTCCATTGCAATTTCCTGTATCGCATTGTAAAGCAATACTTCAGGGTCGGCGCAAGTGACCGTGATCCGCACCTTCCTGCCGGTAAAAGTATTGCCGCCGCGATTGAGGAGCGTTAGGCTTACCCCGTTATTATCATTTACGCGGATAAACCGTTTCCCCTGATCCAAGGTATGCTTCAACACGACAAGGTCGGCAGGTTGCGAGCGGCCGGAAATGCTGACCTCGCATCCGTCGCCTGTAACTGAGATATGCAGCCGTCCTTCACGGTCGGCTTTTTCTTTCCTTATCACCGGCGTGGTAGCGCCCTGGTGGAAGATCAGTACATCATATTCCGCTCCTTTTTTATAGACGGGCGCAGTGGCGACGGTTGCCGTACAGCCGGCGATGGGCGGTCCATCGGGCATCCATTGACGACTGTAAAACCCAAAACCTGCAGGCGATACATTGCGAAGATATAAATATCCAGGCTCGTCCTTGTTGCTTTTTACCTGATAGTTCCATACATCAAATTCGGGATAGAGATCATAATGTGACCATGTTTTTTGAAGCGGTACAGGATTATGAAACCGGTTGACAATAAATTGCATGGCCGCTTCGAAAATCTTTGTCTCGCCCGGACGGTCCACCCCGTGGGCGCCATGACCCATCCAATATTCAAACTTGGGCAGGCCTTCCCATATTGCACCGTTTTTTATTTCGTTATTCAACAGTGACAGCGCGCAACCGTCCATATTGTGCATCCTGACCGATACATCTCTCAGATTTTCAGTCAGGTATCGCAGCGGGAAAAACGTTTGGTTGTCGGGGTATCCTACAAAAAATTCGGGGCTTCCCACCATATTGGTAAAAGCCGACACCCTGTCGGGATATTTTCCCGACAGGAACATCGACGTAAATCCCCCCATGCTAAACCCGATGATACCGCGATGATCACGATCCGGAAGTGTGCGGTAATTATTATCCATCATCTCGATAAACTCCAGAAAATAGTCTTTTACCTGCTCCTGGTACTTGACGCTTTCGCGCCCTCCAACATTATATGGAGCAGGATTCGATTCTTCATAATTACCGTCCCACATGACCATGATCACCTGATATTTATTCACCAACTCGCCCAGTATGTCATATTCAGGTTTGACATTGGGTTCTTTGTTGTAACGTCCGCTATGTCCATGGAAAAAATAAATCACGGGATAGCGTTTAACCGTTTGGTCATAGCCATCAGGCAAGTATAACCTGTAGTGTCTCGGTGTTCCGAACACCTTGCTGTCGTACGACAAATCCTGATAAGGATGCTTTTGGGCAATACAAAGAAAAGGGGTTACGAGTAATAATAAAAGA
>Ga0082212_10002659_pt1 | contig 25843 bp, 16 predicted proteins | sample TergutNt197P3_FD_71548 | JGI IMG/M metagenome (GOLD analysis project Ga0082212, IMG submission 71548) | Neocapritermes taracua P3 segment gut microbial communities from Petit-Saut dam, French Guiana - Nt197 P3 | ecosystem: Host-associated > Arthropoda: Insects > Digestive system > Gut ...
CCGGGGTTGTTTTCCAAGACGGACACAACTAATTTCGCTTGTTCCGGCTCCAGCAGATCGGCGTTGTTCAGCAAGAGCGTGTGGCATTTTTTGGGATCGCGGGCATCTTGCCCGCCTGTGGGACCACGAACATTTTGTCCGCTTGCGGGCGAGACGCCCGCGATCCTAACGTCCGTGCTCCTGGCATAACGCTGGTAAAACGCACGAATCGTCGAATCGATCAATTCGCCGGGCAGGGCATGGCAATCGATCGGGATCATACCTCCGGAACGTTCGCCGTCGCGACCGTAATGAATCGCATTGGCCAGCGTTTCGCGACCACTGCCGGGTGGTCCGACGATCAACACCGGAGCAATGGTTCCTGCGGCCAACATCGCCTGTTGCCTTGCGAGTTGCATGATCGGCGTGTGGCCGATCAGTGTTTCGAAGCGGTATCGCCCCGCTTGATGCCGCCGTAATACGAACAGAACACGATGTAATTCTCTTGCCTGCACGGTTTCGACGGTTATATTCTGGATCGCGGGCGTCCCGCCCGCATGCGGACAAGATGTCCGCGATCCCAGCCCCCGCGATCCGGTTACAGCATCTTCCGGCGAAAGATCGACGGCATCGACAAGAACCAGCGTTCCAAACGTGTTGTCGTCGAGTCCCAGGGGGAAAAATTCCGCCCGGCGATATCGGGTTTCCTGCACGGCATCGACGGCCAAAACCGCTTGGGTACGTTGTCCCTGCCCGACTTCCGGCGGTGGAGCCAGCGACGCGGCCACGATTTCGTGATGCAAACGCGATGGCGAAGTATGATAGCGGCATGTCTGCCCGATCAGGGCATCGGCATCCGCATTAGCCCATTGCACCAGGGCGTCATTGAAGTAAATGAGCGTTTGTTTCTCGTCAAGCACATAGACAGGCGTTTTCAATTCCTGCAAAAGTCGCGAAAACCGGCTGACGGAAACATGTTTGGCCATGAGACAGTTCAGAGTTCAAAGTTCAAAGTTCAAAGTTTGGGGTTCAGAGTGATATCTTGCACTCTGAACCCTGCACTCTGATCCCTGCATTTATCAACGCCAATTCGTTCCCGTGCTTACGGCGGCGTAGTTGCCGAACGGTTGTTGTTGCATTCGTTGGACAACATTATGTTGCACCGCCTGTTGCTGTTGCCAATGGAGAAACTCCCGGTACATGGCGTCTTGCGACATCGGAGCCAAACCCTGCGACGGTTGAGTCATCTGCTGAGGCAACGGCTGGAGCGTCGGTTGCTGATAAACCGGTGCGCTGTCAGCCGATGCCTGGAACTGCACCTGGTTGATCGGAAAGTTGTTGATCGGGTAACTGTTGACCGGGAAATTCTGGTTTTGCGTCGGCTGTTGGTTGGCAACAACATTGCCCTGATGAGCCTGGACGGTTCGAGCGTTGGTGATCAACTGCCCTGCCAGATACCGTTGTTCGTCCGTGGCGGAGGCAAAATGATATTCCGGTTTTACGGTCGGCGCGACGCCGTCCCGCGAAATACCCGGCGTATTGATCGTTGTTGTGAGCATCATCTCCGGGCGGACTCCTCGCGAGATAACGTGCTCGGCGGTGGTTCCCTTCCATTCGGTGTCAAGCGAGTTCGGATTGTTCCGGTGTTTTGCGGCCAGTTCTTCCAGTCTGGCCATTTGCTGTTTTTTCTCTTCCTGGTAAGGATTAACGTAAACGGTGTCTTCCACATCCTCCTCGCCGTTTGCCATACCCGGCAAACTGACTTTGGCCTGATGACTCATGATCCCGTTGCCGTCGTTACCCGTAAAACGCACAATCAGCGAAATGTTCTTTTTCCTGGAATCCTGCGTCGCTTCGTCCCAGGGCACCCAAATGGTGTAGGACTTGCCGAACATCTTCGAATTGCTTTCGAGGGTTTTCAGATTCTCGACCTGGAAGCGGATGATTCGCGTCGGGGTGACCCGGTCCGCTTTGGGATCGTCTTCATCGAACGCATACACATCGAAATTCCCGCGAACCCGCATGGCTTTTTTTCCTGCGGAGCTGTCGTAAAACATGACGCGTGCGGCGAATCCCCGGATGGCTTTGTCATTCTCGTGCCGGATGACCGGGTCCCAAATGGCAACGATCTGGGTGGGACTGGATGTTCCGCTGCTCCAGGACGGCAGGGATGAGCAGCCGCTGAACATCGTGATCGCGAGAACAAGCGTGGCGGCAAATGTGGTAAAAGTTGTTTTTGTCATGGCGGTTATGTATCAATTAATTCTGGGATTGATTCATTTTGGGAAATATCAGAGTACGAAGCGTAAGCGAGTGTCATATTTGGCACTGGCTAACGCCACGTGCTCTGATTACATCATTCGATTAATACACACTGGGTTTTGGCAGGGTAGATGGTGCCAGGTTTGGTTGCGGGACCGAACGGTTCTGGTAGCCAGGGTTTTCGATGATTTGCCTGTCCGACGGAGCCTCGTTTTCGTTCAGACGGATACTGCTTCCGGTTTCGATGATCGTGTCGGACGGGGTGAAGTTGTCAACGCGTGTCCTGACGCCGTCAATGTTGAACATGCCGGCCACATGGGTGGTGCACCAGTGCATCCGCATGAGTTCGAGCTGCTTGAGTGCGTCGGCTTCATCCTGGGAACGATAAACCTGCGGCGTGAAAATGAAAATGATCTCTTTCCGCGTGCAATACCTGTTGTTGTACTGGAACAACTGCCCTACGACCGGGATTTTGGAAACGAGCGGTACGGCGCGATGCGTATGGCTTTCTTCCTGAGCGATCAGGCCGCCGAGGACGGCCACCTGACCACTTTGGGCGATGATCGTCGTTGAAATGGAAGCCTCTTTGATCCTGGGCGCACGAATCGTGACACCACCCTGAGCCAGGATCGGCGTTCCTTCGCCTTCCGGTCCCACACTCGATTTTTCCGCACTAATCAACAAGGCCACCGAATCATCGAGACTGATACGCGGCGTGATCGACAAAATCACACCCACAGGGATTTCCACGGTAGAGTTCATCTGCTGCCCCGTAATATCACTTACTGAGCCGCCTTCAATCATCCGAACGCGTTCCCCGACGGAAATTCGGGACGGTTGGTTGTGCAGTGCATGGATCATGGGACGGTTCAGGACGGTCAATTTCCTGTTCTCTTCCAATGCCCGCACCAGGACGCTGACCGTTTCACTGGACGCGGAGAAAACAAAACCGCCATATCCCATTTCGTTGTTTTGGCGTCCCAGGCTGAAATTGCTGACGCCCTGCGTTCCAACCCGATTGGCATTTCCGGAATTACTGTTTCCCAAAGGCATCGTCATGTTATTGAAATTGAAGCCCGGCGTTCGTTGTTCATCAATAATGGTTTGCCTCTGGGCCGTAAATCCGGTAAACGGATCCACGTAGGTTTCCGTGATGGTCTGGAAGCTGTCCAGGTTCCCTCTGTTGAACAGAAGCGCATCTTGCAATCCGAGTTCAAAGCCGAGTTCCTTGGTGTTGGACATGTCAACTTCTCCGATAAGTACCGAGAGTTGCACCATGGCCGGACGTTCGTCGAGTACCTGGATCATGCGGCGCAACTGTTCAAAGCGGTTCGGCGTCGTGCTGACCAGCAGACTGTTGGTTTCGTTTTCCGCCTGGACGATGACTTCGCTGCTGAAAACATCATTTTCACCGAGCAACACGGTTTGCTGGCGCAACTGACGTTCGTTTTGCAGGAATGTTTGCAAGGTCGGAGCAATGGTCGAAGCCGGTGTGTTGAGCAGGCGATAAACCATCACGCGGCGGTTGTGCATTTCCGGCTCGTCAAGCGTCAAAAGGACGGCCTCGACCATGGCCAGCATATCCGCCGAACCCGTGGCAATGATGCTGTTTGATCGTGAATCGGGGGCAAAGCGAACCGGCACCAGGACACTGTTTTCGTTGGTGCTCCCGCCCATACTGTAGTTGGGCTGCGCCGCACCGGCGGCACCACCGCCGGTTGTTGTGGGAAATATCTGGTTGAGCACGGTCAACATGCTTGATGCGTCGCCGTTGATGATCGTGAATATCTTGATCTGCGCGACGGCCAAAGGTGGACCGTCGAGTTTTTCAATCACCGCTTCGATGACCGGCATACAACTTAACGGAGCCTTGACGATGATGTTGTTTCCGTTGGCATCCGCCGTGAACGTGGTGCCTGCAAAAATTCCCCCGTTGACGACGCGTTCCCCACGATCGGCGTCGATCGTTGTGAAGGAAACGCTCGGTTGCTGCGGCGCGTTTGCCTGGCCGCCCACACCGCCGCCGACACCTGCTGCCGTTTGCTGTACCAGGGCTTGGGTGAGAATCGTTTGCATGGTGGTTGCCGTCGTGTTACGGAGCGGGATCACCTTGACGCGCACATCGACTTCGCTGTCCGGCTTGTCCAATATCATGATAAGTGCCGCGATTTCGAGCAAATCACGCGGAGCGGCTTGGACTATGATCGCGTTGTTCCACTGCTCGTTCGTGACGATGACCGGCGAGGCAAGCCCCTGCTGTGTCGGAATCGTCACTTGTCCCGTTGTGGTCACCTGGTTCCGGGCGGTATAGATACTCGTGATTACCGTTTGCACCGATGTGGACGAAATATGCTTCAACCGGAATGTTTGGATTTGTGCTGCGGCATCAACGGGTGCGTCGAGTTTCGCAATCAGGTCCCGGATCGACTGAATCCCACCGGGATAACCGATCAGCAAAATGGAGTTCGGACGCACGAGCGGCGTGGCACTGACCGGGCCGCGTTGGGCGGCATACCATTCGTTGTACAACTGCAAAGCCACGACGGTCACTCTCATGCAATCGGCGTGAACCATCGGCACTTCGATAACCGTCGGGTCGTATTCGCGGCTTGTCGCTTCGATGTAATTGATGATTTCGATCAGCAGAGCCAAATCGCCGGGTGTTCGTGCATTGATGACGACGAAACCGTCGAGAATAGTCACCTCTACCGGCCCGACCAACGCACTGACATCCGGCGGGAGCATCGAGCTGACGTTGTTTCCGTTCGTCTGGGGAGACGTGATACGCACTTCGGTTCCTTGCGTCGTTCGCGGCTGGTTTTGCGATCCCGCAAACTGATTGGACGATGGACCGACCATGCGTGCAATAAGCTGCAAAGGCTGTTCGTTCCCCGGTGTGACGGGCACCACTCCCATGACGCCTTCTCCTTGCGAACGGCTGTCAACTTCCGTGACGATCCGGGTAAAGGTTTCGATCTGGCTTGCCGGTCCCGTCAGCGTCACGGTGTTGCTTTGGCGGTCGAGGATCATTTCAATGCGTTGGTTGTTGCTGTTGGGAAGCGGTATCGTGTACAAGGTCTGGGCAGCCGACAGGTCGTTGCGCTGCGGCTGAACGCGGGTCCGCAGCGCATTGAGGATGTTCTCCTCGAAATCGTGTGCCGACGAATTTTTCAGCGCGATGCGATTGGTAACGACTTGGCTGCCTGCAACCGGAGACATACCGGCCGGCGGCGTGCCGAGCGGCGGCGGAGTCTGCATCTGTTGTGTATAACCGGCAACCTGTTGCACTGGGTTTTGTTGCAGATTGTGTCGCGGAACGTTTTGATTTTGCCAATAGGCAGGTACGTTTTGCCCTGCGTCGTGGGGGTGTAAATCGGCAAATCGCGTCGGCGTGGCACCGTTTGCGTTTTCACCGTTTTGCCGTTGCCGCAATTGAGCAACCAGATTGCGCGAAGTCGTTTGCGACGGCTGCCGTGTTCCGAGCACCTGCTGCTGCTTCAAAAAATACTCGATTTGGTCATGCTCGGCGTCGGTCGCCCAAATGTGAACACTTTTTTGGCTCTCGTTGTGGGACACGGAAATGGGACGTTGCTTGAAAACGTCGTTCAAGACGCGTTCCGCATCCGATGCCGATGTTCGGACGATGGGATACGTCCGCAACACCGGCTGGGCTTCCGGGGCAAAACGATTTTTTCCGTTCGGCAGGGCCAACGCCTGTTGGCAAGCCAAAACTGCTACGCCGAGAAGCGTCAAAAAAAAGATGTGTTTGCGTAAATCGCAAAAACAATAACCTGTTTTACTCATGATACTTTCCTGGACCTCGAAGGATGATCATTAAATGAAAGGGATTAGGGGGTGGAGCGATGATACTGCCACTCTTGGCCTAATTGTTCGGATATGTCCCTTTCTCCTGAATCTATGGACAAATCCGGTTCTTCCAATTTTTCGGCGAGTCCCCAAAGGAAACATTAGACAATTGTGACGATTGCATTAGTTTTTAGAGTCGTATTGCTTTTCTCGTTAGTAATATAAAAGAGGGATACTCTGATTATGCTGCAAAGCTTTTTCGTATTGCAACAAAAATATCGAAAATGCGTGTTATTCCAATAGCGAGGAATAGTGAGAATAGATAATGTCTGCCGATTTTTCAGGCGAAAATCGTGCCTCAATAATTGCCAGAGCTTGTCTGACCAGAATATCACAAAAAGTTTTTTTAATCAGAAATTTTATTGCATATTGTGCAAATTCACATGATAAATTGCCAATGCTTTTCGATTCAATATTATTAATGAGAATAGCAGCAGGTTGTTCTTGCGATTCGAGCGGTGCGAAAATTTCGCTTGTTCCACCGACATTGGTTGCAATGACCGGCACTTGGGACGCCGCCGCTTCGAGCAACACCCGGCCGAGCGGTTCCTGTCTTGCACCATGCATAAGTAATGTCAATTCGTTCAGTATCATCTGGACGTCGTGGCGGACACCCAAAAAATGGACGTGTCCCTTGAGCGGAGGTTGCGAGGCCAGGTCATGCAAAGTCTGTTCGTACACGACCGACTCGGCCTTTGACGACCAGCGTTTGCCGACGACGATCAAATGCGTTTGCGGCAGGATTTCGACGATTTGCCGCATCGCCAAAAACAGCGGCACCTGCCCTTTGCGAAGCCCGATTTGCCCGATGTTGCCGACCAGCACCGCATCGTGCGGCAATGACAGTTCGCGATGCAAAAAACCGGTTGGAGGACGAAAGCGGAATACCGCCTGATCGACGCCGTTATACACAACGTGACATTTGTCCGGTGAAATCCCCTGGGCGACATGATAATCCCGCGTCGCGTGCGAAACGGCCAGAAGGCTGGTATTTTCGTTGAGATCGGCCACAGCGCGGCGGTTAAGCCGCACAATGTCGCGCAAATGAGCCAGTCCCGGCAGGTTAAGCCACTTGGTTACCGGACCGGCCAAGCGTCCCATCGCCAAGCTGTTCGCATGAACCAAATCCGGGGAAATCCAACGTAATTTTTCAGCAAGTGTTTCGCGCACTTCCGATTGCGAAAGCGGCGTACCATCGGTCAAAGTACGGCGAAAATCGATCAATTCAACGCCAAGTTCCCGTACGGTCGTTGCAAAATCGCCCGAATCCGGCGCAACAAGAATCGGTCGCACGCCACGACGCATGAGATGCGGCAAAACAGCCAGCAACGAATTTTCACCGCCATGTCGCGACTCAAATTCCGACAAGAAGGCCACTTTGATTTCACGCATGGAATTGTACGATATTCTTCGGCGGTAAATTGTTCTGAATTTGACTATTTTGACGTGTTCAACACGACCTGTAAATGGCATCTGTGATCAGATATTTTTTTCATAATTATTTTGTGATCTTCTCAAACTGTTTGTTTTGTATAAATTTACGAATATCTGTAATATAAAAATCTTGCCTATTTCTCCAAAAAACCCGAGAATCATTCTCCAGATGATTGATTTTATCAATACTTTTGCTAAATTATTATGATAAAACGCTGTCATCATCCAATCAAACGATGGTGAAAAATGAAACTATTTCAAAAATCCAAAGTCAGATCGTATCATTTGAGGAATTAAGACCATGAAAAGATTCTTACCGTTCGTTATCGTGGCCATTATGGCAGGGTTGACATCATGGGGAATGTCCCAGGGATTCCGGTGTTTTCCAGGTCGTTTTTCCTGGTTCCAGCCAGTGTATCGTGTTCCCGTGTCACACGCGCAACAACAACCAATTGTCCCGACGTTTCAAGCCCCGCCGCAACCATGTCCGACTCAGAATTGGGAAGACGACATGCCTTCTTCCCGGTTATCCGCACCGACATTGACCCCGGCTCCCGACTTGGCAGCAACAGGATATTCCGGCTTGGCGGTTGCAGGAGGAGCCGGGAATAATACTTTCTCATTGGTGCGAAATCGCTCAAGCCAACAGTCCGAATTGCCGTCGTCTGTTCAATCAACACTGTTGCGTTTCCAGCCGGTCCCTGTGTTTTACCCGATGACGCAAGGTGTGGTTGCCGGAAGGTTCGATTCCATGTCCAGGAAACCCAACACTCCTTTTGTTACACCGAATATTATTACGGAGGAAGAACAAGAAGAACCAATGGTTACTACCGTCACACCGGACATAACGGAAGACGATGCCGATGATTCCGACCCGTTCGACAGCACGATTGATGATGAAGATGACACAACGGTTGTTGCGCCAACACCGGACGCAACGGAAGACGATACCGATGATTCCGACCCGTTTGGCGACGATTTTTAATTAATCGGAAATGCCACGACTGCTCACCGTTCCGGTTTCGGCAGTCCGCGATTGTCACAACCGCTCTTGGGCTTGGCGGAACTGCGTGTTTTGCCGGGCCGGGGAGCGGTTTCGGCGTTGGGTTGCTGCTTTTTCCGTTTGCGACCTTTTGGCGTGATCTTGTCGAAATTGACGATGCCGACTTTTTTACCGAGATTGTTTCGCATTTCCTCGATTCGGTCACGCAACACGGCGGCGCGTTCGAATTCGAGTTGATCCGCCGCGTCGAGCATTTCGCGTTCCAGCTCGTTGAGGTATTCCATCGTGATGACTTCGGTGTCGTCGCTTTTGCCGACCGCTGCGTTTGCCTGTTTATGAGCTGCCGCTTCCGCTTCAATGCCTTGCCGGATATTCTTGCGAATCGTTTCCGGCGTAATGCCGTGCTTTTTATTATACGCTTCCTGAATCGCACGACGGCGGTTCGTCTCATTAATCGCACGGTTCATTGATTCGGTCACGGTGTCGGCGTACAAAATCACCTTGGCGTTGACGTTCCTCGCACTGCGTCCGATGGTTTGAATCAGCGACGTTTCACTCCGCAAAAAACCTTCCTTATCGGCGTCAAGAATCGCCACAAGCGACACCTCGGGCAAGTCAAGCCCCTCGCGCAACAAGTTGACGCCGACCAGCACGTCGAAATGCCCTTCGCGCAAATCGCGCAACAGTTCGACCCGCTCAAAGGCGTCGAGTTCGCTGTGCAACCACTTGCAGCGCACCTTTTGTTTTGCGAAATACTCGGCCAAATCCTCCGCAAGCCGCTTCGTCAACGTCGTGACCAGCACACGTTCGCCGACGTTTGTACGCTGCCGTATTTCGTCGAGCAAATGCGGCACCTGTTTCGATGCCGGCGCGACTTCGACTATCGGATCAAGCAACCCTGTCGGGCGAATGACCTGCTCAACCGTGACCTTGTCCGAACGTTCGATTTCAAACGGATTCGGCGTTGCCGACACGAACACAACCGTGTTGAGCTTGGCTTCCCATTCGTCGAACTTGAGCGGCCTGTTGTCCAATGCGCTGGGCAAGCGAAAACCGTGATCGACGAGATTTTTCTTACGTGCCTGGTCGCCTGCAAACATCGCGCGAATTTGCGGAAGCGTCACGTGCGACTCGTCAACGAACATCAGAAAATCGTCGGGAAAAAAACTGAACAGCGTATCCGGCGGCGACCCCGGCTTGCGGTCGGCCAGTGCTGCACTGTAATTTTCGATGCCGGGGCAATAGCCCACTTCCTGCATCATCTCCATGTCGTAGCGCGTGCGTGCGCTGATGCGTTGGGCTTCGAGAATCATGCCGCGCTCGCGAAAAAACTTGATGCGCTCGTGCATTTCCTCTTCAATGCGTTTGATCGCCTCGGCGATGCGTTCTTCAGGCATCACGAAATGCTTGGCCGGGTAAACGTAAAACTCGTTGACCCGCCGGATCGTTTCGCCGGTGAGCGGGTTGATGATCGCCAGTTGCTCAATTTCGTCGCCCCAAAATTCGACGCGAACGGCGAATTCTTCATAAGGCAGAAACACCTCAACGCAATCGCCGCGCACGCGAAATTGGCCGCGCTGAAAGGCAACGTCGTTGCGGTCATATTGAATTTCGATGAGCTGCGCGAGCATCCGGTCGCGTTCGATGTTCTTGCCGACGGCGAGGTGCAGCATCATCCGAATATAATCTTCCGCCGATCCGAGACCATAAATGCACGACACGCTGGCCACAATGATCACGTCGCGGCGCGACACCAGGGCACTCGTTGCCGCGAGACGCAGGCGGTCGATTTCCTCGTTAATCGAAGCGTCTTTCTCGATGTAAATATCGCGTTGCGGAATGTAGGCTTCCGGCTGATAATAGTCGTAATAACTGACGAAATACGACACCGCGTTCATCGGGAAGAACTCGCGGAACTCGGAATACAGTTGTGCCGCCAGCGTCTTGTTGTGCGAAAGCACGAGCGTCGGTCGTTGCAAGTGCTGAATGACGTTCGCCATGGTGAAGGTCTTGCCCGACCCGGTGACGCCCATGAGCGTCTGATATTTTTTCCCGGCGTTGATCCCTGCGATGAGTTTCTCAATCGCTTGCGGCTGATCGCCCGACGGCTGAAAGGGTGCTTGAAGGTCGAACATGGGGAAGTATTACATCAGATCGTAACTCTTCAGCGAATAACGAATAGGTCCTTTTCCGACCTGTTTGGCAAGAACATGGATTTTGACAGGTTTGTAGCAATTTCGAACTATTTCTTGCATATCATCAATTTCGATGGAAATTTTTCCCTTAAGTAGTGAAATTTGACGATCCGCAGGACGTAATTCAAATTTTCTTTCCGAAGGCATACAACCTGTCAACTGGCCGATATGGTCTTCCGGCCATTCGCGAATATTATCCTCCTTGATTTTTTGAGAAGAACTGAGTATTTCCTGAGTGCTATTGAAACGAAAGGAATGCAAGCCGGATTCCAATGCACAGGTTGCTTCAGAAGCGATCAAATTGTCCATGAACGCTCGAATGTAATCAAGGACGCGATTGTCGGTTTGATCGATGATATTTGCCAATCCCTCTTCATCATTATGCTGTAGTACATTGAAAAACTCAATACAATCCGTAATAGCCGATTCGACAGAAGACGGGACTCCATTCATTCTCTCTTGGTCAGATGGGTTTTCTTCAAGGACAAAACCGAATGATCCCGCTGTTGTTCCTGTAATATTCAACCGATAGGCATCCCGGTTGGCAATTTTACCCGAACCACTCAGTTCCCCTTGATAAGATGAGGCCTTGGCAGCAATCATGGAGGAAAAAACCTCCATGATTTTTGACATGAAAACGGAGTCAATGGCGTGAGAACCCAAAACCGGTTTTCCACGAAAGGTAATGCGCCCTTCAAACGGCGGTTGTTGGGTTGAATACTTGTCCAAAAAAGAATCCACTTCTTCCAACCTGGCTTGAAGATTTCCCCGTGTAATGACTGCGTCATCCGGAGTTTCTTCAATCAATTGAAGAAGGGAGCTTTTTTCTGCATGGAGAAATGTCAGTTCTGTTCTATTCATGATCAACTCCTGTCCAAGTTTGGTTAAGGAGGTATTTCATTGACTCGTCGTCATATTCCCGTGAAAGATCAATTTCCAGAAACCCTTTCCATGCAAACGAATCGCGTTGATGTGCCCACATACTATACCAGTAGTGTGATAGTTTGATGAAATAGCTTATCGGTTTGTCGTTTCCCAAGGGAAAACAATAGGAATCCGTGAGAAATTGTTGCTTGATTTGTTTGTTATCAAACAAGTGCGGTGATTTTGTGTTGAGAGTGACTTCCGTTTCACCCGGCGGCAATTCAAAAAAAGTGACAACATCAATATCATTCGGGTTTCTGTTTTTGTTTGCTTCAACATTTTCAACGAAACTTCCGTTAATCCATTGGAAACCTTTTGAAAGTCCGGCATGATGTAAATTGTTCCGATATTCCAATAAACCCTTGAGTATCTTTTGTCTTCTCTGTGTGTTTGAAAAACGCTGTATAAAATCAAGTAGTGAAACTTGAAATGGAGCCCGAAATGGCGAGTTACCGGGATAGCCTGGGTATATTGGAGGGACAACACCGCTGGAATTCCACGGTGGAATTGGGACAGTTATCATAAATTCTCTTCTGTTATCCAAAAAGTAAATAAGTATATGATTTTCTATTTGCCGGGTCAACAGGGAAAAACTTATCATCTCCCTTCCACAATCCCAACTCCCCCTTCAATGAAATCATACAACACATAAACCAGCGAGTCAATTCTTTTTGATTGATGCCTGTTTCCGACATGATTGAAATCCGTAGAGGTTTCAGGTTCGTGAGGGAAAACGATTAACACGCCGCTGCAATTTCAAGAGCGAGATGCCAAAACAGAATGTGTCCGATCAAAAGACACCAGACCGTGAGCAGATGCAGGAAATAACGGCCACGGAGGAAAAAAGCCGTGATCGTTGTCTGAATAACCAATAGGAAAAAGAGCAGCGAACCTGGCAGTGACAATACTATCAATATCGTTGCCGTAAACAACATTGCGATAAAACAACAAACTGCAACAATGATATTCAAAACCAAACAAGCTCGAATCCATTTTGAATCCGTGCCCTTGAACGAATTACGGATGGCCTGATACCCCCACAGACCGGCCAGGAAAGCCATCAACTGCGACATGGAAATCATCAGAGACAAAATCATACTGCCGGAGCATTGCAGAATTTCATAGAAAGGAATTTGCCAATAAACCCCTGAAGCAATCGCCATCGTGATAAAAATCGCCGTAATCAGCTTGAAAAAATCCCAAATCAGCGGTGCGTGTTTTACGTTGTCCATTGGTGATTTCTCCCAACCCTTGTGACCTTTATGGTTCAATGATTTTACCGCACTGTGGTGGTCACAGTGCCGCGACCAACAGCATCACGGGAAATCCTTGCTTTGCCCAAGCGGACGCGAGTGGTCTTTCAGATTTTGATTGTACGCAACCAGCAATTCCTCCAATTGTTTCACGATTTCAGGATGCTGCTCGTTCAGGTCGGTGGTTTCCGCAATATCGGCAACAATATCATAAAGACGCGAGTGCTCGTACTTGATGTCGCGATTGTTCATGGTTTCAGGATTGAGTTCCGTATAACTCCCCGGCAGGAAGAGTTTCCATTGGCCGTGTCGGACAACCTGTCTGTTATAAAAATACGTGTCACGCGGCGACTTTTCGGTGGCACCGGAAAAATAATCCCAGGCTTCCATGCCGTCCATCACGCGGTCATCAGGCACCTTGCCGCCGCAAATTTTCGCAATCGTCGGGAACAGATCAATCGAACTGATAATCTCATCACCGACTGTATTCGCCTTGATCTTGTCGGGGTATCGCATCAGACACGGAACCCGGTGGCCGCCGTCGTATTTCGTTTGCTTGCCGTCGCGAAGCGGCAGGGCACTTCCGCCATGTTGCTTCATGGTCAGCCACGGGCCGTTGTCCGTTGAAAAAATCACCCAAGTTTTTTCGTTCAAACCGCAGTCGTCAATCGCTTGCAGAATTTGGCCGACACTCCAGTCGATTTCCTGAATGACGTCGCCATAAAGACCGCGTTCGGATTTGCCTGCAAAATCGGGATGCACATAAAGAGGAATATGCGGCATTGTGTGCGGCACATAAAGGAAAAACGGCTCCTCACGATGACGTTGAATAAAATCGACGGCTCGTTCCGTGTAGCGATGCGTCAAAAAGTGCTGGTCAGGCTCGGTTTCGATGATCGTTTCGCCGTCATACAATGGCAACGGCGGAAAGGGATTGTTCGGATTGGATTTGCCTTCGGGACCGTTCCACATATCGTTGGAATACGGCAGGCCGAAATATTCGTCAAAGCCTTGTTGCGTCGGTAAGAAAGGTTTTGCGTCGCCGAGATGCCACTTGCCGACACAGCCCGTCGTGTAGCCTTGCTCTTTGAGCATTTCGGCAATGGTGATTTCGTTCGGGTGGAGGCCGTTGGGACCCGGCCCGGCATTTTCACCGCGTGTCGGGAAGAACACAAAACCGTCGATGCCGACCCGTTGCGGGTAACAGCCGGTCAACAGGGCAGCCCGAGACGGCGAGCAAACCGACGCCCCGACGTAAAAACTGGTAAACCTGCGGCCTTCAAGGGCAAGCCGGTCGAGATTTGGTGTTGCAAAGCCTTGCGCACCATAGACGCCGACATCGGCATAACCCTGGTCGTCGGTGAAGATGATGACAATGTTGGGACGTTCCGATATGTTTGTTTGCCCCAAAACGAACGGTATTATCGTAAAGGTTGCCAGTATCAATAAAACGGTACAACGCAAGTGAGTAAGTAATTTTGTCATGGCGTAAGGGGGGTTGTAGGGGTGAATATTGCAGGTTTTACTTGGCCGGTACAAGCGATTAAGAAAAAAATTATAGGTCGTTTGAAAGACAAAATCCAGTGGGAGAATAAAGTTGTCTCAGGATTTTCCAAAAAGTGGGGTAGGAGTCAACTGGATAATCTCCGGTGAATGCTTAAAGTGAGTACATCAATGGCCGCCGGATGGGGGGGAATCTCCATGTCCGGTAGGATGAGGGACGGCCCCCACCTACTCGACTGGTGAAAAAATTTTATTGTACACGACGCCACGGGTTTTACAAGAGTGGAATATCACCGATGTCAATATCAATTGACCCTGACGTGTTTTTTGTTACATTGGTGGTACTACTCGACCAAATCATTTTTATCTCACAAGGGCTAATGTCACTTTTTGAATCCACCGAACAGGACAACCGACGCAAGGCGTTGCCATTGGCCGCGCGAATGCGACCGCAAACGCTTGACGAGTTTGTCGGCCAAGAGCATTTTCTCGGTGAAGGCAAACTGTTGCGGCGACTGCTCAAGGCCGACCGTCTCGGCTCGGTGATTTTTCACGGACCGCCCGGCTCCGGCAAAACGACGCTTGCCCGGCTTCTTGCCCGTGAAAGTCGTTGTACGTTTCGGCAACTTTCTGCTGTCAATGACGGTGTTAAGCAACTCCGCGAGGTTCTCACCGAGGCCAACGACCGCTTGGCAACGAGCGGCCAGCGCACGCTGCTGTTCGTCGATGAGATACACCGTTTCAACAAATCGCAACAAGACGTTCTGTTGCCGGAAGTCGAAAACGGCATCGTCATTCTTGTCGGGGCGACGACGGAAAATCCGTTTTTTACGATCAACAACGCCCTCATTAGTCGGAGCCGCATTTTTCAATTCGAGGCACTTTCCCCGGAGTTGATTAAGGCTCTCATTTTGCGTGCCATTGACGATGCCGAGCGTGGGTTCGGACGACGCAAGATCGCAATGCACGACGACGCACTCGAATACCTGGCCGAAGTCAGCGACGGCGACGCACGCCAGGCACTGTCGGCACTCGAAGTCGGCGTGTTGTCCTGCGATAACGAAACCATTGATTTTACGCGAGAACTGGCCGCCGAATCCGTCCAACGCAAGGCCGTGCAGTACGACCGCGACGGCGATTCGCATTACGACACGATCAGTGCCCTGATTAAGAGCATTCGCGGAAGTGATCCCGACGCGGCAATTTATTGGCTCGCCAAGATGCTCGAAGGTGGCGAAGATGTCCGGTTTCTCGCCCGACGGCTGGTCATTCTCGCCAGCGAAGACGTGGGCAACGCTGATCCCGCCGCACTGCCGCTTGCCGTTGCGACGGCACACGCTTGCGAATTGGTCGGATTGCCGGAATGTCAGCTCAATCTGGCACAGACGGTGCTGTATCTTGCCTGTGCTCCCAAGTCGAACTCGGCGACGATGGCCATTGCGCACGCCCGCAGCGATGTCCGTGAAATGCGAACCGTGCCCGTGCCGCGACATTTGCGAGATGCCCATTATCAAGGTTCGAAGCAACTCGGCCACACGGGTTACCAATACGCCCACGATTTTGAAGGCGGCATCGTGTCGCAGGAATACCTTGGCGTTGACCGCGAATATTACGAGCCGACCGATCGCGGTTTTGAAAAGGAACTCGCCGAACGGCTAAAACATATCCGCGAAATGTTACGAGGGACAAGTTAGCCGCGTCACCTTGTGACGCGTATCATCTGTCAAACATCCCCCAAAAATCCCAAACAATTCAACATGGCTACTTGACACGGGGCGATAATGTGGTTATTATTGCGTAAGATTTGTCGCCCTGTCATTTTTGGACAATCAAACAGAGAATAACCATGAGTCCGATTTCCGTCAACAACGTGTTCTTTTTCAACTGGTGTTATTGGTGTTTGACCAATGACGCTCCGGTTGGTGACGTATTGTTGATGTGAAGAAAAAACTCTTGTAATATCACAACGAAATCCCGAAAAGCCGCGAGTGTCAAAGCACTTGCGGTTTTTTTTGCCTCCTACTTCTTACTGCTTACTACCATGAATTACGAACAATACATCAACGAATGTCAACAGGCCGACGTCATACCGGTAACGCGACAGTTGCTGGCCGATCAGCACACGACCGTTTCGCTGTTACAGCGGTTTTATCAAGGACGGGAAGGCGTGTTCTTGCTCGAAAGCGTCGAAGGCGGCGAAAAATGGGGACGCTACTCGTTCCTCGGAATCGACGCGCACGCCTTTGTCGAAGTGCATCAGGACGAAATTCGCATCGTTGAACACGACGAACTTGGCAACGCGGCATCGGAGCAAGCGATTCCGCATCACGGTCAGCCGCTGGAACAGTTACGCGACCTCATGGCGCATTATCGCGCCGCACAACACGCCGAGCTTCCCCGATTTTTCGGCGGACTGGTCGGTTATTTCACGTATGAAACGGTGTCGTTTTTTGAGAACATTCCGCACAAGTTGGTCGATGAACCTTACGCGAGCTTCGTGATTCCGCGAACGCTGCTGATTCTCGACAATGTGAAGCAGGTGCTGACCGTGTGCGTGCTGACCTTTCCCAAGCGGCATCAGAAATCACATGAGGTTTTGTATCGTCAGGCGATTGCGGAATTGGATCGCATCGTTGCGGAACTCGAAAAACCCATTGCGTCGGCGCAACCCCGGGTCGAAAACGAATTGTCGCTCATGCCGGTGCTTTCCGAGCGCGACTACCGCAAACGGGTTGAGCAAATCAAGCAGCACATCAACTGCGGCGACATCATTCAGTGCGTGTATTCGCAGCCGTTCGTTGCCGAAGAAGCCCCTGACGCCATTTCGCTGTATCGGGCGTTGCGATTTGCGAACCCCTCGCCGTACATGATTTTCATGCACCTGAGCGGCAACGTGCTGGCCTGTTCGTCGCCGGAAACGATGGTGCGGCTCGAAGGCCGAACGGCGACGCTGCGTCCCATTGCCGGAACGCGAAAACGCGGTGCAACCGAACAACGCGACCGCGAATTGGCCGACGAAATGCTGCGCGACCCGAAAGAAAAGGCGGAACACCTCATGCTCGTCGATCTCGGACGCAACGATCTCGGACGCATCGCGAAAACCGGCACGGTGCAAGTGACCGACCTGATGTTCATCGAGCGGCATTCGCATGTCATGCACTTGGTTTCGAACGTCACGGCGGAACTCGAAGACGGCTGCGACGGTTTCGACCTGTTCCGCGCGACCTTCCCGGCGGGAACGTTGAGCGGCGCCCCCAAGGTGCGCGCAATGCAGATCATTGCGGAATATGAAACGTCGCCGCGAGGGCCTTACGGCGGTGCCGCCGGTTACATTTCGTTCAACGGCAACATCGACTTTGCGATTACGATTCGTACCGCCCGAATTAAGGACGGCCAACTCACCGCCCAAGCCGGCGGCGGCATCGTTTACGATTCCGTCCCCGAACTCGAACGTCAGGAAACCGTCAATAAGGCTATGGGAATTGAAAAGGCACTCAACGTTTTAAGCGCAGAACGTAGAACGCATCAGAGTGTGGAATCAGAGTCATGCACATTCAGAGCCTCGCACAAAGTTTGTGGAAAAATCTGAGCCGCAATCGTAAGATTGCGCAAAAAGAGCCGGAGCGGTACTCCGTGCAGTCCCAGGGTTGTTTTTCAGCCACGGATTGACACGAATGAAACACGGATGGTTTTTTTATCCGATCGAGTAGGCGGAGGTTCCCCGTCCCTCATCCCGTCGGACATGGAGATTTCCCCCATCCAGTGGACATTGATGCACTCACTTTAAGCATTCACGGAAGGTTATCCAGTTGACTCATACCTTACAGGCTACCTCTAAAAATCTCCCTTGTATTTCCGAAGAGTTCATGGGTTACTGGACATGCGAGTTTATCGTGCTCTAGCCCAAGTTCGACAGTCGTGCCCATTTCGTTCTTGTTTTTTCGCGAGTCCTAAAAACTTTGGCCATGTGTTATAAAAAAATTAGGGTATTTCCTGTGCGTACTGGATAACGACGGGCTGGTTTTTCAGGTTATACGTTTCGCGAATTTGCTCCATGAAATCCGCTGACATGCCTTGTTCAAGCCGCCATGCAAGCGTGACGAAATGCGAACGTGCTTCCGAGCCTTCGATGCCGACGCCGCCCATGCCGCCGCCGGGACCGATGACAAATCGCGACCGTGCTTCCGGCGTCGTCATGCCATGCACAAATCCCTGCTCGTTGGTTTTGATCGCCCAATAAACACCCGATTCCCTGATCTGCAAATCGTTGCTTGCACCTTTCGGCGGAGTCGGGCCGGTTGTGCCGTTGGAAAACAGGTACGTTCCCGGCGTTTTTCCGTCGGCGGCAAACAAGTCGGGATCATCGAAATTCCAATAATACCCGGTCGAATCGGTGGTAATCACATCGAGTATCGGCATTGTCCCATAGACCGTCAGCGTTTTCACAAGTTCACCGTCGAAATAGCAACCGTAACGCACCATCGCCGGCCCGTCATTCATGCAAACGAGATCAAACCGTTTTGACCGGTCGCCGTGGCCGTGATCGCTGAAACCGTGATACGAATCGTCGCCCGGATCGGTCATGTCGAGAAGAATCCGTCCCGTGTCAAAATCTTTGAGCAGCCACTTATAGACATGGCCTCCTTCCGCGCCGAGATGAATCTGCATGAGAGGATTGTTGTCAATGACTTTCATTCCGTTGTCGCCGTCATAAGTCGAACCAGACGGCAACGACGCAACAGCCGTATCAACATTGTCGAGACCGAAGTAAACATAAACTTTCGCTGTTTCTTCTTTTTCCCTCCCCCCGATCAACAGCGTCAAGCGTTGCAACTGCGGTTTTTGCGGATGATTGGCCGATTCGAGTTGCGCCGGAATGGGAAAACACAAACCGTAGGCCCCAAGTTCAAACGCTTCGACTTTCTTGCCGATGCACGATTCCGGCAGGTTCAGATCAAGCTCAATCGGAAACGTGGTTCGGTCAACGTTGCCCGCTTCGACGGTCAGTCCGAGCCGCAATAATGCTTTCGGCCTTGCCCACGGTGTATCCGGCGACAATCCGCGCGTCACCACCCGGCTCGGCGAAGTCTTGCGCATCGGCAGGTCGGAACTCAGCCCGATGTCCGGCAACGCGGCCTCCGTGTTGCCTTCCGTGATTGTCGTGATTACATCGCCTATTTTTTGCTGCAATTCGTCAAACCATGCGTCCAAATCGTCATATTTCTTCGTCACCCGGTCGAGCGAGTACGGCTTGCTTTCGCTGTTCCAAATGCGCACGAACTCGCTTTTGAACGCATGATGCGTTTTGCGGTTTTTGTCGATGATCGTTGCAATGTTCTCCAGTTCTCCCAATGCGAGTTTCTTTTGCTCCGTATTGGTCAAATCCAATTCCGCCGCTGCCGCATATCGCCGTGACATGTCCAAACCGTCGAGCATTCGCAGCGCGATGAGTTCCATGCGCCGCGCACCGAACAAGAACGAATCCAGCAATTCCGCGTTGACCGTCGCCTGATCTTTCGTGATTTCCAGATGTTTGATCGCCGGTTGCACGAGTTCCAATATCCGCTTGGCACGTTTTTCGACAACCGCCGGTGCCTGTCGGGGAATAAAATCACGCTCCCAAAACCGTCCGTTGTAAGCACTGCCCAACTCCGGCGCGACCTGCAATTCCTCCAAAAGCTCCATCGCACGTCCAAAATCATCGCCCTTCGCACCGAAAAGCACCGCACCGATTCGCTTGTTGAAATCCGCCGGATCGGTTTTCGACGCATTCCACGCACACTCCGCGCCCCAGCCGATCGCGTGCCAGGTATAACCATGCAAGGCTTCACCATCGTCCTCCCACCCGGTGTTGAGCATTCCGATCGCCCCGTTTGCACAGCCGTCGCGGACGAAATTTTGAATATTCACCGTATAAGCCCGAATGAGCGGAAGCATGACGCTCCAATTCGACTGACCGGGACAGACGAAAAACTCGTAACCCGACTCGCTGAACGGCTTGATGTAAGCGTCAAAGTCGGCTCGCGGCGCATAATCCCAGCACATCATCACCACGTCCTTCGGAATCAAATCCAGCTTGTCCGGGTGGTTCATAATAATATCGCCCCACATCAGCATGCGCTTGTCGTACTTTTGCAACAACTCACGCACCCGCAAAATATGCTGCACATACACCCCCGCGACGCCGATTTTGTCGGCCAGTTCCTTTGACGCACCGCTCTTGGCCAAGTCCCAGGTTTCATCGCAACAGACGTTGAACATCTCAAACGGTTGCAACGGTAAAATTTCCGAATAAAGATCGTCCAGAAACGAATACACCTCCTCGACCACCGGAGAGAGAATGTAACCCGCCTCACCGAGATGCGCGTATTCGGGAATCGCAATCGTCTTATAGTGATGCCCGAACGACTGCTGATTCCCCAGCATGATGAGCCGGCGTTTAGCCGCATATTCGACGCATTGCCGGAACTCCTCCTGCGTCATCGTGCCATCCTGCGGATTCAGTTTCGGATGCTTTTTGTATTCAAACTGGTTCTCCATATAATACGTGAACATATTATGCTTCAATTGCGAGCCGAGATCAAACGCATGATACAGCGTCGCAAGCTGCGGACTGGGCCCGCGCGTCCAGTCGTCCTGAAAACAACGGTATTTCATCGACGGCCAATCACGAATCGCCAAACACGGAAGATTCCCGTTGTCATCGACGTTCGCGCGAATGAGCTGCCGCAACGTTTGCACCGCGTAATACAACCCGGCATCGCTTGCTCCCTGACACACGATTCCGTTCGGATAAATTTCCATCTGATATGCCTCATCGGAATCGCTTGAGGGAGCATTGCGACCTGCAACCAGTGCGTCACGACCGGCAACACGACCTTCACCGTCCCGATCAAAAATCGGTTGCGAGAAAAGCAATGTCCCCGGTCTCCCCAATGACAACATCGGCAAGTCGGAATCGATTTCACTCACTTCCGGTTCGGAAGAGTTGCCGGTCGCAATGTTCCCACCGGCACGTTTTAATTCGTCAAGTATGCTTGCACCCAACGTGTCCCTGTCTTTTGCGGAAACCATAAGCACAAGCGGCTCTTTCAGCGAAAAACCTTGTCCCGCATCCAGCGAAAGCCATTGTTCAGTTTTCATCGTCACTTCTTTGGGAAACGGAACGAGCCGCAAGTCGGAAGCGTTTTGTGCCGATGCGGTCGCGCAATGTCCCAGGGTGAATAATAACGCGACCGTCAAAAGCCGCACAATGTTGTGTCGTAGCGAAAGCATGTTGTGGTTCTCCTGTTTAAACGATTTTTATCCGCAGATTGACGCGGATTTTCGCAGATGTTTTTTTAAGATTTTGTAAACATCTGCGTATATCGGCGTGTATCTGCGGATGAAACCATCCGTGAAAATCCGTATCATCCGCGTCATCAGTGTGCCTATCTCTTTACCCAATCCAAAATCACCTTACCCGTTTGGCCGGTGTCCATCAGTTCGAAGGCTTCGACGAAATCGGTGTAGTGAAAATGATGTGTGATGATCGGCTTGACATCAAGGCCGCTTTGGATCATGGCGCACATTTTGTACCAGGTCTCGAACATTTCCCGTCCGTAAATGCCTTTGATGAACAGCCCCTTGAAAATGACCTTGTGCCAGTCGATGGTCGCTTCATTCGGAAGGATTCCCAGCAGGGCGATTTTCGCCCCGGCTTTACACGTGTCGATCATATCGTTGAACGCATGGGCATTTCCCGACATTTCCAATCCCACGTCGAAGCCTTCGGTCATGCCGATTTTGTGCATGACATCCATGAGGTTCTGATGTGCGACGTTGACGGCATGCATGGCACCGAGTTTTTTGGCCAAATCAAGCCGATATTCCTTCGGGTCGGTGATGACGATGTTCCTCGCTCCGACATGCTTACAAATTGCGGCGGCCAAAATACCGATCGGCCCGGCACCGGTAATCAGGACGTCTTCGCCGATCAGGTTGAACGACAAGGCCGTATGTGTCGCGTTTCCGAGCGGGTCGAGAATGGCGGCTTCGTCGTCCGTGATGCCTTGCGGAATCGGAAAAACGTTCACGCCCGGCATGACGAGGTATTCGGCGAAACATCCCGGGACGTTTACGCCGATCCCCTTGGTGTTGATGCAGAGATGCCGCGTCCCGGCACGACAGTTGCGACAGTGACCGCAAACGATGTGCCCTTCGCCGGAAACCCGTTGGCCGACTTGCAACCCCTCGTTGACGGCGTTACCGACTTCGACGATTTCGCCGACAAATTCGTGCCCCACCTGCATCGGCACGGGAATTGTCTGTTGCGACCATTCGTCCCAATTGTAAATATGCAGGTCGGTGCCGCAAATCGCCGTCTTCCTGATGCGAATTAAAACCTCGGTCGGCTGAATGACAGGTTGCGGAATGTCTTCAAGCCAGAGACCGCGTTCACGATGTTTTTTAACGAGTGCTTTCATTGTTTCTTATGTATCTGAGTTTGTGTTGTCAATAATGCACCATCTCATTATATTAGACAAATCAATTCTTTCAACAAGTGGAGGAAGGAGATTTAGATAGTCGTTGCGGGTGAAATAATCTAAACCCTTGACAACTCTTTGGAATATAGGACAATAAAATTGTACTGCTAACTCTTCATTGACAACCTTCTAATTTTCGTGAACTTCCATGTTCGACTTCCTCATCGGCATTAATGCCGTCACGTTGATTTTTGCGGCACTGTGTGTGTTTGCGATTGGTTATCGTTTTTACGGATTATGGATCGCCTCGAAGGTACTGGGGGTCAAGCCGGAACTCCCGACGCCGGCTCTTCGTTTCGCCAACGGGACGGATTACGTCAAAACCAACAAGTACGTACTGTTCGGGCATCATTTTGCGACGATTGCAGCGGCGGGTCCTTTACTCGGTCCGGTTCTTGCGGCACAATTCGGTTTTCTGCCCGGCACGCTTTGGATTCTCATCGGTTGCGTTCTCGGTGGGGCAGTGCATGACATGGTGATCCTTTTCGCTTCCGTCCGACACAAAGGCCAAAGTCTCGCCACCATTGCGACGAAAGAAATCGGCGTTTTTACCGGACACGTCGCGTCCATTGCGATTTTGTTCATTTTGATTCTCAGTCTCGCGGGGTTGTCAATTGCGGTGGTCAATGCCATGCACAACAGTCCCTGGGGAACCTTCACCGTCTTTGCCACAATCCCCATCGCCATGATCATGGGCGTTTACCTCTATCGCCGCCCTGACGACGTGGCCGGAGCAAGCGTGATCGGTATCGTGCTGCTTTTTCTGGCACTCCTTGCAGGTCCCTACATCGCCGACAGTCCCGCTTTGAAACCGTTTTTCGATTTGAACCAAAATGTTCTCGCAATTGCCATTCCGATTTATGGTTTGGCAGCTTCTTTGCTGCCGATTTGGCTCTTGCTCTGTCCCCGGGATTACCTTTCAACATTTCTCAAAGTCGGCACAATCGCCGCACTGGCCGTCGGTATTTGTTTCCTGCGACCGACCATGCAAATGCCGCCGGTCACCGAATTTATCTGGGGCGGCGGTCCGATCATCGGCGGCCCCGTGTTCCCGTTTGTGTTCATTACCATCGCCTGCGGTGCGGTGAGCGGTTTTCACGCCATCATCGCGTCCGGCACGACGCCGAAAATGATCGGCAGCGAACGCGAAATCCTGTTTGTCGGTTACGGGGCGATGCTCACCGAAGGTTTCGTGGCGATTATGGCCATGATCGCCGCTTGTATTCTGGTACCGGCGGATTATTTCGCTATTAACTCCAGCAAGGAAGCGTTTGCTGCCCTCGGCATGACCGTCCAGGATTTGCCCGCGTTGTGTGAGGCCGTCGAGGAAAAAACACTCGAAGGACGTACCGGCGGTGCGGTTTCGCTGGCCGTCGGCATGGCGCACATCTTTTCGTCGATTCCGTTGTTCAAGGGGCTGATGTCCTACTGGTACCACTTCGCCATCATGTTCGAGGCGGTGTTTATTCTGACGGCCATTGATTCCGGGACGCGCGTCGGGCGGTTTTTCCTGCAAGAGATGATCGGCAAATTCGACCCCAGATTCGCGGATAATAATTGGTGGCGGGGTGTTTTCTATACGAGCATACTTTTCACCCTTGCATGGGGTTACCTGCAATTCACCGGCAACATCAACACGATTTGGCCGATTTTCGGCATGTGCAATCAACTGTTAGCCTCTTGTGCCTTGATTATCGGCACGACGATGATCATTCGCATGGGCAAGGCACGCTATGCCTGGGTTACTGCGGTTCCGGGCATTCTTTTGGCCTGCATCACGATATGGGCCGGTTACATCCAGATCACGCAAACGTATCTGAAAAAGGGAGCGGAAAACTACCTGCTCGCCGGTCTCGGCGTGACCGTGATTACGCTCAACATCGTGGTGTTTGCCGGAGCGTTCATCCGCTGGGCACAACTACTGCGCATCAAAACCACCGTCACCGACGCTTACGGCGATCAAGTACGGGTCATAGTTGAGGAATAAGAATTAATAAGAGCCCCAGGGATTTACGCCATCATTCCCATTTTTTGACCAACCCCATTTCATCATATCTCATGAAAATTTCCGTCATATTAGGTCACCAGAACCCCGGCAGTTACAACCACGCGATAGCCGATTGTATCTTGAGTACGCTTGCCGAAATGGGACACGAAACGTTTTATCACGATTTGTACGCGGAAAAATTCGATCCCGTCGTGCCACATGAGGAAATCGCCGACGAAAGCCTGTTGCCGGAGTCGGTCAAACAACACATCGACGAGTTACGTCAGGCCGAGGGCATTGTCATCATTCACCCCAACTGGTGGGGAACGCCACCTGCCATTCTCAAAGGCTGGGTCGATCGCGTTCTGCGAAGCGGTTTCGCCTATCAGTTCGGCCCGAACGGCATCGATCAGTTTTTTACCGACAAGACTGTGCAAATCTTCAGCACCTCCAACACGCCGCGCGAGGTCGAAATCAACGTGTATGGCGACCCGCTTGAGGTGTTTTGGAAAACGGTCGTGTTCGGGCTTTGCGGCAACAAATCGTTCGAACGCCGCAATTTTGAATCGATCATCATGAGCTCACACGAAGAACGTGTCGCATGGCTCGACGAAGTCCGCGAAACGGTTCGTCGACGTTTTGGCTGTTAGTCTGAACTTTTTACCCCTTACCTCTTACCTTTTACCTCAAACCATGTCCGAATCATCGAACCTATTGAAACTTGGCATACCTGCCGGCAGTTTGCAGGAGGCGACCATCGAGTTGTTCCGCAAGAGCGGGTACAATATTTCCGTACAGTCGCGGAATTACTTTCCGTCCATTGACGACGACGAAATCGAGTGCATGTTGATCCGCGCTCAGGAAATGGCTCGCTACGTCGAACAGGGCGTTCTCGACGCCGGATTGACGGG
>Ga0082212_10002660_pt1 | contig 25840 bp, 23 predicted proteins | sample TergutNt197P3_FD_71548 | JGI IMG/M metagenome (GOLD analysis project Ga0082212, IMG submission 71548) | Neocapritermes taracua P3 segment gut microbial communities from Petit-Saut dam, French Guiana - Nt197 P3 | ecosystem: Host-associated > Arthropoda: Insects > Digestive system > Gut ...
CGTCGATGCGCGCCCGGGGCGCGTCGGTCACCGACATCGCCATACTGGTCGTCGCGGCCGACGACGGCATCATGCCGCAGACGGTCGAGGCGATCAACCACGCCAAAGCCGCCGAAGTGCCGATCGTCGTCGCGCTGAACAAGATGGATAAGGAAGCCGCCGATCCGGAACGGATCAAGCAGCAGTTAACCGAATATGAGATGATCGCCGAGGAATGGGGCGGAGAGACAATCATATGCCCGGTGTCGGCCAAGACTGGCGAAGGCATCAAGCATCTCCTTGAGATGGTCGTCCTCCAGGCCGACGTGCGGGAGCTGAAAGCCAACCCCGCCCGCGCCGCGCGCGGCACCGTCATCGAAGCCAAGCTGGACAAAGGCCGCGGCCCGGTGGCGACGGTGCTCGTGCAAAACGGCACGCTGAGGCAGGGCGACATCGTCATCGCCGGCAAAACGGTCGGCCGGATACGCGCGATGACCGACGACAAAGGACAAAAGCTGGAGGAGGCGGGGCCTTCCGTCCCGGCTGAGATCATCGGCCTGTCCGAGGTGCCGGAGGCGGGCGACGTGTTCCACACCGTCGCCGACGAGCGGATGGCCCGGGAACTGGTCAGCCAGCGCAAGCATCAGGAGAAAGAGGGCGGCGCGCAGGCCCCGGCGGCCAAAGTGTCGCTGGACGACCTCTACGCGCAGATACAGCAGGGGCAGGTCAAAGACCTCAACCTGATCGTCAAGGCCGACGTGCAGGGATCCGCCGAAGCGATCAAGGCGTCGCTTGAGAAAATCGCCAACGAGGAAGTGCGGGTGCGGGTGATCCATTCCGGCGTCGGCGTTATCAACGCCAGCGACGTTCTGCTCGCCTCAACGGCTTCGGCCATCATCGTGGGCTTCAATGTCCGCGCCGATTCGTCGGCGGCGCAGAACGCCGAGCGGTCGAATGTGGATATACGCTACTACCGCGTCATCTATGACTGCATTGAAGAGATCGAGGCGTCGATGAAGGGGATGCTTTCGAAGAAATACCGGGAGGCGCGGCTGGGCGAAGCCGAGGTGCGGCAGGTGTTCAAGGCCTCCAATATCGGCACGATCGCCGGCAGCTATGTCCGCGACGGCAAGATCGAGCGCAGCGCCCAGGTCCGCGTCGTCCGTGACGGCGTCGTCGTTCACGAGGGCGCCATCGCCTCGCTCAAACGCTTCAAAGACGACGCGCGGGAGGTCGCCGCCGGGTATGAGTGCGGCATCTCTCTGGAAAAGTATACCGACGTCAAGGAAGGCGACGTCATCGAGGCGTTCACAATGGAGGAAATTCAATAGATGGCAAGCCAAAACAGGGTCGGCCAGATCAACGGCGAGATACTCCGCGTCCTGAGCGACCGCCTGCCCAGATGCAAGGACCCGCGCATCGGCGGTCTGGTCAGCGTTGTGCGCGTTGATACCACGGGGGATCTGTCGCTCTGCCGCGTCTATGTCTCGTCGCTGGGCGGCGGGGCGGAGATGGCGAAGGGCTTAAAAAGCGCCGCCGGCTATCTGCGCCGCGAACTGGGCAAGGAACTGCAATTGCGGCATACCCCGGAACTGGATTTTATCGTTGACCACTCCATCGAAGAGGGATCGAGGATCCTCGAAAAAATACGGGAATTACGCGATGAATAACGTCATAGACTTCTTAAAACAGCATGACCGCTTCTTGCTGCTCACCCACCGCCGTCCCGACGGCGATACGCTGGGCAGCGCCGCCGCGCTCTGCGCCGGCCTGCGCTCGCTGGGCAAGACGGCGTATCTCTGGCGCAACCCGGAGATCACCGGGCGGTATCTGCCGTATACCGAGCCTTATTTCGCGCCGGAAGGGTACTTATACGACAAAACCGTGGCGGTCGATATTGCGTCCGCGCCGCTGCTGGGCGCCGGATGGAACGGCCCGGCGCATCTGCGCGTCGATCACCATCCGGGGTCGGACGGGTTCGCGGAAATCGAGTATACCGACCCTTCCGCCGCCGCCTGCGGCGAGGTGATACAGGAACTGCTGGGATGGCTGGGCGCGCCGCTGACCAAAGAGATTGCGGCGGCGCTCTATATCGCCGTCACCACCGATACGGGATGCTTTCATTACTCCAATACGACGGCCAGGACCCACCGTCTGGCCGCCGTCCTGCTGGAAACCGGCATCGACGCGCCGGGGCTCAACGCGGAGATCTTCGCCAAGACGCACCTGCGCCTGGCCGTGGAAGCCGCCATCTCCGCCAATGTCGTGTACGGGGCCGGGGGAGAACTGGCCGTCGCGTCCCTCTCGCTGGCCGAAAAAGGGGCGGCGACCGAGGACGATCTGGAAAACATCGCGGGATTGGTGCAGGGGATCGAGGGCGTGCTGATCGCGCTGATGCTGCGCGAGGAGGCGGACGGCTGGCGCGTCTCCTGCCGTACGAAAGAGCCGTACGAGGCCAACCGTATCTGCGGCGTTCTGAACGGCGGGGGACATGCCCGCGCCGCCGGCGCGGAGATCAAAGGAAAGGCGCCGCTGGAGGACGTGCGAAAACGCGCGTTCGCGGCGATCGGGGAATGCTACCCGGGGCTGCTATGCTGAACGGACTGTTGCTCGTGGATAAGGCTCCCGGCTGGACGAGTCACGATGTGGTGGCGAAATGCCGGGGGCTTTTGCGTGAGAAGCGGATCGGCCACGGCGGGACGCTCGATCCGATGGCGACGGGGCTGCTGGTGCTGTTCGTCGGCCCCGCCACCAAGCTGGCCGGCAAGCTGCCGGGGGAGAAAACCTATCTCGCGTCGCTGCGGTTCGGCCTGGAAACAGACACATATGACATAGAGGGCAAGCAAATCCGCGGTTATGAGAATATCCCTGACGCCGTAAGCCTTCAGGAACTCCTCCCGAAATACACAGGCGATCTGATGCAGACGCCGCCGATGGTGTCGGCGGTGAAGATCAATGGGAAAAAACTCTATGAACTGGCGCGGAAAGGGATCGAAATCGAGAGGCCGCCCCGCCCCGTCACGGTGCGGGAACTTCGCTGGCTGGGGGAGAAAGACGGGGAGCATACCCTGCTTGTGCGGTGTTCGGCCGGGACGTATATCCGCTCGCTGATCCATGATATGGGCCATGACCTCGGCTCCGGCGCGGTGATGACCGCCTTGCGGCGCACGCATAGCGGCCCGTTTTGCGTCGAAGACGCCGTGCCGGTCGGAGAGGTCACGCCGGAGCGGGTGAGGGAAGGGCTGTTATGAAAAGGGTCGTCGCGCTGGGGTTCTTCGACGGCGTGCATATCGGGCATGGGCAGCTGTTCAAATACGCCGCGCGGCAGGCGGCGAGGATGGGCGCGGGCGCTTGCGCGCTGACCTACGGCACGCACCCGAAAACCCTGATTACCGGGCGCCCCGTGCCGCTGCTCTGCTCTGCCGAGGAACGCGCCGGCCTGATCCGGTCGCTCTACCGCATCCCCGAAGTCGTCGTCGATCCGTTTACCGAGGAGACGGCGCGGATCCCGTGGCGGGACTATATCGACAACGTCCTGATCGGGCGGCTGGAGGCCGTCTTTGTGGTGGCGGGGTACGACTACACCTTCGGATACCGGGGCGAGGGGTCGCCCGCCATGCTGTCCGGATACTGCGCCGGACGGGGCGTCGGCTGCGCCGTCATCCCGCCCAAACGGATTGGGGGGGCGCGGGTCAGTTCCACCTATATCCGCGGTCTGGTGGCCGAGGGGGATATGGAACAGGCGGCGCGGTTTTTGGGACGCCGTTACCGCCTGTCGGGAACCGTGGAGCGGGGGCGCGGGCTGGGCCGTCAGTTCGGGTTTCCCACCGTCAACCTTCCGATGCCGCCGGAACGCCAGCCGCCCGAATGGGGCGTATACGCCACGGAGGTTCTGTGGAACGGGCGGGCCTACCCCGCCGTCACCAACGTGGGAATCCGGCCGACGATAGAAACGGGCGGCGCGCCGTCGGTCGAGTCCACGCTGCTGGATTTTGAGGGCGGCCTGTACGGGGAGCGGATTGGCGTGGATTTTGTACGCTTCCTCCGTCCCGAGCGGCGGTTTCCCTCGCCGGAGGCGCTGACGGAGCAGGTCCGGCGGGACATAGAGGCGGCCCGGGAGATACTAAAAAAGGAAAATATTGGGAATCAATAAAATAATGGTTGCTTTCTGCGAAGGCCGGTGATATACTACATTGGATCAAAGTTGACATAATGCCGAATAGGCCGACGTATTTAAGGAAATAAATATCATAAAAAACAAAACAGGCAGGTGCTTCGTTTTGACCCAATATGTTATCAACGGCGGGACCCCTCTTCACGGGACAATCAATATCAGCGGCGCGAAAAACGCCGCTCTTGCCATTTTGCCGGCCACCCTGCTGGTGGACGGCGTCTGCCGGATCGAAAACATACCCAAAGTGACCGACGTGACGCTGATGCTGGAGATCCTGCGCGACGTCGGCGCGTCGGTCGGCCTCGAAGACGGCGGCCATACCGTCCTGATCGACAGCGGCGGCGTCCGTTCCGGCAGCGTGGCCTCCTACGAACACGCGCGGCGTATGCGGGCCTCCTATTATTTAATCGGCGCGTTTCTGGGGCGTTTTGCCGGCGCGCAGGTGGCGATGCCGGGCGGCTGTAACCTCGGCGTCCGCCCGATCGATCAGCATATCAAGGGGTTTGAGACGCTGGGCGCGGAGGTGCAGGTCAAAGCGGGCTTTGTCCATGCCGACGCGCGGGACGGGCACTTAAAAGGCGCGCCGGTCTATCTGGACGTGCAGTCTGTCGGCGCGACGGTCAATATCATTTTGGCCGCGGTCATGGCCGACGGCCTGACCGTCATCGAGAACGCCGCGCGGGAGCCGCATGTCGTCGATCTGGCCAACTTCCTCAATTCCTCCGGCGCCGACATCAAGGGGGCCGGGACCGACATCATCAAAATCCGCGGCAGGAAGCGCCTGACCGGCGGGACCTACGCCATCATCCCCGACCAGATCGAGGCGGGGACGTACATGGCCGCGGTAGCGGCGGCCGGCGGCGAGGTGACGGTCGGCAACATCATCCCCAAGCATCTGGAGTGCATCACCGCCAAACTCACCGAACTGGGCGTTGAGGTGGAAGAACTCGACGACGCCCTCGTCGTGAGGCGGAACGGCGCGCTGCGTAAAGCCAACGTCAAAACGCTGCCGTATCCGGGCTTCCCCACCGACATGCAGCCGCAAATATCGGCCTGCCTGAGCTGCGCCGGGGGGATCAGCATGGTCACCGAGAGCGTGGCCGACAACCGTTACCGCTATGTGGACGAGTTAAAGCGGATGGGCGCGCGTATCCAGGTGGACGGCAAGGTGGCCGTGATCGAAGGGATCCGCCGCCTGACCGGGGCGCCGGTGCAGGCGTGCGACCTCCGCGCGGGAGCGGCGCTGATCGTCGCCGCGCTGGGCGCGCAGGGCAAGACCGAGGTGGGCGGCGTCTACCATATCGAGCGCGGATACGAGGATATTGTCGGCAAGCTGAAAGGCGCCGGCGCCGACGTCTGGGCGGAGGAGATCTCCGATCAGGAATTGCTGACGGCGGGGCAGACCGGCTGAAATGGCCGCTGAATAGGGAAAGAAGCCGCCGTGGCGGCTTCTTTTATACGATCCGCACCCTTCGCGCGCGGTTGGAGATCAGCGCGCTCCGCGCCCGGTACGCCGCCCCGTCCTCCACGGTCAGCAGCATTTGCACCTCGCGGTTGGGCGGCTCGCCGCCGCCGAACGCCGTGTCGCCGCCGGCGGCGCCGAAGGCGGCAAACCCCGGAAAGCCCCCGTTTGCCCACCCGCCGGACGCGTTGCCGCCGATGACGTTTGTGCCGGCGAAGGCGCCGCCCCGTTCCGTGTTCTCTGAGATATGGAGCGCGCGTATTTTATACCGCGAGGGGAAAATGCCAAGGGCTTGCAAGTTTATCAGCGCGTGTTCCGCCGCGTCCACATCGTCAAACAGTGCCGTAATGTCCATACTGTCCCTCCCTGACCGGATAATAAGTGACCCTTGTTAGTATGGAGGATTTCGGAAGGCGTTATACATACTTGCATAATCGGAAAGGCTATAGTACAATATCGGGGAAAAGGAGGATGACGGCAATGAGCGGATACGGCAGCGATTTCATTACCCTGACCGACGAGGAAGGCAACGAGGTGGAACTGGAGCATTTGGATACGCTGGAGCATGACGGCGAGACGTATATGGCGTTCGGCATAGCCGACCCGGACAACGAAGAGGAGATGGCGGTGGTCATCATGCAGGCGGTGGAAGCCGGCGGCGAGGAGATGCTGGAGGAAGTGCAGGACGAACAGCTTTTGGAAGAGGTGTACAACCTCTTTCTCGAACGGGTGGAAGATGAGGAGGAAACGGAGGACGACGACGGGTAGGTTGACAGAATTTTGTCTTTAGGCTATACTGGTAAACAGGGCAAAATCCAGAAAATAAGGCTGTGAACCGTCAATGGCATACAGTGAATACAATATGTGGCTCCAGAACGGGCAAACGGGCCTATCGCCGGAAGGCGTCCCGGCCGTACCGGAGCGCATTCTAAACCACTGGGATAACCTTACCGGCGAGGTTGAGCGCGGCTACAGCGGCAAATCCCTTTTTTTCAACAACGGCGCGGTCAGCTATGATCCCGCGCGGATCAGGGACTACGCCCGCTTTTTGGCGTCGGTCGGCGTCAACCGCGTCTGCTTAAACAATGTCAATGTCACGCCGCTCGCCGCAAGGCTGATTACCGATATGCTGCCGGATATGGCGGGGCTGGCCGGGATTTTCCGCCCGTTTGGCGTCAAGCTGATTATCGCCGTCGATTTCAGCGGCCCGGTCCTGCTGGGCGGACTGCCCACCGCCGACCCGCTGGACGGCGGCGTCGCCGCTTGGTGGGCGCAAGCCGCCGAGAAGGTCTATGCCGCCATCCCCGACCTCGCGGGCTTTCTGGTCAAGGCCGACTCGGAGTTCCGCGACGGTCCCGCCGCGATGGGCCGCACACAGGCCGACGGCGCGAATGTCTTGGCCCGCGCGTTAAAACCTCACGGCGGCAAAGTCTATTGGCGGTGCTTTGTCTATAACTGCGAGCAGGACTGGCGCGATACCAAAACCGACCGGCCCAAGGCGGCCTACGACCACTTTTTCCCGCTGGACGGCGCTTTTGACGACAATGTCGTCCTGCAAATCAAGCACGGCCCGTCCGACTTTCAGGTGCGGGAACCCAACTCCCCGCTGCTGGGCGCGATGAGCAAAACGGCGCAGGCCATTGAGTTCCAGATAACGCAGGAATACACCGGCCAGCAGATCGACCTCTACGCGCTGGCGGTCCAGTGGGAGGAAATCTTTGCGTCGCCCGTGTCCGATACCCGCCTGATGCGCGATCTGATCGGGAACGGGATCGGCGCCGTTGTCGCGGTAGCCAATACCGGCGGCGACAGCAACTGGACGGGGCATACCCTGGCGCAAGCCAACCTCTACGCGTTCGGGCGGATGGCGTGGGACCCGTCGTTGACGGCGGCGGAGGTTTTAAGCGACTGGATCGGGCTGACCTTCGGCACAGACCCCGCCCTGCGGGAGCCTTTGCTGAAAATGATGCTCGATTCTCGGGGCGTCTATGAGAAATATACCGCGCCGCTGGGGCTTTGCTGGATGGTCAATATCAACCACCACTACGGTCCCAGCCCGGAGGGGTATGAATTTTCCAAATGGGGGACCTATCACCGGGCCGACGCAAAGGCGGTCGGCGTGGACAGGACGGACGGCGGCACCGGTTACATATCGCAGTATCACCCGCATCTGCAAGCGCTGTATGGAAGCGTTGATACCTGTCCGGAAGAGTTGCTGCTCTATTTTCACCGCCTGCCGTACGCGCATAGGCTCCAAAGCGGCCAAACGCTGCTCCAGCATATCTACGACGCCCACTTTGAGGGCGCGGACGATGTGGAGGGCTTTATCGCCGTGTGGGAATCGATTAAACCGCTGCTGCCCGAAAGCGCCTACCGCTCGGTGGCCGCCCGGTTGCGGCGGCAGCTTGCCAACGCCCGCGAATGGCGGGACGTAATCAATACGTATTTCTATCGCAAAAGCGGCATACCTGATGAAAAGGGAAGGGTTATCTATCGATAGATCAGGGAGGTTTGGCAATGACAGACGGGTTGGCAAAACCCCATACCCTTTGGGAGACGGGTTCGGAGGACTCCGGCTTTGAGGCCCGCGGAACGCGGGCCGCGCACCGGCTGCTCTGCTTCCTGATCTTTCCCGGCGTCCCGGCGGGCGTGTTTCTGGGGATCCTGGCCGCCGGGGGATACCGGGCGCTGCTGGCCGCGATCCTGACGCTGGCGGCCCTGTCTTTTCTCTGCGGCCCTGTGGCGGCCGCGCTCAGGGTCGTCTGGTCGGTCAACCGAACCCGTGTGGACGGCGTCAGGCTGGCCTATCACGGCACATTCGCGGAAACGGCGCTGTTTTTCATCAAGATCAGCCTGCTCACCCTCGGCACGCTGGGGCTATACTGGCTGCTGGGCTTCTCCTCGGTCGCCGTCAACAAGTATATCGGCCGGCGGACGGCCCCGGAGGGGATGGCCGCCGATCCGGACAGGTCGGGCTTTACCGGCAATTTCCTGCACATCGTCTTTACGCGGGCCGTCGTCACCGCCATCCCGTTCACGCTGACGGCCATGTCGGGCCTGATCGGCCTGAGACAGCATTCGGAACGGTTTTATGACTACATCGCGCAGCCGAAATTCGCGCATTTTGACCCAAACATGGATCTTTGGACGATGCTGAAATATGTGGTCAATCAAGGGTTTTCGATTCTGCGCATCCCCGAAAATCTGCCCCCGAACATGACCCATTACGAAGCGGTCCCCTTTTATCAGGAGACCACGACGATCCTCTGGACGGCCATCCTGCTTTTCGTCGCCTCGCTCGTCCTTGTGCCGTGGTACCGCTACAAGATGCTGAAATGGGAGATCGGAAACACGGTCGTCAACGGCTACCGGCTGGTCTTCAAAGCCAAACTCAACGATTACTTTCTGCAATTCTTCCTAAACGGCCTCCTCTGCGCCGTCACGCTCGGCCTGTACGGGCTGCTGGGGTTCAACCGCGCCGGCATGTGGCGGTTCCGCGCCGGAAACACCCATGTCTCGGTCCCCGCGTCCGCCCAGGCCAAGCGCGAGTCCTACATCGTGCCGGCCGAGACGCTGAATATGTCCATGCGCGATTCGGTGCGTTCCGTCTTCAACCCCGCGGCGCGCCGGAAGGCCGCCAACTACGCTCGGCGGTACTGGACGCTGTACGCGCTGCTGCTTGTCCCGGTCGTCTATCTCGTGATATTCAAATACATCCCGATGCTCTATATCCAGATCGGGATGAAGACAAACAACATCGTCCTGCCGATCTGGGACGTCCCGTGGGCCGACGAATACGGATTCCAATGGCTGTTCCAGGCGTTCCGGGACCGGGATTTTATCTTAGCGCTCCGCAACACGCTGATGCTGAACGGCTTGGATCTCATCGTCGGCTTCCCGATGCCGATTATCTTGGCCATCCTGCTCAATGAGTTGGCGTTCCGCCGTTTCAAGCGCGTTTCGCAGACCATCTTCTATATGCCGCACTTTCTTTCGTGGGTCATCATCTCCTCGCTGGCCATCCAACTCTTTTCCCCCAATACCGGCCTATACAACATGGTTCTGGAGAAAATGGGGATCGGTCAGGTCTCTCCCCATATGAACGGCGCCGAATGGGTCGTCATGTTCGTCGTCCTGGGGATCTGGCAGAGCGCGGGTTGGGGTACCATCATCTACCTGGCCGCCATCACCAACATCAACCCGGAACTCTATGAGGCCGCCAACGTGGACGGCGCGAGCCGGCTGCGCAAGATCTGGCACGTGACGCTGCCGGGCCTGCGCCCCACCATCGTCATCCTGTTCATCATGCGGATGGGCGGCATCATAGGCAGCGACTTCGAGCGGCCTTACGCCTTGCGCAACTCCCTGGTGGCCCATGTGTCCGACGTCATTTCCATTTATGTCTTCCGCAACGGCATACAGGGTACCAAGTTCTCTCTGACAACGGCGGTCGGCATCTTCCAGTCGGTCGTCTGCCTCATCTTCCTGTTCGCCGCCAACGCCCTCGCCAAGAAGTTCGGCGAACGCGGCGTTATGTAAGGGGGGATAACCGTGATTAAGTCAAAATCTACCAAAGCCGGCGATTGGGCGATCGCCTTTATCTGCTTTGTTATCATCCTGATCTGCGTCCTGCCGATGATTAACATCATCGCGCGTTCGTTAAGCGACGCCGAAGCCCTGATGCGCCGCGAAGTCTTCCTCTGGCCCAAGGGCTGGAACTTCACCGCCTATGAGCGGGTGCTGAGTGACGCCAAGTATACGTGGTCGCTGGGCTGGACCGCGATCCTGACCGTCATGGGCGTGGCGCTTTCGATCATCATGACCGCGATCATCGCCTACCCGCTGATTTACGACAACCTCAAAGGGCGTACGCTAATCAACACCGCCGCCATCTTCACCATGTTTTTCAGCGCCGGCACCATCCCGATGTATTTGCTGCTGCGGAGCATCAACCTCTACAACACATGGCCGGTACTGCTGATCCCCTATTGCCTGAATATCTTCAACATGATTATCATGCGGAGTTTTTTCTACGGCATCCCCGACAGCCTGCGGGAATCGGCGGAGATCGACGGCGCGGGGCCGGTGCGCGTGCTGGTCAGCATATACATCCCCCTCTCCACCTCGGTCATCGCCACCCTTTCGCTCTTCTACGCCGTGGGCCGCTGGAACTCTTACACCGACGCCCTCTACTTCATGCGGCAGGAGAAATATTTTCCGATCCAGCTTCTGCTGTATAATCTGCTGAAAGCGTTGCAGAATATCGACCCGGCCAACGAGATCCTGAAAACGCCGGGGATTACCGAAACGCTGCGAATGGCCGCCGTCGTGTTTGCGACGGTGCCGATCCTGCTGATCTACCCGTGGCTGCAAAGATACTTTGTGGCGGGCGTGACGCTGGGTTCGGAGAAAGGCTGATCTGTGGCCCCTTGGCACGGTGTGCCAATAAACCATATTAGGAGGACCTGTTATGAAGAAACCACTGTCCCTGCTGCTGGCCGGCCTGATGCTGCTTGCGCTGCTGGCCGCCTGCGCCCCCGAGGAGGAACTGCCCAGCATCAATCCCCCCAGCGCCGCCGGCGGCGGAGAGACCACCGGCGGCGAAGAACCCCCGCCTCCCTCCCCTTCGGTCGCGGACGTCATCGACGAAGACCCCGACCTTGACGGCGTGTATTTCAAAGAGACCCGCCAGATCACCGTGGAGGTGTTTGAGCGCACCACCGATCCCAGCACGCCCGCCGGCGACAACGTATACACCGACTTCCTCAAGGCGGAAGCGCTGAGGCTCCATAACATCGAGATCACCGAGTATATCACCGTCCCGCGCTTTGACGAACAGGACGTCATTCCGATGTGGCTGGCCGGCGGCGACTGCCCCGACGTCTGCGTCACCTATAACTTCGGGGCCATTCAGGAATACGCCGCGATGGACGCCGTCCATGACCTCGCGCCGCTGATCGACGGCTACCGCGACCGTCTGCCGCATCTGTGGGATCTGCTGACCGAAACCAATCTGTATGAGTCGCGCAATCCCGAAACGGGCGAGATCCACTGGTTCAGCGCGATGCTGGCCAACAACCTGCGCCTGAATACCTTTGTCCGCGAAGACTGGCTCAAGGCCCTGAACCTCTCCGCGCCGGCGACCACCCAGCAGTTCGAGGATATGCTGGTGGCGTTCCGCGACAACGCCGAGACGCTGCTGGGCGCCGACGCCGACAAGATGGTCCCGTTCCAGCTCAACTCCGATCCGGGCTGGAGGGCGCAAAACCTGCTGTCCACCTTCGTCCCCACCGACTTCTCGGTCAGAGACCACTATATCTACGGCTACGACACCCGCCTCTTCATGCTTCCGGGCGTCAAAGAAGGGGTGAGGCTGCTGAACAAATGGTATAACATGGACCTCATCTGGCAGGATTTTGCCATCTATAAATCCAACGACGACTATCTGGACGATATGCTGTCGATGGGGTATGTCGGCTCTTTCATGCACAACTGGGATTACCCCTACCGCAGCGACACCGCCATTCTGAAGACGCTGCGCGAGCAAGTCGGCCCGGAAGCCACCTATCTTGTCATCGACCCGTTTGACGACGACAGGGGCGGGCATCAGAAATTCCTCGGCAACGCCCTCGACCGCAAGATTTTCTTCCCCAAAACAAACAACGAGCCGAAAGCGTCCATCTTCTATGTCGATATGCTCTGCCGCCCGGAGATCCTTGAATTTATGCAGCTCGGCAAAGAAGGCATCAACTATGACGTGATCGACGGCGCCCCGGTGGCGAAGACCTATTCGGCCGACGACGATCCCGCGGCCTTTGAGGCGTACTATCCGTATATCCTCAACTCCGTCATGAACATCGACCTCACGATCACCATCAACGGCTACTATCAGGGCAACCCGCTGACCGCCGGCGCGTATGCCACCGGTTATTCCGGCGTCGAGCCGAGGCTGATCTCCACGTCGATCGCGGCCGGCCGCAACGACGGCCATGTCCGCCCGGTCCTCAATGTGGGCGAGATCAGTTCCGAGTCCGGCAAGGAAGCGTCGCTGAACGACAAGCGCGACTCCACCCTCAATCAGTCGATCATCGCCACCACCGACAACTTTGACGCCATCTTTGACGCGGGGATGGCCGATTACCTCGCCTCCGGAGGCCAGGCCATCATCGACGAGCGCAGGGACGCCTATACCAGATACTTCGGCAACGAGTAAACGGATTCATTCAAAAAAACCGCCCCAAGGCAGGTGTCCGTAAGACAGTATTAGGAAAACAACTTACGGCGCCTGTCAGGCGGGGCTGGTTGAAGCCGAAGCAAAAATGGACGCGGGGTACGCGTCCATTTTGCGAGGCGAAACCGCGGGGGATTCCAAAGGGGGCATATCGCTTTCGTCCGTGCCTTTGAAAGTGTTCAGTTTGCCCAGCTTGTATCTTGCATTTCTATACTGATGCTATCCAAATATAACATGGACGAATTTGGCCAAGCTCCTCTCAATGGAGCCTGTATTCTAATTAGCATATAATCATCAGTTTCGTCCGATTCGTTGTTTGTAACAAAGATATGTAATATTGACCCTGACCCATCCATAAAAAACCTAAAGCCATCGTTGCTGAAAAGACCGTGTTCGGGAGAATAATATATGAACATATCCCAAGAATCTGGGTCGGAATATATGAATTGATAATATCCTTCCGATGGTTCGCAAGAATCTAACCAAGTCACAATACGCTCCGCATCTATTTCACTTTTCTTGTAGAAAGCGGCATTATATCCGCTGAGAGTTACCTCATAATGTTTTGATGTTATTTCGCTATATTTCGAAACACTCCAATCAATACTTCTTCCGCTGCTTTTTATCCATAAATTGTCTACAAAGCAGTAGTATATAGTACCAACATCAGCAGACACAACAATCACTGTGTATGACGCCTCATCCCATGCTATAGATTTTAAGTCCATCGTTCGATATTTGTCAGGACAAAGGAAGACGCTTTCTTCAGTATCGAAATATTGAATAGCAAAATTCGCATAAGCGCCTGATTCATCTTCATATTTCAAAGTCTGTAAAATGTATTTATTATCGAAAGAAATGAAGGTTTCTGGCTGATAATTCTTGGAGTTTTCAACAATTTGAAGATGAATTAAAAAAGGAACAATAAAAAAGCAAATGAAACCTATTACGAGAATAATAAGGATTGATAGCCCTATAAAATAATATTTGTTCCTCATACATCATTCCTCGCTCGGCTTCGTCAACAACCCCAACGCCAACTGCTGAAACAACTCCGCGCTTTTTTTACGGGGATTGCTTACCCTCCGATGATGTCCCGCATATCATACAGCCCCGGCTTCGTCACGCCGGCCATAAACAGCGCCGCGCGGACCGCGCCGGCCGCGAAGACCTCCCGGGACCGCGCCGAGTGGCTGAGGGTGATGATCTCGTCGTGTCCCGCGAAGATGACCTCGTGCTCCCCGACGACGGTGCCGCCGCGCACGCTGTGGAACCCCACCTCGCGGGGAGAGCGCGGCCGGCGCTCCGGCTGGCGGTTGTAGACCTGTTCCGGCGGATAGGGCAGCGCGCCGGACAGCGCGTCATAAAGCATCAGCGCCGTGCCGCTGGGCGCGTCGATCTTGCCGCGGTGATGGCGCTCTATGATCTCCACGTCAAAATCCGCGCCCAGCGCCGCGGCGGCGGTCTTGGCCAGTTCCATCAGCAGATATACGCCCAGCGACATATTGCCGGAACGGAAGACGGGAAACGCCCGCGCGGCCAGTTCGATCTTCGCCAGCTGCGCCGCGTCGTGGCCGGTGGCGCACAGCGCCAGCGGGACCGAACGCTCCTTGCAGTACGCGAGCAAGCCGTCCAGAGCGGCGGGGGACGAAAAATCCACCACCGCGTCGGGCCGCTCCGTACATTCGGCCGGACCGGCATAGACCGGGTAGCCGAACGCCGCGCCGCCGGAAACGTCGCAGCCCGCGATGATCTTTATGTCGGCCCGCCCCGCGGCAAGCCTGGAAACCGTCTGGCCCATGCGGCCGTTGCAGCCGCAGAGGAGTATCTTCCGCATTGACAAATCACCGTCTTTATCCTGTGGTCTTGACCCAATTTGCTTATAGTCTCATAAAACGCGGCACTCATGATCGAGCCATTTTTCAATATCCCCGCCGACGTCCGGTATGGCGCCGTCCAAAGGTATGCGAATCCCCTGGCAGCCGTGCTGACAGCGTTCGTTGCGCAGCTTCCTGTCGCAGCCATATCCCTTTTTGATGCTTTCCCGCAACGGCTCGGGGAATCGTTCGATCACATCGGCGTATTGCTCCGTTCTTTTGGCCCTTACAAATAAACAATAGCCATGCCTCAGCGAATACGAAAACTCCCATACCCTCTGCGCGTATAAGTCCCGCGGGGATAAGGCCCTGCGGCTTTTGCCCAAAGGCAGATAGGCAAAGCTGGTATCCCCTAACGTGGTATTCAGGCAAGTCATTCCCCTCTCCGTATAGCGCCGATGCAATGTCAGGGCAAACGCTTGGAGTTCCTCGGATAACGGATGCAAAAAATCGGTCAAGACGTCGAGCATATCCGTCCCGTCCGCTTTCAACAGCCTGTAATCGCAGCGCAAAAGATGGTGGTCGTTCCAATACCGCCGTTCCGTCCGCAGTTCCATATCCGCGATCGACAGGGCTTTTAACCCTGTCAGCAAGAGAGGATTTTTCGGATAGGACACTTCTAAGGATTGCACATCCGAAACGGCAAGCGCCTTTGCGTCTAAATCAATACCGGGAAAAGCAAACCCGCAGAGACCCAAAAACCGCAAACAGTCAACCTGACCGGAAAAAGGAATCTTAGGGCTCTTTTTCCGCCCTTTTTCATCCAGGGAGGCGGTACACGACGGCATGTCCGTTACCAATAACGAACCGCCGCCTTCCGCTGTTTTGCCGTGATACCCTATCTCCGCCAACAGGTTTGTCATATTATGCAAAAACGGATAGTCCGCCATACCGCCCGGCTTCTTGGGCGGCTTGGCAAATACAGGTCCGTCTGAGATCAAGCGGTCGCAAAATATATACAGAAAATCCCTGAAAGCAATCACGCCGTTTCGTATATCATCTTCGCCCGCAACCTTTTCAAAGAGGGGCTTCAGCGCATACGTCCCGGGGATATTCGCCGGTATCAGGTTTCTTTGGAACGCGGCGACCTCGCCGATCGGTTTCAGCGTCACGGCTTCGTCATGATGCGTACTCATTGTATCTCTCCTCATTTGCGGAAGATCGGCCGCTCAAAAGACGCTTACGCGGAATCTCTTATAAGTAGGGGACAGGAGAAATAACACTCGGTATTACACCCCTTGCATTTCTCCCGGTAAAATAAAAACCTTTCCTTGCTGATCGACCCTCTAGGGCAGGCGTTTACGCAAATATCGCAATCCTCGCACTCCGCCGCCATAACCGGCTTTTCCCGCCAAGCGCTGTCGTCAAAAGGCGCGTTTGTTAAAAATACCGTATACTGTATCCAATTCCCAATCCCCCGCACGCTTGTTACGTTGTTTCTGCCATATTCCGCCAACCCGCTTAACACGGCCAGTCTTTTGATAGGCAGAGAGGTGTAAAGCTTCGCGGCAAATCCCGCTTCCTTCAAGGCGTTTTTAACATTGACGCCCCCGCTTGGGCGCGCGTCGCCGTCTCCGCGCGGCAACGCGACAATCAAAACAGACGTATACTTTTTGGGCATTTCCGACAGCTTCTCAATCGCGTTTATGCTGCACGCAATATCAGCCTTTTGCCGTTCATGCACATCGTCTTTGCCGTGCAAAGCCCACATATCCGCCGGCATCGATTTGACCTTTTCCATCGAAACACATTTCCATTTTGTATAGCCGTCTTTTGCCAACAGCGCTCTTAACGTTTCCATTTTCCGCCCTCCTTAATTTCTATAAGTATACATCAGGTAAGCTGACAACTGTATGTCATATTAGAAAATGAAAATATCCGCTTCGCGCGCTGTTTCCCAAATTCGATCAAATCCGACGCCAAAACCCGGCCGTAACCCCCTACAAAAGCCCATAATCCCTCATAGCGCCTTTCAGCAGTTCCAAATTCTTCGGAAGCAGTTCGCAGAGCGGCATCCGGCATTCGCCCACGTCCATCCCCAGCAGGTTCATCGCCGTCTTGACCGGCGCCGGGTTGACCTCGCAGAACAGCGCGTCCAGAAGCGGGACCGCCTTGAGGAAACGCTTTTGGCTTTCCTCTATGCCGCCGTCCAGCCACAATCGGCAGATCGTTTGCATCTCGGCGGGGATGATGTTGGCCGCGACCGAGATCACGCCCAGCCCGCCCAGCGCCATGACCGGCAGCGTCTCGTTGTCGTTGCCGCACCAGAGAAGCAGGTCGTCGCCTATATGGGCGCGAACCTGCGCCATCAGCTTATAATCGCTCGACGCTTCCTTGACGCCGGCGATGCGCTCGTGTTTGGCCAGTTCCTTATATGTATCCAGCGTATACCCCATCCCGCAGCGGGAGGGGATGTGGTAGAGGATGATCGGCTTGTCCACCTGATCGGCGATGGTATGGTAATGCTTCACCAGCCCGTGCTGGGTCGTCTTGTTATAATAAGGCGTGACGATCAGAAGCGCGTCGGCGCCCAGCTTACAGGCCGCCCTGCTCAGTTCCGCCGCGTATTGGGTGTCGTTGGCGCCGGTTCCGGCGATAACGGGGACCCGCCCCGCCGTCCGCTTGACCGCGTATCCGACGGTCCCCAGATGCTCCTCATCGTTTTGCGTTGACGCCTCGCCGGTCGTGCCGCATACGACGATCGCCTGCGTACCCTGTGTGATCTGGCTGTCGATCAGTTCGCCCAGCTTGTCGAAATCGACCTTGCCGTCGCGGAACGGCGTGACGATGGCGACGGCGGAACCGGTGAATACAGGTGTTTTCATAAAGAAACCTCCATTTGATGGGATCGGGCCGCCATAGTCGCCGGCCCCTACGTGATGTAGCCTTCGGCGCAGAGCAGTTCCGCCAGCAGCACGCCGCCTCCGGCGGCGCCGCGCAGCGTGTTGTGCGAGAGGGAGATAAACTTGATGTCGTACTGCGTATCCTCGCGCAGCCGTCCGGCGGAGACGGCCATGCCGCCCTCCAGCCCCCGGTCCGGCTTTGTCTGCGGGCGGTCTTCCTCGGTAAAATAGTGGATAAACTGCTTCGGCGCGGACGGCAGCGCCAGCGCTTGCGGGATGCCGGCAAAGGACCGCCAGCGGTCGGCGACCTCTTTCAGCGACGGCTTCTGGGCAAAGCTGGCGAATACCGCGGCCATATGCCCGTCGGTGACCGGGACCCGGACGCACTGCGTCGTGATGAGAGGCTCGTTGGCCGGGACGATCACGCCGTCCTCTATGCCGCCCCATATCTTCAGCGGTTCCAGTTCGGATTTTTCCTCCTCGCCGGGGATGAGCGGGTTGACGTTGTCGGCCATCTCGGGCCAGCTTTTGAAAGTCTTTCCGGCGCCCGATATGGCCTGATAGGTGCAGGCCAGCACCTTCTCCAGGCCAAACTCCCAAAGCGGGTGCAGGGCGGGCAGGTAACTCTGGAGCGAGCAGTTGCTTTTGACCGCGATCAGGCCGCGCGCGACCCCCAGACGCTTCCGGAAGAAGGGAATGATTTCGGCATGGTGCGGATTGATCTCGGGGATAATCATCGGCACGTCGGGCGTAAAGCGGTGGGCGGAGTCGTTGGAGATCACCGGGCATTCGAGTTTCGCGTAACTCTCCTCAAGCAGCTTTGTCTCGCCTTTTTTCATCGACATCGCCGAAAAGACAAAGTCCGCGCTCTCCGCGATCCTCTGCCGGTCGGCCGTCGCGTCCAGCACCGTCAGCCCCGCCGCCTTCACGGGGACGGGATCCTCCATCACCCAGCGCCCGTCCACGGCTTCGGCGTAGGTCTTTCCGGCGGACGACGGGGAGGCCGCCACCGCGCCGACGGTAAACCACGGGTGTTTGGCCAGCAGCGAGACAAACCGCTGCCCGACCATACCGGTCGCGCCCAGCACCCCCACGGTATAATTCTTCACAAAACCACTTCCTTCGACAAAAAAGCTTGAACCGGCAAAGATTCCATAGTATAATACTACTGTATATACGCTTGACCTGTCAAGGAGATTTTCTATGAAACGTTTCCTGTCTTTACTGCTCTGCGCCGCCGCGCTCTTCGCGCTTACGCGGCCCGCCGCCGAAGCCGCGCCGGCGCCCAATCCCAGGCTGCGCATCGGCTTGGCCTACGGGGCAAACGCTATGGCGGCCGCCAACTTGGACAACCACACCGGCAGCGGGTATGAATTTGGCTATCTCGGCGACGGGATGGCGTTTATCCCGGTGGGGTATACGGCCGAGACCAAAATCACGGTGGTCAAGAACCGCAACGTCTACCTCTCCGGCGGTACATACAGCGATACGCCGGCCGATACCGCCGTCGGCGCGTTCCACACGCCGCACGGCGCCTATACCGTCCGCGGGGAGGCCGAGACGGCCGCGGCGGCGCTCCGGGAACAGGGCGCACCGGCTTTCGTATCCTACCGGAACGGCGGGTGGCTGGTCCGGAGCGGCAGTTTTACCGATTCGGGCGGCGGCGCGCGGGAAACCGGCAGCCAATATTGCGTATCGGTGGTCGTCACCGGCACGGCCGATATTCTCTTCCAGTTTGACGGCGGCGAAACGTACCCCCTCTGCGTACGCCCCGCCGCGCCGGAAGAGTCCGCCGCGCAGACATGGCACCGGCAGCGGCGCTACTACGGCCTGTTTGAGTTCCGCCGCTTTGACGGCAATAACCTCAGCGTTTGCGGCGTCGTGGATATGCAGGAGTACGTCAAAGGGGTCATCCCGTATGAGATGAGCCCCTCGTGGCCGCTGGAGGCGCTGAAAGCGCAGGCGGTCAGCGCCAGGAGCTATGCCGTTTCCAATGCCGGCAGGCACCGCGGGGACGGCTTCGACCTCTGCACCTCGGTCCATTGCCAGGTCTATTACGGGACGGCGCAGGCCTCGGACATTTCCAACCAAGCCGTTGACGAGACATACGGCCAATACCTGATGTACGGCGGCCAGCCGTGCAATACCGTCTATCACTCCTCCGACGGCGGCGCGACCGAGGACAGCGAGAATGTGTGGACGAACGCCGTTCCGTATCTGCGGGGCGTGCCCGACCCCTATGAAGACCCCTCGCTGATACCGGGCTACCAATGGCAGTACACCTTCACCAACGCCCAAATTTCCGCTTACCTCAACCAGAACGGGCGGGCCAACGCCGGCGTCTCCGGCTTTTATATCGATCGGTATACCGCGATGGGCAATGTGTTGTCGGTGACCGTTTTGGACAACAGCGGACGGACGCTCGCGGTCTATACCAAAGAGTCGGCCCGCAGCCTGATCCGGAGCCTTTCCGGCAGCAGCGGCGCCCTCTCGCAGCGCTATACCGTCTTCTCCGGCAATACGATGCTGACGGCAATCTCGGCGAACGGGGCCACGGCGGCCTACAGCGACCTGCGCGGCCTGTACGCCGTCGATGGGAGCGGGAACGCCGTGCAGCTGCCTCAGTCCGGCACGGTTGACCTGATTGTCTCCGGCGGGCTGCTGTACGGGCTGCCGGTACAGCCCGCCGCCAACGCCGGGGTCTATACCGTCAGCGGGCGAGGCCACGGCCACAATGTGGGGATGAGCCAGTGGGGGGCGCGCGGCATGGCCGACAGGGGATTTACCTATGACCAGATATTGAAGCATTACTTTACCGGGGCGGAGATTTCGGGATAGACACAAAACGCTGTTTTTTTCAGGGATTTCTGTCTATAATCTTATCATGTTCCACGAAGGAGATGCCAATGAAACGCAAAGTGCTGATCGTATACCCCGATTTTGTCGAAAACAACGCGGGGACAAAGCTGAAGGGCAGCTACTCGGAAGGGATCGCGTCGATCGCCGCCGTCTTAAAGCAGGGCGGCCACGACGTGGCGCTGTACCATATGAACGGCCGGGTGTCCAAAGAGGAGTATGTCAGGGAACTGCGGGCGCGCGCCCCGGACGTCGCCGCGTTTTCCACCTGGACAAGCGCGTATAAATTCGTCAAAGAACTGTTGCTCTGGACGAAAGAGGAGGGGATCTTCACCCTCGTCGGCGGCTACCACGCGACGCTATGCCCCGAGGAGGTGATCGCCGGCCCGGGGGTTGACTGCGTCTGCGTCGGCGAGGGCGAGTATCCGTTCCTCGACCTCTGTGAGCGCTTCGACGACAAGGAGGCGCTCTATCAAACCGAAAGCCTCTGGTTCAACGTGGACGGAAAGGTCGTCAAAAACCCGGTCCGCCCGTTTATCGAGGACTTGGATACCTTGCCGCCGCCGGACATGGGCCTGTTTGATTTTGACAACTTCCTCTCTTCCCGGATCAAAACCGCCATCGTGATGGTTTCGCGCGGCTGCATCTTCGGCTGTACTTACTGCGCCAACTCGCAATTGCGGGCGGTCTACCCCCGCGCCGGCCAATACGCGCGTTTCAAAAGCCCGCAAAGGGCGGTCGGGTATCTGCAAAGCATTCTGGACAAATACCCCTACATCGGGTATTTCAACTTCATGGATTCCATCCTGAATATGCACCGGGAATGGTTTGAAGAGTTTATCGTACTCTATGCGAACAAACTGAAGGTGCCGTTTTCCTGCCGCCTGCGGCTGGATTTGCTGGACGGGGAGATCGTCCGGAAGCTGAAAGAAGCGGGCTGTTACCTCGTTGACGTGGGGATCGAGTCGGGCGACCCGGAGATCCGCAAAAACCTGCTGCACCGCCCGATGACCGACGAGGTTATCGAACGATCGTTCACATACTTCCGCCAGTATAAAATCTCCACCCTCACGTTCAACATCGTCGGCCTGCCGGGCGAAGACGTCCGAAAAAGCCTGAAAACCGTCAAACTCAACGCGCGGATCAAGCCCAACAAAATGGTCGTCAGCATCTTCTACCCGTTCCCGCACACCAAACTGACCGATATGGCCCGGGAAGCCGGGTTCCTGCCCGACGGCGCGGATTATAACGCCGAGGTCGTCTGCAAGCAGCCGCAGTACGCCGATAAGCAGATTCGCTTCGCGCAGCACTATTTTAAGATATTCGTGCGCCTGTTCAAATTCGCTTACGCCTGTCCGAAATGGATCGGCAGGCCGCTGGAGGGGCTGTTTGGGTTTTGGTTCTGCACCCGGGCGAAGCCGCACAGGTTCCTGGTGGCGCTGCACGCGGGATGTATCAAAATGCTGCACGGCTCGAAGCGCCTGCTGATGAAGCTGTCGCCGAAGGTATATATAAAATTGCGGGATAAATCGGTGAATTTGCAAAAAAGCAAAAAAGAGGATCAACAGGAGTAAGCGCCACTGTCCACGATGACCATCTGCCCCACAATGGTCAGGCAATGGATCGCCGTTTTGGCGCCTTGCGCCGTTACGGCGCCCAGTTCCTGTATCGATTGCTGCTGCGGCTCTGAAAACCCGGCCTCCTCCGGCAGGGTGAACTCCTCATCCATCGCGGCGCACCGTCCTTTCAAACTTAGCTTGCCCAAGCCGCGGCGGCGCGATTCACTTGCGTCCCGGCGTCCGCCGTGGTATAATCAAGCGGGGTGTTGCACGTGAAAGAAAAAAGGACCGGCCGGGAGCGAATCCTCTTACTGATGATCTGCGTCCTTGTCATGGGCGCCGCTTATGTTGTCTTTCTTTCGGCGGGCCTGATAGACCCCATCGGCGAGGGGGCCGCGTTCCCTGTTGACGGGATCGGCGCGGATACCGTTGTGCTTAGGTATGAACTCGCCGCCGGGGGGAAGAGCGCCGTCGTCCATGATATGGTTACGCTCACCGACCCATCGGCCGTGGGCAGGATCCTCTCCATCCACAACGCCATGCTGCTCAAGAACACGCACAGGAGCATAGACAAAGAACGGTACGCCCTTTACTTTTACCAAAACGGGGAACTGGTCGAGCGGTGGCATTTTGACGGCAAAGGCTTAGTGGATTTTTCCACCCGTCACGGTACATACTCGGTTGAAAACGACAACTTTGACATGGCCTATATCACCGGCCTGGTTGGGTGAAATCTCAAAATAAAGCGCCCGCCTTTTCAGCAAGCGCTTTCATCTAGCCATATATAAATAAATCAAAATGACTCTTACTGTCAGGTAGCTATCGCAATCCACACAGCAGAGCCATTTTGCGGATTTCCGTTGTGGTATATCAGTGCGCCGTTGGGTTTTCTGCATCGGTTAAAAATCTAATTCACTATGAGAAGCCACCCGCGCCAACACAAGGAGAAGTTCACCATTATCTGATTTCCGGTATACTAACAGCCAATCGGGAACTACATGACATTCTCTATACCCTTTCCAATTTCCTTGTAAAGCATGGTCGCGGTGTTTTTCGGGCAAAGGTTCGTCGTTAGCCAATAACCCGATAACCTCGCGTAATGATGTTATATTTTGGCCTTGTTTTTTCGCTTTTTTGTAATCGCGCCTATATTGCGCGGAATATTGAACATCACGTTTATACATCATCGTCACTATCCAAGTCGGCAAAAAGCTCTTCCGCGTTCTTAAAACTTTTATAAGCTCGGGGGTTTGCTTCCATCTGCTTGCACTCTTCGAGCGCGGCAAGGCTTACCGGGTCTTGCCAGCGCGCGCCTGTCAATTCAAAGGGAAATCCTCCGACATGGCAAGCGTGGTTAATAAAAACCGTTATGGCTTCCGGTAAAGTAAGACCGTGATACGCAAATACGTTTTCCGCTTGTTCTTTTACTTCGGGATACAGGCGTACATTTATACTCGCGGTTTTTGTGTTTGATGTTTTCAACATAGAACCACCTCCAAAATTTATTTTAACACGATATGACTTTATATGCAAGCGTGAGTTTGCACATGGTATTTATTTTGTGATTTTATGAGTTAGACAAAACACCTTCACAACACATCTTCTAATTAAGAATATCTATATCGCCCTTACGCTCTCCCGTTCCACCAGCCGCACGGGCAGGATGATTTTCCTCTCGCGGATGGGTTTTCCGCCGAGCTGGGCGATCATCATTTCGGTGGCGATGATCCCCTTCTCCTCCGCGTCCTGACGGATCGTGGTCAGGCGGGGATAGGTGATCTGGCAGAGATAGTTGTCGTCAAACCCGACGATGGATTTATCGCCGGGTACATTTACGCCCATTTCGCGCAGCCCCGCCATAATACCGGCCGCCAAAATGTCGGCCGAGGCGAAGACGCCGGTGATCTCCTTGCGCGCGCTTAGACGCTTTCCCAGCCGCACGCCCTCGCCGATGGCGATCTCCTGCTCAAAGACAAGCGCCGGGTCAAACGGCACGCCGTATTCCTCCAAAGCCTGTTTGTAGCCCAGCAGGCGCTTCTCCACCACGCCGTTTGGACGGATAAACGGAGAGGTAAACGCGATCGAGCGGTGGCCGTGCTCCAGCAGATGCCGCGTGGCCATATACCCGCCTTTTTGATCCTCCAGCCCCACGTTGCAGGCCTCCGGCAGGTCGATATAGCTGTCGATCAGCACATAAGGGATGCCCAGCCCGCGCACACGCTCAAAAAACTCGTCCTGAAAGAGGCCGGTGAAGATCGCGCCGGCCAGGTTCCAGCTGTGCCGCACCGCCTCCAGCCCCCGCGCGTCCTCCACCGTGCGCACCATGATATAGTACCCTTTTTCGCGCACACGGTCCTCGATGCTTCCCATAAAGGTGTTGTGGAAGGGGTCGGCCATAAACCCGCCGCCGCTCCGGGACATCAGATGGTTGATGATCCCGATGATCGGCGAGGCGTTGTTGGCCAGTGTGCGCGCCGTCATGCTGGGGATATAGTTCTCACGGTCGATGATCTGCCGGATCGTCTCAGCCAGTTCCGGCGAGACCCTCGCTTTTCGCTTATGGACGACGTTGGATACCGTGGTGATGCTCACGCCGGCCTCCCGCGCTATATCTTTCAGTGTTGTCACCGCTTTGCCCTCCGCTGAATGGAACATAAGGGCGGATATGGAATCCGCCCTTAGCCCGTATTTATTTAAGACGTTATGACAGCGCGGCTACGAAGTCCCTGATGGGCAGGTCGGCCGGCCTTCCGGTTTCCGGAACGCTAAAGCCGCTGACGATCGTCTCGGTGCTGGTGGTGTCGATCGGGGCCAGGGGTCCGGAGAAATACAGCGTGTCAAGGGATATGGCGCATTCGGCAAAGGCGCGGATATGCAGCGCGTTGGTCATGCCGGGGAACCCGGAGGCTTCCAGGTCGATCTTGAGATCCTGCCATTCGGTCGTGATGACGGCTTTGCTGCCGTCGGCCAAGACCAGATCGCTGAACCGGGCGGCATAGAATTTGTTGTCCTCGGGATGCCAGTCCATGATCAGTTTGTTCTCTTCGCCGCCGGCCTCGCCTTTGATCCGGATGGTAAGGTATTGGCAGTAGGAGATGCCGTCCAGCGCCCACATGTCGATGGCTTCGCCCCAGTTGCCCATCCAGTCGCCGGCCCTGGCGTAATAGTCGTCCTCGTCGTCAAAATCCTCAGCGTCAAACGCCTTGGGACGGTATTGGATCTGGATAACGCCGTCGTCGGCGCTGGCCCGCAGATTGGCCCAGTTGTCCCACCACATGTTGGCGCCGTTGGGGGCCAGTTCGGGCTTGCTGTTGGGATCGCGGCCGGTGAAATCATCCCACAGGAAGACGCCGGACAGGGCGTCAAGATAGCTCTTGATCGGCAGATCGGCGGGCTTGCCGGTCTCGGGGACGTTGAAGCCGCTGACGATCGTTTCGGTGCTGGTGCTGTCGATCGGGGCCAGGGGTCCGGAGAAATACAGCTCGTCAAGATAAATGGTGCATTCGGCAAAGGCGCGGATGTGCAGCGCGTTGGTCATGCCGGGGAACCCGGAGGCTTCCAGGTCAATCTTGAGATCCTGCCAGTCGGTGGTAATGGTCGCTTTGCCGCCGTCGGCCAGAACCAGATCGCTGAACCGGGCGGCATAAAATTTGCTGTCTTCGGGATGCCAGTCCATGATCAGTTTGTTCTCCTCGCCGCCAACCTCGCCTTTGACCCGGATGGTAAGGTATTGGCAGTAGGAGATGCCTTCTAAGGCCCACATATTGATGGCTTCGCCCCAGTTGCCCATCCAGTCGCCGGCCCTGGCGTAGTAGTCGTCTTCGTCGTCAAAATCCTCAGGATCAAACGCTTTGGGACG
>Ga0082212_10002661_pt1 | contig 25834 bp, 22 predicted proteins | sample TergutNt197P3_FD_71548 | JGI IMG/M metagenome (GOLD analysis project Ga0082212, IMG submission 71548) | Neocapritermes taracua P3 segment gut microbial communities from Petit-Saut dam, French Guiana - Nt197 P3 | ecosystem: Host-associated > Arthropoda: Insects > Digestive system > Gut ...
ATATAACACTAATGGTAATATCGCATAAGGACAAATAGAAGCAAATATTAAAGAAAACAAAACAAAAAAGCAAAACAATGTAGGCAAATAAAAAACTAATCTTGAAGTATTAGGATAAAGTTTATTCAAAGTTATCCTTGCTCTACCGAACCAATAAACTTGTTTAAAGAATTTTTTCAAACTTGTTCGTCTTTTGTGATAAACAAAAGCGTTTTCAATAAAGCCGACTTTATAATTGTTGTTGTAAAGCCGAATTCCAAATTCAGTATCTTCTCCATTTCTTAATTTAGAAAATCCGCCAAGTTTATCATTAATTTCTTTTTTAACTCCAAAATTACATCCGCGTGGTGAATATCTTTCGCCACTTAATGATTTTTTTTTAGTACGAATACCACCCGTAGTGAAAAAAGAAGTCATTGCATAATTTGTTGCTTTTTGCAATTTATTAAAAGAAATATGGGCTGCATCGGGACCGCCGAAAGCATCTAAATTTTCTTCTTTTACCTTTTTATGCATCTCATTAATGTAATGTGGCGGCAAAATACAATCTGAATCTGTTTGAATAACCATTTCACCATTTGCTTTATCATAACCATAATTTCTTGCCATAGCACATCCACCATTTTCTTTTACATAATATTTTATATCAATGCTTTTTGCGTATTTATCTACTATTTCTTTACAAGGAATAGTAGAGCCGTCTTCTACTATTATAACTTCAAAGATGACGCATTCTTCTGTTTTTTCGAAATTTGCAATGCTATAAAGGAGTTCTTCTACTTCATCAGGTCTGTTATAAACAGGAACTACAAAAGAATATTTGTATTGTTGCATAACTAATTTTATAAATAAATATGCAAATTAATGTTTTTTTATGTAATTTATATGTAATTTGTTTTTCGTTTTCTTGAGGATACCGCATTAGTATTAAAACTACTTTCACTATCAGCATAAGCCAATACTAATGGAATATTACCTATACCTTCCTCGCAACATATTTTTATTATTTCTTCTCTATTCATATTTCTTTAAATTATAATTTTTAATGTGTAGTATAAAAATCTGTTAATTTATATTTACTATCCATAAAATGAAATTCTAAAACGACAATTCTCTATTCATTATTTTCAGTATCAATGCTAATTTTATTATTTTCATATTTGCTTGTGGAAGTTCTTGTTTTTTTCTATTTTGTTACATAATAAAATAATAATGTTATTAAGATTATTAGTTTTTTCATAATGCAAAAATACATTTTTTTTAAAATTCAATATAAATTTCATATAATTTCCTTATTTTAATTAAACAATAAAAACAATGAAACATTTTTTTTTAATAATTTTATCTATAATTCTGTTATCTGCATGTGCAACGACTACTAATAAAAAACAGAATGATTATACATCTAACATAGAGCAAAAAAAATACAGCAAAAATATTATAACAATAGATTCTACTCTAGATTCTACTCTTTTTGTTATTAATGATAATATTTTTTTGCGAGCATCTATTTCAATTAAGTTTCCAAATCAAAATCATTCTGTTTCTGCTAATATAGAAATTGCAGGTATAGATTCTATTTTAATAAAAATTACTGCTTTTTTAGGAATTAGTGTGGGACAATTATATGCTAATAAAAATGAATTCTTAATGAATAATAATCTTGAAAGCATAACTTATACAGGGACTCCTACTGAAGAAAATATTATGAAAACTGCTCTTATTCCTTTATCTTTTAGTGATTTGGTTAGTATTTTGAAATCTATTCCGCCGCAAAATATTTCTAATTATAATTATATAGATAATTTTAATTTATTTGAATATAAATATACAAATAAGACAGAGCATATTTTTATAAATGATAATTCTATTTCTAAGTTAATAAGAATGGATAAATATGGCAATGAAATTTTTTATGTTAATTATAATGATTATGCTATCATAAATTCAAAGAAAATTGCCAAAAAGATAAGTATTAGATTTCCACAGCAAAACGGAAATATAGAAATTAGTTATTCTGATATTAAATCCAAAGACCTACCAACGTCTCCAATGAAAATAGTTAAACCCAAATCATATAAATTACAAAATATAGAGTAATGTTAAATTTATGTGTAGTTTTTAGTTTGGATTGCTTTGCAAAATAAATTTTGCTCGCAATGTATATGTTTTTTCCTTTGTCATTCCGAATTTTTAATCTGTCATACCGAATTTATTTCGGTATCTCATCTGGAGATGCTGAAACAAGTTCAGCAGGACATATTTTTTATTATTTTTTTTCTAATTTTTACTCAATTTTTATAAAAATACCTTAAAAAAACTAAAAATCCTCCAAATTTCTAACATTTCCAATGGACGAATGAATATTTGTTAGAAAAATGGAGGAAAATTTAGTATATTTTAGCGTTTCAGATTTTACGAATGACCCTTCGGATTTTACGAATGACCCTTCGGATTTTACGAATGACCCTTCGGATTTTACGAATGACCTTTCAGATTTTACGAATGACCTTTCGGATTTTACGAATGACCTTTCGGATTTTACGAATGACCTTTCGGATTTTACGAATGACCTTTCGGATTTTACGAATGACCTTTCGGATTTTACGAATGACCCTTCACTTTTTTCAAAATCGTTGTAATTCTCAAATTATTTTCAGTAACGATACTTAGTGTTTTACTACCGATAGAACAATATACACAATTTAGTATAAAACAAACATATAATCACGAATAAATATATTTTTTTTATTATTTTTGTAAAAAATAATATATCAGCATTATGAGAAAATGGACTATAGAAGATTCTTCCGAATTATATAACATCAAAGGATGGGGAGTCGGTTATTTTGATATAAATAAAAAAGGTAATATCGTAGTTACTCCTCAAAAAAAGGGTGAAGGTATTGAATTAGTAGAAATTATTGATGAATTGCAAATCAAAGATGTTTCACTACCTGTATTACTTCGTTTTCCCGATATTATAGATAATAGAATAGAAGCAATATCTAAGTGTTTTAAACTTGCTGCAAAGGAATATAATTTCAATGCCGAAACTTTTATAATTTATCCTATAAAAGTAAATCAGATGCGTCCAGTTGTAGAAGAAATAATAGACCATGGGAAAAAATTTAATATAGGATTAGAAGCAGGTTCAAAACCTGAACTTCACGCTGTTCTTGCTATCTCTACATTAGATTCACTTATAATTTGTAATGGTTATAAGGATGATGATTATATTGAATTAGCATTGCTGGCTCAAAAAATGGGAAAGCAAATCTATATAGTTGTAGAAAAAACGAATGAATTGCAACGAATTATAAAACTATCTAAAAGCATAAATATTAAACCAAATATTGGTATAAGAATAAAACTTGCCACATCAGGTAGTGGAAAATGGGAAGATAGCGGAGGTGATAAAAGTAAATTTGGACTTACTTCAAGTGAATTATTAGAAGCAATAGAAATATTAGAAAAAAATAAAATTAAAGATTGTTTGAAACTTATTCATTTTCATATTGGGAGTCAAGTAACAAATATTCGCAAAATAAAAACAGCGTTTAGAGAAGCATCTAACTTTTATGTTCAACTTTATAAACTTGGATGCAATGTAGAATATGTTGATATTGGTGGAGGGCTGGGGGTTGACTATGAAGGAACTCGCACATCAAATAGTTCATCTTCTACAAATTATTTTATTCAAGAATATGTAAATGATGCAATAGCAAATATAGTTGATGCAGCAGATAAAAATGAGATACCACATCCAAATATAATTAGTGAAAGTGGTCGGTCATTAGCAGCACATCATTCTATTTTAGTATTTAACGTTCTTGAAGCAAATAGTTTATCTAAAATGGACGATGATTTTGAACTAAAAGAAGAACATCACGAACTTGTAAAAGAATTATATGGTATATGGGATAATATTTCGCCGAACCGCATTATGGAATCGTGGCACGATGCACAGCAGATTAGAGAAGAGTCATTAGAACGTTTTTCACTTGGTGTGTTAGACCTTGAATCTCGTGCATTAGTAGAAAAAATATTTTGGTCTATTGCTTCTGAAATTAGTTCTATATTAGGAAATGTTAAGCATCTGACAGATGAATATAAACAAATACGAAAATTATTAACAGATAAATATTTTTGTAATTTTTCTTTATTTCAATCCCTTCCTGATTCGTGGGCTATAGACCATTTATTTCCTATAATACCTATTCATCGGCTAAACGAAAAGCCAACTGCAATGGTAACATTGCAAGATATTACTTGTGATTCGGATGGGAAAATAGAGCAGTTTATATCCACTACAAACTCTCCGTCTTCGTTGCCTGCACATTCTTTTAATCCTGATAATCCTTACTATATCGGAGTATTTTTAGTTGGTGCATACCAAGAAATACTTGGTGATTTGCATAATTTATTTGGTGATACGAATGCTGTTCATATAAATGTGACAGAAAAAGGATACGATATAGTGCAGGTGATAGATGGTGAAACAATTGCAGAAGTTTTAGAATATGTTCAATACAAACCGAAAAAATTAGTGCGTGATGTAGAAGCATGGGTAACATCTTGTATTAAATCAGGAAAAATCACTACTAAAGAAGGTAAAGAGTTTTTATCTATATATCGTTCTGGACTATTTGGTTATACTTATTTAGAGTAAGAAAAACCTTATTATAAAATACAACAAATTAAACAGGAGAATTTAAACAATGGCTAAACAACACGAAAAACTAACAATAGCACAAAGAAATGTTTATCGAAATCGTGTATTTGACCAAATAAATAGGAGTTTTCATTATCTTGAAAGAATGCCTCACAGCAAAAACACATTTTTAGCAGTAAAGCAAACTGTAAACGAAATAATTACTGATATATTTCAAAGAATAGAGGATGGAACTATATAATGGCAGAACTTAAATATAAAAAAGGTCAATTTGTTCCGTATTACAGGGAACATTACGAAAATGAATTAAAGTTTGGAATAATCAACATAAACAAGGTGGCACATTAGATAAATAAGAGAAGATATTTGTAATATTGAAAGTTTTGTTTTTAAAAGCATTAGCATTATTTATATATTTTTTTCTTATATTTGTTTTAATTTAATGTTATGTATGATTTAGATAAATTATTTAAACAAACAATTAGTAGTTTTTCGTTCTTACCACCACTAAAAAATTATGTAGATAAAGTAGTATTTAAAACAAGTTCTATAAGATATATTATACCAAATGAAAAATGTGTGCTTGGACTTGATGTCGGATCTACTACAACGAAAGCAGTTCTATTAGCAACATCAGATAATTATATTCTTGCAACTAAATATATTTATACTAATGGCAATCCTATTAAGGCAGCAAAAGAATGTTATACTGCTTTTAATGATATTGATGTAAAAATCATTGGGCTTGGTACAACGGGTTCAGGAAGACAAATAGCAGGATTACATGCCTATGCTAATTGTATAATCAATGAAATTACTGCCCATTCCAACGCAGCAATCTTTTATGATAAGGATGTAGATACTATATTTGAAATTGGCGGTCAGGATGCAAAATATTCTTATATAGTAAACCAAGTGCCGACTGATTATGCAATGAACGAAGCATGTTCTGCAGGAACGGGGTCATTTATTGAAGAAGCAGCATTAGAATCATTGGGAGTAAAACTATTAGATATAGAAACATTAGCAATAAAAGGAGATAAGCCGCCTAATTTTAGTGATCAGTGTGCAGCATTTATTAGTTCTGATATTAAAACAGCACAACAAGAAGGTATTTCTACAGAAAATATAATTGCAGGATTAGTGTATTCAATTTGTTATAATTATTTAAATAGAGTTGTCGGCAATAGACGTATAGGCAATAAAATATTTATGCAAGGCGGAGTATGTTATAATAAATCTATACCTATTGCTATGGCAGGTATATCAGAAAAAGAATTGATTGTTCCATATGAACCAGGATTAATGGGAGCATTAGGAGTTGCTTTAGAAGTAAATAAAAGAATAAATAATGGTCTAATAGAACCAAAAACTTATAATTTATCGGAATTAATAGAAAAAAAAATAAATGAATTACCATCTTTTATTTGTGCAGGTGGGATAGATAAATGTGATATAAAATGTGAAATATCGTTATTAGAGATTGGTGGTAAAAAATATCCTTTTGGTGGAGTATGTGATAAATATAACAATAATCTTATAAAATCAGAAAAAAAAGAAATAATTGATTACGTTCAATTAAGAAATGAAATAGTTGCTACTTGAACCTAAAAAATATATAACGATGTATATAAGTCATACTTTTTACATATAGAACTTGTTTAGATATGTTAATAATAATAAAATTTATAATTTTTATAAAAAAAAATATTATTTTTGTAAAAAATAAGAAGAAGTTTTAATATGAATATTGTTCTATTAGGACCTCCAGGTTCAGGCAAAAGCACAGGAGGGAATGAAATTTGTAAATTATGTAATCTATTTCATTTTTATACAGGAGAATTATTGCGTGAAAGAATGAAACAAACCGATGATTTTGCCAAGCATATTAAAGAAATTATTAGTAGTGGTGGGTTGTTGTCTGATGATGTAATTAATAATTTTGTTGAAGAGTTTATTATATCTAATATAAACAAAACAGAAAACAATGGTATATTGTTCGATGGTTATCCACGCACTGTGCAGCAAGCAATTTTTTTGGAAAAAGTGCTATCAGCCAACAAACAAAAATTAGATAAAGTATTATATTTTTATTCTGACGATGAAACAATCGTTAAAAGAATTGTATCACGTAGAATAGATAAAAATACTGGCAACATCTATAACCTTATATCTAATCTACCGCCTCCTGATGTAAAATTGGAAGATCTTTATCAACGAGAAGACGATAAAGAAGACGTTATCTTAAATAGATTAAAAGTATATAAAGAGCAATCTGCTGCCTTAATCAATTTTTATGAAGAATGTAACCTTGTTAGTAAAATTGATAGTTCTAAGGATTTGCAAGATATGTTTAATGATATTAATGAGATACTAAAATAATTTATAATTAGAGTCAACATTTTTCTAATTTCTTTATTTAGAATATCGTTTTTGTTAATATACGAAATATATAATTAATGTAATTTTTCTTCAAAAAAAAATATATATTAGTATTATTTAAATTTAAATAATTGTAATTAAAATTATGCTATCAAAAATTAAATTAACCCTATTAGTATTATTACTTACTACAACTTATAGTATGTTTGCAAGTAATTTAATTGAAATAAAAGGAATAGTAACTGATAATAAATCTAAACCTATTCCATATATTTTTATTTCATTAGATGAAAATGATATAAAAGTTATTACTGATATTGATGGAAAGTTTACTATAAAAATTCCTAATGATGTGGCTTTTCCTATTAAATTAACTTTAACTTCTGTTAATTATGTATCACAAACTTTATCTATTACTAAATCAAATAGTAAAAAACTCCAAAAAATTAAATTAGAACAAAAAGAAAATTACCTCGCTTACGAAAGAAAAAGATTAGAAGAACTTGAAAGACAAAAAAAAAGATTAGAACTTGAAAGACGAAAAGCAGAAAGAGAAAAAGTTTATTATGATACAAATTCAGAAACAGGCGAAATCAGAGAAATTATAAATATAGAAGACTATACAAGCGTAGAAATAGAAGCTAGAGCATCAGTTGATGCTGATATTAATTGGGAGAGAAATTTTGCAGTAGAAACTATGTCTATTGGACATCCTGGTCTGCCACCACCAAATGAACCACAAGCATCAGCAGGTCTATTAACAGCAGGCGAACTTAACGATTTTACTAAATGGACCTTATGGGATGATATAAAAAAAACTGAATTATATCAACATATTAATACTTGGAAAATACATCCCAAAGAAAGGTATGTTGTGCAACTAACTAACCCAAGCGGAGCAGCAATAGTAAATGCAAAAGCAACTCTAAAAGATAGTCAGGGAAATAATATATGGCAAACTTGGACAGATAATACTGGAAAAGCAGAACTTTGGTCTAACATTTTGACTGACTCTGCTCCTAATATAGGCAGACCATATTACATAGAAATTGAATATCAAAAGCAAACTAAAACTATGGAAGCAGCACCATTTTATGTAAAAATTAATACAATGGAAATGAATGTTAAATGTAATGATATTAATGCAGTGGATATTGATTTTGTTGTGGATGCAACGGGTTCTATGGGAGATGAAATTAGATATTTACAAGAAGAATTATATGATGTAATTAAAAAAATAGAAACAAATAATTCTAATCTTGATTTAAGAATAGGTAGTATATTTTATCGTGATTTTGGCGATGATTATATAATTCGTAAATCTGAATTTGATAAAGATATTAATAAGACCATTGATTTTATTAAAGAGCAAAAAGCAGACGGTGGAGGTGATTATCCTGAAGCAGTGGATGTTGCTCTTTTTGAATCCATAGAAAATAGAGAATGGCGAGAAAATACAATTTCTAAAATAATTTTTTTAATATTAGATGCTCCACCACATACTTTAGATAGTTGTATCAAACAGGTTCAAAGGCAAATTAGAATTGCAGCGATGAAAGGTATTCGCATTGTTCCACTTGTTTGTAGTGGGGCAGATAAAACTACAGAATATCTTATGCGTGCTATTGCACTTGCAACTAATGGCACTTATGTTTTTCTAACCGATGATAGTAAAATCGGCGACTCACATATTAAACCAACTACCGATAAATATGAAGTAGAAAAACTAAATCATATTTTATTACGTGTTATTACCCAATTTTCTACCTTACCAAATTGCAACAACGATTGGGCTAATTTTGATTCTACGTTGACTTCGTTTGATAAGTTTATATCAAAACCATATAAAGAATCGCCTGAAGATAATACAGAACGAATTGAAAATCTATCTAATTTGCTCAAAATCTATCCTACGCCTTGCGATGGCATATTAAATATTGAAATGTTACAAAACATTGCGCATATTTATGTTTCTGATATGACGGGCAAAGCATTACAAAACTTTGATTTAGAAATAGCAAATAGTTTTGCTGTGAATTTGACGGGTTATGCTAATGGAGTATATTTTGTTAATGCCTTTTATCAAGGTCGTTGGTATAGTTTGAAGTTTCTTTTAAATAGGTAAAATGCTTTTATTGGATATAGAACTTACTAATAAAAATCATAACTTTTTCAAAATAATTTTGTATCTTTGTATTTCTTTAATGCATAATTACGACTAAAATAAGGAAAGGTGCAGGAGTGGTTGAACTGGCACGCCTGGAAAGCGTGTGAACCTGCAAGGGTTCCGAGGGTTCGAATCCCTCTCTTTCCGCTTACTTAATTATAATCTAATTTTAGCAAAATTTTATGAAAAAGCAAACTATTTTAATTACAGGGGGGGCTAAAAGAATTGGGGCAGCAATTAGTAAATATTTTGCTAAAAATAATTGTAATATTATAATTAATTATTTGCATTCCGAAAAAGAAGCAATTCAATTAGCAGAACATATAAAAAAAATAGGTGCTAACCCTATCCCTTACAAAACAGATGTAACTAATGTTTATGAAGTTGCAGATATGTTTAGATATGCTAAAAAAGAATATGGTGGTATTGATGTTCTTATAAATAATGCAGGTGTATTTCCACCAAAACATTCATTAGAAAAACTAAAATATACCGATTATATTTCTACATTAAACTTAAATATGAATGCTGCGATAATTACTACAAAAGAACTTCTAAATACTAATGTTAGCAATGCACGTGTAATAAATATTTCTTCCATAGGTGGAACAAAAATATTAAAGAACCATATTGATTATAATTTATCTAAATCAGGGCTAATTCGTATGACACAGATTTTAGCCAAAGAACTATCGCCAAATATTTCTGTTAATTGTATTTGTCCTGGAATAGTTCATATAGATAATGAAAAGATTGATTTTCCAGTAAAAAATATACCTATGCAACGTTTTGCTACAATGGAAGATATTATTGCTGCTGTTGATTTCTTTGCAACAGGCCCAAGTTATATTACGGGACAAGTACTTCATATTTCAGGCGGAATGGATTTATAAAAAAAATATTTTTCTATAAATCTGATTTTATTCCAGCATTTTCTTATTATTAAGAAAGGCATAAAAACAACTATATAACCACTATTTAAAATTATATTTTTTTAACATTACATTTTTTATGGTGAATATTAAACATTTTTTTTGTATATTTGTAAAAATAATTTTCTAAAAATAAAAAAAATTATTTTATTCGATATATAATAATACATATAATTAATATGAAAACTAATAAAAATATTGTCGTCATTGAGGATGACCCGTTAGTAAATGATACTATTAAAAGTATTTTAAATGAAAAATATGAAAACATAATTACATTTACCGATGCGGCTGAAGGTATAGAAAAATTACATACTATTAATCCTGATTTGATACTCCTTGATATATTTCTTGGCTATCATAATGGAATTGAAATATTAGAGCAATTAAATAAAGAAGGGTGGAAAAAACCTGTAATTATAATGACTGCTTACTCTGATGTTAAACTTGCAGTAAAAGCAATGAAACTCGGAGCAAAGGATTTTATTGTAAAACCTCTTGATTTAGAACAATTAGAAATGGCAGTTGCTACTGAATTAAAGAATGCAGAAAATGAAACATTTGTTGAAATAATGAAAGAAACAAATGCATTTCCAATAATTAAGTCAAGCAATATAATAGGAACATCTGAAGATATGCAAAAAGCAATGCGAATGGCTAAAATATTAGCAGATGCAGATGACACCACCGTTCTTATTACAGGAGAATCAGGCACAGGAAAAGAACTAATGGCACAATATATTCATAACAATTCTGCAAGAAAAAAAGCACCTTTCATTGCCATTAATTGTGGTAGTATTCCAAAAGATTTAGCAGAAAATGAATTATTTGGGCATGAAAAAGGGGCTTTTACAGGAGCTACATCAGAAAAAGAAGGCAAAAAAGGAAAATTTGAACAAGCTCAACATGGAACTATATTGCTTGATGAAATAGGGGAGTTAAGTTTAGAACTACAAGTAAAATTGCTTCGGGTATTGCAGGAGAGAAAATTTTATAGACTCGGTGGCTCTAAAGAAGTTGCTATTGATGTTAGAGTTATTGCAGCAACAAATAAAAATCTTGAAACAGAAATTGATAATGGAACTTTCCGTGAAGATTTATATTGGCGGCTTAATGTAGCAAATATTCCGCTACCGCCATTGCGAGACAGAGGTGAAGACATTATTACACTTGCGTCTGCATTTCTGATTGAATTTGGGAAAAAATTTGGTCGCGATATCAAAGGTTTTTCTACTGATGCTACCAATATTCTTATGAACCATAGTTGGAAAGGAAATATTAGAGAACTAAGAAATATTATTGAAAGAGTTGTTTTGTTGCACGAAGATAATAGTGTTATAAAAAAAGAAGAATTGAACTTTATTAAATCAACTACACAAGTTCAAATGGGTAACAAAGCGACAAATATAGAAATACCAGATAGAGGTCACTTCTTGCAAATATCTAAAAATGGAGCAAGAATGGGAGATGTTGTAAAGGATTTGATTATTAAAACATTAAAATTGACTAATGGAAATCAAGTTGCGGCTACTAAATTGTTAGACACTACTCGCGCAAGGTTAAGGTATAAAATTGAACAATACGGCATCGTTACAGAAAAAACAGTTGAGTAAAAACATATTAAGTGTTTTATCTAAATATACTAAATTATGAATAGAAGGAATTTTATTAAAAATATTTCGATTAGCACAGCAGTTGTTTTTACTGCGCCTATAATTAGTAAAGCGAATATTTTTGTTGATGACAAAAACACTATTGTAATTCCAGGAATAGAAAAATATAATTCTATAATGCAAACTGCTATTAATGAAAAATGGCATTATTTATCTATTGATGAATTAATTGTTCGTATAGGTATGTCTTTTCTTAAAACTCCTTATTTAGCCCATAGTTTAGAAAAATCACCTGAACAAATTGTTGTTAATTTTGCAGGACTGGATTGTGTTACGTTAATAGAATTATCTTTTAATATTGCAAGGCAAATAAAATTACAAACTTACAAAATTGATGATTTAATACAATTAATTCTGCAAACAAGGTATAAAAACGGCGAAATTATTGATTATTCTTCCCGCTTGCATTATACTTCTGATTGGATTATTGAAAACATTAAAAATAATCTTATTACCGATATTACAAAAGAACTCGGTGGAATAGAGCATCAGTTTAATTATAGTTTTATGAGTTCTAACTATAAATTGTATCCTGCTTTGAAAAATGATAAAACAAATACGCTATTAACTAAAATAAAAAACACGGAAAAGCAATTAAATTCCAATACAATGTATATTGTTCCAACAAATAAAATAAAAACAATTGCTAAAAAGATTAATGATGGCGATATTATTTGTATTGCAATTTCTAATAAAGGATTGGATTATGGACATTTAGGGATTGCTTACTATGGAAAATTATTACATGCATCTTCTAAAAATAAAGAAGTAATGTTAGAAAATACAGATATTAATAATTTTATAGCAAATTATAAAAATAGTATAGGAGTTACTATTTTAAGAGCAAACAATTAAATAATAGTAGACAAAAATAAAAGAAATATTTTTTTTATAATAATAATTTAAATAAAAAATATTATATTTGAATAAAAAATATTTAGAATATATTATTTTTTTTTAATAATCAGGAAAATATATGCAAATCAAAGATTCTAAAATATTAATTCTTGGCGGTTATGGACTTGTTGGTTCCGCTATTTGTCGTGCTTTAATGAAACACGAACCTGCATCTATCACTATTGCTTCGCTAAAAAAAGAAGAAGCAGAAACTACCTGCAAAGATATGTGTGCAGAATATCCAAGAAAAAATCCGAAAATGTTTGTGTCAAAATGGGGAAATCTTTTTACAAGAACCGAATGGAAAGATATTCCGTTTTCTGATGTTATTAATAACAAAACACGCAGATTAGACCACATAAAAGACATTTTTATGGATTTAGATGATAAGATACTTAAGCGGTCTGCCTTATACAAACTAATAACTGAAGTAAAAGCAGATTTGGTTATTGATTGTATGAACACTGCTACGGGCATTGCGTATCTTGACATTTACAATTCTACAATCAAAGCGATTAAAGAATTGGATGTTGATAAAAAAGTGTCACAAAATACATCTGAAATTGTTATGGCGAGTGCATACATTCCACAATTAACACGCCATATACAGATTTTAAGTCAATCTTTGATTGATGCAAAATCTAAAATGTATTTCAAGGTCGGCACTACGGGAACAGGTGGAATGGGCTTTAACATTCCTTATACACATAGTGAGGAAAAGCCATCAAAGGTTCTTATGGCAAAAACAGCTGTTGGTGGTGCCCACACTTTATTGCTATATATTTTAGCAAGAACTCCAAATGGTCCTATAATTAAAGAAATTAAACCTGCAGCAACTATCGCTTGGAAAAAAATTGCTTACGGCGATGTAAAACGAAAAGGGAAAAATATTCCTCTTGTTGATATGCAAATGAAAAATGCACGCAAGGTAGAAGGAAAATTTATATTTGATGATAAGAAAGGTATAATTGAAACGAAGGATATTTATAAATCGGTTTTTATAGATACAGGTGAAAATGGTTTGTTCTCACGCGGCGAATTTGAAGCAATTACCGCACTGAATCAGATGGAGATTGTTACGCCTGAAGAAATTGCAGATTATCTTGTTTTTGAAGTAATGGGTGGTACATCAGGTCACGAAGTTATTGCAGGTCTTGATTCTACAACACTTGGACCTACTTATAGAGGTGGAATGTTACGTAATGTTGCTTTAAATACTGCCAAAAAATTAGAAAAAGAAAACAAATGTGATAGTGTTGCATTTGAAATGCTTGGTCCACCTCGTTTATCAAAACTTCTTTTTGAAGGATATTTAATTCGCAAAATTGCTGTCTCTATGAAAAAGTTTTTAAAGATGAAACCATCTGAACTTTCCAAAGAAGCAATTAAATTAATAGAAAGTGATGACAAATTGCGACAACAAATGTTATCCATAGGTCTTGTTGTTTTATTTCCTGATGGTAAGAAATATTTGCGAGGAACTGATGTGAAAATTCCTGTTCAAAGAGCAGAAAAAGAACTTCCGATTACCTCTGCTAATATAGAAAAATGGTGCGAAGAGGGTTGGGTAGATTTGCGAGAAAATAGTTGGAAACTTTGGCAAGATAGAATAAAAAAAATACAGAAACAAGCAAGAAGTAATTTTGGCGATACTACAGGTTCCAGATATTACTATACAGAAGAACATTGGAGTAATTTTGATGAGTTTGATGAAGGAAAAATCGTTGGTTGGGTATTTGAAAATGAAGACAAAGGTGCAAGATGGAAGCGGTAAGATAGTAAAATAGTTTTATATAAAAAATAGAACATTAAATAAAAAATAATTTTATAAATATATTTTTAGAGGTAAGTTTGAAAAATTATCTTAAACTGATGTTGCTACTAATATGTGCAACGATTCTATTTCAGGGTTTTCAATGTGCATCACGCGAGTTGACTACTGCTAAGGTAGCATTAAAAAATGGTGATACAGAAAAAGCAATAGAAAACCTAAAATTAGAGATAGATAAAAACCCAAAAAATGCAGAAGCGTATATCCTTCTTGCTGAACTGAAATCAAAAGAAGGAGAGTTTGAAGAAGCTGCTGCTCTTATGGATAAAGCTGAGCCATTGTGTGCAAATGACCCAAAATTAAGAGACAGACCTGCTCAATTTAAATTCACCATATTTAAAGATGCCATAGACAAAGGGCAAGAAAACTTTAATAAATGGTTAAGTAATAAAACTAACACAAAACAATTTGACAGGGCAGTATCTAATTTTACTACTGCAACGAAATTACGTCCACATTATGCAGAGGCATATCGTATGATAGCAACTGCTTATGAATTAGCAGAAAAACCTGATTCTGCTATAATGTTCTACGAAAAATATGTAGAAATCATTCAACCATCTATAGATATTGCTATTAGCAAAGGGTTATATATTGGTGCAGAAGAAAGCATATTTGGTAACAAATTGGGAACTCGTAATTTTATTCGTGGTAGTAAATTATCAGATGGCGACTCTACTATATTAGACCATTTTAGTGTAAATAACAAAGATTTATACGTTCAATTAATAGCGAAGAAAAATGGCGATAAATATGATATACCAGTAGTTCAATCATGGTCTTACGACCCTCCTCAAAATATTCTACAAGGAGAACGAGAAATAGTTCCTGCATCTTTTTCTGCACCTTTGACTTCGTTGGCTACACTATATTATAATAAAAAGAATTTTGATAATTCTATAAAATATTTCAAAATATTGGCTGCTATAGAACCAAGTAATCCTAATGTTAACTCTGCTATAATTACACTTTATCAAGAAATGAATAAGCCAGAAGAAGTTGCTAAAGCAATTAATGAAAATATACAACGTTTCCCTGATAATCCGTTATTTATTGCACAACTTGGCGATATATATATGAACAATGAAGAATATGATAAAGCGATAGAAGAATACGAAAAAGCAATTAAAATAAATCCAAACTTTGATGCTGCACTGCGTAATATTGCTTCTTGCTATGGAAATAAAGCAGCCCAAATCCAAAAAACACAATTAGAGTTAGTTAATGCTAAAAAACAAAAAGATGTAGATGTTAAAACTTATGAAGCACTACTATTAAAAGCAGTAGAATATTTTAAAAAAGCATTAAATACAGAGAAATTTAAAGATGACCCTGTTATTTTAGGAGATTTGTGCATAGCTTATATAGCATTACCAAGCCAAAAATCTGAATTTGATAAAACTTTAAAACAACTTGAATCTTTAGAAAATGCTCTTCCTAAAGAAAAACAGGAATCATATTTAATGATACTTTATAGAATTTATAGTGCTATAGCAGACCCTAAAATGACAGATATTGAAAATAAGATTAACTCTTTGAATTAAATATGGATAAAAAAGATAATCAAAAACAGCCACAGCAAATTAATATTGAATTAGATGAAAAAACTGCCGAAGGAATATATTCTAACCTTGCAGTAATTTCACATTCACCTGCTGAATTTATCATTGATTTTACTCGCTTAATGCCTGGCATACCAAAAGCCAAAGTCCAAGCAAGAATTGTTATGACACCACAGCATTGCAAATTGTTGTTAAATGCGTTAACTGATAACATTAGAAAGTTTGAACAAAATTATGGCGAAATTAGAATGGATGGACAAATGGGAATGGGAAATAATCCTTTCCATAATATGCCAGGATTTGGAACTAATTAATAAAAATTTATAATATAGGTAGTCCATATTATAGCGATATGCTGCTTTATTATTATAACAAGATAGAAAAATCGTATTTTAAACAAGCGATAAAAAATAACAACTAATTTAGAATATATTTTTTTAAATTATAAAATTTCAATAATGAAAAAATACTTAACAATCGCATTAGCATCAGGAATGTTTTTTGTAAGTTCCTGTTCAAAAAATGATGCAACCACAGATGCTGACACATCTGAAAATCCATTCTTTACTGAATGGAATACACCCTTTAGTGTTCCGCCTTTTGATAAAATTAGAGCAGAACATTATCGTCCCGCATTGGATTCGGGCTTCAAAGCACACGTTGTAGAGATTGAAGCAATAACAAATAATCCAGAAGAGCCAACATTTGAAAATACAATATTGGCTTTAGAATGTGCAGGCGAATTGCTTAACAATGTGGCTACCGTATTCTACACAATTAATCTTGCTGACGGTGATGAAGCAATGAAAGAAATAGAAGCCGAGTATGCACCAAAGTTCACCTCTCATACCGATGAGATAAATATGAACGAAAAACTATTTGCAAGAGTTAAGTCAGTTTATGACAAAAGAGAACAATTAGGTTTGGACTCTGACGACACTCGCCTAATAGAACATTATTACAAAAACTTTGTTCGCGGTGGCACTAATTTATCTGCTGAAAAAAAAGCAGAATTAAAAGAAATTAACAATAAAATTTCCGAACTTACTACTAATTTTGGACAAAAAATGTTAGCAGAAAATAATGCTTTCAAAATTATTGTTGATAAAAAAGAAGACCTTGCGGGTTTGCCTGAATCAAGTATCAATGCAGCAGCAGAACTTGCAACGAAAAATGGGCAAGAAGGAAAATGGATGTTCAATACATCTAAACCAAGTTGGATTCCTTTTATGCAATTTTCAGAAAAGAGAGAGTTGCGTGAAAAAATGTATATGGGGTATGTTAATCGTGGCAATAACAACGATGAAAACGATACCAAAGACATTGTAGAACAAATAGCCGTTTTGCGTTTTAAGAAGGCAAATTTACTTGGTTATAAGTCCTGGGCTGACTATATTATTAGTGATAATATGGCAAAAACCTCTAAAGCAGCCAATGATTTAATTCAAAAAGTTGCTAAAACAACTATTCCGTATGCAACCGAAGAAGCATTAGAATTACAAAAAATGGCTGAAAAAATGGGGCATAACATTAAAATATCTCCATGGGATTGGTGGTATTATACCGAAAAAGTTCGTTCTGAAAAATACTCATTAGATGAAGAAATGATTCGTCCATACTTCTCGCTTGAAAATCTTAAACAAGGAGTGTTTGATTTAACAAATAAACTTTATGGCTTAAAGTTTAAAAAACTTGATAATATGCCTGTTTATAATAGTGAATGCGAGGTATATGAAATATTAAATCCTGATGATACACATCTATCTTTAATATATTTCGATTGGCATCCACGTCCAACTAAAAAAACAGGTGCTTGGATGAGCAATTATCGGGAATCATATTACAAAAATGGTGAGCGAGTTGCACCTATTGTAACTAATGTTTGCAACTTTACACGTCCATCTGGTGATACTCCTGCTTTGATAAGTATTGACGAAGCAGAAACTTTATTCCATGAGTTTGGTCATGCTTTGCACGGAATGTTTGCTAATACTAAATATAGGTCAACTTCAGGCACTAACACGCCTCGTGACTATGTTGAACTTCCATCGCAAATAATGGAAAATTGGACTTGTCATCCAGAGTTCATTAAAACATGGGCTAAACATTATAAAACAGGCGAACCAATCCCTGATAGTTTAATATCAAAGATAGATGCAAGTTCAAAATTTAATCAAGGTTTTATCACTCTTGAACTAATTGCTGCAGCTATACTTGATATGGATTGGCACACTATTAAAGATACTGTAAGACGCAATGCTATTGAATTTGAAACTGAATCAATGAATAAAATAGGAATGATACCAGAAATATTTCCTCGTTATAGTAGTTGGTATTTTGGTCATATATGGAGCAGTGATTTTGGTTATTCTGCGGGCTATTATGGTTATACTTGGTCGGCAGTATTAGATGCCGATGCATTCCAAGCATTTGTTGAAACAGGTGATATTTATAATAAAGAAATTGCTGCTAAATTTAGAGATAATATTTTAATGCTCGGTGCTTCACGTCCGGCAGATCAATTATATAGACAATTTAGAGGCAAAGACCCTTCATCTGATGCATTCTTTATTAGAAAAGGGTTTGCGAACAAAAAATAGTTTTTTGTCTGTTTTGTAAAAAGAATTAGCAAGAGGATAAATTAATTCTCTTGTTAATTCTTTTATCGCTGTATAGTATAAATAACGATATTTAGTTTTATACGAACAATAACACATCTACTCCATCTCAATAAGCAAATCTCGCAATGTAAAAAGTAGAAAAAGTATTCTAACATAAATATATTAAAAAAAAAAGTGTATATTTGTTTTTTTTAATTAAGTAATATTAATAAAATTTGTATGATTAAATCAATCAATCACATAGGAATTGCTGTAACTGATTTAGAAGAAGCAATTGAAACTTTTAGAAAACTCTTCCAATTTACAGATGTTCATAGAGAAGACGTTCCCGACCAAAAAATAAAAGTCGCTTCTTTCAAAGTAGGAGAACTAATAATTGAATTAACTTGTCCTACTTCACCCGATGGTGCTATTGGGAAATTTATTGAAAAGAATGGTGGAAAAGGTGGTTTTCACCACATCGCTTATGAATCCGATAACATAAACGAAGATTTAAAAAGAATTGAGGCAGCTGGCATTACTTTAGTTGATAAAGAACCACGTCCCGGTGCCCACGAAATGATGATAGCATTTATGCATCCAAAATCAACCGCAGGGGTTTTGACAGAAATTTGTCAGCCAAAGCATTAATCAATAAATAATTTATTTTTTGGAACAGATTATATGCAAAAAATAAATTTATTTTTTATATTTATTGTAATTATTTTGTTATCATCAGGCGGATGTAGTTTTTTTGAAACACGAAAACCTACATCGCCTGATGATGATAATGTTTTTTTTGTTCCGCCAACATCGGCTGATATAGTTATTGATAATTTTTTGATGGCTTTTAATAGTAAAAATATAGATAATTATTATCAATGTTTTTTGGATAGTTTTAGTTTTATTCCTTCTGCGGAAGCAAATATAAATTATACAGGGTTGTTTGATAATTGGAAAATACAAAATGAAAGAATGTATTTTTTAAGTTTGGTTAATACGATTGAAAAATCTAATATTATGGATTTGCAATTAAGCAATATAAAATACGAGACACAAACTTCTGATTCTGTTGTATTATTTGCTGATTATAGTATTAACTTAGGGTTGTCAGAAGCACAGGATACTAAATATACAGGAATTTTATCTTGGACTATAACATTAACAAATAATGGGCTATGGTATATATCACGTTGGATGGATTTTCATAAAGAAACGGGAACAGACAAGACATTTAGTGACTTAAAAGCAAAGTTTCATAATTAAAAATATAGAAATTAACATATCAATAATATATGAAAAAAAAAATATCTAAAGAAGAAATAATTTCAAAAATCAAAAACATTATTATTACCAATAGAGGCGTAATTAATCCTAATGAAGCAATATCTATAACAGGATATGCAAAAGATGAAGTAATAACTGCACTAAATCGTCTTATAGAATTATATGATGCAAAGGTTGTTTTAGATGACATTGCTGGCGGCTTAAAGTATATATTCAAATATCCACTATATAAACGAAATAAAAGAACATTTAAAGAAGTATGTGCATCTATAGGCAGAGGTGGTTTAAAATTATTTAAGGTAATATATAAAAGTGCTGTCGGAGTAATATTAATAGCATATACAATTATTTTTGCAATAATATTATTAGTAGCATCTCGTGGAAATAATAATAATAGTAGAAATAGTGCATTAGGTTTTCATTTGTTAATTAGAATAATTAGTGAAGTTTTCTTTTGGAATACAATGTCTCGTCATTATTATATAACCGAAGATAAATATGGAAATAAATATAGAAATTATGAAGAAAAAGATAAAGAAAAAGGATCGGGTTTTATAAAAGGTGTATTCTCGTTTGTATTTGGACCTGATATTCCACCGATAGAGGAAGAGGCAGATGTTAAAGAAGTCGCCGCATATATTCGTTTAAAAACAAATGGAATTATTACTGCTGCTAATATGATTGAATTAGCAGGAATATCATACCAGAAAGCCGACTCACGTTTAGCAGAATATTGTGGAAAGTTTGACGGCTTTTTAGATATTAATAATGATGGAATAGTGTATGCTAATTGTGCTAATTTATTAGGTTCTACAAGTAAGTCAGAATTAGAAAATATTACATACTATATAAATGAAGTAGAACCTCCTGTAGAATTTACTGGAAATGAAACGAATGGAAACCTTGCTATTATTCTTATGAATACTTTTAATTTAATAATGTCAATATATATCATAAAGATGCACAATAACGTCCCATTAGAATATATTAATGGACAAATTGGTGGAATTCTGTATGATATTATATATAGTGGACTTGGATATTGGTTGGGTTGGTTTCCGTTAATAGTATCTATTTCTTATTTTGCTATACCCATGTTACGTTTTCCAAGTTATTTGATTAAGAAAAAGAATAGAAATAAACGTGTATTACATAAAATACTTATAGGAAGAATATGTCATTTGCGTAAGAAAAGTTATTCTTTAAATGAACTAATTAGCATTGCACATAGTAGAATGGAAGTTAATGAAGATATTGTTAAAGAAATAATGAACGAAATAATAGTTGAATTAAATGGAACTATTGATTTTACAAACGATGGAGTTATATTATATACGTTTGAGCGGCTATATAATGAATTTAATATGCTGGTATAATCGAAAGGTCATTTGTAGAATGAGAAGGTTATTTCGGACTAAGTTCTCGTAATGATAAGAAAATATAAAGAAAATATAAAAAAAAAGTGTATATTTGTAATAAAAATATTTAAATAAAAAAGGTAATATTATGCCATTTATCCCAAATAATGATGCAGATAGAAAAAAAATGCTTGATACTATCGGTGTAAAAAGTTTAGAAGAACTAATTGCCGCAATACCGAAAAATATAAGATTAGAAAATAATCTTAACCTTCCTACTGCACTCTCCGAATACGAAGTAATTAAATTATTAAAGAACTATGCAGCAAAAAATACTTCAATAGAAACCCATACTTGTTTTATTGGTGGTGGTGCTTATGACCATTTTACTCCTGCAATTGTTGGTTCTGTTATTGAACGTCCTGAGTTTAAAACTGCATATACTCCTTATCAAGCAGAAGTATCACAGGGCACATTGCAAGCAATTTATGAATATCAATCTATGATTTGCCAACTTACTGGTATGGATATTTCTAACGCTTCTTTGTATGATGGTGGTATGGCATTTGCAGAAGCATCTTTAATTGCTTCAAAGAAAAATAAATCTAATGAAATCCTACTGGCAGGCACTATAAATCCTCATTTTATAGAAACCGCAAATACTATAAATGCAGGTCATAATATAAATTATAGAAATTTTATCTCTGATGATGGCACTTGTGATTTAGATGCGTTAAAGTCAGCAATAAATGATAAAACTGCTGCTGTTATAGTTCAACAACCAAACTTTCTGGGCAATATAGAAGATGTTTTTGAGATAGAGAAGATTGCTCATTCTAATAAAGCACTATTTATTGTTGTTGTAAATCCAATTTCGCTTGGAATTCTTGAAGCACCGGGTAATTATAATGCTGATATAGTTATTGGCGAAGGTCAATCATTAGGTTTGCCTCTAAATTATGGTGGTCCTTATCTTGGAATATTTGCTTGCAAAAATGATTTACAAAGAATGATGCCGGGTAGAGTTACTGGCGTTACAAAAGATAAAGAAGGTAATCGTGGTTTTGTTTTAACTTTGCAAACTCGCGAGCAACATATCCGAAGAGATAAAGCAACTTCTAATATATGCACTAATCAAGGGTTATATATGCTTGCCGCAACAGTATATATGGCTACGATGGGCAAAGAAGGTATTAAAGAAGTTGCAGAACAATCTATGCTAAAAGCACATTATTTAGCCGATAAAATAGCACAAATACCGGATTATAAAATTAATTCTAAAAAACCATATTTCAACGAATTTTTAGTTATTACTGATAAAAATCATTCCGAGATAATAAATAAAGGAATAGAAAATGGTATTCTTGCTGGGCTTTGCACTTGTAAATATACTGATTACGGAGTTAAATCAGGTATTTTAATTGCTGTGACAGAAAAAAGAACTAAAGAAGAAATGGATAATTTAATAAAATTTTTGGAATGCATATAAGATAATTATTTTGTTATCCAAGCCAAATAATTAGTTAGCACTTTTTTATATTGTAAAAATGAAAAAATATAAAAAAACAACTAATTATGTTTTCTTGTATAGCAATGAAAAAAACGTGTTCTGCATAAGTTATGAAAAAGATAAAAATCGGTATTAACAATTCTTTTTATACACATAATCTTTTTACGCTGTATTATAATTTTTTCAATAATATCGGTTGCGAAGTAATTATTCCTAATAATCCAGATATAAAAGGGTTAAATTATGAATTTTCTCAATTTTGTTATCCTATGCAACTTTCACTAATGCTTTTTTATGATTTAATAATTAACAAAAATGATTTGTTAGATTATTATTTCGTTCCTGCAATTTTTGAATTAGATGCTGAGAAATCTGAAATACAAAGATTAGATTTTAATTGTGCTTGTGCCTTTGTTACAGGTGAGCCCTATATTTTAAAGCAGGCATACAAGGAATTTAATATAGATAATAAATTTATTTCACCATCTTTGAATTTTAATAATGGCTACGAAAAAGAAGTTAATTCTTTTATAAAAATTGCTAATCAGATTGGTGTGACTGACAAACAATTCATAATTGATGCTTATTTTGATGCGATAAATAAACAGAAGAAAGTGCAAAAAAAATTATATTCTATCGGCAAAGACGCAATGAATTCTGATGAACTTACGATAATTTTATTCGGGAGAACATATAATTCTACTTCTAATATTGCTAATAAAGGTATTCCCAAGAAAATTGCATCAAAAGGAGTTAGAGTTATACCAATAGATATGATAGATGTTAGTGGATACGATAATGTTGACAGGATGTATTGGGAAATAGGACATAAAATTATTAGAATTGCCGAACTCGTTAAATCTAATAAAAATTTTTTTGCAATCTATATTACTAATTTTTCTTGTGCCCCAGATTCTATGTTGTTGAATACATTTCGCAACATAATGGGGGCTAAACCTTCTTTAACATTAGAACTTGATTCTCATTCAGCAGATGCAGGTATAAATACTCGTATAGATGCTTTTTTTGATATAATTAATAATTATAGAAGAAATTTTTCAATATAGTTATAGTTCTAATTGACAAATTTCAAATATTTAATTAAATTTGTATTTTATAAACAAAAAAAATGAAAGATACTATTAGTGCAATAAAACAAATAGCAAAAGAAAAATATTCAAAAAATCCGCTGCTCGTAATAATATTAATTGCAATAATTCCAAAATTAGTTGCTGTATTTTTTGCTAAAGGTTATGGAATGCACGATGACCACTTTTGGGCAGTTCAATATATGCAAAATGTTTTAGATGATTTTGATTACATAAATTGCATAAAACCTGATATTTTATTATATCCATTTATACAATTTTTTACTTTTTGGATTTGTGAATTATTTAACATCTTTGACCCACAAGCAAAAATGTATATAGTTAGATTTTTTCATTCTATTTATTCGCTATTGATTGTGTTTTTTGGATATAAAATCACTTTACAAATATCAACAGAAAAAAATGCAAAATGTGTAGGATTTATACTTGCTTTATTATGGATATTTCCATATATGGGTGTTCGCAATTTAGTTGAGATTTTTGTAATTCCTCCATTGTTGGCAGGTATCTATTATATTTTAAAAGACGATAAAAAGCATAAATCTTATATTATTGCAGGAGTATTTTTAGGAGTTGCGTTTTGTATGAGGTTTCAAACTGTTTTTATTCCTTTTGGAATCGGAATAGCAATGCTATATAAAAAACAATTTACTCCATTTTTTATTTTATCAATCTCTACTATTTTTACAAGTTTATTTATACTTTCTATACCTGAATATATCTTTTGGGGTAAACCTTTTATTAGTTTAACTACTGCATTAGATATAAAAGATATAACATCGTTTCCGAATAGTCCTTGGTATATGCCAACTTTACTTATTATAGGAGTTTTAATTCCACCGATGTCTATATTTTATTTTTTAGGTTGTTTTATAAATTGGAAAAAACATATAACATTATTTTTGCCTGTATTCTTTTTTTTAGTTTTTCATTCTATTTTTCCTAATAAACAAGAACGTTTCATTTTAACTATTATTCCGTTGTTTATAATAATTTGCGTAACGGGTTGGAATGATTTTATAGAAAAATCAAAATGGTGGAACAAACATAAAAAAATTATAAAGTTTAATCGGATTTGGTTTTGGAGTATAAATTCAATATTATTATTGCTTTTCATTTTTTCATATAGTAAACGAAGTAGAGTGGAATCTTTTTACTATTTGTCCAATAAATATGTTACAGGAATTGTAATTGAAATAAATGAAAATAGAACTCATTTCCCGCCTACTTTTTATTTAGGTGAAAATAGAAATAAACCAATTTACTCATTATATGAAAATTATGAAATAACAGAATTAGAAAAACAAATTAATAAAAATAATCTCCCTAATTTTATAATATTTTTTGATGAAAATGATTTACAAAATAGATTAAACAATTTTAAAACAAATTATCAATGTGATTTAATTTTAGAAAAAGAAATTGAAGCAGGATTACTTGATAAATTATTACATTTTATGAATCCTAAACATAACAAAAACTATACGGCATTTATTTATTTTATTGATAACAAAAGTGATAGTTCAAGACATAAGTAAAGTGCTTTTTTATCTTGTTCTTCCATTGCAGTTAAGCACTTGTTAGTTGATAATTACTATACTAAATACATTGCCATAACCAAATGCTAGTCAAAGGAATAAAATATTTTTAGTCCAACGGTTATAAAGAACGCAAAAATTGAAGTCAATTTTTTTTTCTAACACATAATTTTTTCAAAAAAAAATATTATTTTATGACTAAATAATTAATAACATTCTAAAAAAATAAGTGGAAATAAGTAAATGATTAAACAAATATATTCTACACAAAGTAAAGTTAAACTTCAAATAAAAAAAATAATTAAAAAATATC